>Ga0137412_10000344_pt1 | contig 31964 bp, 28 predicted proteins | sample CZODoug2_1_16fun_FD_122160 | JGI IMG/M metagenome (GOLD analysis project Ga0137412, IMG submission 122160) | Vadose zone soil fungal communities from Angelo Coast Range Reserve, California, USA - CZODoug2_1_16fungal (Hybrid Assembly) | ecosystem: Environmental > Terrestrial > Soil > Vadose zone...
GGTTCGAGGTCGCGGTAGCGGATGTCGAGGCGGCTCATGTGGAAGGGCAGGAATTCGCCCATGTGGCCGAGGATGACTTTCGCGGTGGGGAACTGGTCAAACAGGCCGCTGTAGATCAGGCGCAGGGCGTGGGCGCCGGTCTCGGCGGCCCAGGCGTAGCTGGGGCCCAGCAGCTCAGGGCGCCCGTCGAACACTGACCAGCCCAGCGGCGCGCTGTTCGGGTGTAGGTAGAGCGGGACGTCGTGTCCGGTCAGTGCTTCCCAGAAGACGCGGTATTGGGGTTCGTCGAGGTAGGTGTCCAGGACGTGGCCGTTGACCAGGACCCCGGACAGGCCCAGTTCGGTGATGGCCCGTTCGAGTTCGCGGACGGCGGCGGCCGGATCCTGCAGGGGCATCGCGGCCAGCCCGGCGAAGCGGGTCGGGTTCTCCTTGATGGTGGTGGCCAGCACGTCATTGGCCAGCTGGGCGTCGGAGACCGCGATAGCGGCGTCGGGCTGCATCTGCACGCCGGGGCTGGTCAGCGACAACACATGGACATCGACGCCGTTCTCGTCCATGTCCTGTAGCCGGTACTGAGTGAAATCAGGGAGTCTGCGTTCCCAGTTCGCCAGCACGCCGGGCCGGAACGGGCTCGTCTGGTCCTGCAAGGCCGGCGCGGTGGCCATTCCCGGCACAGTGAACGCTTCCTCCATAGCAATGATCTTCATTGGGTGCCCCTCGTAATTTGATGGTTGATGCGAACTTGGCTGACTGCCTAACGGTGATGCTGCGTTCCGGCGCTCTCGTGAGGAGATTGAGATGCCGGGGAACTGGTGCGGACCACGCCGCTATTCGCGAGTACCGCGATCTCGTCATCATTCATGCCCAGGTGGGCGAGGATCTCGGCGGTATGCTGCCCGAGAAGAGGCGGAGCAACGCAGCCGGGCGGCGCAGCCCCCGACATCTTCACGGGTGAGCCGACGCTGTTGATCGGACCAAGGGTCGGGTGCTCGAGCGTGATGATCATATCTCTTGCAATGAGCTGGGGGTCGGTCAATGCGTCGGCAATGTTGTTGACCCGGGCCGCGGGGATTTGCGCATCGCCGAGCCGTTCGAGCCACGCTGTTGCGGTGTCTGACTCAAGTTTCTCTTCGATCAGCGCATCCAGTTCCTTACGATGTTGAACCCGACTCGGGTTGGTAGCAAAACGTGGGTCGTCAGCGACATCTCCGGCCCCGATAGCGTGCGCGAACCTCGTCCACATGCGGTCATTGCCAACCGCCACCATGACCAGGCCGTCCTTGGTGCGGAACACATCGGAGGGGACCAGATTACGGAGCCCAGTGCCTTGCCGCTCAGGTATGCGACCGTCCGCGAACCACGCACCCGCGAGGGTGGTGAGCCAGGACATCTGCGAGTCGAACAGCGCCAGATCGACCATTTGCCCACGACCAGTTCTGGCACGATGATGCAATGCCGCTAAAACCCCGACGACTGCCCACATAGCCGCGCTGATGTCCGCGGCGGCGAAGCCGACCCGCGTCGGTCCGCCGTCTGGCGTACCGGTGACGCTCATGAGCCCGCTGCGCGCCTGGATGATCGGATCGTAGCCGGGCTTGTGCGACTCCGCCCCAGTCTGACCGTACCCGCTGATCGATGCATATATGAGGCCAGGGTTGGTGGCGGAAAGCTGCTCGTACGCCACTCCCAACCGATTGGTCACGCCAGGTCGGAAATTCTCGACGACAACGTCGGCCGCGTCAGCAATATGCCGGATAATCTCACGACCTTGCTCAGTCTTCAGGTCCACCGCTATGCTGCGTTTGTTGCGGTTGACACTGAGAAAGAATGCCGATTCGGTCCCTTGGAACGGCGGTCCCCACTGCCGAGTCTCGTCGCCGCGCGTCGGCTCTTCGACCTTGATGACGTCAGCGCCCAGATCCCCGAGGGTCATGGTTGCGAACGCTCCGGAGAGCGCGCGTGTCAGATCCAGGACTCGCAGACCGGACAGCACTCGGTCGGCAGAATCTGAGTTCACGAACACAGACTCTCTGGCCGCGCGGTCGTTGCTCATGGGCCGATTGACCTTTCTTCATTGATCTCGGTGGTGGAATGTCATTGGCGGCAATCAAGGGTGCTGGACTACCTCGACGTCGAGGGATGGCTGTGTTGTTGGGCAGCCAGGGCGGTGTTGGCGCGGTCGCGGTGCGCCAGCAGTGCCGCGGCCAGCAACGCCACCGCCGCCATAGCGGCGACATAGACGAAATGACCGACCTCGTGGCCGATGGACTTGAACGACAGCGCAACCAGTTCGGCGGTACCGCCGAACAAGGCGATGCTGATCGATTGGATGAGACCGGTGCCGAGTGCCCGCCGCTCAGCGGGGAACAGGCTGGTCAGCATGTCCTGTTGGAGCGCGCAATATACGGCTATGGGCAGTACAGCGAGCGACGGCAGGACCATGGCAGTCGCCGCCGAGTTGGTCCCGATCATGGCGTAGTAGACGGGAATTGGGACGATCGCTGTGCCGACGAGGCTCAGCACCGCGGTGCGGAAGATTCCGAACCGGTCGGCCAGATACCCCCACAATGGTTGAGTACCACCGAATACCAGCAGCACGACCACAGCCTCGAAGGAGGCCCGTCCGACCGTCAGCCCGACCGTGTTCACCAGGAACCTCTGGATGTAGACCGTCCAGGTGTAGATCGACACGTTCGCCCCGCCGACCATGAGGATGCCCAGTGCGATCGAGCGCGGGTTGTATCGGAACAGGTCAGCAAGGCTGCCTCGCGAACCAGGGTCAGACGCCTCGGCCGCGCGGACGAAGGTGGGCGTCTCTTCCATCCGACGACGGAGGAAGACCACGACGAGCGCCCCGAGCGCAGCCAGCAGGAACGGAATCCGCCAGCCAAACTCCCTCATCTGTGCTGAGTCGAGGAATGCGTTCAGGACCAGCAGGACCCCGATCGCGAGGATCTGCCCCACGGCGACCGCAAATATAATCACGCTCGAGTAGCGGCCACGGCGATCCGGCGGCGCGATCTCACGCATCGTCGTCGCCACCGGCCCGTATTCGCCTCCATACGCGATGCCCTGCACGATTCGGGCCGCGCTCAGCATGATCGGGCCGACGATCCCAGCTGAGTTGTACGTCGGAACAAAGGCGACCAGCAGCGTGCCCGCTGTCGTAAAGACGACAGAGATCACCAGAGCGCGTTTGCGGCCGTACCGATCTCCGATCCAGCCGAAGAGGACGCCGCCGATCGGGCGCACGATGAAGCCCACGGCGAACACGACCGCGGACTGCAGCAGCGCCGACGTCATATCCTCGGCGCGGAAAACCTGAGGAGCAAAATAGACGGCGAACACGCCGTAGGCGATCCAGTCGTAATACTCGAGGACCGTTCCAATCGTTACGGCGGCGACCGCCCGTCGACGCTGGCGTGGGGTCAAGGCGAGGGCGGCATCCGTGTGTCGCCTCTCGGGAACGGTCATGGCGGGCCCCTTCAGCCAGTACCTAGTTCAGCCTGCTCGTCCAGGCACTTCCGCCGACCAAGAATGATCATCGAGCATGCCTGCACCACCTCGTCGCGCTGATTCACGACCTCAATCTGAAAAGTCACCTTGCCACTGGCTTCATCGCGGACCTTCTTCTCCGCCACCCGGATTCGGGCGGAGACCGTGTCTCCGATGAACACCGGGCGTATCAACCTGAGGCGGTCGACACCGTAGAAGGCAATGACGTATCGGGCGTCCCACACCACCAGGCCGGGAATGAGAGAAAAAACGAGCCCGCCTTGAACGAGCCGTTGCCCGTACTCAGTCTTCGCCGCCACCTCCACGTTGGAATGGAACTCAAACCAGTTCCCCGTGAGATAACAGAAAGATACGACGTCTGTCTCGGTTACCGTTCGGCCACGAGACTGGATGGTATCGCCTATCTGAATTTCGTCGTACAGAGCCTGCAACATGTGGCGACGCCCTCATTTCGCGGTACGATAGTTCTCAAAGCCCGGCCGATACCGCTTTTCGTCGATGAAGCGCTCGATACCCTTCCGGTAGCCGTTTTCCGGGTCGACCCTGTGCAAGGATTCGAACTTGGCCACCAGATAGTCCTCGGCCGCCGGAAACTCCATGTTCTTGCAAAGCTTGTACGCCTCCTTGCAGGCACGCAGCGCCGCGGGATTCTTCTCCATGAGCACCTTGGCCAGGTCGACCACAGTTTCACGCAATTGCGCACGCGGAACCGATCGGGTAACCAGGCGCATTTCTTCCGCTTTCTTGCCATCAAAGGTCTCGCCGGTCATGACGTAATACAGCGCATCACGCAGCGGAATTACCTCGGCGAGCGCCCTGCTCACCAGCCCCGCCGGCAGAATCCCCCAGTTTATCTCGCTGAGTCCGAATACCGCATCGTCCGCGGCGATCGCAAAGTCGCACGCGATCAGCTGGGTGAAGCCTCCGCCGAAGCAGTAACCATTCACCATTGCGATCGTTGGTTTCGCGAATTTGTTCAGCCGGTACCAGCGCCACTCTATCGACGCCCGACTGACCTCGAGCTTGGCGTTAGAAGAGGCGTCGTCCATACCGCGGAAAAACTCGCCGAGGTCCTGCCCCGCGCACCAGCTCTTGTCGCCCGCGCCGGTCAGCACGACAACACGCGTCGCGTCATCCACCTCCAGCTCCGCCAACACTTCGCGCATCTCGAGGTGCAACTGCGGACTCATCGCGTTCCGCTTCTCGGGGCGATTCAGCGTGACCCAGGTGATCCCGTTGTCGCGTTCGACGAGGACCGTCTCGCGCGACCGCGCAACAGGCTCCGACACTATATCTGCAACCACTATGCCGTTCCTTTCATCATTGAAGGCCGAGAGACGTGCAGCAGAACCGACCGCGAGGTCGGCCTGGGGCGGCACCGCAAGCGTGGTGAGATATTTCCGGACGAATGTCCGCTTGACGGTCGCATCGGGTACGATGCCCCGGTCAATGCGCCTTGTCAAGAGAGAGGACCTGAGATGGCCGGACGCGGAGAAGGCCCCGACTTCGTCGAGGCGCTGGCACGGGGCCTTGACATCCTCGCGTGCTTCAACGCCGAGCGACCGTGGCTCACCCTCACCGAGGTCGCGACCGCGACCGGGCTCGCCCGCCCCACCGCCCGACGCCTGTTGCTGACCCTGGGAGAGCTGGGCTTCATCCGCTCCACCGGCACCCGGTTCACCCTCACCCCACGGGTGCTGCGCCTGGGCATGGCCTTCGTATCGTCGCTCGGCCTGTGGGACCTCGCGCGCCCCCACCTCGAACGACTGGTCGCGACCACCGGAGAGTCCTCGTCGATGTCGCAGCTCGACGGCTCGGACATCGTCTACGTCGCCCGGGTGTCCGTGCCCAAATTGATCGGCGTGCAGGTGCAGATCGGCACCCGGTACCCAGCCGCCTACACCGCCCTCGGCAAGGTGCTCCTGTCCGCACTCGGGCCTGCCGACCTGCGGAATGTTCTCACCGAGCCGAGCCGGTCGGACCTGCCGCGATACCCGCCCCGGGGTACCGAAAGCTTCGCCGCCGAGCTGCGAATGATCAGCGCCCGTGGCTGGTCTCTTGCCGACGAGGAGCTAGCTCTCGGCGTCCGCTCCGTGGCCGTTCCGGTCCGGGACGGCACCGGCCAGGTCCGCGCTGCCATGAACGTGACCGCGCACGCCGTCGAGACCAGCGTTGAGACCCTCACCAACGATTATCTTCCCCTGCTACTCCGCACCGCCGGCGACATCTCAGCCGACTGGGCGTTGCACCAGTCGCGCCCCTTCGTGGAGCTGAGGCGTGATCAGCTGGAAGCGGCCGCCTCAGGTTAGGGCTTGACCTTCCCCGGTCCGCAGGAGCATCGTTGCGGACGAACGTCCGTATGACGGCGAAGAGATCTTGACCGCTTCCGTTGTCGACTCGCGGGCGTGCACCGCCGCTCGCCCGGAACCTTCGCGTGGGCTCCGGTGTTCATTGGCCGCGCGGAGATGGGCGGGACGGATGGGGCTGCTGACCGGAATTCGAGTGCTGGAGGTGGCAACGGTCATCAGCGGGCCGTATGCCGGCATGGTGCTGTCGGACTACGGAGCCGACGTCACGAAGATCGAGCCTCCCGGCGGAGACCCTTTCCGGTACTGGGGTGGGGTCTCGCAAGGTCGCAGCACGTTCTTCGACTCGCTGAACCGCGGGAAGAAGAGCGTTGCGCTGGACCTCAAATCGGATGACGGCCGACGCGTCTTTCTGGACATGTGCGCCGACTCGGACGTCGTTCTGGAGAACTTTCGCCCTGGCACGATGGACCGGCTCGGGCTGGGCTACGAGGTGCTCCGGGAGCGCAATCCGGAACTTGTTTACTGCGGAGTATCGGGCATGGGGCTGTTCGGGCCGGATGCGCTGAAGCCGGCCTACGACGCGGTTGTCCAGGCGAAGTCGGGGTTTTGGAGCCAACTCGTCTCATTGGATCAGCCGGAGGCTATCGGGCCGCCCATCATCGACCAGGTCACCGGGATTTTCGCGGCGTGCGCGGTGACCAGCGCACTGGTGAACCGCAACGCCACCGGGACGGGCAGCAGGGTCTCGGTGAGCATGCTCGAGTCCGCGCTCGCCTTTCAGCCCCTGGCCATCGCGGACTATCTAGACAACGGCACGAAGGCCGACGCACGGGCGCGGGCGCACTACTCGCAGTCATATGGGTTCGTCACCAAGGACGGCAAACCGGTGGCCATCCACATGTCGTCCCGGCCAAAGTTCTGGCTGGGGCTGACCAAGGCCCTGGGCCGTGAGGAGCTGGCATCCGATCCGCGGTTCAACACCGCCGATCAGCGGATCGAGAATTACGATCTGGTCCGCAAGACGCTCGCCGAGGAGTTCGGCGGATGGACCCGCGCCGCGGTCCTGGAGAGTCTGTACGAGCACGATGTCCCGTGCAGCCCGATCAACGACGTCGCCGAGGCCCTCAGCGACCCGCAGGCCGAGGTCCTGAACGTCGTGCGGGAGTTCGAGGCCGCCTCGGACGCGGTCGGCGGGCGATACGTCGTGGCTCCCGGCACCGGTGAAGAGGGGCCGCGCAGGGGTGCGCCGGCGTACAACGCCGATCTCGCTGCCGTCCTGAACCGGCTGGGTTACCCGGAAGCCGAGATTGCTCGGCTGCTCGAAAGCTGATGGAAAGGGATCGCAATGGAGATCACGAGCGAGGAGGTCCTCGCGGTGCTGCGGGTGCTCCAGGAGTCAGACGTCGAGGTCCTCGACATCCGGCTGGGTGATCTGGAGCTACACGCGTCCAAAGCCACGGGCGATCATCACCTGAACGGGACGGGCATGTCAGCGACGCGCGCCGTGGAGGAGACACGAGTTGCCGCGCGGGGGCAGGGCGCCTCCACACCACAACTGGTCGAGGTGCCCGAGAACACTGCTCCGGTCGCTCGGCCTGCTCCAGCCGAGGGCAATGCCGAACTGGCCGAGGTCCGTGCCCCGATCCTGGGGATCTACTACACGGCATCAGGACCCGACGCCGCTCCTTACGTCACTGTGGGGAGCACAGTGCAGGAAGACACCACCGTCGGGCTGATCGAGGTGATGAAGAGCTTCAGCACCGTGCTGGCCGGTGTCCGGGGAACGGTTCGGGACATTCTCGCCAAGAACGGGGAGCTCGTGGAGTACGGGGAAACCCTCGTGCTGATCGAGCCGGAGCAGGGACGGCAATAGCGGGTGCCCACATTTTCGGCTGCCCCCGTCCGCTGACCGGAGGTCCAAAGTGACATTCAAGCGAGTGCTGATCGCGAACCGCGGTGAGATTGCGGTCAGGGTTGCCCGGGCCTGCGCGGCGCTGGGAGTCCAGTCGGTGGCGGTGGTCTCCAGCGCGGATCGTGGCTCTCTCGTCACTCAGGTCGCCGACGAGGTGCTGTGCATTGGGCCGGCTCCCTCCCGCGACAGCTATCTCAACATCTCCGCCCTTGTCGCCGCTGCGAAATACTCCGGGTCCGACGCGGTCCACCCCGGCTACGGATTCCTCGCCGAGGAGCCGTCGTTCGTCGAGGCGTGTACCGACGCGGGGCTTACCTTCATCGGGCCGCCCGCGTCTGTCATGCGCCAGGTGGGCAACAAGCTCGCGGCCCGCGCCCTTGCGCAGGAGGTAGGTGTTCCCGTCGCTCCGGGTTCGGTCGCGGTGCGAACCGAGGCGGCGGCGAACCGGATCGCCGCCGAAGTGGGTTACCCCGTTCTGATCAAGGCCGCCAGCGGTGGCGGCGGCCGGGGAATGCGGGTGGTGCACTCGTCGGCCCAGCTCGGACCGGAACTGCAGACAGCCTCGGCGGAGGCACTGTCGGCGTTTGGCGACGGCACGGTCTACCTCGAGCGGTACATCGAGAACGCGCGGCACGTCGAGGTTCAGCTGCTCGGTGACGGGCACGGTCATCTGGTCCACCTGTGGGACCGCGACTGTTCCATTCAGCGCCGCTACCAGAAGATCGTCGAGGAGGCCCCGGTCACCGCCCTTCCCGACCACCTTCGCGAGGAAATCCTCTCCTCGGCAGTCCGGCTGGGCCGGGCAGCCGGCTACCAGAACGCCGGCACGGTGGAGTTCATCGTGGACATGGAACGCGAGGCCTACTACTTCCTGGAGATCAACGCGCGGGTCCAGGTCGAACATCCGGTCACCGAGGCCGTCACCGGCGTTGACATCGTGGCCAACCAGATTCGAATTGCCTCCGGCGAGGGACTGGGCATCTCACAGGATGAGGTCCAGGTCGACGGGCATGCAGTCGAGGCGCGGATCAACGCCGAGCGGGTTCCGGGGTTCAGCCCGTCCCCAGGCAGGTTGAGCCGGTGGGAGCCGCCCGCGTCGGAGCGGCTGCGAGTCGACACCCACTGTTTCCCGGGGTACCTGGTGCCGCCCTACTACGACTCGTTGTTGGCCAAGGTGATCGGCCACGATACGGATCGACCGCACGCCATCGCGGCGCTCGGCGCGGGTCTCGCGAATCTCGTCGTGGCCGGCGTGGAGACGACGCTGCCGTTCATGCGGCACATCCTCGGGCAACGCGAGTTCCGGGAGAACGCGTTCAACACAGCCTGGTTACCCCACGTTATCGAAGACTTTTCGGAGAAGATCAGATGACCGACGTGCGCTTTATCGACACCACGCTGAGAGACGGGCAACAAAGCCTCTGGGCGCTGAACATGCGGACCGAGGTCATGACGCCGATCATCGGACTCCTGGATTCAGCGGATTTCGATGCGATGGAGTTCTGGATGCCGTGGATCCAGATCGGGAAGGTGGCCCGTGATCTCCGGGAGAACCCGTGGGATTGGCCCAGGTACGGAACACCACTAGCGCGGAAGACCCGACTACGGTTGCATGGCAGCCCTCGGAACGCGATATCGCGCGGGTTCGACACCGTGCCGAAGGAGATCACCCGGCTACTCGTGCGGAAGTGTGTCGACTACGGCATTCGCTACACCCGGCTCTCCTCGCCATGGAACGACGCCGCGGAGATCGAGCCACAGATACGCGAGCTGGAACGCGACGGCGTCGAGTGCATCGCTAATCTCATCTACTCGGTCTCGCCTCGGCACACCGACGAGTACTACGAGGAGCGGGCGGCGTCGATGGCCGCGCTACGGCCCTATCGAATCTGCTTCAAGGACGTCGGCGGCCTACTCACACCCGAGCGGGCGAAGGTATTGATACCCAAAATCCTGCGCCAGACCGGCGATGTCGACGTCGAGTATCACGCGCACTGCAACAACGGGTTGGCGACATTGTGTTATCTCGACGCGGTGGATGCCGGAATTCGGTTTCTACACACCGCGATCCCGCCGCTGGCCGACGGCAGCTCCAATCCGTCGCTGTTCGAGGTGGCCACCAACCTGACCGAACGCGGCCACACCCCCATGGTGGATCAGACGGGCCTGGCCAAGGTCAGCAGACACCTGACGTTCGTCGCCCGTCGCGACGGGCTGCCCGTCGGTGCCCGGCCGCCACATGACGAGCGGTTGCTGAAACACCAGGTACCGGGAGGAATGATCTCGAACCTTCGCCACCAACTGGAGAAGGTGGGGCAATCCTCGCGCATGCCGGAGGTTCTCGAGGAGACCGGCCGGGTGCGGGCCGACTTCGGCTATCCGATCATGGTGACTCCGCTGTCCCAGTTCGTCGGTGTGCAGGCGTCCATGAACGTGATCACCGGGCAGCGGTACTCGGTGGTCAGCGATGAGGTGATCCAGTACGCGTTGGGGCTGTGGGGGCAGGAGGCGCCGGCGGTGATGGATCCCGAGGTGCGCGACCTGATCCTGGACCGGCCCCGGACCGAGGAGCTGCGTCGGCCCAAGCCCCCGCCGGAGTCGTTGGCGCAGGTCCGCGCGAAATTCGGCGCCGGACTGTCGGATGAGGAGCTCATCCTGCGGGTGTACGCGGCTGATGACGCGGACAAGCTGGAGCGCCGAGGCAAGCCGGATGGCGCGCTGCTCGGCGAATCGCCACTGGTAGACCTCGTGTCCGGACTCGCCGCCGCGAAGAACTATCGCCAGATCGTCGTCCGCAAGGGCGCGGCGCACGTGGGGGTCAGCCGTGGATGACACGCGCTACCCAACCTCGCTGGGCACCTCCGACGCCGAAACCATCACCCTGCTCGGCAAGGATCTGGCCGGCGAGCTGATGGGTCAGGTCTCGTTCGGCGAGCTCGCGTTCTGGCTGGTCAGCTTGCGCAGACCGACGCCGGGCGAGCTCCGGCTCTTCGAGGCCACCCTGGTCGCGCTGGCCGACCACGGGTTTTCCCCGTCGGCGATCGCCGCGCGCCTGACCTACTTCAGCGCCCCGGACTCGGTGCAGGGCGCGATCGCCGCCGGGCTCCTGGGCGGCGGGTCCCGCTTCCTCGGCGTTACGGAGGACACCGCCCAGTTCCTGGCGGCCGCCCTCGCCGCCCAGCCCGGGCCCCCGCCCAGCGACCAACCCGGCTGGGACCGGCTGGCGACCCAGGTGTTGACGGAGCACCGCGAGGCACGGCGAGGGCCAGTACCCGGGCTCGGACACCCGATCCACAAGAGCGAGGACCCACGTACCCCGGTGCTGCTGCGGATCGCCCGCGAGGAAGGCCGCTACGGGCCGCACCTCGAGCTGTTCACCGCGATCGGACGGGTCTGCGCACAAGTCCTCGGGCGCCGGCTGCCGCTCAACGGCGCCGGCGCGTGCGGCGCCGCGCTCGCCGATCTGGGCCTGCCCGTCGAGCTGCTGCGGGGCTTCTCGCTGCTGGCCCGAACGGCCGGCCTGCTCGGCCATCTCGCCGAGGAGCACCGAACGCCCATCGCCAACCAGGTGTACCGCAGCGTCGACCGAAGCGCGCGGTACGTCGTGCCCGACGCCCAGGGCACCCAGTGCGACCTGGGAAAGACGGCCCCGCCGCCGCCAACAGACCTTCCGTGAATCCACCACGAGGAGAGCCGCTGTGTCTACCACTGAACCCACCGTCACGCCCACCGCCGCCGACGCCGGAGCACCAGCCAGCCAACACTTCCGGACCAGCCGCACGGGATCCGACCCCACCGACTCGGTGTCCGCCGAGCGAATCGACGACGTCGTCCGCGCGGTGCAGCGCGCCGTGCACCAGGTGATCAGGGAGAAGGAGGTCACCTATTCGGAGTTCCGGGCCGCCAAGCAGTGGCTGATGGACGTCGGCGAGACCGGCGAGTGGCCACTGGTCATGGACGTGTTCTTCGAGTACGTCGTCGAGGAGGTGGCCGCCCGCAAGCAGAGCGGCACCCTAGGCACTATCCAGGGTCCGTTCTACATCCCCGGCCAGCGTCGACTGCCCTCCCCTGTCGTGGTCCCGGCCCGCCCTGGGGAGAAGGGCGACCCGCTCGTCTTCTCCGGCCGGGTGACAAACTTGGCCGGCAGCCCACTGGCCGGCGCCGAGTTGGATGTCTGGCACGCCGACGACCAGGGCTATTACTCCGGGTTCGCCCCGGAGATCCCGGACGGTAACCTGCGCGCCCTCGTGGTAGCCGACGCCGATGGCCGGTTCGAGATCACCACGATCCGCCCGGCGCCGTACCAGGTCCCCACCGACGGCCCGACCGGCGATCTGCTGCGCGCGGCCGGCTGGCACGCCTGGCGCCCGGCGCACCTGCACCTGCTCGTGCAGGCACCGGGTTACCGGCGCATCACCACCCAGTTGTACTTCGCCGGCGGGGACTGGCTGGACAGCGACGTCGCCGGGGCTACCAAGCCGGAACTTCTGATCGACCCCCGGCCCGGCGACGACGGCCGGCTGCACATCTCCTACGACTTCGTGCTCGAGCCCGTCACCGACACCGACGCACCCGTCCAATTGTGATCGTGTCAGGTCCGCTCGTGACCTTTCCGCCCATCTCCCGGGCGCCGAAGATCGAAGCCTCTGCGAGGTACCTAGAGATCCCATGAATGAGGAGACACACGTCATGGCTCGAATCCCCTATCCGCGTCGAGACGAATATCCGCCCGAGCTCTCCGAGCTGCTTGGCAAAATGCCGCGGGTAGGTGTGGTTGAGATGCTCGCGCACGCACCGCGACTTGCCGAGGCTGTCTTACGGCTCCTCCAGGCTCAGTTCACCTCGCTCGAGCTGTCGCTCCGCCACCGCGAACTGCTCATCCTCACCGTGGCCGGAAAGATCGGTTGTGACTACGAGTACCAACAGCACATCCCGATCTCAGCGGCCGCCGGCGTCGAACCCGCGCTGCGCGAGGCGCTCTGGGCCGGCAAACTCGACGGCTCCCCACCCCTCACCGACGACGACAGGGCACTCATCGAGTTCGTTGGCCTGATCGTCGATTGCCCCAAGATCGACGAGGAGAAGCTCACCGAGGTTCGGTCCCACTTCTCCGATCGGGAGGTCGTCGAGATCCTCCAACTGGTCGGCTGCTACTGGGGCCTGGGCAGGCTCTGCACGTTCCCGGCCTGATCTGGGAAGCATCCGACTGCACCGAACAGTCATCCGTTTACCGGACAATAGCGATCCGCTGGCTGGTGCGCCGGAATTCGCTGGGGTTGACGCCGCGGATGCGTTTGAACGCTGCGCTGAACCCGAAGGCGTCGGAGTAGCCCACGGCGCGGGCGATCTCGGCGATCGTGGCCGCCTCGCGCTCGGCCAGCTGGTCCGCCGCGAGGGTCATGCGCCAGCGGGTGAGGTAGGTCAGGGGCGGTTCACCGACCAGGTCGGCGAACCGTTTCGCCAGCGTGGCACGCGATACCCCGGTCCGGTCGGCCAGCGAGGAGACCGTCCAGGGCACCACCGGTTCGGCGTGCAGCAGCCGCAGGGCGTGGCCGACCACCGGGTCGCGGTGCGCGGCGTACCAGGCCGGCGGCTCGCCGCCGGGCCGGTCGAACCACTCGCGCAGCGCGCACACCAGCATCCAGTCCAGCAGTCGGTCGAGCACGACCTGCTGGCCCGGTGCGTCGACGGCGACCTCGGCGGCCAAGAGGACCCGCACGGCGTCGGCCGTACCGTCGGGTGCGACTCGCAGGACGTCGGGCAGCGCATCCAGCAGCCGCCGGCCGATCTCGCCCCGTACCGGGTAGGCGCCGACGATCAGTGTCGTCGCGCCGGCAGGGTCGTCGGGGACACAGTCGTTCCAGCCGAGCCGGTGCAGGGTCCCACCCTGCTCGGGAGTCGCGCAGTGCTCGCCGCACTCGATCGGCTCGGCCTCGGTTCCGATCTCGTCGACGAAGGCGAACGGCGCGGGACCCCGCACTATCACCGTCTCACCGGTGGCGATGTGCTCGGGCGGGCGACCCTCCGGGACGATCCAGCCGGATCCTTCGAGCACGGTGCACAACGTCAACGGGGCGCCGTCCACGAAAAGCAACGACCAGGGCGCGGACAGGGTCGAACTGCCGAACAGTGACCCCTGAGCTCGTACACCGCGGAACAGATCACCGAAGGCGTCCACGTCACAAGGTTAGACGAATACACAGGAGATCCAGCTTCTGACCCATGGATTCGTCCGAGATGGCGCCGTTGAATCGCTGCCATGAGCAACACAACCACCCTCGTTCTCGGCGCAACCGGCAAAACCGGCCGGCGGCTCGCCGCCCGGTTGCGGCTGCGCGGCACGTCGGTCCGCACCGCCTCCCGGTCCAGCCGGACCCGGTTCGACTGGTCCGACGCCGCCGGGTGGGATCCGGTACTGCGGGGCATCACCGCCGCCTACCTCGTGGCTCCGGCCGTGCCCGGCCCGGTGCACGAGTTCGTGACACGGGCCGAGGCCGCCGGCGTGCAACGCCTGGTCCTGCTCTCCGGGCGCGGCGCCGACACCTGGGGCGACTCGACGTTCGGACTGGACATGCGCTCGGCCGAGGACGCCGTGCGCGGCTCGGTGCTGGAGTGGACCGTGCTGCGGCCGTCAAACTTCAATCAGAACTTCGACGAGGACATCTTCCACGCCCCGCTCGTCGCCGCTGAGCTGGCGCTCCCGGCCGGCGCGGTCCCCGAACCGTTCATCGACGTCGAGGACGTCGCCGACGTCGCGGCCGCGGGACTGGCCGAGCCCGGCCGGCACGCCGGACGGGTCTACGAGCTGACCGGGCCGCGCGCGCTCACCTTCGCCGAGGCAGTCGAGCTCATCTCCCGAGCGTCCGGGCTGCCCATCACCTACAAGCAGGTCTCCCCCGCCGAGTACACCGCGGCCCTGGTCGACCAGGGCTGGAGCGAGGACGACGCCCACCACGTCACCGAGATGTTCGTGATCATGGAACGCGGGGTGCTCGCCGGGACGACCGACGACGTCGCCACCGTGCTGGGCCGCGCACCCCGGGCCTTCGAGGATTACGTCGTGCGGGCCGCCGCGGCGGGAGCCTGGCGGCGATGGACGTCCGATCCCCATCATCATCTTCTGAAAGGGCCACAATGAGCACCGTCACCAGCATGCTGACCGCCGAGGACCTCGAGTTCCTCGGACGCCCCCTGCACGGGTTCCTGACCGTGGCCGGGGGGACGCAGCCGCCACAGCCCCGGCCGGTGTGGTTCGAGGCCACCCCGGCCGGGGCGATCCAGCTCTTCACGACGCCGGACTCGCTGAAGGTGCGGCGCCTGCACCGCGACCCCCGCGCCTCGATCGTCGTCGCCGCCCCGGTGAGTGAGCGCGAGCGCTGGGTATCTATCGCCGGTCGCACCACGGTGGAGACCGACGGAGCGCACGACCTGTGCTCCCGCCTGGCCGCCCGTTACTGGGACCTCGGCGACCAGGTCCGGGCCGACGATCTCGCCGCGATCCTGGCCGCCAACCAGGTCCGCGTCGTCCTTCACCCGGAGGCCGTGCAGCGCTACGCGTACTGAGCTCTGTCCACTTGGTGCCAGTCAAACGTGGGACCAGCGCCAAAGCGCGCCCGCGTTGCGCGTGACGAACCCTCAGTTGGGCTGACTTTCTTGACCCTGGTTCAAAGACAACCTATCGTCGTGCTTGCCGTACGAACGAGTGATCGTCCGAATATTGGCCAGCTGCGGTATGTGCTGTCAGTACACTGAACGATCAGTCGTTCAAACATAAGGAGGCCCGGCCACCGGCACGCAGATCAGTCCCTCGACGTTGAGATGAGGATCGGCGCGGATGGATGACGAGAGACGGTCGCACGAAACCGTCGATGTCCGCCAAGACGGACGCAGGGTCGTCATCACCCTGTGCCGACCCGAAATCCACAACGCTCAGAACGAAACGCTGATCGACGACCTCTTCGATGTGACCGAGGGCCTCCGCGATCGCGATGATTTCGACGCGGTCGTGTTGCAGTCATCCGGCGACCACTGGTGCACCGGACTGGATATGAAGGCTCACCGCGAGGGGTGGCGGCCCGACCGCGCGTTCGCGGTGAAATGGGACACGGCCATAGCCAACCTGCAGGCCCTCGGACAGATTGTCATCGGCCTCGTGGACGGTTACTGCCTCGGCGGCGGTGTCCAACTCGCCATGGGGTGCGATCTTCGCATTGCCACCGAGCGGGCGGTGTTTGCCATTCCTGCCTCTCGTGAAGTCGGGCTGCTCGGTGGCATGGCCACCTGGTATCTCCCCCGCTTGCTCGGGATCAGCCGGGCCAAGGCACTTCTTCTGGGTGGCGCGGTGCTGAACGCACGGCAGGCCGCTGAATGGGGACTTGTCGAACAGGTCGTCCCCGCCGGCCAGCTCCATACGGCGTTGGAGCAGGTCGTCGGCCCGCTCAGCGCCGACACGCTCAGCAGTGTTGGGGAGTGCAAGCGCATCATCAACACCGCCGCGGAGACAGGGTTCGACGAGGCCTGGTCAAACTATCTCGAGGCCCAGTCCAGGCTGATGGCCTCACCCGCCAGAGAGAACCGCACGCGGGAAGTGCTGGAGCTCATGACCGAGGGCAAGTCCCCTTACCTCGAGGTTGGGTGGTTCCCGTTCGACGCGCCTCAAGCGAAAGGCCCTCCATGGACCGAGTGAAAGCGGCGGTGTCCCGACAGGACAGCGACCTGTTCCAGTTGGAAGAGCTGAGCCTCGACGACCCGCGGCCCGACGAGGTACTGGTGCGCTTCACCGCGGCCGGGCTGTGCCACACAGACCTGGAGGTGGCGGCCGGACGCATGCCGACCCCGTTCCCGGTCGTCCTCGGGCATGAAGGCATCGGCGTAGTCGAGACGGTCGGCTCGGCGGTCACCGGATTCAGCCCGGGCGACCGTGTGGTGGCCAGCCTCAGCTTCTGCGGCACCTGCAAGAACTGTCTGAAGGGTCTGCCCTCCTACTGCCCCCTCCAGTACCCACTGAACTTCGGTGCGCAGCGGGCGGACGGTTCGGTCGGACTGCGCGACGCCTCGGGCCAACCGGTGCACGATCACTTCTTCGGACAGTCGTCCTTCGCCAACTACGGGCTCTGCCGGCCTAGCAGCCTGATCAAAATCCCCGACACCTCCGAGCCCGATCACGTGCTCGCTCCGCTGGGCTGCGGCGTCATCACCGGCGCGGGCGCGGTGTGGAACGTTCTGCGGGTCACGCCGGGCAGCACCGTGGCCGTCTTCGGCGCCGGAGCGGTGGGGCTGAGCGCGGTGATGGCGGCCGCGGCGGCCGGCGCCGCGCGGATCATCGTGAGCGACGTGGTCTCCTCCCGGCTCGACCTCGCGGCCCGCCTCGGCGCTACCGACATGGTCGACGCGACCGAGGGCACCGCCGTCGAGCAGATACGAGAGCTGACCGGCGGACAGGGCGTCGACTTCAGCGTGGAGTCCACCGGCATACCCGAGGTGATGTCGCAGGCCGTGGCCGCCCTCGCCTCGCTGGGCAGCGCGGCGATCCTCGGTGTCGCTCCTGACGGCGCGGACCTGCGGACCAACGCCTTCGCACTCCTGGAAGGACGGACCGTGACCGGTTCCATTGTCGGTCACCAAGCCCCGGCGGTACTCGTGCCACGCATTCTCGACCTCCACGACGAGGGCCGCTTCCCGCTAGAGGCCATGATCAGCACATACCCGCTGGACGACATCAACAAGGCCGTCGACGACGCGCGTTCGGGAGTAACCGTCAAAGCCGTCCTGCTCCACCCCACCACCTGAAAGCGGTGACCACGATGACGCAGCCAACCGACATATCCATCCCTGAGTGCTTTGCCTACCCCCACATCGTCGGTACCCCCGCGGGGAACTCGGTCAAGGAGAAACTCGAACGCATCGCCAAGACCCGTCTCGACGTGCCCGAGGAACTCGCGATGTCATTCGGGCGGGCCTTGAATACCGGGGACGCCCTCGGTGACGCCTACATCGACGCCGCCTTCGCCACACCCAAGGGCAAGGCGCGTGCGCGGAAAGACGTCGAGCAGGCGCTGGAGGGTGGCATCGAAAGCGTCAGCGACCCCTCGCCGGAGCTGGTCGCACTGTTCAAACAGATCAACACCGACCCCGATTGGGTCGACTGGGACAAGGTCGAGCACGGCGCGGAGGTCTTCCGCCGCTACGGCAAGAGGCTGTATCCGTACTTCGGCATGGTCACGTTCCCCGGCTACGCGATGGAGACGATCACCAAACCGCTCGCGCTGACCGGCGCCTACACCGGCGGATCGGCGTTCGGCCGGTTCCTGGAGACCTGCCGCTTCTGGACGGACACCACCGAACCCGGGGCGATGCGGCCCGGCGGAGTCGGACGTCGCTCCGCGATCTTCGTGCGCATCCTGCACTCGATGATCCGCCACACCGTGTTGCCGCACCGCGAGTGGGACCAGAAGAAGCTGGGAGTGCCCATCAACCAGTACGGGATGTGGGGAACACTGCTCCTCAGCTCGTTCGCGCCAGGGCAGCAGCTCAAACTCCTCGGCTACCTGCCCACCGACGCCGACATCGAGGCCATGATGCACCTCTGGCGGTACATCGGGTACCTCATGGGTGCCGAGGCGCCCTGGTTCCCTGAGACCGTGAGCGACGGCTTCCTGGCCCAGGTGCTGATCTCCCTCGTCGAACAGACGCGCCCGAGCGAGGACTCCCAGAAGCTGTGCCGCTCGTTCATGGACACCTTCCTCCCAGCGCAGGACGCCCGAGGACTGAGCCGGGCCTACGGCACACTGCGGTACAAGGCAGAGCTCGGTCACGCCCGCTTCTATCTGGGCAAAGAAGCCTTCGCCGACACCGGTCTGCCGGACCCCGGGCTATGGCGCTACGCCCCGCTCGCCCGGGTGGTCCCGAACCTGACCCGCGAGACCCTGCGCAAAACCGTCCCCGGGGTGGCCGGATGGATCGACCAGTCGCAGAGGCGCGCCCGTCATGAATTCGTCAACAAGAACCTCGAGGGAGGAGAAGCGAAGTTCAAGCCCGTCGACAAACTCACCCGGTAACCGAATAGCCGCCCTCGACGTTCGAAGGATTGGCCGGGCATCGGTCTTGGCTCTTGGTGGCTGCGATGCCAGATCGCCCTCATGGCCGCTGGAGCACCTGGACGATGCAGGTGGCTCCGCTGCCCAGCAGGTGACACATCCCGGTCCGGTCCGTGCCTGGGGCCCGCAAGCGCCGCACGGTTTCCCAGATTTGGGCGAGGCCGGTGGGGCCGCCGGGGTGGCCGCGTCCGATCAAACCGCATCACGCTTGCGATCAGTTGAACAGCGCGATCCTCGGCGAAGCGGCCCCCACAAGGCCCGCTGACCCCCAGGTCCGAGCCCAGCAGCCCGCAACGCGAGGCTTATTCAAGTCGGCGGTCGCGACTGTTTGCGAGCTCGCTGGCGACAGTACTGAGCGGCGATTTCAGGGTCTCGATTGGTTAGGTGAGGCGTAGGAGGCGTTCGGCGTTGGCGTGGGCGATTTTGTTGAGGTCGGGCGCGTTGAGGGGTAGGGCGTGGAGGAATTCGACGGCCAGCGCGGATGATTCGTAGGGGTAGTCGATGGCGAAGAGGACGTTGTCGATTCCGACTGCTTGGGCGGCGGCTAGCAGTGTGGTGGTGGACAGGACGCCGCTGGTGGTGATGGCGAAGTTGTCGACGAGGTAGTCGGATGGTTTTTTCGCGAGTTTTACGTCGGGTTCGAGGTCGCGGTAGCGGATGTCGAGGCGGCTCATGTGGAAGGGCAGGAATTCGCCCATGTGGCCGAGGATGACCTTCGCGGTGGGAAACTGGTCAAACAGCCCGCTGTAGATCAGGCGCAGGGCGTGGGCGCCGGTCTCGGCGGCCCACGCGTAGTTGGGGCCCAACAGTTCCGGGCGTCCCTCGAACACCGACCAGCCCAGCGGCGCGCTGTTGGGGTGCAGATACAGCGGCACGTCGTGCCCGGCCAGTGCCTCCCAGAACACCCGGTACTGGGGTTCGTCGAGGTAGGTGTCCAGGACGTGGCCGTTGACCAGGACCCCGGACAGGCCGAGTTGGGTGATGGCGCGGTCGAGTTCGCGGACCGCGGCGGCCGGGTCTTGCAGGGGCATGGCGGCCAACCCGGCGAACCGGGTCGGGTTGTCCTTGATCGTCGCGGCCAGCACGTCGTTGACCAACTGGGCATCGGACACCGCGATCGCGGCGTCCGGCTGCATCTGCACGCCCGGGTTGGTCAACGACAACACCTGCACATCGACACCGTTCTCGTCCATGTCCCGCAGCCGGTACTCGGTGAAATCGGGAAGTCTGCGTTCCCAGTTCGCCAGCACCTCGGGGCGGAAAGGGCTCGGCTGGTGCAAGGAACCTTTGGTGGTCATTTCCGGCACGTCAAAGGCTTCTTCCATGGCAATGATCTTCATTGTGTACTCCTTACTGGCTAGGGCCTATAGGGGGCGAGGATTCGGCAGCACCGCGACCGTGGGAACGGGTGTCCAGGTTGGCGTCCCCGCCCCATCGCGGGTGACGCGCCCGAATGCCTGGTCGCCGAAATGGAAGCCGAAACCGAGCGTGTCGGGCTTTTCCAGTTCGGCGGTGATGTGGGCGCGGGCGATCAGCACCCGCTCGGTGTCCACATCAGGGCGCGATGCCCATGCGGGATTGGTCAGCTGGGCGGGGATGTGAAAGGCGTCGCCGAAGACAACGACCCGCCGTCCTTGTGCCGAGGTCACCACGTAGGAGGTGTGGCCGGCGCTGTGCCCCGGGGTGACCACGGCGACGATGCCCGGGGCCACCTCCTGACCATCGGCGATGGTCGTGCAGACCTTTGCCAGGGGCTCGATCACCTGCTCGACCGATGAACTCCCCGGTGGGTGGATGCCGTGCTCGTGCGGGGCCAGTTCATCGGCTGAGACCAGGTAGCTGGCATTCGGGAAGGTGGGGTGCGGGGGCTGGCCGGCGTCGTTGACGAACGCCCAGCCGGTGTGATCGACATGCAGGTGCGTCAGGGCCAGCACGTCGATATCGGCGGGGGCGTACCCCAGCGCCGCGAGGGTGTCCAGCATCGCGCCACAGTTGATCTCAGCCCACGGAATGGCGCCGCGGACGGCACCGTAGCCGGCGTCGATCAGCACGCGGTGCTCGCCGCGCTGCACGAGCAGCCCGCCGCACGACATGGCCACGCGCCCGTCGGCCGTCACCGCGTCGGGGTGGTCCTGCCAGTAGGACGCGGGGATGCTCCGTAGGAACTCCTCCTTGATCATCCCCATCGACCCGTCGACCACGTACGTCAGCGTCACGTCGTCGACGTGCACGGTGCGCACCGCCGACTGGTCGCTGAGGCGCCCGAGTGCGGCGGTCATACCGATGCCCCGACGGCGGCCGATCCGGCGCGAGCCCACCGCCCCCGCGCAAGATCCACGACTAGTCCGATCGGACTGATCTTCATCGTGTGCTCCTTGTTGTCGCGCTGTGGCTCACGCTGTCCACCTGGGCGCCGTCGACGACTGGCTGCACCACCGAAGCCTCCTCCAAATTTGAGCCGGGCTCAAGAATTTCTTGACCTTGGTTCAAAAATGTCGGTAGCATCACACACGTCTACCGGACCGAGGACGGTCGATGGATCGCGATGCTTCGGTGCAGGAGATCGCCCGCAGATGCTTCGCCGCGATCGGCCGCCCGGAACTGATCGAGGGCCCCCGTTTCGCTACCGCGAAGGACCGCGTGACTCATATCGAGGAGGTCGACGACATCGTCGCCGGCTGGGTATCCGACCGGACTCGCGACGAGGCCCTATCCAGGTTGCTGGACGGCGGAGTCGCGGCCGCGCCGGTCATGCACGTCCGAGACCTCTTCGACGATCCGCACGTCGCTGGGCCCGATTCGGATGCACGGCGTGGTCCCCCGCAGAAGTACTGCGCGAGTGGATCGACGTCTCCAATAAGCCTCTCGCGGAGCTCCGTGCCGCCCACATCATCTAGCGAGCACCCTCAACGCTGTGGAGGAACGATCCCATGACGAAGGATGACCTGGCAGTCCTGCGGGCCGCCGAGGACGAGAAGATCGAGGCGGCCGTCGCGGTGTCCGACGTGCCCTCTCTGCTGGCGGCCCTGGCCGCGCTGACCGGGGACGTATCGCTGCTGCGCCCGGATCTCGAGCCGGACCGGCACCCGCTCGCGGTGGACGCCGGCTTCGACAAGGAGCGGCTGGCGCTCGGCCGCGGCCTCGCCCTCGACGTGCTGCGCAAGCTGCGTACCGGCGAGGTGGAGCCCGTCGAGGAGCCGGACCAGCCCGACCTCGAGGCGGTCATGCGGTATCTCGCCGGCGACTCCGAGGACCAGTTGCGGTTCCTGCGAGAGGAACTCGCGCTCTCCGGGGATCCCGCCGCTCCGGACTGGCGCAAGGACGAGATCGCGCCGCGCACGGCCTTCCGTGTCTTGATCGTCGGCGCGGGCATGTCCGGGCTGCTCGCCGCCTACCGCCTCCAGCAGGCCGGGGTCGACCACGTCGTCATCGAGAAGAACGACGACGTGGGAGGCACCTGGCTGGAGAACCGCTATCCCGGCTGCCGGGTCGACGTCCCCAGCCACTCCTACAGCTACTCGTTCGCGACCCGTTCCGACTGGCCCGGCTACTTCTCCGACCGCGACACGCTGCTGGATTACTGGCAGCGGTTCGCCGACTCCACCGGGGTGCGCAAGTCCGTCCGGTTCGGCACCGAGGTGACCCGGGCGGTCTTCGACGAGGGCGCCGAGGTGTGGCATGTCGAGCTGCGCACGCCCGGCGGCGACACGGAGACGATCGCGGCCAACGTGGTGATCAGCGCGGTCGGTCAGCTGAACCGGCCCGCACTGCCCTCGATCGAGGGCCGCGACTCGTTCACCGGGCCCGCGTTCCACTCCGCCCGCTGGGACGACTCGGTCGACCTGCGCGGCAAGCGGGTCGCGATCATCGGGACCGGCGCGAGCGCCCTGCAGATCGTGCCGTCGATCGTGGACACGGTGGGCAGCATGACGGTGTTCCAGCGCAGCGCGCCATGGCTGGCGCCCACACCGACACTGACCGAGACGTTCCCCGAGGGGATGAGCTGGCTCCTCGACGTGGTGCCCGGCCTCGCAACGTGGTACCGGTTCTGGCTGTTCAACCAGCTCGTTGAGGGGCTGATCCCCTATGTCGGCCGCGACCCCGGCTGGACGCCAGACACGGTGGCCACCTCAGCGGGCAACGAGGAGCTTCGCGCCGGGCTGACCGAATACCTGCGCGCGCAGCTCCCGGACGACCCGCGGCTGCGGGAGAAAGTGATCCCGCGCTACCCGCCGGCATCGAAGCGAATGCTGCGCGACAACGGCAGCTGGATTGCGGCGCTGCGCCGTGACCACGTCGAACTCGTCACCGACCCGATCAAGCGAATCTCTCCGACCGGGATCGAGACCGCCGAACGCGGCGAGACCGGATTCGACGTGATCGTCTACGCCACCGGTTTCGAGGCCAGCAACTTCCTCACCCCGATGACCGTCGTCGGGAAGGGCGGGGTGGACCTGCACGCACACTGGAACGGCGACGCACGGGCCTACCTCGGCATGACCGTGCCCGGATTTCCCAATCTGTTCTGCCTCTACGGACCGAACACCAACATCGTGGTCAACGGGAGCATCATCTTCTTCTCGGAATGCTCGACGCACTACGTCATCGCGGCAGTAAAGAGCCTGCTCAAGGACTCCCACAAGACGATGGATGTGCGGGCGGAGGTCTGCGCCCGCTTCAACGACGAGGTCGACCGAGGCAACGCGCTCATGGCGTGGGGCGCCCCCGGGGCGCGTAGCTGGTACAAGAACCGGCATGGCCGCGTCTCCCAGAACTGGCCCTTCCCGCTGCTGGACTACTGGCGCCGGACCCGCGAGCCCGAACCTCGCGATTTCGTCTTCAGCTGACCCGCCGTGGCTACCGGGTGGCCGTCCTCGAACGGCACCCGGAGCTCTATGGGCGGGCCAGGGCCGGGCACATCGACGGCGAGATGGCCCCGGACGGGCTATACCACAGATCGACCGCTTGACTATCGTCAAGAAATCTAAACGTACCTGGATTCTGGATTGCAATGCGGCAGCTGCCGCATCAGTAGCGGAGCGCGTCCCAGGGGTGGAGCCTGGCCGCCCGTATCGCCGGGTAGACACCAGAGATGAGTCCTATCAACAGGCTAATCCCGAAGGCGAGGACCACAGCCTCCAGCGATACCTGAGGAAGGCCGTACAATGGTGCCAGTCTTGTCAAGATAATCCGACCCACCAGAGTCGCACCCACACCTAGGGCCACACCGATGAGTCCGCCTGATCCGGCGATCATCATGGATTCGATCAGGAACTGTCGAAGAATCGCGCCCCGGCGTGCGCCGATCGCACGCCGGACGCCAATCTCACGAGTCCGTTCGGTGACAGTGATGAGCATGATGTTTGCCAGCCCGAGAGCGCCAATAAACAGTGCTATTGCCGTCACACCTCCACTGAACCAGAGCAACAATGACAAAAGCCCATCCCCGGCGGCCAGCCACGATGGAAGGAAATTCACACTGAAATCCCGCTGGGTGGGGTCTTTGACGAAGTGCTCGTGATCCAGAATAATGTTAAGCTGATTTACCGCCGGCCGCACAGTGTCCAAATTAGTTGCCAGGACGCCTATCCCGCTGACGGTGCGCATTCCACCGAACAGGAATGAACGAGCGGTGGTCATGGGCATCAGCGCCGTGGCGTCGCCCTGGCCGTCGGGCCCGAGCAGCCCAACGACCTGGAACGTCAGCCTCCCGATCTTCACCATTGCCCCCAAGGCGGACGATGGACTACCTCCGAACAGTGAGGTGACAAGGGCCGGCCCGATCAGAACCACTCGAACACCGCCTCGGTACTGACTGTCGGTGAATACCGTGCCCGCAACCACCGAGATATGGTTGAGCTGAAGATATGCGCTGGTGGCGCCGACCACGTTAGCCCGGTAATTATCCGCGCCGTGTCTCATCATCGCCGCGCCACTCACCATTGGAACAACGCTGGCTATCAACGAGGGATCAACTTGTCTCCGCAGAGCCTCGACATCGGAGTCGAGCAGACTTCTCGGACCATTCCCTCCTGGAGTGGCGGCGGCTGACCTTGTCACTGTTATCCCCTGCCCGACAGCGTCGAATGCTGTGCGGTACGTACTGTTCAGTCCGCTGACGAGGCCAGCTAGGATCACCACTACCGAGACGCTGACCACTATCCCGATCATAGTGAGAGCCGTCCGCAGACGCCCGACCCGCATGCAATGGAGTGCAATAAAAAAGGCCTCTTTGAAGTGCACCGTTGCGCTCCTTTTTTCAATGGCCCTGGCGGACACCCACGGTTTCGTGCGACTGTCGCTTGTAATCCCTCCGCGCGCATTCTCCGCTCAAACGCCGATGGACTGATCTTCGTGTCGATGTTCGGGTCTTCGAGACCCGGGTGCGCCTATAACCACGTCACAGGCGGGAACGTCACCGATGGCGTTCGTCCATCGAGACGACAAGCCCGCCGCGCAGCACAAGCCGATCGGGCACCGTCCACTCCTCCTCGAGCAGATTGAAATAACGGGACGCCCCCGCCGCCGGGCGCAACGTGATGTAACGCGACCGCGCCGTGCGGCACGGCCGCCGTAGCGGGGCGTGAACACTGCCGGTGACAGCGGAACGGGTGCAGGCCGGCTCCCCACGGGGACGGTAGGACAGTTTTGAACCAGGGTCAAGAGACTGGCGATGGTTGTCCGGCCTGGTGAGAGAGCACCTCGCATCCCAGCTGGCTGAAAGCGGGTATCACGGAGTTGGGGTCGTCTGCCCGCCCTGCGAGGGCAAGTTCGCCGTGCGCGCCAGCGTTAAGGTCGACCTGCGCGAGTTGGGACGACACGGCGGCGAGATCGACATCCCCCGCGCCGGGCTCGACCTGGCTACGGGCTTCCACCCATCTGATCTGTCAATGATTCCCGGGAGATTCCGTGCTTGCCGAGGTGTGCGTAGATCTCGGACAAGCTCGCGGGAAACTCGATTTCTCGACACCAGGGGATCCTCGAGCAGCTCACCCTGGGTTCTCTGGTAGCCCCACGTCGTGTGCTCGCTGCCATCCTCTCGATCAGTGCGGCGAGAGCGTCGTCGATGGGCGAGCGCCCCGATTGTGGCGGGTACGTCCCTTCCTGGCGATTAGGCGGCGGTGCGGGGCGGCGGGCGGCGAGCCGCTCCAGGAAGTCCTCGATCGGCTGACCGGCGAGCCCGGTGTCGTCCTCGCTCATCGGACTCCGATCATCGGGGAACGCTCACAGCACGGCGCTGATCACTGGAAGACGACGGTGCGGCTGCCGTTGACCACGATCCTGGTCTCGGTGTGCCACCGCACGGCCCGTGCCAGCGCCCGGGTCTCGGCCTCCCGGCCGCGCGCGGCCAGCTGGTCCGGGCTGAGCGTGTGGTCGACGCGGATGAGCTCCTGCTCGATGATCGGGCCCTCGTCGAGGTCCGCGGTCACGTAGTGCGCGGTCGCGCCGATCAACTTGACCCCACGGGCGTGGGCCTGGTGGTACGGCCGGGCGCCCTTGAAGCTCGGCAGCATCGAGTGGTGGATGTTGATCACTTTGCCCTCGAGCTGCTTGCACACGTCGTCCGAGAGGATCTGCATGTAGCGGGCGAGTACGACCAGGTTGACCTGCTCGTCACGAACGATGTCGAGCAGCGCGGCCACGGCCTCGGCCTTGGTGTCGGGCGTCACGGGGATGTGCCGGAACGGGACGCCGAAGCTGTCGGCGATCCGCCCGAGGTCGGGGTGGTTGGACACGACCGCCACGACGTCGAGGTTGAGCTCGCCGATGGAGTTGCGGAACAGCAGGTCGTTGAGGCAGTGCGCGAACTTGCTGACCATGATGACCACGCGCTGCCGCTGGGCCGTGTCGGCCAGCCGCCAGGTCATATGCACGATGGTGCACTTCTGCTGCACGAGTAGTTCGGTGACCGCGTGGACGATGCCCGGAGCGTCCGGGCAGGAGAGCAGCAGCACCCCGTGCTGGGCGCCGACGGGAGGCGTCATGACGCCTCCGGGAGCAGTCGGGGCGAGCGGGGCGCGCCCGCGGCCCTGTCGGCGGGTGGGCGCCCGGCGAGCAGCCGTGCCGCCGTCACGGTGTTGCGCAGGAGCCAGACGTCGGTCACCGGACCGACTCCACCGGGCACCGGCGTGAGGGCACGCACCCGCGAGGCCACCGACTCGTGGTCGACGTCGCCGACCATGTGCACCCGGCCGTCGGGGCCCTCCCGCGGGTTGATGCCGACGTCGATGACGATCGCGTTCTCGCTGACGTGTTCGGCCTTGATCAGGCCGGGCTTGCCGGCCGCGACGATGAGCACGTCGGCCCAGCGGGTGTGCCGGCCGATGCCGGTGGTCCGGTCGGCCCATTCGTCCACGGACTCGACGGTGGCCTGCCGCTCGTAGCCGAGCGAGATCGCGGGCTTGCCGACGTTGTTCGAGCGGCCGACGACCACGATCAGCGAGCGGTGGTAGAAGTCCGCTCGGTCCTCCCCCACCGAGTCCAGCCAGGTGTCGAGCAGGTGGTACACCGACGCCGCGGTCGACGGCACGAACCGTGGCACGCCGAGCGCGAGCAGGCCGGCGTTCTCCGGGTGCACCGCCTCGACGTCCTTGCGGGGGTCGATTGCCCGGAACACGGTCGGCTCGTCGATGTGCGACGGCAGCGGGCGCAGGACGAGGATCCCGGACACACACGGGTCCTCGTTCAGCTCGGTGACCGTGGCGATCACCTCGGTCTCGCTCGCCGCGCCCGGAAGGGTCCGCGGGAGGTAGGGCACGCTGAGTTCCTCGGCCAGCCGGCGCAGCCGCAGCTCGTAGGCCCCGGGGCTGTACTCCTCGCCGACGGACACGGTGGCGAGACCGATTCCGAGTCCGTCCTCCCGCAGGCGCGCCACGTCGGCCGCCAGGTCCTTCTTGAGTGACCGGGCGCACGCGCGCCCGTCGATCACCTGGGCATTCATCGTTGCTGCAGCTCCTTGCGATGGAAGCCAACGAGCCGGTCGGATCGATCGCGCGGCCGCTGACCTTCTCGACCGGCTCGTGGGTGTGTCGGGGTCCGTCAGGCGAGGCGGGCCAGCCAGCGCTGCCGCCAGTCCTCGGTGCTCTCCAGGTCGTTGAAGGTGAAGACGTGGAAGCCCCGGAGGCCGCTGTCGTCGCTGGCGAAGGCCGGGGTCAGTCGCTCGACCAGCTTGTTCGGGCTGTACCCGCCGGGCAGGAAGAACCGCCAGAGCATGCTCTGCTGCTTGGTCAGGAACTTCGCCGACTGGCCAAGGCCGAGCCCGGCCGAGACGCGGATCAGCTTCTGCCTGCTGATCGCGCCGGGGATGCCGACCTCGATCGGCAGAGTCACGCCCCGCGCGCGGACCGTGCGGGCCCAGTCGATCGTGGTCCCGGCGTCGAAGCACAGCTGGGTGATGATCAGGGTCGCATGCGGCGCCTTCGCCCCGAGGGCCTGCTCGAGCACCTCGCCGGGGATCTTGCCGTGTCCTTCTGGGTAGCCCCCGATCCCGACGAAGGTGAAGGGGTGCCCGATCTCCTCCAGCGCCTCCAGCAGGCTCAGGGCGTCCGGGTAATCCCCGGCGTTCTCGCCGTCACCCCCGATCACGAACACCCTATCGATGCCCGCCTCGCGCAGTTGCGCGACGACGTCGGTCAGGTGGGCGTGATCCCGCACCTGCCGGGCGGCCAGGTGCGGCGCGACGCGGTAGCCCTGCCGACCCAGCCGGACGGCCAGCGCGATCGTCGGCTCGAGCCCCTTGGCCTGGGTGGTGGTCACCGTCAGCGCCACCTCTGTGGGGACGTGCGCGAGGACCATCTCCTCGGCGCTCTTGAATGGCAGCACTTCGTAGGTGGCGTTGCGCAGCGCGTCGGCGAGTGCGGCCCTGCCGGGCCGCGCCGGTGTGCTGTGTGCGGGTCCCTGCCGGTGGATCAGCGAGGTCATCACTTGCTCCGGTAGGCAGTGCGGGCGAACCGTACGAACGGCACCGGCGCGACGGTCGCCCGGATCTCCCAGAGCTTGTGCTCCTCGACCTGCGGCTTCGCCGAGTTGGGCTGCTCGCCCCACAGCACGGTCACCTCGGTGCCGGGCTCGGCGTATGCCTTCGCTATCGTGGCCAGCGAGACCATCGACCGCCCGTTCACGATGTAGCCGCAGTCGAGCGAGATGCCCACCTGCTCGCCGTCGCGCAGTACCTTGTCCTCCTGGTGCAGCGCATAGCGGATCTTCGGCAGGTCGAAGTACTTGGCTCCGGGGCCGTCGGTAAACAGCGATCCGATGGCCGCCGCCACGTCGTCGCTGTTCCAGACGAGGGTGACCTTAGTTCGCGGCGGCTCCTTCGACAGCTCCTCCAGCGCCGCGCGGCCGACGAAGTCGTGGTCGAACCTGACGTTCCGGTCGTAGCCGATGTCGTAGGGCGTGAGGTAGTAGTCCTCGATGTCGGCCGAGTCCATGCTCCCGCCGATGGCGCCGACAGCGCTCGCCGGGAGCCACTCGCGGTACTCCTTGAGCAGCGGGTCGTCGCCGAAGATCGCGGGGATCGGAGCCGGCACCCAGCCGGACTCCAGGTTGGCCGTCGAGTACGCCTTGGCGCCGGCGCGGACCAGGTCGTGGTCCCTGCCCGCCTCGAGCAGCGCCGCCAGAACCTCCTCGCCCTCGGCCCACGGGCCGAACAGCTCGAAGCCGGGCTGACCCGCCATGCCGTGCCGCAGGCCGCGGACGGCCTTCCCGGCGATCGCGAAGTCCGCCATGTGGAAGAACTTCGTCTCCGGTAGCGGCGCACCGGTGGCCTGCTCGAGGACGGTAGCGGCGGTGGGGCCCTGGAGCTCGTAGCGGTAGAGCTTCGGCGGGCCGTCCGTGCGGACAGCGGAGTTCTCGTCCCGCTCGGTGGTGACCTTGTAGTCGCCGCGCTCGAGATGGAACAGGACCCAGTCGATCACTATCGGCAACCCGACCAGGTCGAACAGCTCGTCGTCCAGGTGGAAGAGGATCGCGTCCCCGATGATCTTGCCATCCGGGTTCACGGCCACGAGCTGCTTGGCCTTGTTGACGCCGAAGCCGGCGAAGGTGTTCACGGCGAGGTCGCTGAGCACCCTGAGCGCGTCCGGGCCCTCGAGGAACAGATCCGTCATGTGGTGCGACTGGTCCAGCAGCGCACAGGAGTCGGCCCACGCGCGCTGCTCGGAGCGCCAGTTGGTGAACTCGGGGGTGATGGGGAAGGTGTGCGCGCGGGCAGCGGTGTTGCGCAGCAGCTCGACAGGGCTACCGGCGCGGGCGAGGGCCGCGGCGAGACTCTCGGAGCTCATGATCGTGTCGGAACCTTTCCTCGGGTGGCCGGTGTCGTGGCCGGTTGTCGGTCGCAGCGCTGGCGAGGACCGCCTCAGCAGCGCCGGGCCGGGCTCCAGACCCTTCCGCCAGGGTAGGAATCAGGGCCTTCAACAGGGATCACGCGGATGACCGGACCTGCCGTCGGCGGGCGTCGCGGGCCGATCAGGACATCTGACGTAGTCGCAGGCGGGGCGTGACCGCCTGCGACAGATGTCTCCCATCGGGGTGCACGTTGCGCCGATCACAACGCCCGCCTCCGCGGGGCAGGATGGTGCACCCGCTTTCCGCCACTTGCACGGACGGCCCGCCCTCTGGAGGGCGACCATGACGTCCGACGTCCTCGGCCCGTGGGCGCGGTTCGACGACCTGGTCGCGGGGACGGCCCTGCGCTTCGGCCCGGTGCGGCGCGAGCTCGTGGCCCACCGCCCCGACGAGGTCACCGGCGTGCTCGACACCGTGGAGCGGCTGACCGGGGGCGGGGACTGGGCCTTCGGCTTTGTCGTCTACGAGGCCGCACCCGGGTTGGACCGCGGCCTCGCCGTGCACGAGCCCGCGGACGGACTACCCCTGGCCTGGTTCGCTGTCACGGCGCCGCCGGCGCAGGTGCCGGTGGTGGAGCACGGCGCCACCCTCCCCGCACCCGCCGCGTCGTGGGCCCCGGCGTGGACCGCCAGGGCGCACGCGCAGGCCGTGGGTGCCCTCCGCGCCCGGATCGCCGAGGGCGAGACCTACCAGTGCAACCTCACGACCCACCTGCACGGCCCAGCGCCCGACGACGCGCTGCAGCTCTACGGAGGCCTCGCGCTCGGCCAGCGCGGCGCTCACAACGCCTGCCTCGACACTGGACGCTTCGTCGTAGCGAGCGCGAGCCCCGAGCTGTTCTTCGAGGTCCGCGGGAGTCGGATCCTGATGCGCCCCATGAAGGGCACGGCCGCACGCGGGCGGACGACCATCGAGGACGCCCGGATCGTGACGCGGCTGCGCTCCAGCGCGAAGGAGCGCGCCGAGAACGTGATGATCGTCGACCTCGTGCGTAACAACCTGGCGCGCCTCGCTGCCTGCCGGGCATCGAGCGGGCGAACCTGGTCGCGGCCGGCAGGCTGACCGAGCGGACCCTGCTGCCCGAAAACCTCGCGCGAGCCGAGGGCCTCGCCCTGGTCAGCTCGCTGCGCGGGTGGCGGACGGCGACGCTCACCGAGACCGCCCGCTCATGGGCTGTCGCTGTGCGCGAGCATCGCACCTCAACGCCCTGACTATCGCCGTAGCCGCGTGCCCACCGCATCACCGCGGCCAGGGACGCGATCTTGATGATCCCTGGACGTGTGCGTTCGCCGACCAGCACCTGTTCACCCGACCGGCGCACGCCCGGGCCGGTCCCGGACCGGCATCGTGAGGCAGTCGGCTGCTGCTCGGTCGACGGCCTCGCTGCACCCCGATCCAGAACAGCCCTCGGAAGGATTCGATGATCGACCAGCCGGAAACCGCCCAGCCCGACACTGATCAGCCAGGCTTCGCCCCCGTGCGGCCGGTGGATCGGGCGAAGTTCGCGGCGCTGGCGCCGGACGAGCGATACTCGCAGATGCTGCTCGGCCATGACAACGGCGCGCGGCACTGCTCCATCGCCTACATCCAGACGCCCCCCGGAGGGGGATCACCGGAAGGTCTGCACACCCATGAGGGCGACCAGATCTTCTTCGTGCTCCAGGGCACGATGAGCATCGAGGTTGACGGTGCCGAGCACTCTGTCGAAGCGGGCAATCTGATCGTCTTCCCTGCCGGCGTGCCGCACCGGAACTGGAACGGCGGGACCGAGCCGACCGTGCACCT
>Ga0137412_10000303_pt1 | contig 31929 bp, 25 predicted proteins | sample CZODoug2_1_16fun_FD_122160 | JGI IMG/M metagenome (GOLD analysis project Ga0137412, IMG submission 122160) | Vadose zone soil fungal communities from Angelo Coast Range Reserve, California, USA - CZODoug2_1_16fungal (Hybrid Assembly) | ecosystem: Environmental > Terrestrial > Soil > Vadose zone...
ATAGCTTCGGCTAGCTATATTTGTTTTATTGATTAATTATATTTAATTATAATTAATCAATAAATTAACTGTAAATGTTTTTTTTATATAAAAAAACCTTGAACTAGATTTATTTAGGCAGAAAGTATAGTATCGATTTTGTCGAATAAAGTTCTGAATATTAAACTGATAATGACAATTTAATATTCATATGTCTTGACCAAATTACGTGCCAGCAGTCGCGGTAATACGTAGAAGACTAGTGTTATTCATCTTTATTAGGTATAAAGGGTACCTAGACGGTAAAATTAGCCAAAGAAGGTACTATTTTGCTAGAGTTTTATGTGATGAGGGGAGTATTTAAGGAGGAGAGTTGAAATTTTGTGATACCTTAAGGACTGGCAAAGGCGAAAGCTACCTTTTATGTAATAACTGACGTTGAGGGACGAAGGCTTGGGTAACGAACAGGATTAGGTACCCTAGTAGTCCAGGCAGAAAATTATGAATGCCATAGGTTAGATTCTTTGACCTATAAATGAAAGTGCAAGCATTTCACCTCAAGAGTAATGTGGCAACACAGAAACTGAAATCATTAGACCGTTTCTGAAACCAGTAGTGATGTATGTTATTTAATTCGTAGCTACGCGAAAAACCTTACCACAATTTGAATATTATTTTACTTAATTATATTTTAATTAACAAAATATTACAAGTGTTGCACGGCTGTCTGCAGTTAATGTCGTGAGATAATGGTTAACTCCTTTAAATTAACGGAAGCCCTTGCTTTATTTATTTCTTTAAGAAAAATAAAGCAGTTCACCAATATATTGGATATGATAACAGGGACCAAGACAAGTCATCATGGCCTTAATATTGTGGGCGATAGACGTGCCGCATGTCCCTATACAAAATGATGCGAAAATGTGAATTTTAGCTAATCTAATTAAAGTAGGGTAAAACATGGATTGTAGTCTGAAATTCGACTACATCAATAAGGAATTACTAGTAATCGTGAATCACCATGTCACGGTGGATTTAATCTCAGATTGGTACTTACTACTCGTCAGGCACCGAAAGTAGTGTGTGCAATAAGTTTGGTTTCTTATTTTTAGTTACTCTAAAGAATTAACTTAAGTTTCATAAATAAGAAATCTTCGTATGCGTGACTTCAATGGGTGTTAAGTCGTAATACGGTTCGTGTAGTGGAAATTGCACGGGAATCATTAATCTTAACAATATAAATATATATATTTTTTTATAAATATATAAAGGAAGGTTCCGTTTGTTGGTTTGGCGGGTTGAGCTGTAAACTCAGTAGCATTATGCTGTCGAAGGTTCAATTCCTTTTCTTCCTAGTAATATATAAATTAATGTAAATATATATACATACATACATTAATTTGATTAGCCTTTATAGCTCAATGGTAGAGCAGAATACTGTTAATATTCTGATATATGTTCGATTCATGTTAAGGGCTAGTTTTATAAGGCCATAAAAAGCGTGTTCGCATAATGGTAATGTTAAGTGTTTCGGCCACTATTATATAGGTTCGAATCCTATACACGTTTCTTCTAAATTTGCTTTATATTACTATATCCTCTTAAAAAAAATTAAAAAAATTTTTATATTGATCAATCTGCTTTTTAATTTTTAAAAAGTAGTATAAATAAATTAATTTATTTATTTGTCTTTTAGAATAAAAGATAGTGAGGTTTTTTATAAGTGTTAAATATTAATAGTTTATTTATATTAAGTGAAAGTTACACTAATGGCTATAGAGCAGAAGTATTGGATATTCTTTCATTATTAGCTATATTATCTGGAATACTTGTTATTATAAGTAAAAATCCTATAGTATCAGTATTATTTTTAATAGGATTATTTTTAAGTATATCTAGTTATTTAATTATATTAGGTTTAAGTTTTGTTGGTTTATCTTATTTATTAGTCTATGTTGGTGCTGTATCTATCTTATTTCTTTTTATATTAATGTTAATTAATATAAGAGTTAGTGAATTGTTAAGTTATACTAGCAATAGTATACCTTTAGCTATCCTTATAACTATATCATTTAATTATCCTATATATCAAATGTTACCTTATAGTATTGCTACTTTTAATAGTTACACTGTAAGTTTAAATAATACACTAAATGATATTTGATCTAATAATTATAGTGATTATTTAAACAAAGTATTTAAATTAAATACTTTAGAATTAGATAAAGGTGAAATATATTTCGTAACAAGTAAAATATGAGATGGAAATTTATCTGAAACTAATCATATTACAAGTATAGGTAATATAATGTATACTAGTTATAGCATATGATTAATAATAACTTCTATAATATTATTATTAGCTATGGTGGGTGCTATTGTTATTACAATAAAACAAAGAAATTAAATCTTACAAGGATTATATAAATCTTTATTATTTAATATAAATTCAAAGAGATTAGCTTAACGGTAGAGCAACCGTTTTACACGCGGTAGGTTGAGTGTTCAAATCACTTATCTCTTAAATAAGAAAATTTAATAATATTATATACTTATATAAGAATATAAAAGAAAACTTTATACTTATATAAGGATATAATACTCTAAGATAAATTTTTTCTATTTTTCTATATAAGTATTATAGAAGATTTACCTAATTATATACAACGTATGTAAAAAATAGTATTATTATAAAAAATATAATAAAATTATTATATTTAATAACACTAATCATTAAATTAAAATGGATAATTTTTTTTTATAAATGAAGCATTCAAATAGAAGTCTATTTCAAGGCCATCCTTTTCATTTAGTATCACCATCACCATGACCTATTTATACTAGTATTAGTTTATTAAGTCTTACAACTAGTGGGGTATTAACTATGCACGGTTTTGAAGAGGCACATTATTTTTTAATAGCAGCTTTTATAGCTTTAGTTAGTTCTATGTCTTTCTGATGACGTGATGTAATTTCAGAAGGTACTTATTTAGGAAATCATACATTAGCTGTGCAAAAAGGACTTAACATGGGTGTTATTTTATTTATAGTTTCAGAAGGATTATTTTTCTTAGCTATATTCTGAGCCTTTTTCCATAGTGCATTGGCACCAACTGTTGAATTAGGTGCTCAATGACCTCCTATGGGTATAGAAGCTGTTAATCCTTTTGAATTACCTTTACTTAATACAGTTATATTGCTATCTTCTGGAGCAACTGTAACTTATGCTCATCATTCATTAATACAGGGTAATAGAAGCGGAGCACTTTACGGTCTAATAGCCACAGTAATTTTAGCTCTTGTATTCACTGCTTTTCAAGGTGTAGAATATACTGTTTCTTCATTTACTATAAGTGATGGTGCTTTTGGTACAGTATTCTATTTTGGTACCGGTTTCCATGGGTTACATGTATTGATTGGTACAGCTTTCATAGCAGTTGGATTGTGACGTACTTATGCCTATCATTTAACTGAAAACCATCACCTTGGATTAGAGGCGTCTATATTATACTGACATTTTGTTGATATTGTGTGACTATTCTTATTCATATCGGTTTACTATTGAGGTTCTTAATAGACGTTAAATTAGAAAATTTTTTTTCTTTTAAATATTAATAAATAAAATTTATATGGAGGCAATAAAAAAAGAATTTTATAATATAAATTTAAAGCATAAAATGACTTTAAATAAGGATGATTTTCATCAATTTATAAATGATTTATATCAAGTTGAGGGTACTGTGGAGCATATTTTCCTAAAAAGATTAACCACATATTAGATACGTATGTATAAATACTGATTATATTTTTAATGTTGTAATTCCTTATTTTAAAAATTTTTAAAATAGACTTATACATTTATATATATAAGAGATCTTAGTTTAATGGTAAAATACGAGACTTTTAATCTTTGTTATATGAGTTCGACTCTCATAGATCTTAGTTTAGAGGATAATGCCTCTTTTTATTATTTTTTATTAATAAAGAATGAATTTAAATAAAATTAATTATAGTCCTTATATATTATATGAATATTCATTATTAAGTAAAGCTAATGTATTAAGAGAAAATGAAAATAAAATAGGTGTTTATAGATGAGTAAATAAAATAAGGAATGAAAGTTATCTAGGAAGTTCTACAAATATTACTAAGAGATTAAGAAAATATTATTGTGTAAATTATCTTGAAAGTATAATTATTATATATAATAGCCGTATATATAAAGCTTTGTTAAATTAAGGGGGTACTCTGATTTTTATATGGTAATACTAGAATATTGTAATAAAGAATCTTTGATTAATAAGGAACAATATTATATAGATATATTCATGCCAGAATATAATATATGTAAAAAAGCTGGTTCAATGTTAGGATTTAAACATCCTTCAAAAACTTTGTTAAAATTTAAAATTCGTAATTTAGTAATTGCTCATATAACAATTGTTATAAATGATAAGAATAATGAAAGAAAGTAGGATTATTTATTTGCTGCTAAGGGTATTGGTATCAGCAATACTACTTTAATACAATATATTAATGAAAATAAATAGATAAAAGGTATTAATTATATAAGGATAATAAAACCTCTAGTTTAATGAATATACTTGTATATTCATTGATATATATTAGTAATGGAAATATTTAATAATAATAAAAAATTCAACAGCTGTAGTTTAATGGTAAAATTATCGTCTTCCAAACGAATGTTAAGGGTTCGAGTCCCTTTAGCTGTAAATCGGAAAACGTATTCTTATAAAAAATATTTCTATAAAAAAATCTTTTTATATAAAATCTTTTTATATAAAATCTGTTATGTAAAATCTTTTTATATGAAATCTATTATGAAATATCCTTTTTATATAAAATCTTTTTATATAACCTTTTTTTATAAAATATTTCTATATAAGATCCTTCTATATAAGTATTATTATAGAAGATTTAACTAATTAAATACAACGTATGAAAAAAATGGTGTTATTAAATAAAATAGTGTTATTATACAAAATAGTGTTAATATAGAAAAGGTAATAAAATTATTTTATTTAATAATACTATCATTAAATTAAAATGAATAATATGCTCGAATAAGTGAAACAATCAAATAAAAGTCTTTTTCAACGTCATTTTTCTAATTTTTACTCAAAAATAATTATGTCTTTCATATTTTTATTTCTTTGCGTTATAATATATGTTGAATTTTTCGGTTTATTTTCTTTCATTAAAGATGTAATATTAGTATATGGACCCGAGTTAGATCTAGATTCTGTATATGAGTTAAAAATAGAACCCGCTACAAAATCTAAAAATCTCTTGGTAAATATGATGGATGGAGAAGGTTCTTCAAATATAGGTACAAATGGTAGTGGTAGTGGTAATGGTACAGGTAGCGGTGGTACAGGTAGTGGTGGTGCAGGTAGTGGTACAGGTACAGGTACAGGTAGTGGTACTGCTCGTCCATGGGAAGGTCCTGATAGTCCAGGTCGGTTGCCAGTTCTTGAACCAAAACCAATATTCCCTCAAGAACCTTGAAAAGGTTCTGATCCAAAATGATGATCAAACAGAAGATAAGTTTTATTATTCATACTTTTATTTAAAATTATTATGTATTTATACATATAATAAGGGTCGGTATCCTAATTGGTAAGGAACTCCTTTGTCAAGGGAGTTTATATCGGTTCGAGCCCGTTTCGACTCGATTTATTCTATTTAATAGTATTAAATATCAAATCATAGGAAAGGTTGCTATTGGTAAAGCGAGCCCTTTGCTAAAGGGTGTCTTATAGACCTGAGAGTTCGAGTCTCTTCTTTTCCGATTAACATTCTTAAAGAGTATAGGCTAACGGTAAACTCGGAAACTTCAAATTTCTCATTATCAGTTCAAATCTGATTACTCTTGTAATAGAATATATAAATTAGAGATTCCTTAGCTTAATTGGTAAAGCACATTTTTGATAAGGATGCTACTTAAGGTTCAAGTCCTTAAGGAATCATAAAGAGAGTTGGTCGAGTTTGGTTTAAGGCGATTAGCTTGAAACTAATTAAATAGAAATATTTCATGGGTTCGAATCCCATACTTTCTGAATAAAATATTTTTCTATTATATATTTTTACAGGTTATAGCTAAATTGGTTAAAGCGCTCCCTTTGGGTGGGAGATCTTCTTAGTTCGAGTCTAAGTAACCTGATTAAGAATTGTTATGTTCTAGTCATAAGAATTTGAAAATTATAAATATATATATGTATATATTTATTAGTAATGTGATTGATATCAAAATAATTATTTTATATTATATATAATGATAATATAAAAAAGTATATAAAGAAACTATTAGGAATACCTAGCTATATATTAAAGAGAGGAGATACTTTAACTTGTGTTATAATTTTTTACGCATGTACTCTTAGAGAAATTCAATAATAAACAAAGTGAACTGAAATATCTTAGTAACTTTAGGAAAAGAAATCAAACGAGATTCTATGATTAGTGAGAATGAAAGTAGAGAAGCCTATGTATTATTAGAAAGTACATATTGTTATAAATAAATTATAAAACAGAGCTACTATTCGGATAGTAGTAAGATAAATAAAAATAACATAACATATAATTATTAGATTAAAAAATAATAATTTAGATCTACTAATAATTTAATTAAGTAAAATGGGTAAAACCTGTTTGAAAAAAGGGGAACCTTCCTCTAAGGCTAAATATAATATATAAGCGATAGTGAATCAGTACTGTGAAGGAATTGGTATGAATTAGTAGTTTTATAAGCAGCTTGAGTTAAGTTTAAGAAACAAATGAAAGCGTACCTTTTGCATAATGGGTCAGCAAGTTAATAATAGATGCGAGCATATGTAAAACATTTGCCCAGATAAACCAATTATAATATAATGAGTTAGTATCTAAAATTAGACCCGAAGCCTAGTGATCTTACTACAGTCAGGATTATAAAAGTCCGAACGGTTTATCGTTGTAAAGATATCCGAAGAATTGTGGTAAGTAAGTGAAAGACAAAACTGACTAGGATAGCTGGTTTTCTGCGAAACCTATATAAGTAGGTAATTTAAGTTATATCTTAGCAGGTACAGAACTGTGATCTCAGGCAATTACCATATATTATTATAATTATAAAAAAAAATGGATTTGCATATATCGGGCAACCGTGAAGGTTTTATCGGTGAGTATTCGCACTCGGAAGGGCAAAGATAAATATTGAATTGTCAGACATAGTACGATAAGGTTGTATGTCTAAAGGGAAACAGCCCAGAACAAGAGTTAAGGTTCCAAAATTAATGTTAAGTGAAATTAAGGAAGTTACTATCTAATACAACTAGGAAATAGGCTTAGAAGCGGTCATTTTTTAAAGATCTCGTAACAGAGCACTGGTTTAGTAAAATTAATTTATAATTGATAGTTGCACCGAAAATTTAACGGATCTAAACAGTATACCGAAACCTTGTCCATATTTACGAATAATATATATTATTCTATCTGATGGGGTAGTGGAACGTTGGGTAAATCTTAGACTAATTCTTTATAAGAATAATAATAGATAACCCAAGTGATAATGCTGACATGAGTAACGAAAAAGGGTAATTTACCCTCGCCTAAAGCTTATGGTTTTATTAAAGTAACGGCCTCTAAATTTATAATCCTAAAGGATTAAATGATGAGTAAATCTTTATTACAAAGTAACAACCTTCTTTAAAGTGAAGAGGGTTCTGGAAAAACAGTAATAATATTACTTTAAACTAATAAGTTAAAAAGTAATAGAATGAAAAACCGTACCTAGAAACTATCTCAAGTAAGCTAGTAGAGAATACGAAGGCGTTTGAGTGAACAATCATTAAGGAACTCGGCAAATTGGCTACCGTAACTTCGGGATAAGGAGAGCCATTCCTCCTGATTAATATCAGGTAAAGAAGAGGAGGCATGGAATAGTGTTGTACGACTGTTTAATTAAAACAAAGCACTTTGCAGTAAGATAATAAATCAAAGTATTGAGTGTGATTTCTGCCCGATGTCGGCTGGTTAACGGATTAGCTAAGTTGACTAATACAAGTTTGGCTTTGAAGGAAACCCCGATCAATGGCGGCTTTACCGATGAGGGTCCTAAGGTAGCGGAATACCCTGGCCGTTAAATGCGGTCTTGCATGAATGATTTAACGATACAACAGCTGTCTCGATGATTGGCTCAGTGAAATTGGAATAACTGTGCAGATACAGTTTACCTCTAGTTAGACGAGAAGACCCTATGCAGCTTTACTGTTGCTAATTATTGGGTATGATATAATGACTTTTAGCGTATAAGGTAGCATTATTAGTAGAAATACTATGTTAGCGCAATTGAAACACCTTTATTTAATTTATCATACTGGTAGACTAATACTACATCAGAGTATAAAATTATTTTTATATTCTGATTAACCTTTTTTTTAAGGGACAATTGTTAGGAGGCAGTTTATGCGGGGCACAGATCCCATAAAAAGTACCTGGGTGTATCCAAAGTAAACCTTTGTAATATTATCATAATTTAATATGATATGGAGATATACATATTTTTTATGTATGTTTATTTTAGTTTGTAATTTCGTATAGTTCTTATAAGAACTACAACTAATTCAGTTATATATCCTTTGAGTTGGAACTGATATATTTTTTTTTTATTTAAGTAAGATTTTGACTATATGGGAAATAGTTGTAATTAAAACATTAAGCTGAAACTATATAGTTTATAATGTTTTTAGTTGTATTATTAATATGTTTAGCAGATAAACTAAAATTTATGATAGTTAATAATATAATTATGTTTAATACTTGTCAAGTTTAATGGCTTAATCTTGCTTTACTGTCTGACTTACACGTCTATCAGTCGCGTAAGCGGGGCATATGACCACAAGATGCAGAAAGGAAAGGTCTTGGGTTTTTGAAAAAGCTACGCTAGGGATGTTAGTCCTCCAATGATTTATTTTATTTTTAATTTAAATCTATTGGTAATTAATTGGGTCAATTTCAAAAATGACTTATAAAGTTAATTTGAAGCGAAATTTACTTATTTAGCATATTAAAATAATAATTTTAAGTAAAACCGTTCAACGACTAGGAAAAAATTAATGCTAATAATTTTTCTAATAATACCCAACATTTATCCTTATTATTTATATAATTTTAAAGCTATATTTACTTATTGTAATGTAATAGCATAATAACTAATATTGATTTATTAGTGAAATAGACTTAATTTCTTATTAGAGATTAAGCTTAGGACCATGTTCCATTTAATTATTAAATTATTAATAAAACAAAATTAAAATTATTAGATTTGAATTCTAAAAAGGATTTTGATTTAGTTACACCTGTTATTTTTGATAAAAAATTAAATAAATCTAGAATTAAAAGACTAAATTATATTTATAGTGATACAGGTAGAATTAAACATTTTCCTCCTGCTGCGCAGGAATGATATAATAGTATATATGCCTATAATAGTAATTATATAAAGGGGTTACCTTCTACAGATAAAAGTTTGATGACTTTATTAAAGGGATATTTTAGTATGTTTATTAATCATAAAGAATTAAATACTGAGTATATAAATATATTATATAGAAGACGATCATCAAAAAAAATTTTTATAGGTAAAGGTGAATTGAAACATACTAGTAATAAAGTAATTATTACTTTCTATGTATATAATACTGAGAAAATTTCTTTAAAAAGAGAATATAAAAGACTTTATAAATCTTTATATTCTCCAAAAAAGAGATATGTGAAAACAGATAATGGTGTAATTTATTTACAAAAAGCTTTAGAAAGATATATAACTTTAGATAAAAATGGTAAAATAGTTAAAGATATAAAAGGTGATGAAATTATATCATATAATAGACCATTTACTGTTGAGGAATTTTTAAATCCATCAAAATATATTTCAACTAAAGTAAATAAAAATTATTCTGATGCATTATATAAACAAATAACTTATTATGATGCATATTGCTCTATTGCAGAATCATTTATTGATGATTTATCAACTTATTTAAAAGTATTAAGTAAGTATTATGAATATTTAACTAAATTAGTTGAAATAAAAGTATTAAGTAATCGTGAAAAATTTTTAATATTTATGAATTTAGTTGATAGTCTAAATACTTATAATTACCCTAATTATGATTATTATAAAGACATAGCTGAGAAAACATATAAAGAAAATTTATATAAATTACGATATTTATTTAAATTTAATAGCGTTAAGTTTGAAAAACCATTTATTGTAAGATTGACACACCTTGTTGAGAAATTATATAATAAGGAAGTAGAATTTAATATTGTTAATTTAAAAAAAATGCATTTAAATAGTGATATTCTTACACAAGCTATTGTTTTAAAATTAAAGAATAGAAAAAACAAATTCTATAACATATTTAAATCATCATTAAATAAAGTTAAATTACCAAATGTCATTAGATTAAGTGATAGAATTAATAAATCTAATAAGAATGAATATTTTATAAATAAAATAAGAAATACATATATTAATAATATGTTTGAAAATGTTAAAACAGATCAATTAAATAATGTATTATTAAATTATTTTTCAAATGCTAATAAATTAGAACATGAAAATTCATATTCTCAACAATCTATCTCTTTAACAAATTATGTATTTAAATATTTAAAACATTTAAAATTAGCGGGTGTTAGATTAGAAGCTAAAGGTAGATTATCTAGACGATATACAGCATCTAGATCTATTTTCCAATTAATTTGAAAAGGAGGTTTAAAAAATGTAGATTCTTCTTTTAAAGGAATATCTGCCGTAATGCTAAGAGGTGATGCCAAATCTAATGTAGAATACTCTATGCTTAAATCTAAATACCGTATAGGTGCTTTTGGAATAAAAGGATGAGTAAGTAGCAAATAATAAAAATAAACATATTCTTATGTTTCGTGTTGCAAATTATATAAATAATAAAAAATCATTAAGGATTAATGAAGACATAGTCTGAACCATTTTATAAGAAATGGAAATAAAGAGAAATCTTTATACTAACAATATTGAACAGGCTAATTGCGCCAGGGAGTACAAATTTAGGGCGGAGTTTGGCACCTCGATGTCGGCTTGACTTATCCACATGGACGCAGAAACTATGAAGGGTCCGACTGTTCGTCGATTAATAAGTTACACGAGCTGGGTTAAATACGTCGTAAGACAGTATGGTTTCTATCTTCTAGAGGAAATTAGAATAAATTAAGGATATATTCCTCGTACGAAAGGAGCTGAATATATTAACCTATGGTTTACCTGTTGTTTATGTGCCCAATATTAATTTAAGTATAATATTATTATATTGTACAGGGATGTTACTATCACTTAAGTAGATGTATAGCATAGGCACGGCAGGAACGCTAAGTTAGTTAAAAATAAATGCTGAAAGCATATAGGCGTGAAGTTTACCTTATAATATTCTTTAATACACGTAGTATAATACTACGATTTTATGCTTCATTTTTAAGTTAATTTGTAGTATAATTAATAGGCTTTAACTGAAAGAATTTTGATATTTTTAGGTATAAAGTACTAATTTTTTTATCACTAAAATCATATGATATCATCAATTTTTACTATCTTTTTTTAGTATATAATAACATTAGCTTTATTATATATTTTGCCTGGTTAGCATAAAAGTAATGTAGCTGTTTTGTAACCAGCTGAAACAAGTGCGATACTTGTACTGGGCTTATTTTTATACCCCTATCTACCTTTTCAGGATATAGGCCTCATAGTCAAGAGGTTAAGACATAATGTTTTCATCATTACATACGTGGGTTCGAACCCCACTGGGGCTAGAAAGGTTATCTTTTTAGTAATTTTTTTTTATTTTATTTATTTATTTTTTGCGGATTGATGTAATAGAAACATAATTGGCTCATGACCAGTATCTATTGGTGCAAATCCTTTATCCGCTTATATATATTGTTGTATATTAAGGTTATAGCTTAATTGGTAAAGCAAGCTGCTCATGACAGCTTAGATGAGTGTTCAAATCACTCTGGCCTTAGTTATAAATATATTTTTTTTTTATCCGAGTGCTGGAATGGTAGACAGGGTAAGCTTAAGCTTTACTGATAATATATCGTGAACGTTCAAATCGTTTTTCGGATACTAAGAAAGATAAACATAATGATTAAATTCTATATGATTTAATTAAAGGGGAAATAGTTTTAATTTTGGTAAAACAATAATCTTGCACATTATCTTTCCAGGTTCAAGTCCTGGTTTCTCCAATTATAATGAGTAATTAATTGTATATGTATATAATCATATAGTAGTTAATAGCTCGAGAAGCTCAACCTGGTAGAGCGGAACTCTGAAGATGTTTAGGTTATAAGTTCAAATCTTATCTCGAGCAATTGTTTAAAGGTAGTGATGGAATGGTAGACATGAATAGCTTAGGACTATTTAATTATTATAATTTTGTCCGTTCAAGTCGGATTTACCTTATAATATAAAATATTATATCTTACAACAACATTGTGTTAAATTATAATATATTTATGTTTTATTATAATATGTTGTGGACTAATAGGTAAGTCATAAATTTTTGGTATTTATAATTGAGTGTTCGAACCACTCCAACATAAAGTACATAAAATTTCTTTTTTATTCAATGTATTATAAATAATAAAGTAGATAAGATTTAGGTGGGTATAACTCAATGGTAGAGTAACTGTATGTGGCACAGTTTGTTCCCTGTTCGAATCAGGGTATCCTCCCTTTTTATATAATAAAATAACATAGTATAATATTTTTTAAGTTATTTTATTAGAACTTATAAATTATTAGGTATATAAATATTTAGCCAGAGTAGTTCAATGGTTAGAACATTAATTTCATGCATTAATAATGAGAATTCGAATTTCTCCTCCGGCTAATCAGATAATGAAATTAATAAGTAATATACTTATTTTTAGTAGAAATTAGCTAATTTCTTGATAATATATATAGGGTATATAGTATGATTGATCATTACAAGATAATATAAGCAAAAAGTTTTTTATGTAAATTTTATTTGCTATCTATATTTATATGTAATTTCAATATAATTAAGATAAAGTACATATTATATATTTTTTACAATTTATATATTAAAGTAAGTTCAAATCTTTTTTAATATAATGTTAATTTATTCAAGTTTATTGTTATTATTATCTAACGCCGTTTCTTTGAGACGAGATAAGTCTATACTTTTTAGTAGAATTGGTATAACAATTTTACTTTATTCTTCTTTAATTGCTTTAAATAGTTTATACTTCATATCATTAGATGGGGGTATAGGTTTATATGGTGGCTTATTTCATGCTACAAATATAACACAAGTATTTCATATTTTTATATTTTTAGTTAGCGCAGTAATTTTACAGTTAACTAGTTTTTACCCTAGAAAAGTTTGAGTAACAGAATATTCATCATTAGGAAAATTATTCTTATATAATTTTTTATATTATAGAACTAAAATAGTTAATAAAATGGGAGAACAATATAAAATAATAGAATATCCTTTAATATTACTATTTATAATAATTGGTGCTATATTTTTAGTTTCAACTAGTGATTTAGTTTCTATATTTTTATCAATAGAACTGCAAAGTTATGGGTTATATTTACTTAGTACTTTATATAGAAATTCAGAACTGGCTACTTCAGGAGGTCTTACATATTTCTTGTTAGGAGGTTTAAGTTCTTGTTTTATATTATTAGGTACTAGTTTATTATACGCAAACTCTGGTACAACAAATTTGGATGGTATATATATTATAACAAGTTTAAGCGATATAGCTAATGATAATACTCATAATTTATTGTATTGATATAAATCTCATTATATAAATTTTTCTTTACTTATTTTAAGTGTAGGGTTCTTATTTAAAGTTAGTGCTGCGCCTTTCCATTTTTGATCGCCTGATGTTTATGATGGTATTCCTACTATAGTAACTACATTTGTAGCTATAATAGCAAAAATTTCTATATTCATATTTTTTTTAGAACTAGTACACTATACAAGTAATTCATTATTTGAATTTCAATTTAGTTGAACATCAAGTTTACTTATTAGTTCATTACTTTCATTAGTGATTGGTACAATTGTTGGTTTAACACAAGTTAGAATAAAAAAATTGTTTGCATATAGTACTATATCACATATAGGGTTTATACTATTAGCATTAAGTATTAATAGTATAGAATCAATTCAAGCATTTATTTTTTATTTAATGCAATACTCTATAAGTAATTTAAATGCTTTTATTATATTAATAAGTATGGGATTCTCTTTATATTATTATGTTAATGATAATGATGAATATAAAGAGTTAACAGATAAAAATAATTCACCTATACAATTAATAAGTCAAATGAAGGGTTTCTTTTACATAAATCCCCTTCTGGCCTTAAGTTTATCTATTACTATTTTTTCTTTTGTAGGTATACCACCTCTTATAGGATTCTTTGCCAAACAGATGGTATTAAGTGCGGCTTTAGATAATGGTTATGTCTTCCTTACTTTAGTAGCAATATTAACTAGTGTTATTAGTGCAGTTTATTATTTAAATGTTATAAAACAAATATTTTTTGATAAACCTGAATATGAAATCAATCCTGAATTAGAAGGAGTTAATATGCATGCCAATATTATTAGAAATAATAAATTAATACAAAGTTTAACTTTTAAATCTAATAATATTGTTTTATCTAGTTCTTTAACTATCAGTATTTCTATATTAACTTTAATAATATTATTATTTATATTTATACCTAGAGAATGATTAAGTATGGCTAATATATTAGCATTAATATTATTTAATACATAAATGACAAGTACTACTTTCTTTTTTGTCTTTATACCTTTATTAGCTATAATTTTATTAACAGTTAATTTAATATTTGCTACACATAACCCTTATGGAGAAAAAGATAGTGCATTTGAATGTGGTTTTCATTCTTTTTTAGGACAGAATAGAACACAATTCAGTATTTCTTTTTTTATATTTGCACTTCTTTTTTTACTATTTGATCTAGAAATTCTTTTAGTTTATCCATATGTAGTTAGTGCATATACAAACGGTATATATGGATTAGTAATAATGTTAATATTCTTTTTAGCATTAACATTAGGATTTGCTTTTGAATTAGGTAAAAATGCTTTAAAAATTGATAGTAGACAAATGTATACTTTAAAAAACGATAATAAAAGTATAATAGCTTTAATATCAGGATTTAAAAAATAAAAATATTTTTAATGGTTTTATTCATTTTATTTAATGTTATTATTACACAAGATGCTATTATTAAATCTTTCTATATAATATAGAAAGTTATGTAATATTGTTATATATTATATAATCTGTTTATTGGTTTCTATTCGATATTTAAGTATATGCCATATATTATGTTTTGAGAACAAGATTATAAGTATGGTTCAGAATAGAAAAAAAGTGAATAAGGATGTTAAACTTATATTTAAATACATTTAATACTTGTGATACTCCAAAGCCTTGAGGTCTTTATTTTCAGGATAGCGCTACACCACAAATGGAAGGATTAGTAGAATTACATGATAATATAATGTATTATTTAGTAATAATTTTATTTGGAGTAGGTTGAATTATGGTTTCTATAATTAGAAATTATTCACATAATAGATCACCTATTTCTCATAAATATTTAAATCATGGTACATTAATAGAATTAATTTGAACTATAACTCCAGCTTTAATACTTATATTAATCGCTTTTCCATCTTTCAAATTATTATATTTAATGGATGAAGTTAGTGATCCTGCAATGTCTGTATTGGCTGAAGGTCATCAATGATACTGAAGTTATCAATACCCTGATTTCTTAAATTCAGAAGATGAGTTCATAGAGTTTGATTCATATTTAGTACCGGAATCTGATTTGGAAGAAGGTGGATTAAGAATGTTAGAAGTTGATAATAGAGTTATTTTACCTGAATTAACACACGTAAGATTTATTGTTACTGCTGCAGACGTTATACATTCATTTGCTTGCCCTGCTTTAGGTATTAAATGTGATGCTTATCCTGGTAGATTAAATCAAGTTTCTGTACTTATAAATAGAGAAGGTACATTTTATGGTCAATGTTCAGAAATATGTGGTATTTTACATAGTTCTATGCCTATAGTCATAGAAAGTGTAACATTAGAAAAGTTTTTACTATGATTAGAGGAGCAATAAATTTAAGTATGTTATAATATATTCTTGCTGATAATATATCTTCTTTTTCTAATTGATTGTTTAAAAGATTTTCTATCTACTTAAAAAGAATGGAGAATACTATAAATAATACTATAGGACTTTGTAATCCAAATTTGGTATTAATGGTAAATGATAGTAGTGATAACGATGAATTTATGGAAGAAGATAAAAACTTAGAAGAAAGTAAGTCTTTAAATAGAGGTAAGCGTAAAGCTGACGATGAATTAACTAAAGAAAGTATGGAATCAGCCAAAGAGAATAGTTCAGTATCAGATGATATTGAATCGGAAGATTAATATTTTATATTGGCAATATAAGTATATACTTAATATAATAATAAAAAGTTGTTAATAATAAAAAATATAAATAATTAAAATAATTGATTAAAAAAAAAATATACAATGAATTTATCCTTAATACTTTTTTTAATCGGAATTTTAGGTTTCGTACTAAATAGAAAAAATGTAATATTAATGCTTATTTCTATTGAAATAATGCTATTGGCTATTACATTCTTAATATTGATAAGTTCACTTAGCTTTGATGATATATTGGGCCAAACATATGCTATATATATTATAGCAATTGCTGGTGCAGAATCAGCAATAGGTCTAGGTATTCTAGTAGCATTTTATAGATTAAGAGGAAGTATTTCAATAGAATATAAATAATGTATCTAGCTATTATTACTTTACCATTATTAGGATCAATAGTCGCAGGCTTTTTTGGTAGAAAAGTTGGAGTTAGCGGTGCACAATTAATTACATGTACATGTGTAGTAGTAACAACTTTGTTGGCTATAATTACCTTTTTTGAGGTAGGTATAAATAATATACCTACATCTATAAATCTTTTCAGATGAATAGATAGTGAATCACTAAATGTATCATGAAGTTTTAATTTTGATAGTTTAACAGTATCTATGTTAATACCGGTTTTAATAGTTAGTTCTTTAGTACACATATATTCTATAGGATACATGAGTCATGATCCTCATAATCAAAGATTTTTTAGTTATCTAAGTTTATTTACTTTTATGATGATCATACTTGTTACATCTAACAATTTTTTATTAATGTTTGTAGGATGAGAAGGTGTAGGTATTTGTTCTTATCTTTTAGTTAGTTTTTGATTTACTAGAATAGCAGCAAATCAAAGTTCTATGTCTGCTTTTTTAACTAATAGAGTAGGAGATTGTTTTTTAACAATAGGTATCTTTGTTATATTATGATCTTTTGGTAACATTGATTATGCTACAGTTTTTTCATTAGCTCCTTTTATTAATGAAAACATTGTTACTATTATTGGTATATGTCTTTTAATTGGTGCTATGGCTAAAAGTTCTCAAGTTGGATTACATGTTTGATTACCCATGGCAATGGAAGGTCCTACACCGGTTAGTGCCTTAATTCATGCAGCTACTATGGTTACTGCTGGTGTTTATTTATTAATGCGAACTAGTCCTTTAATTGAATACAGTTCAACTGTATTAGTTTTATGTTTATGATTAGGAGCTATAACTACTGTATTTAGTAGTCTTATAGGTTTATTTCAACAAGATATTAAGAAAGTTATTGCTTATTCTACAATGAGTCAATTGGGAATGATGGTAATAGCAGTAGGTTTATCTTCATATAATGTTGCTTTATTTCATCTAGTAAATCATGCCTTTTATAAAGGACTTTTATTCCTAGGAGCGGGTGCCGTAATTCATGCTGTTGCTGATAATCAAGATTTTAGAAAATATGGTGGTTTAAGACCATTTTTACCTTTAACATACTCTGTTATGTTGATAGCAAGCCTTAGTTTAGTTGCTTTCCCATTTATGACTGGATTTTATAGTAAAGATTTTATATTAGAATCTGCATATGGGGAATTTTATTTTAGTAGTATAGTTGTTTATTTTATAGCTACTATTGGTGCTATGTTTACTACTTTATATTCTGTTAAAGTTTTATTCTTAACTTTTTTAACTAATCCTAATGGACCTGTTGTTAGCTATAAACATGCTCATGAAGGAGATATATTTATGAGCTTACCTTTAATTATATTAGCTATTTTTTCTATATTTTTTGGGTATATTACTAAAGATATTTTTATTGGATTAGGTTCAGATTTCTTTGCTGACAATAGCTTATTTATACATCCTACACATGAGATAATGTTAGATACTGAGTTTGCTGTGCCTACTTTCTTTAAATTATTACCTTTGATATTTACTATTTCTTTAAGTATTTTAGCTATAATTCTTTCTGAATTTGTAACTAGACCACTTATAAGTTTTAAATTTTCTAGATTGGGATACAATATATTTGGATTTTTTAATCAAAGATTTTTCATTGAACTTATATATAATAAATATATTACAGGTAATATCTTTAAATTTGGAGGTCAAACAACTAAATTCTTAGATAGAGGAATTATCGAAGAATTAGGACCTTATGGATTAGAAAAAAATTTAGTGAACTTAAGTCATATCATAAGTAATTTAAGTACTGGTGTAATTACAACTTATGCTTTATATATTCTAATAGGTTTTATAATGTATATGTTAACACCTTCTCTAAATATGCAAGATGCTAATTTATTACTTTTAATATTTTTAGCTCTTTTAGCTACTATTAATCCTAAAAATTATGTATAAAGAAAAGATTAGATAAATTTTCGTAAACATCTTTAATTATAATTATTTGTCCTTTTCTTTTAGTTATTTGCTTACCTTTAAACCTATGTTTTATTAGTGTTTTATGCTGATTCTAAGTTAATTTAAACTATAACTATATTCGTTTGACATCTTATGTCATATAATCCTTTTAAATATATAGTATTTGTATATATTATTATAAAAAAAAATATGAGAGCATTTAAAAGTTATCCTTTTTTAAAATTAGTTAATTCTTACATAATCGATGCTCCTGTTCCATCTAATTTAAATTATTTATGAAATTTCGGTTCTTTATTAGGTTTTTGTTTAGTTATACAAATAGTTACAGGTGTAACTTTAGCTATGCACTATAACCCTAGTGTATTAGAAGCTTTCAATTCTGTAGAACATATAATGCGTGATGTTAATAATGGTTGATTAGTACGTTACTTACATAGTAACACAGCTTCAGCTTTCTTTTTTTTAGTGTATTTACATATGGGTAGAGGTTTATATTATGGATCTTACAGAAGCCCTAGAGCATTAACATGAACTATAGGTACAATTATATTCTTATTAATGATTGTTACTGGTTTCTTGGGTTATGTTCTTCCCTATAGTCAAACATCTTTATGAGGTGCTACTGTTATTACTAATCTTATGAGTGCTATACCATGAATAGGACAAGATTTAGTTGAATTTATTTGAGGTGGATTTAGTGTTAACAATGCTACTTTAAATAGATTCTTTTCTTTACATTTTGTATTACCTTTTGTTTTAGCTGCTTTAGCATTAATGCATTTAATAGCACTTCATGATACTGCTGGGGCAAATAATCCTTTAGGTATCTCAGGTAATTATGACAGAATATCTTTTGCTCCTTATTACTTATTTAAAGATTTAATAACTATATTTATCTTTATACTTGTATTAAGTACATTTGTATTTTTAATGCCTAATGCTTTAGGAGATAGTGATAATTATGTTATGGGTAATCCTATGCAAACTCCTTCTTCTATAGTTCCTGAGTGATATTTATTACCTTTTTATGCTATTTTGAGATCTATACCTAATAAATTATTAGGAGTTATTGCTATGCTTGCTGCTATTTTAATACTATTAGCTATGCCATTTACCGATTTAGGTAGATCTAGAGGTATACAATTTAGACCTTTAAGTAAAATAGCTTTTTATACATTTGTAGCTAATTTCCTTATACTAATGGTATTAGGTGCTAAACATGTAGAATCTCCTTATATAGAATTAGGGCAAGTTACTACTGTAATTTATTTTAGTTACTTTTTAATACTAGTTCCTTTTATTAGCTTATTAGAAAATAGCTTAGTTGAATTAGCTGGTTTTGATAATACAAAAAAACATTAAGTTAAATATTAATATTTAATATTATGAAATAAATATTAAAGGAATATATATTATAAAATATATATTTCTTAGTTTTATTCATAAAAGAAGGTTCCCTTATTGGTACAAAGGGTTGATACATATTATTATATTTTGTATTTAGATTAGAGGTTCAAATCCTTTTCTTCTTTGTGTAATTAAATATTTATTAATTATAATAAAAATATATGCAGTTAATCTGTTTAAACTATAAAAAGTTTGGTTTAATTTAAATAATACCTACCTATCAGTATAATAATAAATAGACATTTAGGGTTATAAAAAAAAATAATTTTTTTGTCAAGTCATATTAAATCTACAAGTCATATTAAATCTACAAGTCATATTAAATCTAATTCGATGTATTTTGAAAAGCCTTATCAATTAGATAAAAAATCTAAAAAGACTAATTTATCAAACCTTTCTGTTTCAAAAGCAAATATATCTTTATGAACAGAAAGATGATTTTTATCTTCAAATGCTAAAGATATAGGAGCATTATATCTTATGTTCGCATTATTCTCTGGGTTATTAGGTACAGCTTTTTCTGTATTAATAAGATTAGAATTAAGTGGACCTGGTGTTCAATATATTGCAGATAATCAATTATATAATAGTATAATTACTGCTCACGCTATTTTAATGATATTCTTTATGGTTATGCCAGCTTTAATAGGAGGTTTTGGTAATTTCTTATTACCATTACTAGTAGGAGGTCCAGATATGGCAAAGACAAATCACCTCCTTGGTAAAAAACAACATAAAATAAATCGTCTCAATTTAAGTATAAACCCTTCAATAAATGCGTATTTAGCTGGTTTATTTGAAGGGGATGGTCATATTTGAATACAAAAAAGTGATAGAGTGTCTAGAAAAAGGCATAATCCTAGGTTTTGTATAACTTTTCATTTTAAAGATGCGCCGTTAGCTATTAAACTTATTAATATGTTAGAATATGGTTCCATAGCATATAGACCCAAAAATAATGCTTGTGTATTAATAGTTTCAGAAGTAAAAGGATTAGTTAAAATAATTAATTTAATTAACGGTGAACTTAGAACACCTAAAATAAATGAAGTTTATCATCTAATAGATTGATTAAATAAAAACCATAGTTTAAATATAGGAAAACTACCAATTAAACTAGGAGATTTAAATAAAGATAGTTGATTAGCAGGATTTATAGATGCAGATGGTAGTTTTTCTATACAACATACTAAGATAGAAAATGGAGCATTAAAAAATAAAATCTCTTGTAGACTAAGAATTGAACAGAGAATGTTAGATCCTATAACTAATGTTAGTTATAATGCTATACTTTTAGATATATCTAAATTTTTAGGTTGTAGTCTTTTAACAAGAAAACAATCAGCTACAGGTAGAGAGTACTGTATTCTTACAGCTTCTAGTAAAAAGTCTTTATCTACTATTATTACTTATTTAAATGCTTTTCCTTTATTATCTTCTAAAGTTTTAGATTACAAAGATTGGGCTTTAGCAGCAAAATTAATTATAAAAGATTTGCATTTAAGTGTTGAAAGCAAAACTAGTATAGATTTATTAAAAAATAATATGAATAGAAATAGATCATATTTTAATTGAGACCATTTAAATAAATTTTAAGTTGTTTTTTACCTAAATAAGGGAATGCCGTTAAAAAATGTGAATTTTTTAATTATTACTACGCTATATGCATAGAATCTCTCGAATTTGGAATTAATTTTCCAGTTAACAGATACATAGACACCTAATTGGAGTTATATACTTCTAAAGTTGTATTTTCAACTGAATTAGTCGTAACACTTATGTATACATGGGAAGAATGTGCAGGAAACCAAAGTAATTTTTTTAAGTTAGATTACGAGTAGGATCCCCAGAGACTACACGCGAAGCTCCGTTATAATATATATATATATTATGGATGAAGACATAGTCCATTAGAGTAAGAAATTACTTTATGTATGTGTAAGAAATTTCTTTACGTACGTATACACAATGATTATCCCATAAAATTTTTCAGAAGAGGAAAGAATATTTGTCATATATATTTTATTTTTATTTTTATTTGCTACTATATTTTATTTGTTGCTTTTGTCTTTACTTTATATGTATACAAATACAGATTTGTATACAGATTTGTATACAAATCCTTACTTTAGATTTATTATCTCTAGATATGGATACAAATATTTTTAACATGAGTCCTTCAGGATCAGGTGGAGGCAGTAGTTCAGGTGGACCTAATAACCCAGGCGGAGGTAATAATTCAGGTGGAGGTAATAATCCAGGTGGATGAAATCCATTTCATTATGTACCAGGAGTAAGGGAAGATGGAACCTTTTATCCTGTGGATAGCCCATCCCCCTCTTTAGTACTTCAAACTTATAACCCTGCAGGTGATGTACCTGTAAAAAATGATAAGGAATTAGGTGTCCTTATAGATTTTAGATATCATCATGGAGTTAGAGCTATGGGTTATAGTAATTGAAGAATCTCAAATGTTTTTCCCAGTGATAGTATGGTGGATAGAATAGCTAAAGAAAGACTTTTTGCTCACATTTATGACCATAGGTCAGAATTACCTAGTGCATACAGACAGTTGAATATATTAGGTGGGAGACCTAAATGAGAAGCAGTGAAAATTACTTCTTATTTAATTACTTCTTTAAACTATAGCAATAACTAGGCACATATAAAACATAGATTCCCTAGATTAAATAATATAAGTTTTTGATTACTATTACCTAGTTTATTCTTATTTTTATTTGCTAGTGTTATAGAAAATGGTGCAGGTACAGGTTGAACTCTTAAAGGAAACAGGGAGTTTTTTTATGGCGACATAAAAAAAAGTAAATTCTTCTCGATGCGTGAACCTCTTCTAGTAAATACTAAATTATTTAGTATATTACACGTAGTACACTACTCATGTCTAGTTATAATTAATACAAATTTAAGTAGCACGTATGTAAAAATGTGTACGTCATGGAGACAATGCGCCTGACTAGTAAACAAACGTTTATTTACTAGTCATCAGAGACTTAACGAAGAACATCTTAATGGTAACCATATAAATCAAGATTCGTTTGAACAATGATTAGTAGGGTTTACTGATGGAGATGGTAACTTTCATATTTCACACCAAGGAACTGGTATATCTACTAAATGAACCCTAGGTTATAAATTAACTCAATCTGCATATAATTTAAGAATTTTAAATTATATAAAAAAAGAGTTAAAAGTAGGTTCTATAACAAAAGATGGTACCAAAGTACAATACTCTATTAGAGATAGAAAGGTTATAGAAACAATTTTAATACCTATTTTTGATAAATATCCTCTTTTAACAACTAAACATTATGATTATGTAAAATTTAAAAAAGCATTAGCCATTTTAAATAACATATCTATGACTAAAGAAGAGAAAAATTCAAAACTTTTAGCTATTAAAGATACTAAACCTAATAAAGATTATTTGTCTCCTGCTTGAAACAATGCAAATTTACCATTAACTGATGTAGATTCAATTAACAACGTGATGACTAAAAGTTGATTAGTTGGTTTTATTGAAGCAGAAGGTAGTTTTTATTTAACTAATAAAACTCCAACTAGAATAGCACATGGTTTTGGTTTAACACAAAAATTAGATAAAATAGTATTAGAGGGAATAGGTATTTTATTACACATAAAAAATCCCGTCAAATATAAAGAAATATATAATCACTATATATTAGACACTACCAATTCTAGAGCAATCGAAAATATCATAGCTTTCTTTAAAAACACAATGAAAGGAGTAAAATCTTTGGAATATAGAATATGAGCTAGATCTTATACTAAAGATAAAGGTAATTATCTTAAATTGTCTAAGATAAGGGATATTATAAGAGAATTGCGAAAAAATCAGTTATAAACTAACTGAGCTTCAATACCATTAAGATGAAGGTATAGTCCGAACAGTATAGAGATATACTGCGTGTAACGATAGTTTTAGTATTGGTTAATACATTTATTTATTTAAAGTATAAAAACCCTAAAATGAGGTTACCAACATAATTGTTATCCTCCTTTAAGTGGTATACAAAGTCATAGTGGACCTAGTGTAGATTTAGCTATATTTGCTTTACATTTATCTGGTATAAGTAGTTTATTAGGTGCAATAAACTTTATAACAACTATACTTAATATGAGAAGTCCTGGTATAAAATTACATAAATTAGCCTTATTTGGTTGAGCTGTAGTAGTTACAGCTGTATTATTATTACTATCTTTACCTGTTTTAGCCGGTGCAATTACAATGGTATTAACAGATAGAAATTTTAATACTTCTTTCTTTGAAGCAGCCGGAGGAGGTGATCCTATATTATACCAACATCTTTTCTGATTCTTTGGTCATCCAGAAGTTTATATTTTAATTATACCCGGATTTGGTATAATTAGTACTACAATTTCTGCAAGTTCCAATAAAAGTGTTTTTGGATATCTAGGTATGGTTTATGCTATGATGTCTATAGGTGTATTAGGATTTGTTGTTTGAAGTTGAGTAATGATGGCTTCACCCTATAGTGATATAGGGAATATAATTAATTTCGCTATATGCTGGAACAGTTTAGTGCTAATTAGTACCTTGTATGGTAAAAATCTAATTAGCTATACTCAATCAGCAGACAATCTGTCCCTGTATTCCTTAAAGGATAACAAACAGAGCGTCTCAGAGACTACACGCGAAACATCTTTTAAATTTTCTGCTTTTTATGCTTATTATAATACAATATTTAAAAATAAAGATCTTCCTTCAGATAAATGATTAACTTGATTTATAGGGTTTGCTGAAGGAGATGGAGCTATTCAAACTTACGATGGAGGTAAAAGAGTTCGTTTTGTTCTTACTCAAAAAGAAAGTGATATACTTTATAAAATACAATTTAAATTTAATATTGGTGTAGTTAAACATTTTCCTCAAGGAAAGAGTGATAAAAATAACGATTTTTATAGATGAATGGTTGATAACCCTTCAGATATTTTGCTTTTAGCTTTTTTATTCAATGGTAATTTAGCTTTAAATCATAGAATTAAACAATTAACTCATTGAATTATTGCTTTAAATGATCGTTTTGGTTCTGAAATTTTAAAATTAAACGAGACCCCTGTTACGGTTACACTGCAGGATGCCTGATTATCAGGGTTTACTGATGCTGAGGGGTGTTTTAATGTATCTATTACTACAAACTCTAGATATATATTAGGTCATGTTATAAAAATGCGTTATATATTAGATCAAAAAAATAGTATTATACTAAATAAAGTATATAAATTATTTGGGTTTGGTAAAGTAACATTGAGATCTGGTACTGATAATGTTTATCGTTACACAGCTACTGGATTTAAAGCATTGAATTATATAATAGCATACTTTAAAGTATTTCCATTACAAACTAAAAAAGCTCTTTCTTTTGAAAAATGATTAAATATTCATTACCAAGTATCTAATAAATTACATTTAACTGAAGAAGGATTATCACAAGTAAGAATTTTACAAAAACAAATTAATTTAAATAATAGTATGACAAATAAGACAGGAAAAGCTTAAAGATGAAGATATAGTCCGACACTTCTTGTAAAAGAAGCATACAAAATTGTATGGGTAAATATAAAATATTTATTAACGGTTTTGCATCATATGTACACAGTTGGTTTAGATGTAGATACAAGAGCTTATTTCACAGCTGCTACACTTATTATAGCTGTTCCTACTGGTATTAAAATATTTAGTTGATTAGCAACATGTTATGGAGGATCTTTACAATTAACACCTTCAATGTTATTTGCTTTAGGATTTGTATTTATGTTTACAATAGGGGGGTTAAGTGGAGTTGTCTTAGCCAATGCTTCTCTTGATATAGCTTTCCATGATACTTACTATGTTGTAGCTCATTTCCATTATGTTTTAAGTATGGGTGCAGTATTTGCATTATTTAGTGCATGATATTTCTGAATACCTAAAATGTTAGGGCTAGATTACAATAAAACACTAGGTAAAGTACATTTCTGAATTTTCTTTGCTGGTGTTAATATAACATTCTTCCCTCAACACTTCCTAGGTTTACAAGGAATGCCTCGTCGTATAAGTGATTACCCTGATGCATTCGCTGGTTGAAATTTAGTTAGTTCATATGGAAGTATTGTGAGTGTAATAGCTATATTCTTATTTTTACATATAGTTTACCAACAACTAGTTTTTGGTAAAGCTACAAGTCGTTATCCTTGATTAACTCCACAATTCTATAGTGATACATTACAAACACTTCAAAATAGATCTTATCCTTCTTTAGAATGAGGATTAAGTAGTCCACCTAAACCTCATGCATTTGTAAGTCTACCATTACAAAGTATTTCTCTTTTATTTCTTTTTGTATTGTTCTTATAATAAATTATAGTCAAAAAATTTATTATTAATAAATAGACAATATAAATCAGAAATATTACAGGAACCAGGTAATTTAGGCATAATTATTTTTTCAAAATTAAGCAGAATATATTTTAAATCTATAGACTAATTATTAATAGTTATTAGTAGTTATAGCAATAGATTTAAATAAAATATGTTTGTTAAAATAATTATGCTAAGGATATGTTGTAGATGGTTCTACATTTTGATTGCAAATCTTAAATAAGAGGTTCGATCCCTCCATATCCTTTAAGTTTATTAATAATAAAATATTAATAAATGGTAGTAATTAATTAATAGTGAATTATATTAATAATTTAAATTTATATTTAATTTAAATATATATTATATATACATGTAATACAAATGATACAAGCTGCAAGATTAATAGGTACAGGATTAGCAACTACAGGTTTAATAGGAGCTGGAGTAGGAATTGGAGTAGTGTTTGGTTGTTTAATAATAGGTGTAGCAAGAAACCCTTCATTAAGAGGTCAATTATTTTCATACGCTATATTAGGTTTTGCTTTTGCTGAAGCTACTGGTTTATTTGCTCTTATGATGGCATTCTTAATATTATACGTTGCTTAATATGTAAAATATATAGAAGTATATAATTATATAATTCTTTTTTAATTATATAATTCTTATTAGCTCAATGGTAGAGCAGGATACTTCTAATATCTAGATCCAAGTTCGAATCCTGGATAAGAGTTCTTAGAGGCGAGTTTTGGGTGATGGGCGATGGCGAAGGGCGAATTCTGCAATAATTTTTGGAAATGGCAATTGTTTGTTTTAATAATAGATAACTTTAGCTAAAAAAAAGTTATTTTTAATCTAATGGTTTAATGTTTAAAATTTTGATTTATAATAATCTTATTTTATTTATATTAAATGTTATATACTTATATTTTTATTTTATATTTTTCTACTTTAATATCTATAGTAGAAGTTTTATTAGTATCTGTACCCGTGTTGTTAACTGTAGCATATGTGACTGTAGCAGAAAGGAAAACAATGGCTAGTATGCAAAGAAGACTAGGTCCTAATATAGTAGGGTATTATGGTCTTTTACAAGCATTTGCTGATGCATTAAAACTTTTATTAAAAGAATATGTTTCACCTACACAAGCTAATTTAGTTTTATTTTTTCTTGGTCCTATTATAACATTAATATTTTCATTGTTAGGATATTTAGTTATACCTTATGGACCTGGTTTAGCTTTAAGTGATTTTATTTTAGGTATACTTTACATGTTAGCAGTATCTTCATTATCTACGTATGGTATATTATTAGCAGGTTGAAGTGCTAATAGTAAATATGCTTTCCTTGGTTCATTAAGAAGTACAGCACAATTAATAAGTTATGAACTTATTTTAAGTTCTGCTATATTACTTGTTATAATGTTAACAGGTAGTTTAAACGTTACTGTGAATATAGAAGCTCAAAGAGCTATATGATTTATAATTCCTTTGTTTCCTATATTTATTATTTTTTTTATAGGATCTGTAGCAGAAACTAATAGAGCTCCATTTGATCTTGCTGAGGCGGAATCAGAACTTGTTAGTGGATTTATGACAGAACATGCCGCAGTTATTTTTGTTTTCTTCTTTTTAGCTGAATATGCTAGTATTGTATTAATTTGCGTACTAACTAGTATATTGTTTTTAGGTGGTTATTTGTATGACTATACACCTTCTTTGTTTGGATTAATACAATATATTGATTTTGAATTATATACAGATAATATGTATAGTAATAATATTTTCTCAGATCCTTTAATCGAAGGGTTGATGTATGGTTTAGCCTTAGGTATAAAATCTTGTATTATGATATTTGTTTTTATATGAGCTAGAGCTTCATTCCCTAGAATACGTTTCGATCAATTAATGTCTTTCTGTTGAACTATATTATTACCTTTGGTTATTGCTTTTATTATACTAGTACCTTGTATATCATACAGTTTCGAGATATTACCTAGTAACATAAACTTATTTTAAAACATTATATTTTATATTTGTTTTATTTGTCTATAAATATAAAAAATATATTTATGTTTATACCTAGAGCCTTTAACTGTATAATTTTATGCGGTGTTAGTAAAGATTATATAATCCTGAGAGTGATTATATAATCCTGAGGGTAATTAGTTTTATATGTTTTATAAGATGTTACTTACATCTTTATTGTGTATACCTTTACTAGGTATATTCACCATATCTGCAGGTATATCTTATAATGTGCCTACTTTAAATACAACATGAATAAAAAAAGTAGGTATAACTACTTCTGTCGCAAATCTTTTAGTATCTTTATTAATATTTTTCTTGTTTGATTATAGTAATAATCAATTTCAATTTGTTAAAGAACACTATGAAGTAAGTTATTTTGATTTTTATCTAGGATTAGATGGACTATCTATTTATTTTGTTTTATTAACGACTATAATAGCACCTATTGCTTTATTAAGTAATTGAACATCTATTAACGAAAATGTTAGATCCTATGTAATAATAATTTTATTATTAGAGACACTATTATTAGCAGTTTTTTTAGTATTGGATATACTATTATTTTATATATTTTTCGAAAGTATATTACCACCTTTGTTTATATTAATAGGATTATTTGGATCAAGTAATAAAGTAAGAGCTAGTTTTTATCTTTTCTTATATACATTACTAGGATCTTTATTCTTGTTATTATCTATATTATCTATCTCATCAATAATGGGTACTACTGATTTTGATGCATTATATAAAACTAATTTCAATTATTCTACACAATTATTTTTATTTTATGGTATATTTATAGCATTTGCTGTAAAAACTCCTACTATATTTTTGAATACTTGATTATTAAAAGCTCATGTTGAATCACCTTTAGGGGGTAGTATCCTTTTAGCAGCTATTGTATTAAAGCTAAGTTTATATGGTATTTTTAGATTAATATTACCTTTATTACCTAAAGCTTCTATAGATTATACTTATATAATTTATCTTATAGGTGTAATAACAATAATATATGCTAGTTTTAGTACATTAAGAACTATAGATATTAAGGAACTTATAGCATATAGTTCTGTATCACATGCAGCAGTATATCTTATAGGTGTATTTAGTAATACAATACAAGGTATAGAAGGTGGTATATTATTGGGATTAGCACATGGATTTGTATCTAGTGGTCTATTTATTTGTGCAGGAGGTGTATTATATGATAGATCAGGTACTAGATTAATAAGTTTCTATAAAGGTATTGCACAAATAATGCCTTTATTTTCTATATTATTTTTCATTTTATCATTAGGTAATTGTGGGGTTCCTCTTACTTTAAATTTTGTAGGAGAATTTATGTCTCTTTATGGGGTATTTGAAAGATTACCATTACTAGGTATTTTTGCCAGTTCTTCTATAGTTTTTTCTGCTGCATATACAATATATATGTATAATAGAATAGCTTTTGGAGGAACATTTAGTAAATTCTTTGAAGCTAATTTAGCTGATGTAAGTAAACGTGAATTCTCTATATTATTTACATTAGTTATATTTACTGTTGTATTAGGTATATATCCTGCTCCATTACTAGACGGGTTACATTATTCAGTTTCATCTTTAATATATAACGCTATATAAATTATATATTTTAAATTCTTACAGGAATAGATTTAGAAATGTAAATTTATTTATTTATTTCTATTTCAGAAACAGAAATTCCTGAAAAATTTTTATCTTTAACAAGATAATAATGTAGTTCTATCGTTTAATTATAAATTTAGTTATTATTATAAATAATTCTTACTTAAGTTTATAACAATTTAAATATTATTTCAAATTATAATATATTTAATTAAACACTGTAGTTAATTATTATAAAAAATTATTAAATTCTATTTAATAAATACTAATGTAAATCTATCAAATAAAAATAATATTTAAAAAATAATAACAAATGATCAAAAATATCTATACTTATAAGCCAGCTTTTTTAGTTCGATTTATCAAAATACTAGAGTACAAACGATTAAAGACATTCTTTCTAACAAAAATTAAGGTTTTAGATTTATTAATTTTTGGATATTTTTTTCAAATAGAAAAAAATAAGAATATAATTTTAATTTCCTTTATGTTTATTTCCCTAGTTTTTAAACTTCTTTTATTTATGGGACTTAATTTTTATTTTTTCTTTATTTCCTTACTTTTTAGCCTTTTATCTACGGAACATGCTTTTTATTTTTTCTCTAATGAAAGCTTATTAAATGAAGATTCTTCTACATTAAATATTGGAGAAAGTTCTTCACAAGGACTTTCTGGAGAAAATCCTAATAATGGAGGAAATCCTTCTCCACATAATGGGGCTCCGACCCCAATAAGCGCTATGATTGAGCTAATAGTTGAAGCAAACCCAAAAATCGAGTTATTTATGATACAGATAGATTATCTGCCTATTTAATGGAGCATGAAAATGATACTTTTAATCAAGCTGGTGTTAGATTTACTAGAGGTGGTACAACAATAAATTCTTATGATGAATATATGAGTAGAATAGCGAGATATGTTAGACAACATCATGATCCTGATCATATTTATTTTTATCGTAATGGACCATATACTGCTCGGATTGATTTTCGTATAATACTCTTTGTTGGAGGTATTAGAGAAAATGTTCCAAATAGTTTCCGGTAAATATTAATATTTGATTTCATTTGTCTATAAATATAAAAAATATCTTTATGTTTTACCTAGAGCCTGAAAAATTTTTATCTTTAATAAGATAATAATGTAAATATATTTAATATATATAAAACATTAATATTATATAAAATAAAAAAAAAATGCCACAATTAGTACCCTTTTACTTTATCAATCAAGTAGTATTTGCTTTTACATTCCTTATAGTAATACTTTATATATTATCAAAATATGTATTACCTAGATTTGTACGTCTATTTGTATCTCGTATGTTTATAAGTAAATTATAATTTTCTATTATAATGTTACAAATAATAGTAGTTCTATCCTTTAGTTATAAATTTAGTTATTATTATAAATAATTCTTACTTAAATTTATGACAATTTAAATATTATTTCAAATTATAATATATTTAATTAAACACTGTAGTTAATTATTATAAAAAATTATTAAATTCTATTTAATAAATACTAATGTAAATCTATCAA
>Ga0137412_10000345_pt1 | contig 31913 bp, 35 predicted proteins | sample CZODoug2_1_16fun_FD_122160 | JGI IMG/M metagenome (GOLD analysis project Ga0137412, IMG submission 122160) | Vadose zone soil fungal communities from Angelo Coast Range Reserve, California, USA - CZODoug2_1_16fungal (Hybrid Assembly) | ecosystem: Environmental > Terrestrial > Soil > Vadose zone...
GTAGGAGTAGCCGGCGGAGACGTCGATGGACTGAGCGTGCGACGAACCGGCGAGTAGGAATAAGCCCAAACCAAGCAAGATGAATTTTTTCATCGAATTACGATCCTTTCGGATAATGGGTTCGCTGGGAGGTTCGCGCCGCGGCCAGTCGGGCGGAGGGTGGGAGCGCGTCCGTAGCCGCTACCCCTATTGTCGCGGAAAACAAGGGGCGATGGAATGAAAAAAAGGCGTTTGGGGTTTCCGTGTGTGCAACAGGCGAGGGACGGGTAAAAAATTCCGCCCCGCAATATAAAGATTACGCGAAATTCGAAAATTAAGATGGTTAGCGGGACTGGGAGAAGGAGCGCGCGGCGAGAGCGACGGCGAGGCCGGCGAGAAGGAGCAGGAGGGTGGAAGGCTCGGGATTGGGAGTTGGCGGATCGCCGAAGATATCGAGCGAGTAGAAACTGGTGTCGCCGTTGGGGCCGAAGGTGCCGTCGAAGGAATAGCTGACGTGACCGGTGCCGATGGTGTCGGCGGGCGAGAGGCCGAGCAATGCGTCATTCAGGTAAGAAAACGCGACGTCGCCGTCGAACGACGAGAAGACGCCGCCTTGATTGCTGGAGCTAGTGGCGCCCGGCAGAAAGGTGCCGTTAGCGAGAAGTTGATTGGAGGAATTGAAGAGTTGGACGGAACCGCCGCCGTTGGCGAAGGAGCTGTCGTAACTGGTGATGCCGCCCTGAATGACTTGCGTGGCGGCAGCAGAAGTGAAGACGAGCGTGTTGGCACCGAGGGAGACGCTGAGGCTGACGGGGCCACCAATCAGATTATTCGGCGAGGCGCAGAGAGTGGGCGAAGAAGGGTCGCAGGTGGAAGACAGACTGATTTGATCCGCTTGCGCGAAAGCGGCCACGACCAGCGAAAATGCGCCGAGAAGGAAAAACCTTTTCATCACGCCCCCAAGAAAAACGTGCCAGCAGATAAAGCGAGAGTGCAATTTCAATGCCACAAGAAAAAGTTCGTGCGACAGCGAGTATAGAGGAGAAGTTACGGAAAAGATTAAGCTCGGGCGAAAGGGCCAATAAAATGCGCGCGGGTACTGCGAGGGTACTAAGAAACATTGTGCCGCATGTAGGAAGCGAATTGCCGCGAGATTTTGAGCAGGTGGTACGCGGGAAGCAGGAAAAATGTACAGGAAATACCCGACAAGAGCGCCCGCGCAAGCGCGAGCGAAGGAATCCGGAGAAAGAAAAATCAGACGCCTTCGACGAGAATCATGTCGGTATGAGAAGTAGCCTGGCGTAGGGCTTTCGGCGCGGCGTATTCGGGAGAATTCCACCATTTGCGGGCGATTTCGGCGGAAGGAAATTCGACGATGACGATGCGGCGCTGGGGCCAATTCCCTTCCAGGACTTCCACCTTACCGCCGCGGACGATGAAGCGGCCACCGTATTTTTCGATCGTGGGGAGAACGGATTTGCGGTAGTCCTCATAACGGACGGGATCGTGGATTTCGACGCTGACGAAGATGTAGGCGGACATGTTGGGCGCTCCTCGGGAGAAAGATGGAGAAAGCTTAACGCAGAGACGCGGAGTGCGCAGAGCGAAGAAAGAAAGAGCGGAAAGAAAGAACAAAGAAAGAGTAAGACACGGGTCTAAAGACGCGCCACTACAAAGAACGGCCGCTTCAGAAAGCGGGCCCTACAAAAGCTGGAAAACCTAGGCGGCGAGGGATTGTTGTTCGGGTGGGAGGAGATGGGCGGGGACTTTGCGGAGGTCCCAAACGAGGCCGCACCAGGAGAGGGCTTTGAGCGTGTAGTAAGTGATGTCGATTTCCCACCAGAAAAAGCCCTGGCGTGCGCTGGCCATGTAATGGTGATGATTATTGTGCCAGCCTTCGCCGAGGGTCATGAGAGCGAGGAGCCAGTTGTTGCGGCTGGTGTCCGCGGTTTGGTAACGGCGCGAACCGAAAAGATGCGAGAGCGAATTGATGGTGAAAGTGTCATGCCAGAGGAGCGTGGTGCTGAGGCAGAAGCCCCAGAAGACGAGCGGAAGGCCGCCGATGAGAAAAAGCGCGATGACGAGAACGGTTGGGGGAACGAGATAGTATTTGTTGAGCCAGCGAAGTTCGGGAAATTTGGCGAAGTCGCCGATGTAGTCGATCCGCGTGCCGACGTACTTGTCTGAAATAATCCAGCCGAGATGCGACCAGAAAAAACCAAAGAGCGTGGGGGAATGGAGATCGTCTTTCTGATCGGAGAAGCGATGATGATGGCGATGGTGAGCGGCCCACCAAAGAACGCCTTTTTGCGAGGACGTCATGGCCATGAAGGCGATGACGAATTGGAAGGCGCGGCTGGTTTTGTAAGAGCGGTGCGAAAAATAGCGGTGATAGCCGGCGGTGACGAAAAACATGCGAACGACGAGAAGCGCGGCACAAGCGATGAGATACGACCAGTGAAACGGGAAGAAGAAAATGCCGAGCGAGAGAAGATGAATGATGGCGAACGGAATCGCGGCAAGAATCGAAATGGTCGAACCGTTGGAAAGTCGTACAGCCCAATTGCGCACAATGGCAGACATCCGGCTAGTTCCCTCCGAGAGATCAAGTGCGACGCGAAACCCAGCCGGAGCGGGGCGAACGCAAAACCATTTTCAGTGTAGGGAGCTGGAAAGTGCGGGTCAACTGACCGAAAGGGCAATGCGTGTAATAGTTTTGTAAGCGGTGCTGTGTACTCTCGGACAGTTTGGAGGTTGTTCTGCTTATGACGCGGGCCAAAAGTTCGGTCGGGCTGATTGCGAAATGAACGAGAGTTTTGAGGATTCCTGGGATAACTGTAGACTGAAGGGACTATGTCTGAGCGACCGGTATTGGTGGGAGTGATTCCCGAAGCGGTGGTGCTGGAAAAAGGGGATCAAGTGGCGTGGATGTCCGACGCGGGGAATTTGCGCGTGGAATTTGATGTGAACCGGTGCCCATTTGGATCGAATATTTTTCAGGCTCCGATTGGGATGAGATTATTGAGCGGGCCGCCGGTGGTGGGAGCGAAGGCGGGATCGTACAAATACCGCGTGTGGCTGAATGATCAGCTGGTGGGGCGCGGGGAAGTGCTGCTGCGCGAGAAGTAAAAAAACGCCGGCCGTTCTTTTTTTGGGAAGCCGAGCGCTCTCCTGACTTATAACCTTTTCAAAAAAAGCTGGATGCGACCGCTACTTCTGCTCGGAAATTATTCTTTTTCGGCGGCGCGGTAGCCGGCTTTTTGTGCGTCGGCTTCCGTCATGTATTTGCCTTGTTTGGTTTTGCCGTACCAGCGAGTGCCTGGCTTGTGATACACGCCGGAATCGGTGTTGACCCAGACCGTGCCGGCGCTCCTAGCGGCTGGCGTTTGCTGCTGTGTGGCGGGCTTGGGAGCTGGCGCAGGCTTCGATGCCGGTGCAACTGCGGAGGCGGGACTCGGTGCTGGTGAAGTGGCCGCTGCGGGAGTGGTGATCGATGCCGGCGCGGATTTAGGCGCAGGCGCGGGAGTGGCGGCAGTGGCGGCAGGTGTCGCGGAGGCGGCGTCCGCACTCTTCGAGCGCGATTTGGATTTCGATTTAGATTTAGACTTTGTGGTGGTATCGGATTGATCGGTCTGCTGCGTTTGTTGCGCGCGAATCGCTGCGCCTCCGAACGAGAGCATCATGGTGACCAAGACTGCAAGAAAATAGCTGAGCGAGCTTTTTTTCATCGAGATCCTCCGTCCGCGAGCAAGTGAACTTTCTGCCGAACAAAGAGACCGGGGTGGGCGCGGGGCAGGCAGATCGAACTGTGCGGCAGCTCGCGGGTTCTTTCTTTAGAATGGGCGAATGATGTCGAAGAAGCACAGGGAAGTCAAGACAAAGGTTGGTTACGACCCTCGGTCCAAATAAAGTGGAAGGCTAGGAATTGCGTCAGTAACCGTCGGTTTGAGCGAGAATGTCGCGTGTGATGCGGCTGCGAAGAAGGAGGCGTGTGCCGGGATATTGCTCGGCGAGAGCCGGGAGGCGTTCACGAGCGGTATTGAGATCGCGAGTGCTTTCGATACGGAGATTTCTGCCGTCAGCGTCTTCGATCAGGATGTCAAAGCGAAATTCACCCGGGGCGGGATTCGTACGCGCCATAAACAATTACTCTCCCGCTAGATAGTGATGGGAAAGATAAAAACGTTTCATCGAGGAACAGGCAGAAGGGGAATTGGTAACATGGGGGCTAGATGAGAGCGTTCTTGATTGTGAGCTGTTTGGCGGGAATCGTAATTCCCTACTGGTTCGCGCTGCCGTTTTTTCTGATTCATGGAGCAAATTTCAGTCTGTTTTTCGAAGAAATGTTCGGGACGCGGATTTCCAGTTTTTTCGCGGCGGACTTGATTGTGGCGTCGGTGATTTTTCTGGTGTGGTCGTGGCGGGATGCGCGAGAACGAGGGATTGCAGGTTGGTGGATTGTGCTGCTTTCGAATTTGGTAGTGGGATTGTCACTGGCGCTGCCCTTGTATTTGTTGAAGCGGATGGACGGAGCAGAAGAGGCAAACGGAAAGATCGGCGGCTGAAACCGCGCCGCGAATGATGCGATTCAGAAAACTCCTGTCGCTCCAGAAACGGTGATTCGTTTTTGGACTGGCTTACACGACTTCTGATAGGCTGCGGCTGGGACTTGGGTTGCGGTGCGGCAGGCGAGCGAGATGGTCGGGATTTTGGTTCACGGCAACAACCATTTCATTTTGAGCGGGGCGGAGCCGTCGGAAGCCGAGGCGATTGCGATGGCGCGGCATTTTTCCCTGGTGAAGATTGGAGAGCCGGTTTCGAACGCGTTTGAGAAGTGGGAGATTCGTAACAAAGAGTTCCGCGAAAATCTGGAATGGGCGGTGGTGGTTCCCGGGGACGCGGAAGTGTCGCGCGGCGTATCGCAATTGCTCGGGGAGCTAGCGCAGCGCGGAGTGATCATTCGCGCTTGCGGCGAGGGCTGCGGGTAGTTTTGAACTTACGAAGCGGCGGTCGGCAAAAATACCCAAGACAAAATGGAAGGGATGTATAGAATGGCGGGGCGTGTGAGGAGCGGGCAAATGCTGCAAACGTTTACAGGCGGAGGGTGGTAATGAAATCGCGCAGAGAGTTTGTGAAGACGGCAGCCGTGGCGGGAGCAGGACTCGCGGCAAATCTTGGACTGGCACGAAAAGCCTGGTCGCAAGGCACGAATTCGGCGACAGCGCGGATCTATCTGGATACGCGACGGACAATTGGCACGGTGGACCGGAACATTTTTGGATCGTTCCTGGAGCACCTGGGACGCGCGATCTACGAAGGGATTTACGAGCCGGGTTCGAAGCTGGCGGACGCGAACGGATTTCGGACGGACGTGGCGAATGAAATCAAAACGATGGGTGTGCCGATTGTGCGCTATCCGGGCGGAAACTTTGTGTCGGGATATCACTGGCTCGATGGCGTGGGGCCCAAGGAGAAACGGCCGCGGATGGTGGAGAAGGCGTGGAATTCCATCGAGACGAATCAATTCGGATTGAATGAATTCATGGCGTGGTGCAAGACGGCCGGCACGGCGCCGCTGATGGGAATGAATTTTGGGACAGGGACAGCGGAGCAGGCGGCGGCGCTGCTGGAATATTGCAACGCGAAACGCGGAACGAAATGGAGCGACCTGCGGCGCGAGCATGGCGTGGAGAAACCGTACAACGTGAAGCATTGGTGCCTGGGAAATGAAATGGACGGGCCATGGCAGATCGGGCATATGACGGCGACGCAGTACGGACAAATTGCCGCGGATGCCGGACGACAGATGCGGGCGGTGGACGCGAGCGTGAAGCTGATTGCATGCGGATCAAGCACGACTTTCATGCCGACGTATCTGGAGTGGGATCGCGAAGTGCTGGAGCAGTGTTACGAATACGTGGATGCAATTTCGCTGCACCGCTATTACGGAAACAACGCGCGTGAGACGGGCAGCGACAGCACGAAGTACATGGCGCTGAATCTGGCGATGGAACGGCAGATCGAGGATATCGAAGCGGTGTGCGATTACGTGCAGGGGCGGAAGCGCTCGCAAAAGAAATTGTGGCTGTCGTTTGACGAGTGGAATGTATGGTACCGGGAGACGTCCGGAGACGGGCACAAACAAGCGGCACCGCATCTGCTGGAGGAAATCTACAACCTGGAAGACGCGCTGCTGGTGGGCGGATTAATCAATGCTTTGGTGCGTCATTCGGACCGCGTGAAGATGGCGTGCCTGGCGCAACTGGTGAACGTGATTGCGCCGATCATGACGAACGAGTCCGGACTCTACCGGCAGACGATTTTTTATCCGTACGCATGGGCGTTGCAGTACGCGCGCGGCGCGGCGTTGCAGCAGTTAGTGGAATCGCCGACGTATGAAGTTGTGGGAATGGGGGCGGTGCCGTACGTGGATGCGGCGGCGACGTTCGACAAGGAGAGCGGAAAGACGGCGCTCTTCGTGTTCAATCGAGATTTGGCAAAGGCGCACGAAGTGGAAGTGATGTGGGAAGACTCGGCACCGGCGCGAGTGGCGGAAGCGATGGTGCTGACCGGCGACGATTTGAAGGCGTTCAACAGTTTTGAAGCGCCAAAGCGGGTTGCGCCGCGTGCTTTGGAGAAGCCGGCGGTGAGCAATGGAAAAATGAAGTTTGAGGCGCCGGCGCGTTCGTATTCGATGATTCAGTTGACGGCGTGAAGTGGGCCGCAGCCGAGAGCACGCGTCCGAGTCTCTCCACCGATTAAGAAGGCGCGGCGACGCGTCAATCGAAGAGGGCACGATATATCGTGCCCCTACTTTTCGAAAAGCATAGCGTGCTTGATGCCTTAGTGAGGCCATTTGTCGGGGGGAAGAGCGGCACGGATGCTGGCGATATTTTGGAAGCCGTCTTTTATGACGGTGGAATTGACGTTTAGCTTGTTCACGGCGACGACGGGACCAAAGATTGCCGGAACCGCGCGTTTGCCGTTGGAGATTGAGCCCGAAGATTTCGGCTGCTGGCCGTTGGCAAGAGAGACGGCGGCTTCCGCCGCCTGCGAAGCAAGCGAGGCGAGCGGCTTATAAACGGTCATCGTCTGCGTATCTTTTAAGATTCGAATGATGGCGGCGAGGTCGGCGTCCTGTCCGGAGACGGCGACTTTGCCATCGAGTTTATTTTCTTCGAGCGCTTGCACGGCGCCGCCTGCGGTTCCGTCATTGGAAGCGACAATCGCCGCGATTTGGCCGTGATTTTTTTCGATGACGTCCGTGATGCGCGTGTAGGCTTCGAGCGGTTTCCAATCCGGGCACCAGACCTCCGCGACGATTTTGATGTCACCGCTGTCAACGAAGGGTTTGAGCGCTTTCTTCTGCCCTTCAAGCATGAAGTGGGCATTGCTGTCCGTTGGCGCACCTTCGAGCAGAACGTAGTTCCCTTTTGGTGCGACGGCAGTGAGAGCTTTAGCTTGCAGTTCTCCGATTCCGACGGTGTCAACACCAACGAAGAAGTCGATTTCGCTGTTGGGAATCATGCGGTCATAGGCGATGATCGGCACGCCCTTGGATTTGGCGAGTGCGACGATGCGAACGGCTTTCTCCGTGTCGTGCGGAACGATCACGAGAGCCTTGACGTGCTGGTCGATCATTTTTTTGGCTTGCTTGAACTGGAGATCGTCATTGCCGTCGGCGTCGCCAAGTTCGACGCTCGCGCCGAGTTCTTCAGCGCGCTTCTTGAACGAATCGAAGTCCGTCTGCCAGCGCTCGACTTTGAGCGAGTCGAGGAGAAAGCCGATTTTGGGCTTGTCTTGTGAACCCTGGGCGGAACTCCGCGCAGGAAAAAGGCAAGGGCTAGAGAGTAGGAGCAAAGCAACATACAGCCGGACCCTGGGAGAGGGAGTCATTGGCGCCTCCTGCCAAGATTGAATGTGAACAAACTTTAACATTCAACAACTGAGCCGAATAGTGGGCACAAGGTCAGTGGTGCGCAAAAGGGGATTGATTCGCTGGCCAAATGGCGAAGGACTACGAGAGTCCTGGGCAGGTAGGTGATCGATCGAAGAGAGATTCCTCGACTGCGCGGCCCAGCGCGCAAAATCCGCACGCAAGAAAATACTGGGCCGCTCCGCTCGGAATGACAAGTTATTTGTGGTCGGGAAGAAAACGACAGCCGACTCGATTATTTTTCGAAGTGGCGGGAGTAGGTGGCCATGTCTTTGTCGCCACGGCCGGAGAGATTGAGGATGACGAGGTCGTCTTTGGAGAAGCGCGGGGTGCGTTCGATTAGGCCGGCGATGGCGTGAGCGGATTCGAGCGCGGGGATGATGCCCTCGATGCGGGCGAGAGTGCGGGCGGCGGCGAGCGCGGCGGCGTCGGTTACGGCGGAATATTCGGCGCGGCGCTGATCGGCGAGCCAGGCGTGCTCGGGACCGATGGCAGGATAGTCGAGACCGGCTGAGACGGAATGCGTTGTGGCGATTTGGCCGTCTTCGGTTTGCAGGACGTAAGTGTACGTGCCCTGCAGGACGCCGGGGCGTGCGCCGGTGAAACCTTGCGCGGCGGCGAGGCGTGCGGCGTGTTCTCCGAGGCCGTTGCCTCGGCCGCCGGCTTCGATGCCGATCATTTTCACTTTGGAATCGTTTAAGAATTCGTGGAAGAGGCCGATGGCGTTTGAACCGCCGCCAACGCAGGCCATGAGGTGCGTGGGCAGGCGCTTTTCCGCGGCGAGGATTTGCGCGCGGGCTTCGCGGCCGATGCAGGAATGGAAATCGCGAACCATCGTCGGATACGGATGCGCGCCGAGAACGGAGCCGAGGAGATAGTGCGTGGTGCGGACGTTGGTGACCCAGTCGCGCATGGCTTCGTTGATGGCGTCTTTTAGAGTGCGGCTGCCAGAGTTAACGCCGACAACTTCCGCGCCGAGCATGCGCATGCGGGAAACGTTGAGGGCCTGGCGCTCCATATCTTCGGTGCCCATGTAGACGACACATTCGAGGCCGAGATGCGCGGCGACGGTAGCGGTCGCGACGCCGTGCTGGCCCGCGCCGGTTTCCGCGATGATGCGCGGCTTCTTCATTTGGACGGCGAGGAGGCCCTGGCCGATGGCGTTGTTGATTTTGTGCGCGCCGGTGTGGAGCAGGTCTTCGCGCTTGAGGTAAATGCGCGGGCCACCGAGATGTTGCGTGAGGCGTTCGGCGAATTGCAAAGGTGTGGGACGGCCAGCGAAATTTTTTAAGAGATCGTTGAACTTTGTTTGAAAGACGGCGTCGGATTTGGCTTGTTCGTAGACGCGTTCGAGTTCGAGGAGAGGAACCATGAGCGTTTCCGGGACGTAGCGTCCGCCGTAGGGGCCGAAGCGTCCGGGGACCGAAGCAGAGATGGTGAGCTGTGAGGCCATAATGTTGAACTTTAATTGTCGCACAAGCGGGAAAAGAGTGGTGATTGCCGCGGCGTACAAATTGGACAATTCGGTGTCTAACCTAGTGGATAGAAACCGACGCCTAGGGAGGAAGGGCCATGCAAAGCGAAACCGCGCAATGGGATATGACGCAACTCCCTTGTGGATCCAAAGAAGGGTCGATGCTTTTGCTCTTTCTTTTGGTAGTTGTAATAGTCCTTGGCTGGAAAATCGCCAGGGTCTGGCGTATCGCCAAGCCTTTCCACGAGCGCTTGCTAGAAAATCAGAGCGAGTATGTCGGGCTACTCAAGAGAACCATTCAGAGCTTGTCCCGATGGATCCAGCTTACGTTTCTCCTTTGGGCCTTCTTCTTGACGGTCTCCGTTAGCAAAATCTCTCAGGCAGTGATCACTGGCCTAACGCACAACCGTTGGTTGTGGTGGTGCCCGGTCAGACAAATCGGCGGTATTACGGGAGCGATGGTTGTGGTCGTTACTGGCGCATTCCTGTTGCGGTGGTCCCTTGAGAGAAGGCTCGAGAGGATCGACGAAAGCGATTCTCTTGGTGAGGGGACGTTTACATGAAAGTGCTATCGACCCAGAGCGCGGTTGGCGCGGGCGACTTCGGCGAAGAAGTCGCGGAGTTTGGCGGAGTCTTTGACGCCGGGGCGCGATTCGACGCCGCTGGCGACGTCGACGGCGTACGGGCGAACGGTGAGGATCGCTTCGCCGACGTTTTCGGGAGTGAGGCCGCCGGCGAGAATGATTTTGTGTTTTGCGGCGGCTCTTTGCGCGATAGACCAGTCGAACGTCTTTCCGGTACCGCCGAATTGGTCTTTTTTTGCGGCGGAATCGAGAAGGAAGTAGGACGTGCGGCGGAATCTCTTGAAATTGGACATGGAAAAACCGGGGCCGGCACGAAACGCCTTGATGACGGGCAGATCGTCCTCGAGATAGTTGAGATGCTTCGGCGTTTCGTCTCCGTGAAGCTGGACGCTGGTCAGCTGGAGCGCGTGGACAAGATACATGATGACTTCGGGCTTCCAGTTGACGAAAACGCCGACGGCTTGGGTGGTGGGAGCGAGTTTGCGGCGAATTTTCCAGGCGTCGGCGGGAGCCACGGCGCGTGGGGATTTTTCGTAAAAATTGAAGCCGAGAGCCCAGGCGCCGAGTTTTTCGGCGAGGCGGGCGTCTTGCGCGCGGGTGATGCCGCAGATTTTGACGAGGGTGGTCATAAGGTGCGTGTGCTTTTGCTCAAACGTGGTGCTTGAAGCTTACGTTGAGGTCCTTCGCACATCTTCTTGGATGCGCTCAGGATGACGCGCGTTGGGAATGGTGCTCGCATTAAGAAGTTGTGGCTTAACAAAAGAGTTTAACTCCGGCCGCCGAGGAGGGCGGAGAGGGCGGCGGCGGGGTCGGTGGCGAGCATGAGGCTCGTGCCGATGAGGAAGGCGTCGAAGCCTGCATCGCGAAGCTTGAGCAGTTCGGCGTTGCTGCCGATGCCGGATTCGCTGACGGCGATGCAGTCGTCGGGAATTTTGTCGATGAGTTCGAACGAAGTCTCCGCGCGGACGTCGAGCGTTTTGAGATTGCGATTGTTGACGCCGACGATTTTTGCGCCGGCATGAAGAGCACGGTCGAGTTCAACCCCCGTATGAACTTCGACGAGCGGTTCCATCTTCAGTTCACGGCCGAGGGCCAGGAGTTCGGCGAGCTGCGCGTCGGCTAGCGCGGCGACGATGAGCAGAAAACTGTCGGCATCGTTTGCGCGCGTCTCCCAAACCTGCCACGGATCGAAAATGAAATCTTTGCGCAGGACGGGAATCTGTATGGATTTGCGGGCGTCGCGGAGATTTTTCAGCGTGCCGCGGAAAAATTCTCCTTCCGTGAGGACGGAGAGCGCGGCGGCTCCGGCGGATTCGAGAGAAGTAGCAAGAGCAACGGGATCGAATGGTTCGCGAAGGACTCCGCGCGAGGGAGACGCAGGCTTAAGTTCAGCCAAGACGTTGAGGCCAGGACGCGTGAGCGCCGCGGAAAAGTCGCGCAGAGGCGTGGCGGCAGCGACGCCGTACTTGAGCGCCGTTTCTGGCAAGACCTGTTTGCGGTGTTCAACTTCGGCGCGACGCGCTTCGAGAATGCGGTCGAGGACGGTGCCAGTGGGAACAGGTGTGTGCATGAGTGTGAGTTATCATGCTAAGGAGTGGCGCAACGAGAGTCAAACACGACGGAAGTCGTCAGTCATCAGTTGTCAGTCGTCAGTTTTCGGAGAGAAAAAACTTAGGGCAGGACGATGGCCAAATACAGCGAAGAGTTCGGGAGATTGCTGGAGGGGATTGCGAACGAGGCGGACGCGATTGCGCTGAAATATTTTCGGACAGCGGATCTGCAGATTGAACAGAAGCGCGATGGATCGCGCGTGACGCAGGCGGACAAGAAGGTAGAGGCGATGGCGCGAGAGCGCGTGGCGGCGAGTGGCTTGCCGTTGGATGTGCTCGGCGAAGAGATGGGCGGGAGCGGTGCGAATGCGCCGGCCGGCGCGAGAGCGCGGTTGATTATCGATCCGATTGACGGGACCGAAGAGTTTTCGCGGGGAATTCCAACGTTCGGCACATTGATGGGAATCGAGAAGGATGGAGAAATTGTCGCCGCGTTTGTCAGTGCGCCGGGTTTGCACTCGCGGTGGTGGGCGTACAACGGCGAAGGCGCGTATCGCGACGGCATGCGGCTGCACGTTTCGGATACGGCGACGCTGGCGAAATCCATGGTGTTCAGCACAGGGACGGGGCCGAGCAAGGATTCGGTGGACCAGGCGCGGATTCGAAAATATCTCGACGGCGCAAGAAACAGCCGTTCGTTCGGCGGATTCTGGCAGCACATGCTTGTGGCGGAAGGCGCGGTGGAAGCTGCACTGGACTGGACATCGAAGCCCTGGGATTTGGCGCCGCTGATCTTAATTGTGGAAGAGGCGGGCGGGAGATCGACGACGATCGGCGGCAAACGAACAATTTATGAAGGAAGTCTGTTGAGCACGAACGGAAAGATTCACGACGAAGTGTTAAAGCTGTTGCAGTGAAGGAAGAGATGTTTGTAGTGGAGCGAGTGTACTGCAGGAGTTACCCATGGACGTTCGAACGCAAGCTGCAAAAGCGGAACAATTCCGAAAGTTGCATCACGGGCCGAAGATGCTGCTGCTGCCGAACGCGTGGGACGTGGCAAGCGCGCGCATTCTGGAAGAGGCCGGCCATCCGGCGATTGCAACGACGAGCGCTGGCATTGCGTATTCACTTGGGTACGCGGATGGAGAGCGGATTTCGCGCGAGGAAATGCTGTTCATGGTGGCGCGAATTGCGCGCGCCGTGCGCCGGCCGGTGACTGCCGATCTGGAAGCGGGGTATGGCACGACTCCGGAAGCAATCGCGGATACGGTGAAGGCCGCGATTGAAGCCGGTGCGATTGGAATGAATCTCGAAGATCTGGCGGGCGAAGAATCGCTCGTTGAGCTGCCGATGCAGATTGAAAAAATCCGCTCGGTTCGAGAAGCGGCCATGGCGGCCGGCGTGCCCTTCGTGTTAAATGCAAGAACGGATGTATACCTGGCGGCGATTGGCCCGGAGGAAACGCGGTTCGAACGGACGGCCGAGCGGCTGCGAGCGTACGTCAAGGCCGGCGCCGATTGCGTTTTCGCGCCGGGCCTGACCGACAGAACGACCATTGCAAAGCTCGTGAAGGCAGTTGAAGCGCCGCTGAATATTTTGGCCGTGCCCGCGTGCCCGCCGATGGCGGAACTGGAAAAGGCTGGCGTGGCGCGAGTGAGTACCGGCTCAGGCATCATGCGCGCGGCGATGGGATTGGTGCAGCGCGTAGCGAAAGAAATGATGGTCGAGCGCTCGTGCGATTCTATGTTTACGGGCGCAACGCCGTACATCGACCTGAAGCGAATGATGCTGCGACAGAGTTCGGCTGCGAATGGGTGAGCCCGCGACTTCCCTGCGCGTTTTGAATGAAGAAATTGTGGCGTGCCGGAAGTGCGCGCGGCTGGTGAAGTATCGCGAAGAAGTGGCGCGCGTGAAGCGGCGGATGTTTCGCGAATGGGAATACTGGGGCAAAGCTGTGCCGGGATTTGGCGATCCGCGGGCGCAGCTTTTTATTTTAGGGCTGGCGCCAGCCGCGCACGGGGCAAATCGCACCGGGCGAGTATTCACTGGCGATCGCAGCGGGGATTTTCTGTACGCGGCGCTGCACAAGGCGGGATTTGCGAATCAGCCTGCTTCTCTTCACCGCGGTGACGGGTTGAAGCTGAGCAACGCATACATCGCGGCTGCCGTGCGGTGCGCGCCGCCGGCAAATAAGCCGGAGCTTTCGGAGATTCTAAATTGCCGGCCATATTTAGAAAGAGAGCTGGAGATTTTGCGGCCGCGCGTAGTGTTAGCGCTGGGAAAAATCGCCTGGGACGCATATCTGGAAGTTTTGAAGCAGGAAGGCAAGATTACGTCGCGTACGAAATTCCTTTTTAGACACGGAGCGGAAGTGAGGCCGGTCAACGATGGGCCGCTCCTTGTCGGCGTTTATCACCCGAGCCAGCAGAATACGCAGACGGGGAAAGTGACGGCGGTGATGTACGCGACGGCGCTGAAGCGGGTTGGGAGAATTCTGATGGACGGTCGGGTTTCCGAACGGGCGAAGGCGGACGCACGCTGAAGCGTACGGTACTGGCGGCTTTGGCTGACGCGGGTGGTGGTCTTGGGCGACAGTTGCGGAACCCTCCTCCGAGTGACCGAAATATCCTCTTTGTAAGCCTTCAGAATTAAAGGAGTTAAGCGGCTGCCGGAAATGGCCGACGGCGGCTGGCGTGCTTTCTCTTTGCGCGACGGGGAGAAGGAACGGACCAATGAAAGCACTCGGAAAACTGTTTTTGATGGGCATTGCAATGGGAGCGACGGGCATGAGCGCGAGGGCACAGGCCCAACAACCGGAAGACGACAGGCCACCGGTTGTATCGCGCGACACGATGAGCGGAACCGCGCCTACGCCTGGACCAGCGACGGCGCCAAGCCAGTCAGCAGACGGTTCGCGGCATGGACTGCCGCTGGAAGCATTCGCCGTTGTTCCCGGCACGCGCGTTTTGGTGCGGCTCGAAGATGAATTGAGCACCGGCGATTGCAAAAACAATTTCAAATTCAAGGTGCGCACGATGGAGCCGCTGGAGGCTGGTAGTGGAATTTATTTACCGAGCGGCGCGGAGATTCGCGCGCACGTGAGCCGCGTGGAACCGGCCAACATTACGGGACACGCAAAGTTGTGGCTGGTGTTCGACGAAATTAAAACGCGATTTGGCGTGTTGCCGATCGTCGCGGATGTGGTGGACGTGCCGGGCGATCACAGCGTAAAGAACGGACCGGGGACGGAAGGCATGATCGAAGGTAAAAAAAGCACGCAGCAAGCAGCAGGAGAAGCGGCGGCGGAAGGCGCGGCAATGGGCGCGGTTAAAGGCGTGAAAGACAAGAATGCGAAGGAAGCCGTAACGCGCGCGGCGGAATCGGCACTGGCCGCGTATCTAATGGAAAGTGGACGCGGACACGAGATCGTGTTGCCCAAGGGAGCAAAGCTGGAACTGGAATTAGAGCGCGCGCTGTATCTGGTCAAAGAATGACCGATTTTTTTTCCAATACAATTGTTTCCGCAATCCTCTTGTGCGCGCTCGGCCTAAACGTCGGCGCACCGCAAGCTCCGACGAAGCGGCCGGCGATATTGGTTGAAGTGCAGGCATTGGAAAAATGCGTCGGGCTGGATTGCCCGCCGTGGCATGTACCGGAGGATATCGGTTTTTGCTTCGAGTCAGACGGTAATTTCTATACCGGAATTTACCGACCCGCACCGTTTCCCTGGGCCACGAAGGGAGAGAGACTCAGAGCGCTCAAGGACAAATCGGTGACAATCGAGCTTAAGGCGAAAACAATATGGGTTTCGGCTCCGAAACTGCGCCTAAGTCTGAAGAGGGTTCACCACGCTTCCTTGTTTCGCCTAGCGAACTGCGCTGATAACTGAAGTCTTCGGCATGGCGGCCATCCAGACTCGTCGAGGGCATATCCAAAAACAGCATCCAAGTGTTCTCCTTTGGCCAAAATCTGCCAGAATAAGAGAGACAGCCCAGGAAGAGGGTCGTGGCATGACCGAGGATAAAAAGGCGGCGGTGCGCGCGGTGGAAACCGGCGAGCGCAAGGACCGTGTACTGATCGTTGAAGACGAAGAGAATGCGCGCAAGGGGTACGAGCAGCTTCTGCAACGCTGGGGCTGCGAGGTGCTCGGCGTGGGCACAGCGGAAGACGCGCTGGCGAAATTCGGCGGCTTTCAGCCGGATGCATTGATTGCGGACGTGGAATTGCCCGGCATGAACGGGCTCGACTTGTTGACGCAGTTGGGGCCGGATCTGACGGATGTTCCCGCCGTAATCATCACCGGAAAAGGCAGCGAAGAGCGCGCGGTGGCGGCGATCGAGGCCGGCGCGTTCTGGTACATCGAAAAGCCGCTGAAAGGGCCCGTGTTGCATGCCTTGCTGGATCGCGCCTTGAGTAAGGCGCGCGATGCGCGGCAACTTGCCGTGTTGCAGCGGCAACTGCGCGAGTCCGGACGGCTGGGCGACCTCGTCGGCGGTTCGAAGCCGATGCAGGACGTGATGCGAATCGTGGAGATGGCTGCGCCGAGTTCCGCGTCGGTGCTGATTACGGGCGAGACGGGCTCGGGAAAAGAAATTGTGGCGCGGACGCTGCACAAGCTTTCGCCGCGCGCGGGCGGACCGTTCGTGCCAATCAACTGTTCGGCGATTCCCGAAAGCTTGATGGAGAGCGAAATTTTCGGTCACGAGCGCGGCGCGTTTACGGGCGCGGCGGAACGTCGCATCGGCTGCTTTGAACTCGCGGACGGCGGAACGCTGCTGCTGGATGAAATCGGCGAGATGCCAGCGCCGACGCAGGCGAAACTCTTGCGCGTGCTGGAAGACCGCAAAGTGCGGCGCCTCGGGAGCAAAGTGGAGACGCCGGTGGACGTGCGTGTACTTGCAGCGACGAACAAAGATCCAGAGCAGGCCGTTTCGAGCGGGCAGTTGCGGCAGGATTTGTACTTTCGGCTGAACGTATTTCATGTGACGCTGCCGCCGCTGCGCGATCACAAGGAAGATATTCCGCTACTCGTCGAATACATTCTGCGCGACATCAATGCCAAACACGGAAAGAGCGTGCGCGGAGTCGGCGCGGAAGTGATGGACATTTTCATGAGCCACACCTGGCCGGGAAACATTCGCGAGCTGCGCAACGTGCTGGAGCGGTCCGCGATTATGTGCGAGAAGGATTTGATTTCACGCTCGAGCTTGCCGGGAGAATTCGGCAAAACAACAGCCAAAAACACGAGCGACCTCGGCGGCGTAAAATTCCCGATTGGGACAACCGTGGAAGCGATGGAGCGCGAACTGATTCTGCAGACGCTTGCGGCGACAAACAATAACAAAACGCGCGCGGCGGAATTGCTGGGCATCAGTTTGAAGACGCTGCACAACAAATTGAAGGAATACGGCGGCGCCAACGCCGACGGGGAGTAGGAACTCGCGATGCAGCTGCGGCTGCGCACAAAACTTACGCTGGTGATGACGGGGCTGGTGTTCCTCGTCGTGGTGGTCCTATCCGGAGTGTATTTCGCCAGGCTGACCGGCCAGGTGATTCAAGAAACGTACAATCGAGCGAATGAACTGACACAACAGGTGTTCGGGCAGGCGAAGCGCTCGCTGGCGGATGCGAGGCAAAGCGGGCTACAAGCTGCTTCCGATTCGCCGGACGACCGCCGCGACTACGTGAGGCAGGCATTCGAGCGCAACGAGGGGCTTTCCGAGGAATTGCAGGCGCCGCTCGGCGCGAACGCCTGGATGTACGACGTGATGATCGTCGACAAATACGGAATGGTATTGGCGTCGAGCGATCCGCAGATGCCGGGAACAACGGTCGCGCCGCGGCCGCTGTTTACGCAGTTGGAACGGGCAAACATTTTCAAACAGATGAAGGCGCTTTACGGCCCGCAACCCGTTTATGAAGTGCGCTACCCCTTTACGATGGCCAAGGAACCCTTTGGCGAAGTGCGCGTCGGCATTTCAATTTCACTGCTGCGAAGTGAGATTCTGCCGAGCCTGCGGAATTCCGCCGCAATTGCGCTGGTCGCACTGCTGGTTTCAACGGGACTCGCGATGGTCGTGAGCGGAGCAACGCTGGCGCCGCTGCACGAAATCAGCACACAACTGGATCGCATTTCCGCGGGCCAATTTGACGCACCGGTGGCGCAAGCTACGGGATTCGCCGGCGGCGCGGATGAGTTGGGGCTCGTCAGCAAGAAAATCTCGCAGGTTGGACAGCAACTGCGCGGTGTGCACGAAATTTTCAGCACGATGCGCGAAAATCTGAATTCCGTAATGGCTGGTCTCGAAGATGGTTTGCTTCTCTTCACGCGCGATGCGCGGGCCGTGATGGTTAGTCCGGCGGCGGAGAAATTTCTCGGCGCGCCGTCCGGACATTTTTTGGGAAAACGTGTGACCGACATTTTTCCGGAGGGCCACCCGTTGCGGCAGGCCCTTCACCTTGAAGGCGACGAATTCAGCGAGACTGCGGCCGAAACCGAACTGGAAACGAGTGAAGGCACGCGGCGGGTCGGCGTCAGCGTCCAGGCCATCCACGAAGACGGCGAAAAAATGGGCGCCCTCGTGACGTTGCGCGATCTCGATTCGATCGAAAGCATAAATACGCAATTGCAAGTGAGCGAACGATTGGCCGCGCTGGGGCGCATAACGGCAGGCGTCGCTCACGAGGTAAAGAATCCGTTGAACTCGATGCGGCTGTGGCTGGAAAACCTGAAAGAGTCGTTGCCTTCGGATTCGGATGCGAATTCCCATCAAGCGGTGCAAGTGCTGGACAAAGAGATCGACCGGCTGGATACGGTGGTGAAGCGGTTCCTGGATTTCACGCGTCCGATGGAAGTGAAACTCGAGCAGACGCAGCTTTCGCGATTGCTCCGCGAAGTGCTGGAAGTCGCGCGACCGCAACTGCAGAAAGCGAATGTAGAGGTGGTGCAATCGCTGCCGACGGACGTCCCGGAGGTTTTTGTGGACCGCGACCTGCTCAAGCAGGCCGTACTGAATCTCGTACTCAACGCCGTGGAAGCGATGCCGGGCGGCGGGCAAATACGGCTGGAGTTGACACGGCGGGCGGAAATGGCGGAAATTTCGGTTGCCGACACGGGAAGAGGAATCGCGCCCGAAAACCGGCAAAGGATTTTTCAACTTTTCTTTACAACCCGGCCCGGCGGCAGCGGAATCGGATTAGCTAGTGCGTTTCGAATCGTACAGTTGCTGAATGGTTCGATCGATTTCAAATCGGAGGTCGGACGGGGCACGACGTTTCGAATCGAATTGCCACTGGCTGCCTGATGACAACCGCGACCCTTGTAAGGAAATCGTTTGGAACCGAGCGGTGCGGACAGCATGCCACGCATATCGCCTTGTGTTGCGCGGCGATTTTCATGCTGAGTGGCTGCGCGGAACGAAAGGTACATGCGTTTCCGTGGGCAACCGCGATAGTCGTGCGGCCGAACCCACCGGTCGCGCACGGCGATCTTTCCGCGGCGGATGACCTGGCTCCTGACTTTCGAATCGAACCGCCCTCGACCAATGGAAAAATCCTCGGAGCGAGACCTGTTCCGCCGCGGCCGCGCCTGAACTCGCCAACGCAAACCGAAGCCGTTGACGCTGTGAGCACGACCGGGCTTGTCCCGGAGTTGAGCCCGCAAGATACAGCGGCCGCGAAGCAACAGGTTGCCGACAGCATCGCCATAGCCGAGCGAAATCTGGTGGCTGCACGAGGAAGAAAATTATTGCCCGCGCAATCGGATATCGTCTCCAAGATAAATGGATTCATGATGGAAGCACGTGAGGCAAGCCGCGAAGGCGACTGGGCACGTGCAAGAAATCTTGCAAAGAAGGCTCAGATTCTGTCGGAAGACCTTGCGTCGTCGTTGTAACAATTTGTCGGCTCCGGATGCGCAGCGAGACGCCCCTCGACACCTCCAAATTCTCCCACTGCGATAGAATCAATTCATGAAGACATTTGATGTGGCGATCGCGGGCGGCGGCCTGATTGGCGCATCGATCGCATTCGAATTGGCGCGCGCGGGCCTACGTGTCGGTCTCTTCGATAAACAGGAACCCGGGAAAGAAGCGTCATGGGCGAGTGCAGGCATCCTGTCGCCGGCGCCGGAAAGCCCCGCCATGATTACGCTCGTGTCGCTCGGCAAAGCGAGCATGGATCTTTATCCAGAATTCGTCGCGAGCGTCGAGGAAATTGCAGGACTGGACGTCGGCTATCGAGCCAAGGGTACCGTGGAAGTCCTTACTTCGCAGCAGGCGCGCGAGGAAATGAGCACGGTCATCGCGTTGCACCACGGATTGGGACTGCGAGCGGAACCATTGAGTCCGGACGATGCGCGCGAACTCGAACCAGATTTGCGCGACGACCTCGAAGCGGCGGTGCTTCGCCCTGCAGAGGCGTCCGTTGACAACAGGCTGCTGACACGGGCGCTCATCGTGGCGGCGCGAAAGAGCGGCGTCGAAATTCATGCGGGCGCCGGCGCGGAATCATTGTGGATCGAAGGGGAAGCATGCAAGGGCTTAATCGCGGCCGGCGAACGGATTTCTGCGAAGCACATTGTCGTTGCCGCCGGCTGTTTTTCAGCGCAGATTCACGGCGCGGAAAAATATGCGCCGGTCCGGCCGGCGAAGGGCCAAATGATTTCGCTGGTCTGCCCCGACGTAAAAATCGAGCGCGTGCTATGGGGCGATGAAATTTATCTGGTGCCAAGGAACGACGGAAGAATTCTGGCGGGCGCGACGGTAGAGTACAAAGGATTCGACAAGACGGTCACCGCAGGCGGCCAGCGAAAATTACTGTCCGCCGCAATTGAACTGGTACCGGCGCTCGAAGGCGCGCGAGTGGACGAAACATGGGCTGGACTGCGGCCTGACTCGCCGGACCACCTTCCGATTCTGGGGCCAACGGATTTACTGGGCCTTGTCATTGCGACTGGCCACTTTCGCAGCGGCGTCTTGCTGACACCGATTACGGCAAAGCTGGTGCGTGAATGGATTACGACGGAAAATGTGAGCGCAGATTGGGAACGTTTTAGTCCGCTACGCTTCGCGTCAACTCACAAACAAAGCGGGGCGACCGCGCACTAATTTCGGCGGCAGGCTGAACGTGGTGCACTTCTCTTTTACTCCTCGCGGTTATGCGCAAGCGATCGTGTTATATGTACGGGACGCCCCGTGCCTTCAAAATCCAGATAACTCGAATCAAGTGTAAGGTCTCGTTCGATCACGATGTCCAGTGTGGACCCGCGCGGAATCTGCGCCTCGGGACCGCGCGTCAAAAGCACCGCGGCGAGTCCAGCCAAACCGCCAATCCCCGCGCCGATTCCGGCGCCCTTGCCTCCGCCTGCGATCGCTCCGATGCCCGCCCCGGTGACCGTGGTCTCCGCGATAGTTCCCGCGTCTCGCCCTTTTCCACCAGGACCAGTCACTTTTCCTTCCGAGTCCGTCGTTTCGCGCCCGCCTGTATCCGCGCTGCGCGGAGCCGCCATCAAGTCCACGGTGTAACCGTTCGGCAGAATCAGCGATTCGAGTCGCAAGCGAAATTCACCTTTGCCCTTGATGCGGCCAGGTCGTTTGCTTTCGAGCAGCGAGCCGCGAATGTACGATCCTACCGGAATCACAACGCGATTGTTTTGCGTCACGGGAAACGAAGTGTGAAAGTAAAGCGAGTCGCCGGCCTTCGCGCTGCGCGTCGATATGCCGTTCTCCAGCACCACAGCGAGCCGCGTGCCGGCTGGCACAGAAATCTTTTCGCCATTCGGGGCGGGCTCCCGCTTGTGTGACGGCGTAACGGCTGGTGGCGCGGACGTTTGCGGTCCAACGGATTCCTGGGAATTGACGGCGGCAGCCAATCCGAAGATCGCAGCGAGCGTTAGAACGACTTTCCAAGGGCGGGCGGTTATGGGCAACATGGCAATCCTCCGAACTGTCCCGTGAGATGCAAATAGTAGGCCAAGCGGATGTATACGTCTAACAATTCCGTCGAGGCCCCGCTCGGCTGCGCTTGTTCAGTCTTGGATCACGCCCGCTGCGATGAGAGGGTAGATTACCAGGCACAGCGGGATGAGCAACGGTATAGCGACTGCAATGCCCACACCGATACCGGTCCACTGCGCGCCCTGCTTGATGCGAGTTCCGACGGCGGGCACTACGCGGGGCGGCTCAGCAAGGGCGGTGTAGTGAATGTATGTGCCACCAACTGCGTTCGTATGAAGCGAGAACCCCTGGTCGTTAATATCGCGAATCAAGCCGGTAAGAACTTTCCCGTTCTGCAGCTTGCAATGAACGAACTGATGTTTGTGAACGGCCAGCGTTTTCACGGTAGTTCTGTACTGATCGGCGGCTGAGCCCGGCTCGATTCGTTCTCCCTGCCGCGCCAACCGGAAAGGAGTTGGCGGACTTGGCGCCGGCGCTTGTTGGAGCGGGTCGTCCAGCGGTATCGGCGGCTGATCGGCACCAACCAAAACAGGTGGATCGACGTCCAAAGGTGTCGCCTGCGATTGACCGGCGGCTGGCCGCACAAAAGTTGCGGTGGCAAGAACCACCGCTGCCACTAGACTGAGTTTCATAGAACCTCCTCCAGTAATCGCGGCCTCGAAAGGAGGAATGCACGGTGCCAGCCAAACGAGATCGGAGGGTGAAAAGGGATTTTCAGCGTTTCGTGCCGGAAATACGGAACTTATCTGCACTTCCAATCGGACGTGATGGAACTATTCAGCCCCATCTACAACCCAGATGCCGGAAATTCACTCCATCTGGCTGGAGCGGCAAGCAGATTTGACAGCTACCCGTCGCTTGGGCAGGCTGGATACAACACACTCGGGAACGGAGAAACGAATGGCTAAGCTAGCCCTGGTTTACGGATTGCGTTTGCTGCCCGAAGAAGATTTAGCCGAAGTCCGCGAAGCGACGGTGGTACTTAAAAACGGAAAAACCGCGCGCGTGGCTATGCACCTGATCGAAGGAACAAAAGAAGAAATCGAATCGACTTTCCACGAATCCGTACAAGCATTCTTCGAACTTTATCCCGAGATTTAGCAGGCTTCAGCGGTTGCCGAAATTTTCCGGATCGGCGTTGCGGTCGCCCAGATTATCGCTAATAAGAACCGTGGACTGGCCCGTCAGTTCAATTCGCTTCCGGCATTTGTGGCAAGCCACCATGTCGTCCAGCCGGACCATATAAGAAGAAGCTTTCGCAAATTTTTGCCGGTCTTCCGCGTCAGCATTGCGTGGCAACTCACGCCTCTTGGTGCAAACCTTCCACCGAATCGGAGCCGTAAACTCATTGCGGCAACTGGGGCAAAGCAGCTTCGTCGGCTTGTTCTCTTCCCGTTCTGTGTAAAACGCTTTATTGTCCATGACTAAGTTGCGGGCGTGCTCACCGCTTCCTCAATTGTAACAAATTCGAGCCCGGCATCGCGCCAGCGCGGGAGCCAATATTCGAGCGCCTGGAGTGTGCGCGTGCGGTCGGCGTTGAGCGCACGATGTCCGCCATCATGCAGGCACAGCACATCGCCGGTAGCATCCGATGACCTAGCATTCTTCCGAGCATGTGCGGCGATTGGTTGAATCCTGGCAACCAGTTTTTCCACGGGCCGTGGCTTCCAATCGCCCGGAATCACCGACCACATTGCAGTGCGCATGCCGAGTTGCGCCGCCGTCTTCACAACCCAGGGATTGCGATAACCGTAAGGCGGGCGAAACCATTTTGGTGCGAAGCCTGTGGCCGCAATTATCGAGTCCTGAGTCTGCCGCAACTCATCGTGAATGATCGACGGCGCCAGCCAGAATAAATTGGGATGTGTCAGCGTATGATTCGCGACCAGATGGCCGCGCTGCGCCGTTTCTCTGACAAGTTCCGGGCACTCCCGCGTATATTTTCCAATCACGAAGAATGTCGCTCGCGCGTCGTAGCGTTCGAGCAGATCGAGCAGCTGTGGAGTCAGCGCCGGATTCGGGCCATCGTCAAAGGTAATCGCAAGCTTGCGCGGAGAGTTTGTGCGGCAAACGGTCGGGCCAAATATTTGGGCGCGCGGATGGACCGCTGCGTAGCTCACTGCGCCGGCACAAGCCGCAAGCGCCGCACCGACGGGTAACAAAGGATTCATTGCGCCAATTGTCGCACGCGCGTCATTTTTGCCGCCACTCGCGCGTCGTCGTCAATCCTCCTGTACGTACCTCGCGTGATACACTCCGGCGATTCTGCACGAAAGGAGTTCACCGATGAAATGTCAGGTATGTGGCCAGGAATACGGCGTTGCCCACCAGTGCGCCGGCGTGGCGCCCGCTCCGGACGTTTCAGATGTTCCTGCGCCGCCAAAGGGATTTGCGCTGGGACATTACCTCGGCGAGGCTCTTCGCATCGCGACTTGGAACGACGGCGCGATTCGCCGCACGATGAACGATCCGAACGCCATCGTCTACGGCGTCATCATCTACATGGCTGCCGTTTCGCTTCAATTGGCCGTGCCCGTCTTACGGCTTTTGGCCGCTGGCCGGGTTGAGCACGCCGTGATTGTGGCCTCATCCGTGGCGATCCTGCTTCTGGCGGCCGTTGGTCTTGATTTTTTGAAAATAGGAATTTGCCACTTCTTTTCAAAATGGCTCGCGGATGGTTCCGGAAAATTCACTCAACTGCTCGGTCCGCTACTCCTCGGTTCCATTGTTCACGCCCTCGCCCTATCTCCGGTCCTGGGAACGGTTGCCGCGGGAATCGCGTGGGTCGCGGTCTTCGCTATGGTATTTCAGGAAGTTCACGGGTTGCAGCCACTGACGGCAATTCTGATCTGCGGGATGGTGAACTTCGTATTCTTTGTAATTCAGATTTACGCCTTTCCGGCGCAGCCGCGGTAGCCGAACCAACCTGTCACGTTCTATTCGGGCTTGCGAAGTGATTGCAGGTCAATGCCAAGCTGCTGGCATTTCTTGTAGAGATGGCTGCGCTCGAGGCCGAGCGCGCGAGCCACATTGGTCATGTGAAAATTGTTGCGCCGAATCTCCGCGAGGAGGACCTCTTTTTCAAAGCTTTCTGTTCGCTCCGCCAAAGTGCCCGTTCCATTGATCGAAGCAGACTGTACCAACCCGCCAGCCGCGCCGGCGCCCACCGGCAGCGTCAGCTGAACATCTTCCTGCGACACTGCGGCGCTTTCCGCCAGCAACACCAGCCGCTCCACCACATTGCGCAGCTCCCGAACATTTCCCGGCCATGAATATTTCTGCAGCTCGGCAATCGCTTCCTCTGAAAATGTTTTTTCTTTCCATCCATTCTGCGCCGCCACTTGGCCCGCGAAATGCCCGACAAGCGGCGCGAAATCTTCCGGCCGTTCCCGCAACGGCGGAAGAACCAGCGGAAATACATAAATCCGATGAAACAGGTCCCGCCGGAATGAATTTTGTTTCACGAGGTCTTCGAGATTGCGATGCGTTGCAACAACCACGCGCACGTTCACTTTGGTGGGCTTATCGCCGCCCACTCGCTCCACTTCACCCTCTTCCAGCACGCGTAATAGTTTCGCTTGCATGGCGACTGGCATGTCGCCAATTTCGTCGAGAAACAGCGTTCCACTTTCCGCTTGTTCGAACTTTCCCGTGTGGCGCGACGCGGCGCCGGTGAACGCGCCTTTTTCGTGCCCGAAGAGCTCGGATTCGATTAGTTCGGCGGGCACCGCGGCGCAGTTCAACGTGACGAACGGCGCGTCCTTCCTGAGCGAACGTTCGTGAATCGCCCGTGCTACGAGTTCCTTGCCCGTGCCGGTTTCTCCGAGAATGCACACTCGCGTTTCGCTCGCTGCCACGCGGTCAATCTGCGCTTGAAGCTTTTTCATTGCCGGGCCGTCGCCGACCAGCGTGTGCTTGCCGAGCCGTTTCTTCAGTTCACGATTTTCGGTTTCGAGGCGCGACAACCGCAGCGCATTTTCGACTGTGATAAGCAACTTATCCGTTGAAAGTGGCTTTTCCAGGAAATCCAGCGCGCCGAGCTTTGTCGCACGGACGGCCATCTCGATATTCGCCTGCCCGGAAATTAAGATCAGCGGTGTGCGAACGCCGGCGTTGCGAATTTCTTCCAGAAATTCCAGCCCGCTTTTTCCCGGCATGACGACGTCGGAAAAAATTAGATCGAAGCTTTCTGATTTGAGCAGTTCAGTTGCCCGCGCGGCGTTGTCGCAGACCGTCGCTTCGTGCCCCGCCATTCGAAATGCCCGGGAAAGCGACGCCAGGGTGTTCGCATCGTCATCCACCAGCAGGAGATGAGCCTTTTGTGCCATGGAGTTTTCGCGCGCGGCGCCGCTCATCCTTCGTTGGCGACCGCGGCCGCCCGCGTCGGCTCTTCGCCTTCGGTCTTCTTTTCTTCCAGCGCCGCCTTCGTAACGGCGCCCGACTGCCGGGGCGGCAGGTCGATGCGAAAAGTTGAGCCGCGCCCCTGTTCACTGGAAACGGAAATCGTTCCGTGATGGTCGCTCACGATCGATTGCACAATCGCCAGCCCCAACCCCGTGCCCAGCTGCTTCGTCGTGTAGTACGGCGTGAAGAGCCGTGAACATTCTTCCGGCGTCAGACCTTTTCCAGTGTCGCTGATTTCGATCCGTACTTTGCCGTCGCGCTCTGACGTGCGAAGTTTGAGCGTGCCGCCGGCCGGCATCGCGTCGAGCGCGTTGAGAATCAAATTCTGGAATGCTTTGTGAAGCAGGTCGGGATCGGCGTCCACCTCCGGCATCGACTCCGCAAGAAAGAGCTCCGTTCCGACCGGCGGCTTCCCGACGGCATTGAACTGTGGTTCGAACAGCCGCATCGCGTCGCGCAATGCTTCATTCACGCGCACGCGTGTAAATTGCGGCGTGGGCATTTTGGAAAAATCGCTAAAGCGGCCAACGATCGCGTTCAGATTGGTTAACTCCGCCTTCAGCGTCGCGGTGGATTCGCTGAAGACTTCCTGAAACTGGTCGGAACTCAGCTGCTTCGCGCGCTGCAAGTTCTCCACCGTAATTTGCAACGGAAACAGCGGATTGCGCAATTCATGCGCCAGCCTGCGCGCCAATTCGCGCCACGCCGCCACGCGCTCCGCCTGCACCAGCCGTTCTTTCTGCGACGCAAGCGTCCGTGTCATCTCGTTGAACGCCACCGCCAGTTGGCCCACTTCATCGCGGCCGCGTATGTCAATGTGGCGATCCCAACGGCCGGAAGCCACGTCGCGCGCGCCTTCGGCAAGCTCTTCAATCGGGCGAGTGATGCGTCTCGAGATCCACCAGGTAAGAATCAGGCCGATGAGCAGAGCGGAAACTCCGACAATCCCGGCGATCCAGACAATTTTCTGCGTAAGTAAAACTAACTCGCGCCGCGAACTGCCCACTAATAGTGCGCCCAGCACTTCCCCGCCCCGGCCCGTCAACGGAATCGAGTGGAACGTCTCGGCGTCCGCTGCATTTCCATTCCAATCGACCGTCTTGATGATCGGCTTCGCTGATTTGTGAATCTCGTTGATCAGCGGCTCAAGACGCTCCGGGTTCTGCAGCGTGTCGTTCGAATCGACGAGTTGCGCCGCGGAAAAATTCGGTTCGAGATTGCGATAGAGCAACGCGCGCATTCCGGCAGGTAAAACCAGCGACGCGAGAAACCGCTTGTCCATCTTCTTGCCGCCGATGATGTAAAGATTCTTTTTCTCCACCGACAACGCGCGAACCGCGGTAAGAGACAAGTCAAAGCCGTCCGGCAGTTCTTCTTTCCGCAGGAAAGGCGCTACTTCGTGCCAATCGCCCACCTGCGTAACCCACTCTTCTTTGTATCCAACGCGAGCGGGATATTGAGCGGACGAGATCAGGGTGCCCTGATAGTCCACCATCTCGACGAAATCGAGACCGTGGTCCTGCGCGATTCCGGATGCATCGCGGAAGAAAATCGATTGGTCGGCATTGGGTTTAGCCAATTCAATCGCAGTACGCAACGTGATTTCCGAATTGACGATGTTGTCCAGCTGGCGCGCAATCTCTTCGCCGCGCTGCGCATACTCTTTTTGAAATTGCGCCACAAGCGCTTCGGTGCGCTCGCGGTCAATCTCCTCGAACGCCGACCGCGAATAATACGTCACCGCGTAACTCACTGCCGATACCGTCACCAGCACGGTCAGCAAAAACACCCAAAAAAGTTTTGTGCGGAAACTCATGGCCGTACTCCCGGCGCCGCCGCAACGGCAGGCGATGAGTTTCTCGTAACCGCTGGTTGCGCACCGGCAGGCTCCAGCCAAACGTCCGCAAGACGCCATTCACCCCAGGCGCTCGGCTGCCAATCGCGAACCGTCGGCGCCAGTCCTGCGTAGTCCGGCAGTGCCACCAGCGGAATCAACTTTCGTTCCTCCAGAATTTTACGCTCCCAAGCATAGCGCCGATCCGGATCGGCTACGTTGCTTTCCTTCGCATCCTTTGCCAACTCTGCTCTCGCAAACTCACGCAATTCCTCGCCGGGCGAAAGCGACGAATAACGCCAAACGAAGAGATGCAGATCCGCCGCGTCCGTCGCCCGACTGCCTCCATCACGCGTGCCGGTTTTCAGCAACGGCTGCACCGAAAGGCCTGCCTGCCGCGCATTCACCGCAACCCGCTCCGCGAGCAACCGCCCCAGATCGCTCGGCGCTTGGGGTTGAAGCCGTAACGGCGACGTCCCGCCGGCAACATTCGCCGGCAATGACGCGCGCAACTGTTTCGCCCGCTCGATGTCCATCTCCGCGCGGAATAGAAAAGCATATCCCGACAGCCACTGCGGCAAAAGGGCCGCTGCAGGCTCCCCTTGCTTTTGAAGCAACACCCCGGCCATTGTCGTACGATCGAGCGAAAGCGCCAGTGCCTCCCGCAGCGTAGCGTTCCCGAATTGCGGCTGCGCGCTATCGAATCGCAACGCATAAAGCGTAAGTGGCAACGACGCCCAAACGCGTGTATTCGATTGCGTTGCGCGTCGCGCGATGTCCGGCGCAAGTTCCACTAGTTCCGCCTTGCCGACTTGCAGATCGAATAACGCGCGCAAGGGCGGCACACCAAGCGAGATGTCGACCGCGTCGAGAAGCGGCCGCCCCGCCCAACACGACTCATTTGCCGAAAAGTGAAGATGTTGATTATTTGCTGCGGCATCGCCGGCGACGGGCTTGAAGCCTTTCGCGGCATCGTCCAGCGTAAAGGCTCCTGTTCCGGTCAAGACGCCATCCAGCATCGCGCGATAAACAAAGTATGAGCCCGAGGCAAGTATTTCCAGCAAATCGGGTCGCTGCTCGACAGACTGAAAAATAACGCTGTTCCCGAACGCCGTAACCTTTAAATCCTCCGGAAGGAGCGCAGCCAGCGCTGCCGCCGCGTTTGCCGCCGTCAGTGGCGCGCCGTCCGAAAATTTAGCGTCCGTCCGAATCGTAAACTGCCAACGTCGAAAAGCAGCATCGTGCGTCCATTCGGTCGCGAGCTGAGGAACAAAGCGCCCATAATTGTCCAGCGCCACCAATCGGTCAAACACCAGGGACGCAATCCGTTCGTTCATTGCGAAATCGCGCGAGCCGGTTTTCCATACGCGTGGATCAAGTGTCGCGGAACTTGCCAGGAACTCGACGCGCAACACACCGCCGGCGCGAGGTTTCGTGGTCGCTTGCGCTCCGGAGATGATTACAAGAAGTGTGACGAGCGGAGCGAGCCTCTTACAACCCGCACGCCAGCGCAATTCGATAGACTTCATAATTTCCCGTGGAAAGATTGAAAACGACGGCAGTATCCGCACGCAGCGCTTCACCCGATGAAATCGACAGCACCGGGCCCGCAGTCGCGAGCTCCGCAACCGGCGCTTGCGTCGCAGGCAACGACGGATTCACCAGCTCCAGCCGGTCCGGCACCGTCATGTCGCCGCCATCCGATCGCAGCCACCAGACCTGCGAACTGCACGGTGAGCTAAGCAACATTCCCGTGCGCCAAACGTCCACATTTTGCTGGCAGCTTGGCGCCGTCGCATCGCCCAGACTTGTCTGGCATGTTTTCCCGGCCAACACGATCTTCACGCGGTCGGGTTGATCCAGGCTGTAATAAAGTTCACCTTGCGGACCGCGCTGTCTGGCCGCCGCATCACCAAGCGGTTTCGATTGCGCTTCTTTCCAACTCCCGCTCCGCTTTTCGTAAACGTTCAACACATCTTTCTGCAGCACTACCAATCGATCGCTCGCTCCGTCTTCCCCGCGCACAAAGATCGCATCCAGAATTCGTTCGCTCTGCTGCCACAGCAACTCTTTCTCCAGCCGCAGCGTGGAAACGTTTCCGCTCTCCGCCGGAATTCCCGCCCGCGGAATCGCCGCGAACAACGCCTGTTTTCCGTTGCCGTTTTCCACGTCCGCGGTAATCACGACCTGCGCCGGCGTTCGTTCCAGATAAACAGAAACACTGCAATTCCCCGGCGCCTCAGTCGAATCGCTCTGCGGACCCTGCAGTTCTTCAACGAACACGCTTTTCCACTGTTGCGAGCGCGACTCCGAAACCGCCTCGTGATTATTCCAATTCACGCAGTTCACTTTATTTTTTGCCAATTCTGCTGACACCCTGTGCGCCAGCTCGCGAACGTGATGCTCGGCGGAATCGTCGCGTGCAATTGCGGTTCCGGCAAAAAAGAAAAATAAAACCGTGGAGAAAATCCGAATTCGCGGTGAGAGACGAGCAGGTAGTTGGGACACGGCAGTGCTTGCAAATCATAGCACGCCCGCAAGCCGATTCGCGGGGCGCGCCGCCCTTCAGCCCTGAACTTGCAACGGCGGCCCCGCACGGTTCCCCATGACCGAAGGGGAAAATCGCCATTCAAAAAATTAACGTTGCGCGATGATTTCGGCATGCGTCGGCACCCACACAGTAGAGTCTGCCTCGCCCGCGATCGGCAACAGCCATTCGAACCGCTCCACCGTCACGCGATAGCTCGCTTTCCCATCCGTCGAAGTCCAAACAAACACCGCGCGGTTCTCCGACGCCGGCTCCGCATCCAGCGGCAGCGCGTCCACGTCAGCCTCAATGCCGACAAACATCGGCGCCACTCGCCGCAGTTCATCCGTCGCAACAAGCCGCGCGTCTTTGCACCACTCCTCATGCCCCGCGCTCACCCATCGCTGCAAATTCTCAATCTTGTGCCGGTCTAACTCGGGTCGCACGTCAACGCGCCGGTCGACAGCAGCCATGGCCGCCGGAGCGCCAATCGCCAGCATTCCCGCCAACAACGCTCCCACGATTCGCACCGAAATCGACCGCCCATTTCCCATCGCCGCCTGCTTCTCAAATGTCCCGTTCATAACTTCCTCCCGAATCCTTTTCTTCATCTCCACTGCGGAACTCATCGCTTTCGCTAGCGCGCCTGCCGGGTGGCGCAGTGCGCGGCGCTGGCTGCTGAGGTTGATCGCGACCCGGCGAAGCGCGGCGGTGCTTGCCGGATTCTGTTCTGCCGCTTTGCGGTTAAGCTTTTTGCGGTTAAGAATGACCATGACCTCTCCTTTCCAGCGTCGCGCACCGCGCCACCCACAGGGGTTTTGGCGGGCGCTGTTCGACGGGCGTCTCCGCCCGCCGCCATCTCTTACGGCTTCCGGCCGCCACGCTTCTGCGCAGTCAGTCCGGTCGCGGGCGAATCGCCTTCTCCATCTTCTTCACCCCCGAAGACATTCAGGCCGGGAAGCCCGACCGGGAGCCCGCTTTATTTTGAACTTTCATGTATATATACATAATACGCAAGCGGCATATGCACCACACCCACCCACACATCATGCTCACTGGCATAGGCATAAGGTTCCTGCAAAAATAAGCAAAGTAAAGTTACTCGCTCTGGGAACTATATTCGCGTTTCGCTAAGCATCAACATGATCACCCTCACCTAACTCCAAGCGGTCACAATCCACGGGACGGGTGGCGTCGGGCACTTGTATGTCGATTGTCTCGAAGGCCACTGTGGCTACGATTGGCCTCGCGTCAAAGCTGTTTCTGAACAGCGGGTACTGCTCATCTGTAAAGGTCAATGGCATACATAACCTTTTGAAGGAGCTGAGCCGGAAGGACGGTCGCGGAGTAATTACCGGTGTGCTCATCTGTTCCTGAACTTTTTTCCCCCTCGTCTTACAGGACGACCGCAGTCGCAAATCACCTCTCAACGTGAGGCCATTCTACTTCACCTTGACGTACCGACCTCATACACGCCGGTTAGGATGGATGATCCTGTGATGTGGGGAGTCCTTCCGACCGTGACGTACTTTGACTCCAAGACGACGCGCTGGTCGATGGGCGCGGCGGACATATGCTTTACCAACCCGTGAGTCCCCCCCCCTCCCCTGGACGCGTCGGAAGAGCCGAAACTTCATGAGACGATTCAAGTGCGTTCTCAGCGTTCTTT
>Ga0137412_10000346_pt1 | contig 31895 bp, 38 predicted proteins | sample CZODoug2_1_16fun_FD_122160 | JGI IMG/M metagenome (GOLD analysis project Ga0137412, IMG submission 122160) | Vadose zone soil fungal communities from Angelo Coast Range Reserve, California, USA - CZODoug2_1_16fungal (Hybrid Assembly) | ecosystem: Environmental > Terrestrial > Soil > Vadose zone...
CGCACGCGGCGGTGGTCGCGGGTCGCCTGGCCCAGGGCGAGCAGCACCTCGGCCGCCGGTGCGCCGACCGCCGTGCGGGCCTAGGTGGAGAAGCCGAGTGTGTCGGCGACCGCCCTGGTGCGTACCCGCAGCTCGGCCGGCAGCACCCGGTCGATCTTGGCCTGGGCGCTGCTGACGGCCGGCGCGGCGGTGTGCAGCCCGGTGCGCTCGGCGGCGAGCAGCCCGAGCATCACGGCGACCGCCTCGTCGCCGGTCAGCATCAGCGGCGGCAGCTTGTAGCCGGGCAGCAGCCGGTAGCCGCCGTGCCGGCCGCGGTCGGCCACCACGGGCACGCCGAGGCTCTCCAGGGCGGCCAGGTGCCGGCGCACGGTGCGCGGGTGGATCTCCAGCCGGGCGGCCAGCTCCGGACCGGTGAGCCCGGGGCGGGCCTGCAGCAGCTCGAGCAGGGCGAGCACCCGGGCGGCGGACATTGCCCCATTCTGGCAGTTAATGAGGGCCGGAACTGCCCTGATTAGCTTCTAGGGTTCTCGCCATGACGACATACGTGCTGGTTCCGGGCTTCTGGATGGGTAGCTGGGCATGGGACGGTGTGGCCGCACGGCTGCGCGCCGAGGGGCACGAGGTGGTGGCGCTCACCCCGCGTGGCGTGGCGGAGCGCGCCGCGGAAACCGACGCCACGATCGAGACGCGGATCGCGGACCTGCTCGACACCCTGCGGGAGCACCGCGACGTCGTGCTGGTCGGGCACAGCGGGGGCGGCCTCGTTGTGGTGCCGGCGGCGGAGCGGGCCCGGGAGCGGGTGTCGCGGCTGGTGCTGGTGGACACCGGGCCGCTGCCCGAGGGCATGGCGCAGATCGACTTCGGGCCGCCCGAGGTGCGGGCCTGGGTGGAGAAGCAGCTGGTCGAGAACGACGGCTGGTACCCGATGCCGACGTCGCGGCAGCTGGCCGAGATCGGGTCGAGCACCGAGGGCATCGACGCGACGGCCTTCGAGCTGATCCACGCCCGGACCACCCCGGAACCGGGAGGCACGGTCACCGGGACCGCCCGCCGGGGCTCGCCGGACCGGTCGCTGCCCAAGACCGTGATCGCCTGCACCTTCACCGAGGCCGACGCCCGTGCGGCGATCGACGCCGGAGTGCCCGCCTTTGTCGAGATGGGCGGCTCGGAGTGGTCGTTCGTCGAGCTGCCGACCGGGCACTGGCCGATGTTCTCCGAGCCGGACGCACTGGTCGAGCTGCTGCTGGCCCAGGACCCGACCGTCACCGGTTGAGGGCAGCAACACCCGCTATAAAATCACTCAACGTGATCGAGCCATGGGCCGAACTGGTGATAGAGTGACCTGTTTCACACTCGAAAGTCTTAATCAACTCAGTTCGGACGACAAAGGGGTCGGAATGGCCGGTTTGGTAATCAAGAGCCTGAGCAGTCCAGAGGAAGTCAGGCCGTTCAAGGACGGGATGGGGCATCTCGAGTTGGTTGATCTCGAGTTCGGGGGTGTCGGGCGCGCTACCTTCCAGCCGGGCTGGCAATGGGCGAAGCACGTAAAGCCCATCGCCGGGACCGACAGTTGCATGGCGGCTCACGTGGGCTACGTGATCTCGGGCCAGATGACGGTCCGGATGGATGATGGCGAGGAAGCCACCTTCGGTGCGGGGGACTACATGCGGTGCCCGCCCGGTCATGATGCCTGGGTCGTCGGGAACGAGCCCTGCGTCGTGATCGACTGGCAGGGATTCGCGGACTACGCGAAGGGCTGATCGGCTCCGATCCGAGTGTCCACCAGAACAGCGCGGAACGCCGCGATAGCGGTCGGCCCCGGACCACGGTCCTGCAGTGGTCCGGCCGACGGTGCCCGGGCACGGCCTTGATGATCGGTGCGGCCGCGCTCCGGGCATGCATCTCCGGCGCGGGTCAGGGCGGTAGGAGTCCTCGGCTCTATCTGTAGTTCGTGAACTGCAGCGCGATGCCGAAGTCCTTGCCCTTGAGCAGCGCGATGACGGCCTGCAGGTCGTCCTTCTTCTTGCCCGATACCCGGAGCTGGTCGCCCTGGATCTGGGCCTGTACGCCCTTGAGCTTCTCGTCCCGGATGGTCTTGGAGATCTCCTTGGCCTTGTCCGAGGCGATGCCCTGCACGATGGTGCCGGTGACCTTGTGGATGCGGCCGGACGGCGCCGGGTCGCCCACCTCGAACGCCTTGAGCGAGATGCCGCGCTTGATCAGCTTCTCCTTGAACACATCGACGGCGGCCCGGCAGCGCTCCTCGGTCTCCGCCTCGATGGTCACGCCTTCCTCGCCTGACCAGCTCACTCCGGCACCGGTGCCGCGGAAGTCGAACCGCTGGGAGAGCTCCTTGGAGGCCTGGTTCAGCGCGTTGTCCACCTCCTGCCTGTCGACCTTGCTGACCACGTCAAATGAAGGATCTGCCACGTCCGTTCCCTCCGATCACCGAACCCGTTGCGATCGCCCTCGACCGCTGCCGTATCCTCTCTGATGCGAGTTCACCCCGGTGATGCGCACCCCGGCAGGTTGCCCGAGCGGCCAATGGGAGCGGACTGTAAATCCGTCGGCTTACGCCTACGAAGGTTCGAATCCTTCACCTGCCACCAGCCCCTTGACCAGCGGTTTAGGTCGAGGGGCTGATCGTTTTCGGGCGGCCCTCGCGGCTGTGCAGGCCATGGTCTTGTCCATGAAATTCTGCCTCAATATGCGTGCCTGGGCCTGGCCGCGCCGTGACCTGAGCTGGTGCGGGTGCGGCGTCGCAGTCCAAACAACTGAGGTGCTGGTGGATCCGTCCGCCGCAGCTTTCATGCTCGTAGATGATCGGCGGGCCCTGGGGTGCGGCCCACCGGTCGCCCCATTCGGTGAGCGCGATGATCACGGGTTGTAGGTCGAGTCCCTGGCGGGTGAGCACGTACTCGTGTGTCTCGTGCTTGCCGGTGAGCGGCTGAGTCTGCATGAGTCCGGCCTCCACGAACCTGTCCAGTCGACTGGACAGGATGTTGGGTGCGATGCCGAGCTTGCGCTGGAACTCGGTGAACCGGGTCGACCCGGCGAACATCGCATTACGGATGATCAGCAGGCTCCACCGCTCGCCGACGACCTCCAGCGTCCGGGCCGCCGAACAGTTCTCCCGGTCATAGGTCCGGCCGAGCATCGAGCACCTCTATCTGGTCCGCTGGAAAAACTTGCATCATGCAAGCGGTACTTCTAATGTTACTTGCATCATGCTAGCGGTTCGCGGCGGGTAGGCGCGGGTCACGGCTCGCCTCGGCGTCTGGAGGCAACGATGCTGCTGAACACCTTCAAGGGCCGGATCGCCGTAGTAACCGGCGCCAGCAGCGGCATCGGCCTAGCCACCGCCCGCAGGCTGCACCGTGACGGCGCCCGCCTGGCCATCAGCGCTCGAGACCCCGACCGGCTCCGCCACGCCGCCGCCTCCATCGCCGACGATGTTGTGCCCATCCCCGCCGACGTCACCCACAGGGCCGATCTCGACTGCCTCATGACCGCCGTCGAGCAGCAACTCGGCCCGATCGACATCCTGTTCATCAACGCCGGCCTCAAACGATTCGCGCCCCTCGCCGACGCCACCGAAGAACTCTTCGACGAGGTCTTCGCCGCCAACACCAAGGGCGCCTACTTCACACTCCAAGCCGCCATACCTCACCTCAACGACGGAGCCTCGGTGATCCTGTGCGGCCTAGCTCCCGTCGAGCCAGCCTGGCGGCGCCCCGGAACCAGCATCTACACCGCATCGAAAGCCGCCCTGCAGTCGTTCACCCGCACCACGGCAACCGAACTCGCCGCCCGGCAGATTCGCGTGAACGCCGTCAACCCCGGCGCGATCGACTTATCCGCCCCCGGAGCCGCCTACCTCCCGCACGACCAGATGGCCGAGCGCATGCGCCACATAGCAACCGCGGCCCCCATGAAACGGCTCGGCAAACCCGAGGAGATAGCCGGCGTCGTCGCGTTCCTCGCTTCCGAGGACGCCTCGTATATCACCGGCCAACAGATCACCGTTGACGGCGGCATGTCATGACCCCACCCACCCACCGTCACCTCGACCCGAATCCAACTTCATGTAATACGACTAGGAAGGTGCACATGAGTACACGGGAGAAGGCCGGCACGCTTCGCGCGCTGCACGTGCCCGGCAGCCCGCTCGTGCTGCCCAACGCCTGGGACGCGGCCTCGGCCCGGATGGTCGAGGGGGCAGGGTTCCCGGTCGTGGCCACGAGCAGCGTCGCGACGGCGGGGGTGCTCGGTTACCACGACGGCGAGGCGGCGCCGGTCGAGGAGGTGCTGGCCGCCGCCGCGCGGATCGCCCGGGCGGTGAGCCTGCCGGTCACGGTCGACTTTGAGCGTGGCTACCGGCTCACGCCGGCCGAGTTGGTCGCGCGGTTCGCCGCGACCGGGGCCGTCGGGCTGAACCTCGAGGATTCCGACCCGCCGAGCGGGGAGATGATCGATGCCGCTGAGCAGGCGGACTTCCTGGCCGCTGTGCGGGCGGCGGCGGTGTCCCTCGGCGTAGACCTGGTGATCAACGCGCGGACCGACTCGTTCCTGCGCCGCGTGGGGTCGCGCGAGGAGCAGCTCGCCGCCTCGATCGACCGGGCCGCGCGGTACCTCGCGGCCGGAGCTGACTGCGTCTACCCCATCGCTATGGAGGAGCCCGAGGTGATCCGGACTCTGGTCGAGGGCATTCCCGGTCCCATCAACATCGGGTACGGGCAGGGCAAGCTGTCGCTGGCCGAACTCGCCGCGCTCGGGGTCGCCCGGGTGAGCTTCGGGCCGAGGCTGCAACTGCACCTGTACAACAAGTTCGGTTCCGCGCTGTTCTCCGCCGTCGCGTCCGATGAGAACCCGTTCGCGCTCTGACACCATTACGGCGGGGACTCTGCGGCCGAGCCTTCGCCCACAACCGCCCGTACAGCGGCGGCTGGATCCCGTCGGTTCTAGTTCACGCCGGTGTCGATCACAGCGACGCCACCTGGGTCCGTCCGTGAACCCACGTTGGTGACGTACGCATGGCGGCTATCCGGAGTGACGACGGCATGCACGGGGTTCTTGCCGGTGGGGATGGTGGCTGCGACCTCGTTGCTGGCGGTATCGATCACCGAGAGGGTGGATTGCGGGTGGGTTTGGTCCGGCCCGATGCTGCCGACGTAGGCGAAGCGCCCGTCAGGGCTGACTGTGACCTCGGAAGGGGCCGAAGCGACGGTGATTGCCTTGGTCGCGGTGCGGCGGGCGATGTCGATCACCGTGAGGGTGTCGCCGGGTGCATCTGGGCCGCCGGTGAGGGTGACGTATGCGTGCGTGCCGTCCGGGCTGACGGCGACAGAGTTGGGCGCACGACCGACGAGGATGGTGCCCAGGACGATGTTGGTGTCCGTGGAGATGACGGACATGTTGCCGTCGTTGATGCTGGTTACATAGGCGAACCGGCCGTCAGGGCTGATTGCCACGCCGCCCGGCAGGCGACCGACCGGGATGGTCGCGGTGACGGTGTTGCTGGTGGTGTCGATCACGGAGACGCTATTGCCGGTCTCCCCGACGGAGGAGTTCGTGACGTAGATGCGTCGGCCGTCGGGTGTTGCGGCCAGTGACTCGGGATCCCTGCCAACGGCAATGGTGGCGGTAACTGTGTTGCTGGATGTGTCGATGACGGAGACCGTGTTGCCGGGTAGAGGGCCGGTGTCGGCGCTGGTGACATAGACGGAGCGGCCGTCGGGGGTCACCACCAGACCATGGGGTGCTCGCGCGACCACGATCGAAGCTGTGACGGTGTTGCTCACCGTGTCGATGACCGAGACTGTGCCATTGCCACCTTGGTAGATTCCGATGCTCGAGACATAGAGTTGACGCCCGCTGGGGCTGAGCGCGGCAGCCGTCGGATGGGCCCCAGCCGTGATGGTGCTGATAAGTGCCGGCGTCGGGTGAACTGCCGTGCTTGGTCCGGTACCGACGATTGCGGCCGCGACCAATGCCATGGTCACTACCACCGTGACCCCGAGTGCCGTGTAGACGACTCGCCGGCGTCGGTCAGGGGTGGTAGGTGCGCCCGCTGGCGGCCCGATTGAGTGGGAGGGTTCGAATGACGTCCACTGGTCGAAAACCGTATACAGCAGGATGGCTAAGACCACCAGTTTGGTGAGCGGAGTGGCAGGATCGAAGCCGACGGCCAACTCGTAAATGATCTCGATCCCGGCGACGGTGATCAGTAGGTACACCGCCCACCGGCGCCACGCCCAGATGCCCACAATGGCGATCACTGCCACGGTATCGATAATGGATTCGATCAGATCGTTCGGCCAGTAGGGATCGATCTGGTGTCCGACTGTCCAGGCTTTGGTGTTGGTGATAGCGCCGAGGCCGTACAAGATAGCCAGCACCACGATCATGATCACTAGCTTCGGCTTTCGCCGCCGCGGTGACGTCGACGGATGGGCCCCCCACTCATCGGATGACATCCGGTCCCCCCACTACACATCGCCGGCGCGCAGCCTCCAGATGATCTCACCAGACCGGCGCTGTGTTCGTGGAATCAGACAATCCCGACAATGATGGCGATCAGTCGCGGGGTCTACCAGGGCACGACGCCGCCTGGGGCGTGTTCGTCGTCGCCGAAGAACCCGCCGGTCGGGCCGTCCGGCGTGAGCAGGGCGAGCCGGACCGGGACGCTGGCGCCCTGCTCGGTGGTGCGTATTCCGTCGCGTCCCGGTTCGAGGCCGTTGAGGTCGGTGCCGACCAGCCCCGGGGTCGCGGCGTTGACCAGGATCCCTTTGGGGCGCAGCACGTTCGCGTACAGCACGGTCAGCGCGTTGAGCGCCGTCTTGGACGAGTTGTAGGCCAACAGGCGGTGAGCGGACACCGAGCTTGTCTGGTCAGTCATCAGCGTGAGCGAGCCGAGCGGGCTGGACAGCATGACCACCCGTGAGCCGGCCCGCAGCAGCGGGATCACCGCGCGAGTCACGGTCACCGCACCGAACACGTTCACCTCGTAGGCCCGCCGCAGCTCGTCGGCGCCGACCTGTTCCGGCTCGACGCCCCACTCGACCGCGACACCGGCGTTGTTCACCAGTGCGTCGACCCGGCCGAAGTCGTGCTCGATCCGTTTGACCGCGGCCTCGACCGTGGTCTCGTCGGTCACGTCGAGCCGGACGAACCGCACGTCGCCCTCTAGCTCCGCCGCGGCGGCCCGTCCTCGGCTCTCGTCCCGCGCACCCAGGTAAACGGCCATCCCCTCGGCCGCGAGCCGCCGGACGATCTCCTTGCCGATCCCCTTGTTGGCGCCGGTCACCAGCGCCACCTCACCGTTGTGCATGGGCCCAGTCCAGCGGCGCTCGCCGCCGAGCGGAAGGACGGTTCGGGTCGAGCGGTATACCCTGCGGGTATGGCCGATCTGGAGGTGCGGGAGCTTCGGTACTTTCGCGTGGTGGCCCAGGAAGGCAGCCTGTCCCGGGCTGCGGAGCGGCTCGGGATGGCGCAGCCGCCACTGTCGCGGGCCATCGGCCGGTTGGAGCGGCGGCTCGGTGTGCGGTTGCTGGACCGGGACAACCGCGGGGTGATGCTCACCCCGGCCGGCAGGACGCTGCTCGAGGAGTCGGCGCGGGTCATGGACGCGGTATCCGCCGCGGCGCACCGCACCCGCCGGGCCGCACTGGACGAACCGACGCTGGTTGTCACCGGCAAGCCCGGCATGGCCTCGGGGCTACTCGCGCGGATCGTGGACGCCTACCGGACCCGGCCGGACGCGGCCATGATCGAGATCGTGGTCAGCGGCTACGGCGAGCAGGCCGACCTGGTCCGGTCCGGGCGGGTGGACCTCGCGCTGATCGGTTCGCCGCACCAGGCGCCCGCTGGTCTGGATACCGAGCCGCTGGCTAGCGAACCGAGGGTGGCCATCTTAGCGGTCAACCACCCACTCGCCGCCCGGCTGACACTGTCGCTGTCCGACCTTGCCGAGTACCCGATGCCAGTGTGGCGCGACTCGACGCCGGACGAGCTCGACTACTGGACCGGCCGCGACTGTGGGCCGAACGACCAACCGATCACCGGACCAATCATCCAGGACAGCTCGCAGCTCGTCGAGGTCGTGGTCCTCGGTCAAGCGGTGGCACTGTTGCCCCGATCGGCCGCCGAGAGCAACCAGCGGTCGGACATGGTATTCCGCCCGGTCCTCGACGCCAGTCCATACCTGACGTCGTTGGCCTGGGCCGCCGGCGCACGCAGCCGCTGGATCTCCGGCTTCGTCCGGACCGCGACTGAGCTCACCCACTCGCTCACTCGAATCGCCTGACAGCTGGGCACGTTCCTCAGCGAGCCTGTGGGGCCGCCCGGCCCTCGTCGATCAGATCGAGCAACGTTTGCACAGGCAGGCTAGGTGGTCTGTCGGCGTTGGTCGCGATGCTGAACACGCAGGACAGCGGGTTTCCGGACAATGGCACGGCCACCAGAGCAGGGTCGGGTTCGAGTGCGTGGTTCGGGATCAGTGCGACGCCGAGGCCGGCCCGGACATAGTCGGGCACCGTCTGCACATCCGCGACCTCGACCACGATCCGGCGGGGCATCCCGATCGCGTCAAAGGCCCGGTCGACGGTGAGCCGGTTGGCGTATCGGGGCGAGGTATTGGCCGCCCTGTTCCTGGCCGCCTACGCCGGACTGGTGATCCCGGTGCTGGCCGTGGGAATCGCGTTGATCTGGCTGCCCAGCTCGGTCGCGCTGCTCGCCTTCTCGGTGCTCGAACTGGTGCTCGTCGCCTGGTCGGGCCACCGGACGCTGGCCGCCCCGCGGAGCTGACCTGACGGCAGTCTGGTTCACAGCTTGGCTGTGATCGTCTTGACCAGCTCAGGCAGGATTTGTCGAGTCATGAAGTCGGACCGTTGGACCAGCTGGTCGCGGGTGAACGTGGTGATCTGATCGCCGCGTTGGAACCGAATCGTGCCGTCGTCCTGAGAGAAGTTGTCAGTGAGGTCTTTGATGCTGAACGCGAGGTTGGTCGAGGAACACTCCAGCTGGGTAGAACCGAGGCTCGGGCTGACCACGCAGTCGGCGCCCCCGACGTACTCATTGCGCTCCCCGGGGTTGTTGGCCTTGGGGCGGTTCTCCCTCACGACCTCCGTGCTCCCGGTGGCCTCGATCTCCAGTTCCAACGAATACCCGGTCCAGCGGTCCCCGGCTCGGCGCACTATGCCCGGTAGCGAGAAAGTGAACGTGCACTGCGCTCCGCGGACGGTGTGCGTCCCTCCTCCGTTCCCGTTGCTGAACGGGCTGAAGTCCGGTAGCACCGTCAGCTTAAGATCTTCGGGCACGCGCGCGATATCGGTCGCCTGTGGGAAGACCGCGCGCAGATCGCCGTCACTGAGCAGGTCGCAGGCCCTCGGCCAGCTGTTGAAGTCGTAGAAGCCGCTCGGGTCCATGGGAAGCGACAGGTTGATCTTGTCCGACGGGCTCGCGGGTGCCGAGCCCAGTGCAATGGGCGCTGGCGACGAGCAGGCGGACATCGTGATGACGGTGAGCGCCGCCAACGCCGTGACAAGGGCCCGCATGGTGTCCCCCAGATATCGCTTCGAGTGGCAGTTGGTCCGGCTCGCCGACCGTGCACAAATCGGTGATCGGCGCCCAGCGGAGTTGACCCGATGTGCCCAGCGGGGGTTGGGTGGATGTGATGTGCATCACGCAGAAGTCAGCGGCCGTAGACCGAAACGTGGCGCACGCTGCGGCTGTCGAACGGTTCGCCGGACCAGCCACCCCAGCGAGCGATGAGCCGCAGGCCGGCGAGGCGGGCCATCAGGTCCAGCTCGCTGGGCCAGATGTAGCGCAACGCGAGCGGATTAAGGGCAACTCCGGTAGTGCTCAAGCCTAGGTGGCACTTGTCCACCCGCTGGGTGACCCGGTCGTAGCGGCCGACCTCGACGGTGACGCCGCGGGGGCCGACCTGCCCGGCGTTGACGTACTGGTCGACCCCGTCACGGTCGGCGCGCAGCACGTACATCGCATCGGGGACGACGTTCTCCACCAGGAAGGTTCCGTCCTCAGTCAGATGCCGGGCGGCATTCGCGACGCACCGCACCTGCTCGTCCTGGGTGATCAGGTTCATCAGTGAGTTGAACACGATGTAGACCAGTTGGTATCGCTCCGGCATCTCGACGGCCGCCATGTCGCCGCACGCCACAGTCATGACGTCCCCTCCCGGCTTCGCCCTAAGCTGGTCGATCATCGCGTTGGACAATTCGATGCCGTCGACACGCACGCCAGTCGCGGCCAGCGGCAGGGCGATCCGGCCTGTTCCGATCGCGAATTCCAGAGCCGGTCCCGGTCCCGCCAGCTCGGCGAGCCGTTCCACGGCTGGGGCCTCGTCACCTCTCGGCTCGTCGTCATAGCCGGCGGCAACCTGTGGGCCGAAGCTGCTGCGCGGATCGAACGCCATCGGGTCAAAAGTCACGACATCGATTCGTACGCACTGCCTGACGAGCGGACAACCAATTTGTGCCTGGGCTGCTCAGCCATGCACCCGGCCGTAGATGTACACGTCGCGGCGCTCGGTACCGACCCGCTCGGCCTTGCGGAGCAGCCCCTCGCGGACGAATTCCGCCCGCTCCGCGGTCTTGATCGAGCCGACATTCCACGGCTCGACGTACAACTCGAGCCGGACAATGTCGATCGCCTCGAACGCCCACGCCGCCAGCGTGGCTAACGCACGCGCGGCGATCCCGGCGCCGCGGTGGTGCTCCTCAACGAAGTAGCCGGTCGAGGCGCGCTCCGGGTCGGAGCTTTTCGGCCATAGACCGATCTGCCCGACGGCTCGAGCTCGAGCGTCGTAGGGCGCGATCGCGAACGAGTAGCCCACGCCGTCCCGAGCGCGTGACCACTGCCGCTCCACGAACGCCCGGCAGCTGGCCTCCGAGCCGTCGGTGGGCACCGTGGTGATCAGCGGGATCAACGGGTCTCGACCGGCGTCCATGACCAGCGAAATGTCGTCCATCGACCACGGGCGCAGTACGCATCCGGCACCTCGCAGCACCGGAACCTCCAGCGGGCCTTCCACGGGAGAATGCTCGCAGCACGCTCAAGCAGGTTTGCCCGGCGCCGGTGCCCCTAGGGGCGTGGGGTGACCACCATGGCGGAGCCGCCGGTGCGGCGGACCGGTTCGGCGGCCGCCTGGACAGCGCCGCCGTCGAGGAACTCGAGGGCTTCCACGGCGCCGATCTGGGGGAGTGGGCTCAGCGTCGGCGGCGCGAGCACGAACCGTTGGCCCAGTCGTTCCAGGGCAGCCCGCTCCGGGGAGTCCAGGAATGCCTGTTCGGCCTCGGTGTTTGCCGAGTTGCGCTGCGAGGCGCGCGGCGCGGCGATCGCGTCCGGCAGGGTCATCCCCAGGTCGATGCGGTTGACCAGGGTCTGGGCCACGGTGGTGATGATCGTGGAGCCACCGGGCGAGCCGATCGCCAGGAACGGTTTGCCGTTGCGGAGCACGATGGTCGGGGACATGCTGCTGCGCGGCCGCTTGCCGGCGGCCGGCAGATTCGGTGCGGGAGCCCCCGGCGTGCTCGGTGCGAAGTCGAAGTCGGTGAGCTCGTTGTTGAGCAGGAAACCCCGGCCCGGCACGGTGATCGCGGATCCGCCGGTCTGCTCGATGGTCAGGGTGTAGGACACCACGTTGCCCTGTCGGTCGGCGGTGACCAGGTGGGTTGTGGATGGTCCCTCGCGCGGCGGGGCGGCGCCCACCCCGGCGGGACAGCCGTTGGCCGGACGATTCGGGTCACCCGGGGCGAGCGGGCTGGCCAGGGTCGTGGTGGGGCTGATCAGGCAGGCGCGGTCCTTGCCGAATTCCGTGGACAGCAGCCCCTCGGCCGGCACCGTGGTGAAGGCCGGGTCACCCAGCCAACGGTTGCGGTCGGCATACGCGATCCGGGTCGCCTCCAGGTAATGGTGCAGGGCCTGGACCCGGTCGGCGGAGGAGAGCTGGTAGTTGCCCAGGATGTTCAGCGTTTCCCCGACCGTGGTGCCGCCGGAGGACGACGGGGCCATGCCGTAGATGTCCAGGTCGCGGTACGTGGAGTGGGTCGGCTCCCGAGGTACCGCGGTGTAGGCGGCCAGGTCGGAGGTCTGCATCAGGCCGGGGCGGAAGGTCCGGTCGGCGCCCTGGGCCACCGGTGGCTGCCGCACGGCGCGGACGATGTCCTCGGCCAGCGCGCCGTGATAGACCGCGCGGGCGCCGTCTTGGGCGAGCAGGCGGTAGGTCGCCGCGAGGTCCGGGTTGGGTAGCCGCGATCCGACCACCGGTAGCTCCCCGCCGGGCAGGAACAGCTGGGTGGTCGGCGTGATCGCCCGGAACCGCTGCTCGTTCATCGCGGTCTCGGCGCGGAACTGGTCGCCGACCACAAACCCGTCCTGAGCCAGCCGGATGGCCGGGTCCAGCGCGCGGCTCAACGGGATGGTGCCCCAGCTGCGCAGCGCCTGCTCCCAGGTCGCCGGGGTGCCCGGAACACCGACCGACAGCCCTGAGCTGACCGCCTGGTCGAACGGGATCGGCCGACCGGTCGCCGGGTCGAGGAAGGTGTCCGCCTTCATCGCGGCGGGGGCCGTCTCCCGTCCGTCCAAGGTCTGCACCTTGCCGGTGCGTGCGTCGTAGTACACGAAATAGCCGCCGCCGCCGATGCCGGCCGAGTACGGCTCGACCACGCCCAGCGCGGCGGCGGTGGCCACCGCCGCGTCGACCGCGTTGCCGCCGGCCTTGAGCACGTCGATGCCGGCCTGCGAGGCGTACGGGTTGACGCTGGACACCGCGCCACCGGAGCCGACCGCGACCGGGGACCGCGGCGGCTGCGGCTCGGAGGGCGCGGGGCTCCCGCAGGCCGCCGCGAGCGTCGCGAAGCACACGACGGCGAGCAGGGTCTTACCGATCGTCACCATGGCGCCCCCCAGAGCCGATCAGCCTAGAAGGTTTTCCGGCCCTGTGCCTGTGCTGTCGCCGAGGCCCCGCGCCCCCAGGGCGTTGATCAGGGCGTCGGCGACGAAGTCGGCGTAGCGATCGGTCGGCCATCCGCGTTCGATGACCACCAGCTCGTAGAGCTCGGGGCTGTGATAGGTCCAGAGCACGTCGCGTACATCGTCCTCGGTCAGGGTGTCTCGGAGCTGGCCGGTGGCCAACAGCTCCCGGGCGAAGTAGGTCATCGCGGTGAGCGTTTCCTGGCGCATCCGGGCCCAGACGTCCGCCGCGGCGTGGTCGGCGCGGGCCGCGTCCCGGGCGAGCAGCTGCAACGGCACGTATCGGGGTGCCGCCACGGCGAGGTGGCGCAGGTACATGGTGATCTTCTGGGCCGCGTCGGGCTCGGCCTGGATGCGGTGGATCACCTCCCGCTGCGCCATCGGGGTGTCGTCGTCGTCCCCGGCCACCGAGACGTCGAATACCGCCTTGAGCAGGGCGGCCTTGTTGGGAAAGACCTTGTAGACGGTCTGCACCGACACGCCGGCGGTCCGCGCCACCTCCGGCACGGAGGTGTCCACGTAGCCCTTGTCCAGGAAGAGACGTCGGGCGGCGGAGAGCACCCGCGCGCGGTTCTCCCTGGCCTGCTCCCGTCGCCGGCTGGCGTTGTAGCGCCTAATGCGTTTGACCGGTTCGTCCAATTAAGTAGAGACTCCTATATCAGATAGATGAGCCTCTATCGTACCGCTCGGGGTGAGGAGCCGAAGTTGCCGGCAGAACAGGCGATAACGCTGGAAGCGCCAGAGGGCGCCGTCGCGGCCGCGCGCGCGTTGGCACCGCGGCTGAGCGCACGGGCCGGGGAAACGGAGCGGCTCGCAACCATGCCCGCCGACCTGGTCAGCGAGGTACGACAGGCCGGTCTGTTCCGCCTGGCGACGCCTCGAATCCTCGGCGGCGCGGAGCTTCCGCCGGCCGCGCTCGTCGAGATCGGCGAGGAACTGTGTCGGGCCGACGGCTCGTCGGGGTGGAGCATCCTGATCGGCAACTCGACGGCATTCCTGGCCTGGCTCGATCCGTCGGTGGCCGTCGAGCTGTTGGGTGAGCGGACGGACGTGATCAGCGCCTGCGTCTTCGCCCCCAAGGGCCGGCTGACGCCCGATGGAGCCGGCCGCTTCAGGCTGGATGGGAGGTGGCCGTTCAGCAGCGGATGCCGGCATGCCGACTTGTTCGTCGGCGGTGCCATGGTCGCGGACCGGGACGGGCCCCGGATGGTCCCGGGACGCGGCCCGGATTGGCGGTTGGCGGTCCTTCCGGCCGGGGACAGTACGGTGATCGAGAACTGGGACGTGGCCGGCCTGCGCGGCACCGGCAGCCACGACGTCACGACCAGCGCGTTGTTGGTGCCGGAGCGGCACACCATGGCCTCGTTCTTCGAGCCGGCACGCCACGACGGCCCGTTGTGGCGCTTCCCGTTTTTCACCCTCGCCGGAACCTTCCTGGTGGGCTTTCCGCTCGGCGTGGCCCGGCGCGCCCTGGACGAATTCGCCCAACTCGCCCCCGCCAAGATCCGCTTGCCCGAGCACACCTCGATCGCCGAGGAGGGAGACGTCCAGGTCGCGCTGGCCCGCGCCGAAGGGAGCCTCCAGGCCGCCAGGGCCTTCGTCTTCGACACCCTCGGTGCCATGTGGCACACCGCCTGTGCCGGGGACGTGCCCACCCTCGATCAACGGGCCGGTTTCCTACTGGCCACCCAGCAGGCCATGCGGGCGGCGGTTGAAGCGGTGGACATCGCCTACGGCCTCGCCGGTTCCACCGTTCTGCAGATGGGCCACCCGCTGCACCGATGCTTCCGCGACATCCACGCCGGGGCCCAACACATCTACTTCTCCACCGCCTCGGCCAAGCGGTACGCCAAGACCCGCCTCGGCATCGAGCAGCCGACGTTCTGGCTCTAGTGTTTGACCCCGATGACGGCGGTGGCACCCAGCTCCTCGGCGTGGGCCACTCGGGGCATCAGCCCGCCTCGGGCGACCGCCCCCACGGTCGTCGGTGCCTGGCGCTCACTGGTCTCGATGACCAGGTGGCCGCCGGGCGCCAGCCAGTGGCGGGACTCGGCGGCCACCCGGCGCTGCACGTCCAGGCCGTCCGGGCCACCGTCCAGCGCCACCGAGGGCTCGTGCATGCGGGCCTCCGGGGGCAACAGCCGGACCGCCCCGGTGGGAACGTAGGGGGCGTTGACGACCAGCAGGTCGACCCGGCCGCGGATCCCGTCGGGCAGTGGCTGGTAGAGATCACCCTGGTAGATCTGGCCACCGTAGGCGGTGAGGTTGCCACGGGCGCAGCGCACCGCCACGGGGTCGATGTCGACGGCGTGCAGCTCCACCCGCCCCACGATCGAGGCCACCCCGGCGCCGACCGCGCCGGAGCCGCAGCACAGGTCCACCACAACAGCCGGCGGGCTGGTATCGGCCGTGGACCGGTGCAGGAGCGCGGCGGCCTCGCGGACGAGAAACTCGGTGCGCCGGCGGGGGACAAAAACGCCGGGTTCCACCGCGATGCGCAGGCCCAGGAACTCCGCCCAGCCCAGGACATATTCGAGCGGCAGCCCGTCGACCCGCCGGGCCACCATGGCGGCGAGCTCGTCGGGTGTGCGCGCGGAGGACACCAGCAACCGCGCCTCGTCCTCGGCGAAGACACAGCCGGCCGCGCGGAGCCGGTTGACGATGTCGGGATACCGACCAGCGGACGTGGAAGCGGACAGACAGCTAGGTTACCTGGCTCGAGCGGACGGCGGCCCGGGCGAGAACCGGTGCGCCAGGCCCCGCGTCAGGTCAGGCAGAGCTCGTTGCCCTCCGGGTCGGCCAGGGTGATCCACGTGTACGGCCCCTGAGCGCCGCGGTGCAGCTCGGTGGCGCCGTTGGCCACCAGCCGCGCCACCTCGGCCTCCCGCTGCTCCCCGCCGACCCGCACATCCAGGTGGACCCGGTTCTTCACCGTCTTCGCCTCCGGGACGTGCTGGAACAGCACCCGCCGAGAAGGGTCATCGGGGTGCCGGATCGCCGTGCCGATCCGCCACACCAGCACGCCGCGCCACCTCATGGTGTCCGCGTCGGTCGCCTTGCCCTGGTCGACCATGGCCTGGATGAAGTCCTCATCGGTGGGCTCGACGGTCCAGCGGAGCGCGTCCGCCCACCACTCGGCGAGCGGGTGCGGTTCCGCGCAGTCAACGGTGACCTGGAAGTCGTATGCCATGCAGGCAGGTTAGGGATGGGCACCGACAGCCAGAGTTCCGGTGCTGGCGGTCAGGGCGCGTAGATCGGAGCGACGTCGAAGTAGACGCGGTAACTGGCGATCAACCCATCGTCACGCACCCGCCAGATCGACACCGCGGGAATGGAGATCTCCTTGCCGTCCAGGCGGGTGTAGGTCACTTCGGTCTCCGCGATCGTGTCCGCGCCGACCTGCCATTCGTTCAAGATCCGGTGGCGCAGGCCTTGCAGGAGCGACAGGAACGCCCCACAACCAGCGCTGATGGCCTCCCGGCCGACCAACGGCTCGCCGTTGCCGAACACCATCGTGCCGTCCTCGGCGAACGCCTCGTCGAGAGCGTGCGGGTCCATCGTGTCGACCTTCTGGAAAATGCTGCGGGCGCTGTGCATATCGGTTCCCCCTGTGTGGTTCAGGCTGTGTGGTTCATTTGGTCGAAGCGCCGGTCGGTGCCTGAATATGGTTGCCGTACCGGCTGGTGATCTCGGCCATCCGTTCGAACTCATCGGGACCGGTCGGCGGCGCCTGGACACCGGGGCGGGCGGGCGAACCGGCCTCGACGAAAAACTGTTCGAAGCCGGCGGGCGTGACCAGGATCAACGCGCGCGCCGCGTTCACACTCGGGTTCTTGAACCAGTGTGGAATGCCCCGCGGCAGGTAGACGAAGTCGCCGGCGCGCGCCACGGTGATCTCCCCGCCGACGGCGATCTCGAGCACCCCGTCGAGCAGGTAGAACGCCTCGTCCTCCCTGGTGTGCACATGCGGCGGCGGGCCGCTGCCGGGTGGGATGGAGGCTTCGATCAACCCGAAGGCGCCGCCGGTCGACTCCGAGGTCGCCTTCACGGTGTAGGTATCCCCGACCAGCCAGCTCGCTGGGCCTTCGCCGGCGCGCACGTAACTGACGCCCGGCCCATTGGAAAATGTCACGTTGTCCCCCTGGTGTGTGCGCCTTGACGCTACGAAGCCGCGAGCTCGGCGCCTATGCCACATTTCTGGGGGTTTCCGGCGGATTTAATGAGGTCCTGGCCGGGCCGAACCCGTGTGACCATGCACAGGTGAACAGCGGCACGCGGGCGCGCGCCTACGAGCGAGTGACCCGGCTGAGTGGCGCCAAGCTGGACCTGCCGGAACTCTTCGCCGAGTCGGCCCGGTTGCTTGCCACCGCCCTACCGCACGACACGGCCTGCTGGCACACGATGGATCCGGCGACGTTGATCGAGACAGGCGTCCATTTCGAGAACATGCCGCACGCCGACGCCCACGTCGCCAAGATCGCGTACCTCAGCGATGACTACAACAACTTCGTTCAGCTCGCTCAGGGCAGACGGCACAGTGGTGTGCTCAGCGAGGAGACCGGCGGCCAGCTGGACCGCAGCCAGCGGTATCGGGAGCTGCTGCGTCCGCAGAACTTCCGAGGGGAGCTGCGTACCGCGTTTGTTGTCGACGGCGCCTGCTGGGGCTGCTTCGCCTTCTTCCGCGAAGCTCCGGCTGACTTCAGCACCGACGAGCGGGACTTCGCCCACCAGCTGTCGTCGTTGCTCGGCCGCGCCTTCCGTGCCGCGGGCGTGCACGGCAGAGCAACCGGCGCCGGCGCGGCGCTGTGGCCAGGTCTGCTCCTGCTCGACGGGCGGCGCAGGGTGGAGTCGGTCAATGCCCCGGCCCAGAGGTGGCTCGAGGAATTGGGTTTCCACGGCGCGCCCGAGCACGATCCGCTCCCGTTCGCGCTGCTCGCGGTCGCCGAGCGGGTGCGCGGCTCGGCCCAGGAGGCGACCACCCGGGTGCGCGGGTCGTCCGGGACATGGATCCAGTTACATGCCTCGTCGGCCTCCGGCAGTGGCGAGCCAGGGCGCGTGGCGATCATCCTGCAAGCCGCGACGCCTCCCGCGATCGCGCCGCTGATCTCCGCGGCTTACGGATTCACCAGCCGTGAACGCGAGCTGATCGAGCTCGTGCTGCAGGGCAGCGGCACCGCCGAGATCGCCGCTCGGCTGTTCATCTCACCGCACACCGTGCAGGGCCACCTCAAGTCCATCTTCGCCAAGGCCGGGGTCCGGAGCCGGCGCGAGCTGGTCACCCGGGTGTTCGTCCAGCACGACGCGTCCGCCCGGCTCTGACATTCCGGCCGCGGGGGTTGGCCGTTCCGTGGGTGGTCAGGGTGCTGGCGGGGCCACGGTGGCCCACACGGTCTTGCCGTCCGGGTGGTCGGACACACCCCAGTCGGCGGCCAGCTGGGCCACCAGTTGCAGGCCCCGGCCACGTCGCGCGCCCACGTTGATCGGGCGGGGCCGAGGCGCCACCGAAGGGTGGAAGTCGCGAACGGAGACCAGCATCCCCCGCTGATCGAGGCTCGCGGTCAACCGACACGACGTGTCCGCGTGCTCCACCACGTTGGACACGAACTCATTGCCGACCAGCACCGCGAGATCGACCAAATCCTGGGCATCCCAATCGGTGCAGGCCTGGCGCAGAAACTCGCGCGCGGCGGCCGCCGAGCCGGGCGTGCACGGCAGATCCCGATATCGGCTGACCCGAGCTGGCCGAATGTCCAGTGCCGCCACAGCCGCCGAGTGGTCCGCCTCGAGCGGCACCATCTCGGCCGCCCGGGACCCCTGAAACGCCGTGGCCAGCGGCGGCAATGCCTGGTAGAGCGCGAGGCGCACACCTGGCCACCCACCGGACGTGGACAACGCCGTGGGGAACAACTCCAGGGCAGGGGGCCAGTCGAGGGTTACCCCGGACAGCTCAACAACTACGCGGCCGCGGGCGGCCAGTTGCTCTCCCAGCGCCTCCCGAACGGCCAGCGCCGTCGCCAGCGACAGTGAACCCGTCAGCCGCAGCACTGTGTGGTCGGCGCTCTGGATGACCTCCATGGCCATCTGCTCGCTCATCTCTGCCTCCATCTTCGGGCAGAATGCCACACCGGCCGGGGCCCCGCCCTACTCGATCATCCGACGCCGATCGGCTGGCCGAAGATGTGCTCGGCGGGGCGTTCGTCGTGGTGCCGCGTGTCCCGGAACGTGCGCCGGTAGGCATCCGGCGGCACTCCCACGGTGCGGTTGAAGTGGCGGCGCAGGGTGGCGGCGCTGCCCATGCCGACCTGTCCGGCGATCTGGTCGATGCTCTCTTCGGTGTTCTCCAGCAGCTGTCGAGCGTGGTGGATCCGCTGGGTGAGCAGCCAGCGCAGTGGGGTGGCACCGGTGGCCGCGGTGAACTGGCGGCTCAGGTTGCGGGTGCTCATGTGCGCCCGGTCGGCCAGGTCGGACACCGTGATCGGCTGGTCGAGATGCGCCACCGCCCAGGCCAGAAGCTCGGCCAGGCCGTGATCGTGGGCCGGCGGCATCGGGCTGGCGATGAATTGCGCCTGCCCGCCCGCCCGGTGCGGGGCGACGACCAGCCGGCGGGCCAGCGCGTTGGCCACCGCCGTGCCGTGGTCGGTTCGCACCATGTGCAGGCACAGGTCGATCCCGGCGGCCTTCCCGGCGGAGGTCAACACGCTGTCGTCGTCGATGTAGAGCACCCCCGGGTCGACCTCGACCTTCGGATAGCGCTGCGCAAGCAGTGCGGCGTGCATCCAATGGGTGGTGGCCCGGCGGCCATCCAGCAGGCCGGCGGCGGCGAGTACAAACGCGCCGGTACAGATCGACGCCACCCGGGCGCCGGCCTGGTGCGCGGCCCGCACCGCTTCGAGCAGGTCCGCCGGCGGGTTGTCCACGACGTCGTGGCAGGCCGGCACGATGACAATGTCAGCGGCAGCCAGCTCGTCCAGCCCGTGCGGGGTCTCCGCCCGGAACCAGCCACCCACCCGCGCCCCGGGCGGGGCGCAGACCACCAGGTCGTACCAGGGGTCGACCAGGTCCGGCCGGTCCACGCCGAACACCGCGCAGGGCACCCCGAGCTCGAACAGCGGGATCCCGTCGGTGACCGCCAGCGCCACGGAAGTCATGTCCGGAACTGTACGCATGCTGGTGTTTCGGCCGCTCGTTGTGCATGCCGTTGTGCATGTCGCGGCCCCGGGACCGGCACACGCCGGCCGTACCTGGGCTTGGGTATTTTTCTCAGGTGGATGAGGATCGGGCACGGCGAGTTGCCGACACGCTCCGGGAGCGCGGAGTTGACGCACATCTGGAGCGGGCCGGGGTCTATCAGTTCGGGGTGCGGGTCTCGCTGGGCGACGGCCGCGAGGCGATCTGGGACTCCGACGGCACCGCCTCGCTGGAGGCCCAGGTGATGCGGGACGGGAACCTGGTGGGATTCGTGCCGGTCATCGAGGGCTCCGAGGACTTCGACGAGGCGCAGGTGGTCGACGCGATCGCCCGCACCGACTACGACAAGCCCATTGCCCAGCTGCGCCGCACCGCGCCGCCGCCCGGCGACCCGCTGCCCATGCAGGGCGGCCTGTTCCGCCGGTTCCTGGACGGCTTCCGCTACCGCTAGTTCGGGTCGTCGCTGGCGGCGGCCAGCAGCGGCACCACCACGTCACTGACCGGGGTCGGCACGCCGTGCCGGGCGCCCAGCCGGCGTACCACGCCGTTGCGGGCGTCCCACTCCAACGCCCGCCCGGCCGCCCGGTCGTAGAGGATTGACGACCCCAGGTCGGCCGGCATGCTGGCCAGCCCGTCGACGATCTTGTCCGCGGTCGCGGCGTCCAGCAGCGCACCCTCGGCCCTGCCCACGGCCGCGCACTCCCTGGCCAGGGCCACCGCCAGGTCGCGCACGTCGGGGCGGCGGAACATGCCGGTGCGCCGGCCGGCCAGGACCATCAGCCCGGCCACCGCGTTCATGATCAGCTTTCGCCACAGCTGGGTCTGGAAATCCTCGGCGATGTCCACCCGGGCGCCACCCGGTTTGAGTAGGCCGGCGAGCCGGTGCGCGGCGGGTTCGTCGGGCACGGTGAGCGCGGGGACACCGCGCAGCCGGACCGTCTCCCGGCCCAGCATCTCGGCCGGGCACCAGACCACCGTGGGCAGCACAGTCGCCTGGCCGACGAACGGGGCCAGCTGCTCGCGGTGCTCCACGCCGTTGCGCAGCGCCACGACCACGGTCTCCGGGCCGCACAGCGCGCGCAACCAGGACGCCGCGGCGGCGGTCTGGTGCACCTTCACCGCCAGCAGCACCCAGTCGACCGGACCGTGGGCCGCCGAGGGATCGGTGCGCACGCCGCCGGACAGCACCACCGGTTCGCCGTCGTCGGGGCGCACGGTGATCCGGTCCACCGCGGTCCGCCCGTACAGCGGTACCTCACCCAGGCCGGCCCGGTTGGCCACCGCCGCGAAGGTGCAGCCGATCGCGCCCGGCCCGACGACGGCGAGCCGCCCGTGTTCGATCCCCGAGGTCACCTGCCCATCCTGCATGAGTCCACCGATGGAGTTAGTCACGTCTGCGCGCGCACCGCCGAGCCGGTTGAGATGATCACAGCGAGCGCACAGTTACCGCATCGGAGTACCCATGAGCACCGTCGCAGCCGCACCCTCCCGGAACCGCATCGCGATCGCCAGCTTCATCGGCACCGCGATCGAGTTCTACGACTTCTACATCTACGGCACCGCGGCCGCGCTGGTATTCGGCAAGTTGTTCTTTCCCTCGTACTCCGCCACCGCGGGCACCCTGCTGGCGCTGGCCACCTTCGCGGTGGGGTTCATCGCCCGCCCGGTGGGTGCGATCCTGTTCGGCCACTTCGGTGACCGGTTGGGGCGCAAGCGGATGCTGATCGCCTCGCTGTTGGTGACCGGGCTGTCCACTGTGGCGATCGGGCTGGTGCCCTCGTTCGCCACCATCGGAGTGGCCGCGCCGGTGCTGCTGGCGGTGCTGCGGTTCCTCCAGGGCATCGGGCTGGGCGGCGAGTGGGGCGGCGCGGTCCTGCTGGCCACCGAGTACGCCCCGCCGGGCAAACGCGGCTTGTACTCGGCGTTCCCGCAGCTCGGGCCGGCGGTGGGGTTCGTCCTGGGCAACGCGCTGTTCCTGGTGCTGAACGCGGTGATGAGCGCGGAGGCTTTCCAGGCGTGGGGGTGGCGGATCCCGTTCCTGGCCTCGGCGGTGCTGCTGGTGGTCGGCTTCTACATCCGGATGAGGATCGCCGAGACGCCGGTATTCCAGGCCGCGCTGGAGGCCAAGGCGCAGGCCAAGGTGCCGTTCTTCGAGCTGTGCCGCCGCCAGCCGGTGGTGCTGGTGCTGGCCACGCTCTCGTTCATCCTGGCGTTCACGCTGTTCTACACGATCACCACCTTCTGCCTGTCCTACGGCACCACCGTGCTCAAGTTGTCCCGCACCACGATGCTGGTGGAGGCGATCATCGCGGCGGCGGTGATGGGCGTGGCCACGCTGTGGTTTGCGGTGCTGTCCGACCGGGTGGGCCGGCGCAAGGTGTGCATCGCCGCCGCCGTGGCCTCCGCGCTGTGGGCGTTCCCGCTGTTCTGGTTGTTGCAGACCCGCTCGCCGCTGCTGATCGGGGTGGCCATGGTGGTCGGGCTGGGGTGTTTCGCGCTGCTCTACGGGCCGATGGGCGCCTACTTCCCGGAGCTGTTCCGGGTCCGCTACCGCTACTCGGGCGCGTCGTTCGCGTACAGCGCGGCGGGCATCATCGGCGGCGGGGTCAGCCCGCTGGTGGCTACCGAGCTGCTGGCCAGGACCGGCTCCACCAACGCGTTCTCCTGGTATCTGGTGGGCGTGGCGGCGCTCTGCCTGGTCTGCCTGCTGTTCCTGGGAGAGACCAAGGACCGCGACTTCAGCGACGGGCTGGGCGCGCGCCCGCTGGACGGCTGAGCGGCCCAGCCAGCGCGCCCGCATCAGCGCGTCACCGGGCACCGCCGGTCAGGGTGGCCAGCGCGCGCCAGCCCCAGTAGACCCGGTGGTGCGCGATCAGACCGCCGCGGATCTCCATCACCTCGACGATGTCCTGCTGGTCGCCGTCCGGCGTCTGCCTCGGGTACTCCCAGATCAGCAGGGCTCCGTCGGTGAGGTATCCGGTACGGAACCGACGCCGCTTCGGTGGCTGACTGGCGAACACCAGCTCGACGAAATGGCGTAACTGGATCCGCCCGCGCACCACACCCTCCTCGGTGCCGAGCTGGTGGCCCACCAACGGGCTCTCCAGCGTGGCGTCCGGCCGGTAGAGCGCTACGGCGGCGTCGATGTCCTTGGCGCCCAGCGCGGCGTCCCATTCCAGGTAAATGCGCTGCACAGCGGCGGCGTTCGCCTCGTCCGGAAGGTCCTGGCCGGCGGCGGTCGATGGTCGGTTCATGAGAGCTGCTCCGATCGTCTGGGTTCGGTGCGGACCCCGACGACGCTACGAGCGGGACATTTTGGTCGGGGTCAAAGCGTGCCTGTGCGACGCTGTGCCCATGGCTATTTCGGCGACCTCCGGCGACGCCTCCGCACCGAGGGACCGTGACCTGACCGCCGTGGCTGTGCTGTTCGGTGACCCGGCCAGGATCGCCATGCTGGCCGCGTTGGCCGGCGGTCGGGCGCTGCCGGCCGGGGAGCTGGCCCGCCGGGCCGGGGTGCACCCGGCGACCGCCACCGCGCACCTGCGCAAGCTGGTGGACGGCGGCCTGATCCGGGTACGGGCGCAGGGCCGGCATCGCTACCACGAGCTGGCCGGCGCCGAGGTCGGCGCGGTGCTCGAGGCACTGGCCCAGCTCGCTCCGCCGGTGGAGATCCGCTCGCTACGGGCGCAGCGAGCCGCCACCGCCATCGCCGAGGCGCGGACCTGCTATGACCACCTCGCCGGGCGGCGAGGGGTCCAGCTGCGGGACCGACTGCTCGAGGTGGAAGCGCTGCGCCAGGTGGACGACCGGGATCACCAGTTGACCTCGGGCGGCCGCGCGCTGATGGCCGCGCTGGACCTCGACGTCGATAGCCTGCTGGCGTCCCGCCGGGTGTTCGCCCGCCGCTGCGTGGACTGGACGCACCGGCGGCCACACCTGTCCGGAGCCCTCCCGGCGGCGATCACCTGCCAGTTCGTGGCCCGTGGCTGGCTGCGCCGGGGCAACGGCCGAGAGCTGCGGGTGACCGACCGCTATGACGGTGAGCTGGCTCGCTGGCTGACCGAGGGCACCAGCTGACCAGCGACGACCTCGGTTACCGGGTGGCCGGGGCCGGGACGGGGGCAGGGCCCGGGGTATAGCGGGTGCCGGGCTGCCCGGCCGGCGCGACCGGGGTCGGGCGGGGCAGCTGATTACCGGCGTCCGGCACGCTCCGCTCGGCTACCGAGGGCCGTCCGGGAACCGCGGGGGCTTGGGCCGCGCCGGGCGCCGAGGAGAACGTCGGGCTGTCCGGGGTGGGCAGGGTGCTCTCCGCCGGCGCCTTCGGGGTCGGCGAGACCCCGCGCAGTGGCCGGGGAGCGTCCCCGGGTGCCACCAGCGCGAACTCCAGGATCGCCCCCGGCGCGTCCAGCTGTGCGCCCTGCTCATCGGTGCCCGGGCCCTGGCTCGTGCTGGTGGCGGCAATGTAGATCTTCGTGCGGTCCGGGGAGACGGTAATGTCCCGGTAGCGGTTGTGTGTGCGGAACAACTGCAGCACATCGCCCTGCACCGAGCCGCCGTCCTTGGTCAACTTGAGTGCGTACACCGAGCCGTTGCGCAGGCTTGGCACCAGCAGTGAGTTGGCCAGAGTCTGGTCCGGGGTGTTTGGGCCCAGGTAGGTCAGGCTGGCCGCCTCGACCGACGGCCAGCAGCGGGCGAACCCGGGGCCGCAGGCCGGATCCTGGAAGTTGTAGCCGTTGGGCACGGTGAACAAGGTCTTCAGCGGCTCGACGTAGTCCGGGTTGTCCCACTGAGTCTCGGCCACGCCCCTGGGCACCGAGGCCGGCGCGACCACCGGGTCGTACCTCAGCTGGCCGCAGCCTCGGGCCGCCGACCAGTTCGCGTACCGGTATGACTGGTCGTCCCGGTACCCCGCCACGTACGGCCAGCCGTAGTTCTCCCCGGCGCGCAGCAGGTTTACCTCGTCGTCGCTCTTCGGGCCGATCTCGTCGGAGTACAGCTGCCCGTCCGCCCCGAACGCCAGGCCATCCGGGTCGCGGTGGCCATAGCTGAAGATGTGGCTGCGCACACCGCGGATCAGTGGATTATCCGCCGGCACAGTGCCGTCCTGGTTCAGCCGCAGCACCTTGCCCGCGTAAGTGCTCCAGTCCCGGGCCGAGACCTGGGACGAACTGGGCAGATCCTGCGCGCGGATGGGGGTGCACGCTCGGCTGTACTCGTTGTTGCCCTGGTCGCCGATGGTGAAGTAGAGCTTCTGATCCGGGCCGAGAACGAGCCGCCCGCCGTTGTTGGCGGTGCTCGCGGGCAGGCCGGTGATCACATCAGTCGGGTCACTCAGCAACGCCGACGGCTGGTCGTAGCTGTACCGGACGATCTTGCCTCGCAGGTCCACGTCCGGGCCGGTGGCGGCGTCGTAGTCGTAGGCGAGGAAGACCGCGCCGGGGGCGAAGGCCATGCCCAGCACACCGTCGCCGGCGCCGCTGGCGGACGCGGCGGGGATGTCCAGTACATCGATTGACGAACCGTCCGTCGGGTTGATCCGGGTGACCCGCTTGCCGGTCTTCTCGGTGACCCACAGGAAGTCGTCCGGGCCCCAGGTCAGTTCCCATGGGTCGGAAAGGCCACCAGCGAGCACCCTGGGGAGCACGTTGGGCACCGCGTTGCCCGGTGCTGACCCGCTCGGCGTAGGCGTACGTATCACGGGTGACTGGCTGCACGCCGCCACGAGCAGGGCGAACGTGAGCAGCGCACCGGTGACTGTGAGCGACCGCTTCACAGGAGGCTCCTTCGTCCTGAGTGGGGCCAACCTAGCGGGTCGGAGTGTCATTCCCCTCAGCCGGTGGCCCGGCTGGGTGTCCCCCAAGGGAGCAATGGTGGTCACACGTCCCCACCGAGGGCGCTCAATCGGCCCAGCGGCGCTAGTCGCCCCTCCGCGTCGATCACCCGTCCGGTGATGTTGGCCGCGTCGGCCGTGAGCGGTAGCGCGGCCGCCTCCTCGGGATTGGCTCGTTGATCATGTGGTCAGGTTGCCGGCCGCTGGGCGCGGCCGGCAACCCCGATTCTCCGACTCGCCCGGACAGAATCCGGGACTCGCCGGACCCAGGCGGACTCAGGCGGACGGGACCTTGTCCAGGAAGCCGTACACCCGGTGCAGCCGGCCGCTGTCGACCACGGCCACGTCGAACCCGACAACCAGCGGCTCCTCGGTGCCCGGTGCGCCGAGGTGCCACTGGAAGCGGGCCGTGTCGTGGTGGCTGTCCACCGGGCCGGCCAGGCTGAAGACCAGCCCGGCGAACTGCTGCTGCGCCCCCGCGATGGTGGCGTCGATCTGGTCCCGGCCCCGGGCGTCCACCAACGGGTCGGTGTACCCGGCGTCCGGGCTGTACAGCTCGTCGATCAGTGCCCGGCGCGCCCCGGCATCGGTCTCGTTCCACGCCTCGATGTAGCGCTGGGCGATGCTGGCCATGTCGGTGGTTGCGCCGGTGTTGAGGTCCGTGCTCATGTCCTGCCTCCTTGGTTGGTGTGTGGCCAACGCTGCCAGGCGGAGGTAGGCAAAGCGATTCCCTCAGAGGTAATGGAAACTCAGCGCTTGAGCACCACCTTCAGCGCGTTGTGCCTGCCGGCGTCGGCGAACACGTCGTAGGCCTCCTCGATCGAGTCGAGCCGGAAGTCGTGGGTGCCGAACTGCTCGGCCCGGATCCGCCCGTCCCGCACCAGCTGCAGCAACATCGGCACGGTGGTCGTGTCCACCAGTCCGGTGGTGATAGTGACGTTCTTGATCCACAGTTCTTCCAGGTGCAGGGTCGCCGGCGCCCCGTGCACGCCGATGTTGGCCACCGTGCCGCCAGGTCGGACGATCCGCGCGCAGGTCTCGAATGTCTCCGGCACGCCGACCGCTTCGATCGCCACGTCCACCCCGAGTCCGTCGGTCAGCTCGGCCAGCCGCGCGTCCAGGCCGGCGGCGTCGGTCTCGCTGGCGTTGATGGTGTAGCCCGCGCCGAACTGCTTGGCGTGCTCCAGGCGCGAGGCCACCTTGTCGATGGCGATCACCCGGCTGGCGCCGTGCAGCCCGCACGTCATGATCGCGGCCAGCCCCACCGGCCCGGCGCCCACCACGGCCACCGTGTCGCCCGGCTTGACATTGCCGTTGCGCACCCCGACCTCGTAGCCGGTGGGCAGGATGTCGGCCAGGAACAGCACCTGGGTATCGGTCACGTCCTCGGGCACCCGGTGCACGCTGGTCTCCGCGTAGGGCACCCGGGTGTACTCGGCCTGGGTGCCGTCGATCAGGTGCCCGAAGATCCAGCCGACTCCGCCGACCGCCTGGCAGTGGCTGGGCATGGCGCGCTTGCAGTACCCGCAGCGGCCGCACGAGGTGATCGCCGGCACCAGCACCCGGTCGCCCTCGCTCAGCGTGCCGACCGCGTCCCCGGTAGCGACGACGGTGCCGACCGCCTCGTGGCCGAGCAGCCGGCCTGGTTCCACAGTGGGCACATCCCCCTTCAGGATGTGCAGGTCCGTTCCGCAGATCGTGGTCGTGTCGATGCGGACCACGACATCAGTGGGTTCGGACACAGTCGGGTCCGGGACCTGGTCCCAGGACTTGCGACCGGGACCGTGATAGACCAGCGCCTTCATCAGATCCTCCGGGTTCGCGTTGCTGTGCGGATGGGCCTCACAGTTCCGCGCGACCGGGGGCCGGGACGTCTCATCCTGCGAAACCCACTCGCCGGGCTCGCCGTACCCGGGGTAGCGTCCGGCCCATGCACCGACGCTTCACGATCTCTCCGCCGCCCGCCCGCTAGGCGGGCGAATCGATTCCGCGCCGCACAAGCTCGTGGCGGCGCGTCTCTCGGCCTCTGTGATGCCGTGATCTGAGCTGTCGGTGCGCCCGCTTCCGCGACCCCTTTCCCCTTCTTGTCGCAGGAGCGTGCATGTCCTCCCTGTCCTACTCGGGTGCCCCCGCGCGCCCGTCCTCTCGTATTGACCTGCTGTGTGTGGTGGCCGCCGGGTTGCTCTGGGGTACCGGCGGGCTGACCGGCGCCCTGCTCGGCCAGGTTGCCGAGCTCCATCCGCTGGCCATCGCCACCTACCGCTTGGCCGGCGGCGGCCTGTCCCTGCTCGCCGTGCTGGCCTGCGCCGGCCGGCTGCCCAGATTGCCGCGCCGGGCCTTGCCTCGGGTACTCACCGTCGGCGCGCTCACCGCGATGTACCAGGCCTGCTACTTCGCCGCGGTTGCGCTGACCGACCTCGCGGTGGCCACGTTGATCACCCTGGGCGCCGCGCAGGTACTGGTCATCGCGGCGGAGGTGGTGATGTACCGGCGCCGGCCCAGCTCCGCCTCACTGATTGCCATCGCCCTGGCCGTGCTCGGGCTAGGCCTGCTGGTCGGGGTGCCCGGGGTGCCCGGGGTGGCCGGGGTGGCCGGCGGCGGGCTGATCGCCGGTGCCCTGCTGGCGGTTGCCTCGGCGAGCGGGTTCGCCGCGTTGACCCTGCTCGGGCGCCGTCCGGTTGCCGGGCTGGACGCCTCGGCGACCATCGGTTACGGGTTTGCCTCCGGGGCGGTGTTGCTGGCCCTGGTGACCTGGCCGACCGTGGGGCTCGACTTCGCGCCGACGGTGGCGTCGGTGGGCCTGCTGCTCTACCTCGGCTGGGTGCCGACCGCGCTGGCTTACGCGCTGTTCTTCACCGGGCTGCTGCGGGGCGTCACAGCCAGTTCGGCCGCGGTGGTCGCGGTGCTCGAGCCACTCACCGCGACGGTGCTGAGTGTGCTGGTGCTGCACGCACGGTTGGGGGTGCCCGAGTTGGCCGGCGGCGGACTGCTCTGCGCGGCGGTGCTGGTTGCCGGCGTGCGCCGCTGACCCGCGTTCTCTAGTCGGCCTGGCCAGACTCGGTTTCGCACAGTCAGTCGTTCGCTGCCGCCGAGTGCAGAATCTGCAGGATGCGGCCGAGTAGCTCTTCGGGCACGGCGGCGGGGTCGGTGAACCGCTCGATGGCCAGCCCGTTGGACAGGGCGAGGATCGTGGTGGCGAGCTCGTCGGCATCGAGGCTGTCCGACGTGGCGTCCGATGCGCCGGCGAACTCCCGGATGGCATCGGCGATCATCTCGCGGACGTGCCGGCGATGGCGGGTGAATTCCGCTCGGACACTGGGATCCCGCACTGCCCGCTGGACGTAATCGAGGAACAGCAGCTGCCAGTCGCGGTCCTCGATGAGGGCGGCGGTAAGGCGGTCGCCCACCACTTTCCCGGCGAGCCCGCTCTCTTGCGGGTGTTGCAGCGTCTCGCGGGCGTAGGCGATACGCGCCCGCACCTGCTGGTCCATCAGCGCGAGGAACAGTTCGTCTTTGCTGGCGAAGTTCGAATACACCGCGCCCTTGCTGAAGCCGGCGAGGGCCGCGACCTGCTCGAGCGAGGCCCGGTCGTAGCCCCGCTCGGTGAACACCGCCAGTGCCGCTTGCAGCAGTCGACGTCGGACGTCCTCGCGCCGCGGACGCAGCGTCCGCGGTGGACTTCCCGCCGGCGCTAACGAACCGTCGCCATTCCCGGCACGATGGCCAGCGTCGCTCGATCGGCTTGACAGGGTCACCGCCGCAGCGTACTACTGGTATTCAATACCGCTGGTACTGAATACCGTTGGTACTCAATTGGGGGCCCCATGGCGCGCCTGCCCTACGTCGATCCCGCGAATGCTCCGCCCGCCGTCGGTGAGGCGCTGCGGTACTTGCCGGACCTGCACTTGTTCCGCATGATCGGCCACGCTGAGACCGCGTTGTTGTCCTGGCTGGGCCTCGGCGGCGCGTTGCTGTCGTCGCTGTCATTGGACCCAGTGCTCCGTGAGCTGGTGATCCTGCAGGTCGCCGCATGCACTGGCTGCGACTACGAACGGGTGCAGCACGAGGCCATCGCCGCCGGTGTCGGCGTCCCAGCCGAGGCGGCCGCCGCGGTTGCCGACGGTCAGCTCGACTCGCCGCTCTTGACCAGCCACGCCGCCGTGCTGCGCGTCGTCGAGGAGCTGGTCCACACCCACACCACCAGCGAAGCCCGGATGAACCTGCTGCGAGCCCAACTGGGTGACCGGGCCAGTGTCGAGCTGCTGCTCGTCGTCGGCTTTTATCTCGGCGTCGCCCTGCTTGCCGCGGCTGTTGAGCTCGACCCCGACCCGCCCGCCCCGATGGCCGTCGTCGACGCCGCCCACCGGGAGATCTCGTGACCAACGGCAGTCCCGGTACCAACGCCGCGGCGCAGCTCGCGCCGCATCTGCCGCGCGCCGCGCTGGGCGCCACCCTCGGCCGAGGGCAGCTCACCCGGCGTCGCTTGCTCGTCGTCGGCGGTGGCCAACAGGACTACGGCCAACAGGACCCACCGATCGGGATCGGGCGTGCCATCAGCCTGCTCGCTGCCCGTGAAGGCGCCATCGTCGCTGTCGCGGACCTTGACCTCGCCGCCGCCCGCGACACGGCCAACCGGATCACCGCCCAAGGCGGCACCGCTGTGGCCCTCGCCGCCGACGCCGCCGACCCCGAGCAGTGCGCGCGCATCGTTGCGGACGCCGCGCAGGCTCTGGGCGGCCTGGACGCGCTCGTGCTGAACACCGGCATCGCCTACGGACTCGGACTTGCCGGAACTACCGCCACCGACTGGGACCGGGTGCTGGCCGTCAACGTGCGCGCGCACTTCCTGGCCTTGCAAGCGGCACTGTCAATCCTCGAGCCGGGTGGCGCTGTCACGATGACGTCCTCCACCGCTGCCCGGGTTGTCAGCACCACCGATATCCCCGCGTACACCACCAGCAAAGCCGCCCTGGACGGGCTCTGCGCCTACGCCGCGAAGGAACTCGCCGCCCGCCGGATTCGGATCAACATCGTCATGGCCGGGCTTATCGACACGAGCCTCGGCCGACTCGCCAGCCAGGTCCGGCCGGACCGCGACAGCACCCCGATTCCGCTCGGCCGCCAAGGCACGGCCTGGGACATCGCCCACGCCACCGTTTTCCTGCTCTCGGACGCCGCCTCGTACATCACCGCCACCACACTGCCCGTCGACGGCGGCCTATCCCGCGTGCACTGATGGCCCGCAACCGCTCAGAACTGATCAGAGCCGGTGAGCTGGTGCTCCAACTCATCCGCCCGCGCCGCGACCAGGCGGAACGGTCGGTCGAATCCGGCCAGGCTCAGGTCGGTCAGCGCCGACGCGTGCCGGAACAGCGCAACCCCGTCGGCGACCACCACTCCGCCGATCCAAGACTCCCCGGCCAGCTCGAGCAGCCGGCGCAGGTCCACGTCGTCCGCGCGGGCCACCGCCGACTCGATCAGGACCCAGCCCGGCCCCTCGCCATTCGACTCAGCGTCGGGGTCAGCGTCGATGTGGTGAACCGCGACCCGCTGGGTCCGTCCCTCCTCGGTGGGCAGGTGAAAGCGCAGGGTCCGCTCGGTCTGTTGGAAGATTTCATAACGAAATCGGACGTACCCGATCAGGTCGATCCAGGTGGTGGCCACGCTCGGAACTTAGCGCACCGCGAGCGCCCGCCGGCGCCGGTAGGGTCGCGGTCGTGGCTGAGCTGACGATTGAGATTGATCCCGGTGAGGTCGGTCTGGACGCCGACCGCCTGGCCCGAATCGACCGGCATTTCGAGCGCTATGTGGACGACGGCCGGCTGCCCGGCTGGCTGGCCGTGGTGACCAGGCGCGGCAAGATCGCGCACGTGGGGATGCACGG
>Ga0137412_10000347_pt1 | contig 31893 bp, 28 predicted proteins | sample CZODoug2_1_16fun_FD_122160 | JGI IMG/M metagenome (GOLD analysis project Ga0137412, IMG submission 122160) | Vadose zone soil fungal communities from Angelo Coast Range Reserve, California, USA - CZODoug2_1_16fungal (Hybrid Assembly) | ecosystem: Environmental > Terrestrial > Soil > Vadose zone...
ACGATCATGCCGAGGCTTTCGACCAGGCAGCCGAGCACGGTGTAGAGCACGAACAGCGCGCCGAAGAACGCCAGCCGCGACAGTTTCAGGCCGACCAGGAATTGCGTGATCTGCTCGCCGACGCCGGCATAGGAAATCGCGTAGGAGAACACGAAGGCGGCGTAGACGATGAACAGGATGTTGCCGCAGACCCTGACCGTCGACTGCAGCGCATGATGCAGCACGCGAGCATTAAATTCGCCCCAGAACCGCGCGATGATCATGGCAAGCCCGCAGCCGACGGCGGCGGCCTCGGTCGGCGTCACCAGGCCCGAATAGATGCTGCCGATGGTGCCGCCGATCAAAACCACAAACGGAATGACGTCGAGGAACGCGGTGAGGATCTCGCGCCATGAATGTTGCTTCGCGGCGGTCGGATTGACACTCGGCACAAGCCAGGCATGTGCGGCGATGTAGGCCATGAACATCGCGGTCAGGAGCAGGCCCGGCATCACGCCGGCCATGAACAGCTTCGCCACCGAGGTCTCGGTGAAGGTGCCATAGACGATCATCGCGATCGAGGGCGGGATCAGGATGCCGAGCGTGCCGCCGGCGGCAAGCGAGCCCGCGGACAGCCGCGGGCTGTAGTTGCGCCGCTGCAGTTCCGGCAGCGCGACGCGGCCGATGGACGCCGCCGTCACCACGCTGGAGCCGGAGATCGCGGCAAAGATCGCGCAGCCCGCGATATTGGTCTGCAGCAGGCCGCCGGGCATCCAGGCGACCAGGATCGAGAGCCCGCGATAGACGCGCAAGGAGAGCTTACTTTCCTGCAGGATCTCGGCCATCAGGATGAAGAGCGGGATCGCGCTCAGCGTGAAACTGTCCATGCTGCCCCAGCTCACGAGGCCGAGGCCCTTCAATCCGGCAAGGCCGGCATGGGTCAGGAGATAGAGCACCGAGGGAACCAGGATCGCGAACGGGATCGTCATCCCGGCGCAGAGCAGCGCCAGGAAAACGAACAGGATGAAGACGAGTTCGATACCGGGGGTCATCGCGCGGCCCCCTTGCGCAGATAATTCACCTTGGTGGCGATGGTCCGCAGCAGCGCCAGGCACAACAGCACCATGCCGAGCCCCATCGAGACTTGCGGCAACCAAAGCGGCGTCCCGAGCGGCGTGGGTGCGACGTCCTCGGCGCGCCACGAATTGAGCGCGAGGCGGATCAGTTGCCAGCTCACCAGCACCGACGCCGCGAGCGCCATCAGGTCGAACACGATCTGGGAGACGACGCGCACCGAAGGCCGCAACCGCATCTGCACCAGCTCGACCCGGTGAAAGCCGCCATGGCTTTCCGCGACCGACATGCTGAGAAAGGTCAGCGCCACCAGAAGATAGCCGCCGACCTCGTCGGTGATCTGCAAGGAGGTGCCGAACAGATTGCGCGCGATGGCCTCCGCCCCGATCATCACGATCATCGCCAGCAGAAGCAGGCAGCAAACCGCCTCGCTCACGGCATCGATCGCACTCGCGCCCGATACCGGCACCTCGACGCGCGGCGGAAGGCCCGCGCCGGAAACGTCCACGGAATGCGACATCGTCAGCGTCCGAGCGCGGCGCGAACCTGCTTCACCGCAGCGGCGGCGTCAGGCCCCTTCGATTTCGCCCAATCGTCCCAGAACGTCGCGATGATCTTCGCCGCTTCGTCCTGATCGGCCTGGCTCGGCTCGGTCACCGTCATGCCGCCCTCGGCGAATTTTTTGGTGAGATTGTCCTCGTCGTTTTCCATCGCGCTGGTGATCAAGGGCATGTTGTCCTTGATGATCTTCTTCACCTTGTCCTGCACTTCGGGCGGCAGCTTGGCGAAGCGCTCCTTGTTGGCGATCACCACCGAGTTGAAGTAGTTCACGCCGATCCGGTAGTTGTACTTGAGCAGGTCCTTCCAGGTATTGCCGCCGCCGGTGTTCGCGGTCAGCACGCCGTCGACCACGCCGCGATCGAGCGCGGACGGCACTTCCGGCGCGCCGAGCGTCACGGGCACGGCGCCGAGCCGCTTGATCAATTCGCCCTGCTCCGGCGAAGTGACGCGGATCTTCTGGCCCTTGAAGTCCGCAAGGCTGGTCAGCTTGTTGCGCGAATAGGCCACCTGAAACGGATAGAGGTACTGGCCGAGCACGACCAGGCCCTTCTTGCCGAAGGCTGTTTCCAGATAGGGATCGACGACACTCGCCGCCTTGGCATATTCCTCGCGGCTATGGATCAGCATCGGCAGGCGCAGGATGCCGCCGATCGGCACATTGCCGGTGAAATAGCCGTCGTCACCCATCTGCACGACGTCGTCGCTGACGGCCTGCGTGATGGTCGTGGTGTTGATCGGCAGCGAGCCGCCGAGATGCAGGCGAATCTTGAGCTCGCCACCCGTCTCCTTCTCGATCTGCTCGATGATGACGTTCATGCCCTTGACGGCGGCAACCGTCGCTACAGGATTATAGATGTAGAGGTCCCAGTTTTCCGCGGCGGCTGCGCCTCGCGGTCCTTGGCCCCAGATCCCGAACGCGATGGCAAGAATGGCGGCAAGCCGCGTGAAGGCGCGGGCGGGCGGGCGCATCGGTTTCTCCCTTGATGTTTTTCTTCGTTCTATGCGGCCAGTGTCGCCAAACGAGGCTGTGGCATCAAGGGAGCGAAAGCAGAAATTTCGCGAGCGGACCAGCCATGCGCGACATGCCGAAACATCGGATCGGCACCACGCCAGCGCGACGGCAATGTTCGGTGCAACCTGCAGCAACGCGACGGCGGGCGCGCGCGACCAAAACTCAACACGCGTGATTCGAAGTGATCGCGATCGCGAAGCCGACGTAATCTGGCAAGTTTCTGCATTCGCAGCCGTGCCGCCACATGCACCCTCGCATGCATCGCGTTCATTGGCTGCGGTGCAGGGGCGTGAAAATGTCCCAGACGACTGTGATCTGATGGGCTTGACTTGCCGGAAATACGGCCTTCAACTTGAAGATGACGAGCTTAAAGCTGTATCGCAGACCGTGAATGCCTCCCGATACCGCTCGAATATTACTTGTCGAGTATTACTTGGGTTTTTTATACGACCGCATTTTCTTGCGATGGATCGCCCGCGATTTTCCGGGGACGCCATGAGAGTTGAAAAACAAAAGCCGAAAAACAGGCGACGCGTTCCCGCATTCTCTGCTTGATCGGAGGGAACCATTCATGTGCAATGGCCGATGGTTCGGAGCCGGACTCGCCGGTAGTGTGTTTGCCGCGGCGCTGTTGATCTGGTCGCAACCCGCGGCGGCGCAGGCTCAGACCCCGCCGCAACCGAATGCCGTCAAATGCAATCTGCTGCACGACCATCTTCCAAAGCCGGGGACGAATGATCCGACCAGTTCAGATCCCGATCACCTGACGCCGATCGATCTGACGACCAGGGACATGATCCTGAAGTCCGGATTGCCATGCGACGCCATCAATACCGACCAGGGGCCGAACAAACTGCCGATCGCAAACCGGCAGCGCGGTTTCGATTTCTATTCCTGGCTGACCTTCATCGCGCTGAACTCGCCGGCCGAAGATCCCCACCAGCGCGGAATCGCGGGCTCGCGCCCCGACACGCCGACGGTGTGGGAGAGCGGCATGTTCAAGCCACTGCTCGACGTCATGCTGGCGAACGGAGAGAAGCCGGACTGGAACACGCCGGTGATACCTCCGGCCTGCCAGAGCCTCCACGCACTGCACCCCAATCGCATGGTGGTGAAGATGATCGAGGAGAGCTTCAACGAGCCGTTCAAGACAGGGCCATTGATCGACCAGCACAACAACTACGCGATCTTCGACATACTGATGAACAGAGCGATGTTCGACTACATCGTCGACGACAAACATCCGCTCTACAGCCGCGCGAAACAGTCGAGCGACCAAAACGCTGCCCTGCGCGTCGACTTTCCCGCCGGTCAGCACGACAAGACCGGCGCGGGCGATCCCGGCTCGATCATGCTGAAAGTGTCCTGGAAAATCCTCACCGATCGGGACGACGAGAACAAATTTCATCACGTCGATGCCCTGGTCGCGATGCCGGCCTCGCCCGATGAAACCGGCGAGCCGCCTTGCCTGGAACGAACGCTCGGCCTGGTTGGCATGCATATCGTCCACAAGACCGTACCACGGCCACAATGGATCTGGACGTCGTTCGAGCATGTCGACAACGCGCCCGAACAACGCGACGTCGACGCCCATCAACTCCGGCGCTCGTATAATTTCTATGACCCGTCCTGCGGCAAGGAAAATTGCCCGGTCAACGAAACGCCACCGCGGCCGTGGGACCCTGAATACGCCAACGCGTTGCAATTCCGCCGCACGCCCGATGGCAAGATGCTGTTCAACAGCCAGATCACCCGCGTGGTGCCGCTCACCGACGAGACCACGGCCATCAACGGCCAATTCCAGTACCTCTTGAGCGACACGGTCTGGAAGAACTACATCATGATCGGCACGCAATGGCCGAGCCTGTTCCCCTGCACCGCCGATCATTCCAGCGTGCCCGGCGTGGTGCTTCCCAAGACCGATTTCGACAAACAGCCGGACATGAACTGCGCGCCCGCGCCGACATTTCTGGCGAACTCGACACTTGAAACGTTCAGCCAGGGTACGATTCCGCAAGCTTCGTCGAGTTGCATGGCCTGCCATGGCAACGCGACAAGTTTTCTGCGGCGCTCCGCCAACGCCGCGAGCGATCCCAAAGAGAAATTCATGAACCAATCGGACTTCACCTTCATGCTGGAGAAAGCGCGCGGACCTTTGCCTTCGCGCTAGAGCCTTTTCCGTTCCGATCGAATCGGAACGGGGCTCTAGCTCCTTCTTGTGACGCGTTTTCTTTACGCGAACCGGCGTCCACTTCGCTGGAAAACGCGCTAACCGCCACCGCTGCAGATCGAGGATCATCATGAGCGACCCCAGGCATCGAAAGGCAGGCTCCCAGGCGGAAACTGGCGACAGCGAACGGCTGGGACTGACACGGCGAACCGTCCTTGCCGGCGCGGTCGCGACAGCCGCGATCACTCTCGGCGGCGAAGCAAGGGCGGACAACCCGCCCACCGCCGATCCCAACTCGCCGCAGGACATGGACGCGTTCCTGAAATTGTCGGCCGCGCTGACGGGAATAGCCGTGAAGATGCTGGCGCCCGACACGGATTCACTCGGCATGCGTCAGGTCTATTTCGACTTCCTTGCCAGATCCAAAGACCGCGCCGCCGGCCTCGCCGCGCTGCTGCAGGTCGCAAAGAGCGTGAACCTGCCGATACCGGCCGACCCGACGCTCGGCGGCATCATCCAGCAAGGCGACGTCGACAATCTGGCACAGGCCATCGCGGCTAAGGGCGACGACGCGAAATACTTCGCCCGTAGCATCGTGCTGATGTGGTATTTCGGGGCGTGGTACGAGCCTAAGGTTCTACAGACGCTTGCCACGGCGCCGGATCCGTCCAAGGTCTTTGTCGGTCACACCATTGTTTCGGCCAAGGCCTACACGCAGGGCTGGCTGTGGCGCGTCGCCCAGGCTCATCCGATGGGCTACAGCGACATGCAGTTCGGATACTGGACCCGCCGGCCGGAACCGCTGGCCGATTTCATCGCCACGCGACCAGCAAAGACATGAGGGAATCTGATCATGGCCGATGACGACGTCGATGTTGTGATCGTTGGATCCGGTTTTGCGGGCTCGCTGATCGCCAACGAACTCGCCAAGCAGCACAAGAGGGTGGTTATCCTCGAAGCCGGCGGCGGCGTGCCGACCAATATCAACGACTATATGGAGCGCTTCTATACCGCCTCGGTGAAGGTGCCGGAGAGCCCCTACCCGCCATCGATGTTCGACGAGAAGGGACAGCTAAGCGACGAACGCAATGACCCCAGCAAGATGGCCGCGGGCCGGCCGACGTCGCTCTCTGTCGGGCCCCCCGACTGGGCCGACGGCAGCAAGAGCTATCTGGTTCAGAACAAGGCCGACAAGAACGGAAAGTGGCTGACGCCGTTCAGCAGCACCTACGAACGCGTCGCGGGCGGCACTTCGCATTGGCTCGGCACCAGCCTGAGACTGGTCCCTGGCGATTTCAAGATGAAGACGCTCTATGGCAGGTCGGTGCCGGAATTCGTCGATTGGCCGATCAGCTATGACGATCTGAACGAGTGGTACGGCAACGCGGAGGCCGAAATCGGCGTCTCCGGCAATGTCGAGGAGCAGAGCTTTCTCGGAATCAAATTTCCGAGCGGCTACGCCTACCCGATGCCGCAGATACCGGAATCCCTGACCGATCGCGCCATCCGCGACGCGCTGCACAGCCTCGATCCCGCCCAGACCGCGTTCCTGGGGATGGAGCACGCGCCCAAGGAGATCAAGGTGCGCGGCCTGCCGGCGGCGCGCAACTCGGAGCCCTATCGCGGCCGCCGCGCCTGCGCCGGCAACAGCAATTGCATCCCAATCTGCCCGATCCAGGCCAAGTACGATCCGACCATCACGTTGAACGACGCGCTCAACCACAAGAACGTGAAGATGATGCGGCACACCGTTGCAAGCGACATCATCGTCGGCGACGACAATCGTGTCAGCGAGATCAAGTATATCCGCTACAGGCTCGACGAGAACTCCAAGGTCGTGGCGAGGGCCCCCGGCTCGATCAAAGCCAAGATCTACGTCATCGCGGCGCATGCGATCGAAACGCCCCGGCTGCTGCTGATGTCAACCAAAGGCCCGCACGCGGCAAATGGCGTGGCCAATTCCAGTGGCATGGTCGGCAAGCATCTCATGGATCATCCCTATTACGTGGCGTGGGGCCAGGTCCCTATGACGTCCAATCCGGTATGGCCGTATCGCGGTCCGCTGATCACGTCGGGCGTCGGCGATCTCTGCGACGGCCCGTTTCGTTCGAACCGGGGCGCGTTCCGCGTCGACATCGGCAACGAAGGCTGGAATTTCGTGATCGCGTCGCTCGCCAAGGCCAGCGACCCGAACGTGACGACGATCGATTTCATCAATGGCAGCAACCGCAGCAAGCTCAATCCCAAGCTGACCAGCCTGTTCGGCCCCGCTCTGACCGGCACGCTGAACCAGAATATCTCCAGGCAATTCCGCATCGGCTTCCTGGTCGAGCAGACACCCGATCCCAACAACACGGTGACGGTGTCGTCGAAATTCAAGGACGGCCTCGATCTGTTTCGGCCGGAGATTTCCTACAGCCTGTCGCCCTACGCAAGGAGCGGCATCGTCGCCGCGCATAAATTCAAGAACTTGCTGTTCCAGAAGATGGGAGCGACGGATTTTACCGACGTGTCGGACGACGATCCGACCCGGTGGACTGAGACGATCGACGGGAAACAGGTCAAGCTCAACTATACCGGCGCCGGCCACATCATGGGGACCTATCGCATGGGCACCAATGAAAAGGAGTCGGTCGTCGACTCCTTCCAGTGCTCGCATGATCACGACAATCTCTACCTGGTCGGCAGCGGCACGTTTCCGACCGGCGGCACCGCGAATCCGACCCTGACCATCGCGGCGCTCGCGTTGCGCACCGCGGATCGCATCGTCAAACGTGTCTGAAACACAACCGTCATGCCGCCGTCGCCTATGCGTCGCATGATCCAGCCCTGTGTTCGGACGAAATTCAAAGGGAGGCGCAGGCATGTTGGGGAAGACGAACAGGCGGCACGACCGCCAGCCAGCTTCCGCCCCAGTCCGGCGCTCGCTTGCCTGCTCCGCCCTGGTCGGCCTCCTGACTCTTTGCGGCCCTGTGGCCTCACGAGCTTACGACTGCCCGGCCGCGCGCCAGCCGAATATCCCGGCATCGGAGGAGCCGGCCGTCAACATCGACAAGCACAAGAAACAGCTCCGCGCCTACCACACCGGCGCTTACAATGACGACATCAAGCTGGTGCTCGACGACGCCCTCACCTACGTCCAAAGCCGAGCCGACAAGGTGACTCGGCCCGCCGTCGTGCTCGATATCGACGAGACGTCGTTGACGAACTGGCGGAGCATCGATGCCGACGATTTCGGCTTCATCGGCGGCGGCGAATGTCCGCTGCGCCCGACTCTGCCATGCGGCTTCAGCGAATGGATCAACAAGGCCAGGGCCAAGGCGATCGGCCCGACCCTGAAGTTCTATAATGCCGTGCGCGAAAAGCATGTCGCGGTGTTTTTCGTCACCGGGCGTCACCAATCACAGCGCAAGGTCACGATCCGCAATCTCCACCGCGCCGGCTTCGACGATTGGGCCGGCCTGATGACTCGCCCCGATGGCGACAAGGCCAAGACCATCGTGCCGTTCAAGAGCGGCGAGCGGGCCAGAATCGAATTCAGCCGCAAGCCTTACACGATCATTGCGACCGTTGGCGACCAGCAGAGCGATCTCGACGGCGGGCACGCCGAATGCGGGTTCAAGATCCCGAACCCGTTCTATTTCATCGATTGAGGCGATGTCGCGCGAAGCCGCGTAACGCCGACGTCAAAGCTTGTGCGGCGAGCCGCGATAACCCTCCACATCGGCATATTGATAGAACTTGACCGCCTCCGCGAGGCATTCCTCGTTGGTCAAAACCCGGTTCGCGTCGGTCGGCACTTGGCCCGCCTGGTAGGGGTAGTTGCCTGCCTGCAACGCGAGACCATCGAGCTTCCCGGCCCCCTTCTCGAAAATCTCGAAGGCGTCATCGGTGCAGAGAAAGGAGGTGATCGAGGGATCGCGATCGAAACTGCCGTCGGCGGCCTTGAAGAAGAACTCGGTGCCGGCCATCATCCGGTTGGTGAAATCGAGATTGCGCTGGTTCAGCAATTCGAATTCCTCGAGGCCAACCTTGACCGCCGGGATCGGCACCGGAGCGCCGGGAATGCTGATGGGATTTCCCTTATTGTCCGTCTTGGGCTTGCCGTCCGGCTCCTTGAGAGGCGTACGCGTGGCCAGATTGTACATGATGTTGCCGATCTTGTAGGCCGTGAAGTCGTTTTGCAGATAGATGACCTGCTTGACGCCGGCGAGCGACATCACGCCCGAGCACTGCGCGCAGGATTCCAGCGACGTATAGAGCGTCACGTCACCCAGCGACGACGCATGCGGCTTGTTGTTGAGTCGCGGCCCGGTCTTCCAGCTATCGAAAACATCCGTCAGGCTGAACAGCCGTCGGACCAGCCGCGACTCCGCGTGCTCCGCCGAACTCCTGAAAAGGGGGTTGTGGTTGAAATCGAAATCGATGATGTCTCCGTTGCCGTCCACCGCGATGCACGCGATGTTGTGCCCGATATAGCGGTCCCAATTCGGACGGTTGCGGTCGGGATTGGGATTCATGTCGCCGACGTAGCGTCTTGGGCCGTCATCGGCCGGCTTCGGCCCCGCCAACTGCCGCCGGTCGCGCTGCGGGTAGATCCCGACCGGGCCGTTCTTGTTGCCGTTCCAGAACCGCCGGATCAGCTTCATCAGCAGATAGCAGTAGATGCGATGGCGCTCCTGGGCGGCAGCGTCCTTCAATTCCTTTGCATCGACGTCGTAGTCGACGTGCACGACCGCACCGAGCGTCTCGTGCCAATTGTCCTTCAAGGGCTGCTGCAGTTCAAAGCCGGGCCCGAGCGGATCGGCCTCGCGCGCCTGCGCCGGCGTCGTGCCGCCGGCCAGAACCCCCGCCGTGCCCGCTGCCGCGACGATGAAATCGCGTCGGTTGGGCGAGTTGTCCTGGCGCTTGTTGTTACCCCCGTCTTTGCCCTTGTCCATCAATCTCTCCTGAGATTCGCCAGCCGGACGGAGTCGATCTCGGAAGCAACCCTTCAAATCGTCCAAATACATTTTCAAAAATCAGACCGGGCCCACGACCCGTGAGACCGCTTCTACCATAGGCTGTTCCGTCTGGCTATCGCGCAGCGCCTCGCGCCGACTGGCTAAAACGCAGGTCGGTCAAACCGGGCACACGGATCAAACGCCCAAGCCGCACTCAAACGGCATTCTTTTGCCCCACGAGCCTGCTGGCCAGATATCCCACGAGAAGGACAATGCCGGTCAACGCTGCAATTCCCCACGCGGCGTAGCCGGTGACACGCAGTTCGAGCAGCCAGGCAACGAGCCCGATCAGGACGAAGAACGGCGCGATTGCCGCCACGAAAACATAGGCCGATCGGGTGCCGAGACGCTCGCCGGGTCCCAGATAGACGCTTTCGTAATCGTAGGGCTTGTTCGGCGCTGGCTGCGTCAGGCTTCGGAAAGACGCGGCACGTTGATAGATGATCTGAAACAGGGTGCCGATCACGATCCGATTTTCGAAATAGCCGGAATGCGACGCGCCTGGATCCGGGAAACCGAAATTGGCCACGTGGACATTATCGACGCGTTGATGGAAGCCCGCGGCGCTCGCCGGCGAATGCAAGGCGCCACTGATCGCGTCGCCCTGATCCCAGAAGTTGATCCAATGGATGTGAGGGTGCTGATTGCGCATGAAGGGGGGCGAGCCGATATCGCCGCGAAGTGCTTCGATCACCCGCTTGAATCGATGTGACGGCGACGAGTAGCTCTCGAAGAAATATTCGATCTTGTCGATCGGACTTCCCATCGTCACGAAGTGCTCGATCTTGTGCATCGGCACCGGCCCCGCGATCGGATCATCCGCCTTGTAGGCCCGGTTGCGCCGGGTCAGCGCCAGCAATGCGTCGTGGGCGACGCTGCTTCCAAGGCTGTGGGCAACAACGGTCACCCGTTCGCAGGCGGGATCGCAAAGCACATGGGTCAGAACTTCAAGGCTCTGATCGAGCACCTTGTTCCGCGCCACATACTTGATGTCGGTTTCCTCGTAGGTCGCCCATGCCTCGACATCGCCAAGATAGTCTTTGAGGAATTTGCTGATACCGACCAGGCTCACCAGCGCCGCGGCGATCGCGCTGACGGTCTTCCAATCCGCCTTGAGCGGCGCATCAAGCTGCCTCAGCAGGTCGGCCAGCGGGCGGAAAGCCAGCGCCGAGTGCAGGACGACCAGGATTCCGAACAGCACACCGCCGGCAAGCAACACAAGCGCCAGCACGATGATGGCAAGCGCGCAGGCGTTCCGTAGCTCCTGGCGCCTGTAGGCCGAAAACCAGGCGCCTGCGAGCGCCAAACGGCGCTTGGCGGTTTCCGGTTTGGATTTGGATTCGTGCGCGACAAAACACAGAAACTCCGCGAATGTGCCGCCGGGAAAACGACGCTGAGCATCCAGCCCCTCGAAATCGTCGTAGAGCTTGATGAGCGAGGTGTAGTCGCGCAGCGCGGTCTCGTCGTGCGCCGCGTGATTGCGTTCGAACAGGGCGACAAGGCTCGCCCGCCTCAGACGCTGCCGTTCGCGCCACGGCGCGCGCAGCGTTCGCCACGGCCGCAACGGTTGCTTGAAAAGCCATTTCGCCACGCCCCAGGCCGATTTGCTGTCGGCCATGACGGGAGCCCAATAGACCTCGTAGAACCGTACCGACCTCGGCGGCTCGGCCTCGGCCTTGGGCCCTCCCGAGAAGATCGTGCGGATATATCCAATGATGCCCTTGGGCTGAGGGTCGCCGCGCAGCGGTTCGACACGCACCCTGATATTGCGCAGCATGCCGAGCGAGTTGCCGCCGCGATGCTGGCGAACGAGATATTTGTCCAGGCAGTCAACCAGCCGGCTGGTCTCCTCGTATCGGCGCTGGCTCCCCATCCCATGGAAATAGACAACGCTCGAATAGCTCGCGCGCGTGGCAGCGCCTGCCTCGTCCGCCGGACGCTCCGCATCCTCGATTTCGTCCGCCATGACACCCCGGATTCCTCAAAAGGGGTGTAGTCGTACCGCATGGCGATCGAGATCGCCAGGGTCGCGTTCACCACGGCGCGACATCAAGGGTTGCACAGGAGCAGTGACCAGGGTCGCCTTTCAAACCGGCGGCGTGCCGTGGGTGTGAAACGACTCGATCGTCTTAAGCCCCCAGGCCTGGCCCTTCTTGCGCTCCTCCTCTGTCCAGACGATGGGTTTCCAGTCCGGCGCCAGGATCAGGCGCGCGCCGGCATTGGCGACTTCGACGCGGTTGCCGCCGGGCTCGTAGACATAGAGGAAGAAGGTCTGCTGGATGGCGTGCTTGTGCGGCCCGGTCTCGATATGGACGCCGTGCTCCAGGAAGATATCGGCAGCACGCAGGATCTCCTCGCGGCTGTCGAGCGCGTAAGTGACGTGGTGGAAGCGGCCCATCTTGCCGTAGTGATCGCGCGTATAGGCGAAGTCGTAGCTCTTGTTCGACATCGTCATCCACATTGCCGCTTCCGTGCCGTCATTGAGCACGATCTGTTCGGTAAGCCGGCAGCCCAGATATTGCTCGAAGAAGATGCGGTTGGCCTTGATGTCCACCGCGAGGCAATTCAGATGGTCGAGCCTGCGGACATTGACGCCGCGCGCGGGAAAGCGCTGCGCCTGGTTCTTCAGCGCGGGCTTCAGCTCCGGCGGCGGCTGGTACCATTCGGTCTCATAATAGAGCTCCACGATGTGGCCATCGGGATCGCGGCAGCGATAGGCCGGCCCCTGCCCCATGTCGCCATCGACCCAGCCGATCTCGAAGGGCGAGCCTTTCAGCGCGGCGACGCGGCGCTCCAGCGCCTGCGGGCTGCGCGCCCGCAACGCCATGTGCTCCATGCCTGAGGTCGTCGATCCCGTCAGCTTCAGCGAATAGCGCTCATAGTCGTCCCAGCCGCGCAGATAGACGGACGAGCCCTTTTGCCCGCTGACGGTCATGCCCATCACGTCGACAAAGAATGCAAGGCTCTCGTCGGGCTTGGGCGTGAGCAGCTCGACATGGCCGAGATGGGCGAGATCGAAAATCGGCTCGGGATTCATTGGAGCCTCCACCGGAGTGTGTAGGGTAGGCAAAGCGCAGCGTGCCCACCATTTCAGGTCATCAGGCAATCGGTGGGCACGGCGCAAGTGCGCCTTGCCCACCCTACGGCCATCCCTCATCAAACAGCGGCCGTGTCACATCGTTGAACAGCTCTTCGACTTCGTAAGCACGCGAGATAAGGCCCTGTTGAACACAGTAGCCGATGATGAGATGGAGCGACCGTCCTATCCTGTCGCGTTCGGTCATCAGCTTCGGCGAAGAAGACGCCGCCGCTTCCCTCAACATCCGATGCACCTCGGCAACTGCCTCAGGGTGTTTCTCGCACAAGTCCTGACTAACCACGACCATGTGATTGATCGGCAGGACACCATTCCTCGCAAACCAAGAGAACTCTTCCTTCGAGCGATCGGGAAAGAGCATCTTCAAATCAGGATGGTCAGACTTCTCGCCGAGTACCGCATCCAGTTCGCCATCCAGCAGCATCTGGATGATTTGCCTGCCCGCAGGCGCGCGCTTCGTCATATCCTTGAATTCGGCGACATGGGCGTCTTCGAAGGTGACCCAATCGATCGAATCGAGATCGACGCCATGATCTTCGGCCAGAATGCCGCGCAGCCACGCCCCAGTCGTCGTGGTGAACGAGCGAATGCCGACGCGCTTGCCGTTGAGATCCTGCGGCGCAAGCGTGCCCGAACGTGTGTGATAGAGCGCGTAGGCATGCTGAAACCGCGCTACCACCACATCCGGCAGCAGCACCATCGGCTTGCCGACGCTTTTTGCCATCAGATAGGTGACGATCGCCATCTCCGAGACGTCGAAGGCCTGCTCGCGAACCATCGGCTTGAAGCCCTTGTTGGTCGGCGCGTAGTCGATGAAATCGAATTCGACCAAGTCCGAGCTGATCGCGCCGCTCTTTAAGCCGGCCGTGCAGGGATGGTCGCCGAGCAAGGTGCGCAGGCGCAAGGTCATGTCAGTCGTACTCCGGCTCGTCGAGATAGATGAGACCCGCTTTCTTCAAGGGTTCGCGCATGTTGTACATGTCGAGCCCGAGCACGCCGGCCGCGAGCTGCTTGCGCTTGCCCTCCTCGTCGGCTTGGCGCTTCTCGCCCTTGACGACGACATCGGCGGCATCCTTGCGGCCGACCACCACGACGCCGTCATCATCGGCGATCACGGCGTCGCCCGGCATCACGTTCACGCCGGCGCAGACCACGGGAACATTGACCGCGCCCAAGGTCGCCTTCACGGTGCCCTTGGCAGAGATCGCTTTCGACCACACCGGAAAGCCCATCTCGCGCAGCGTCTTGGCGTCGCGCGCGCCGGCATCGATGACGAGCCCCTTGACGCCGCGCGCCATCAGCGAGGTCGCCAGCAGATCGCCGAACATGCCGTCGGTATTGTCGGTGGAACAGCCGACGACAAGGATGTCGCCGGGCTGACACTGCTCGACCGCGACATGGATCATCCAGTTGTCGCCGGGATGCGCGAGCACGGTTACCGCGGTGCCGGCGGCCTCGCCGCCGGCCCATACCGGGCGCAGATACGGCTTCATCAGCCCGATCCGACCATAAGCCTCGTGCACCGTGGCGGCGCCGAGCGCGCCGAGCCGCTTCACCAGCTCCGCATCGGTGCGCTTGATGTTGCGGACAACGACCGTCTTCATGCCAATTCCTCCAATGCCATCGGAAACAGCCGCTGATAGGCCTCGCCATAGGTCATGGCCTTGCCCGAATTGCGTCCGCCCTGCATGCCCCGCTGCAGCGCGACGCGCTCATAATAGGCCCACAGATGCTTCTGCGCCGCCAGAATTTCGAACGTCCTGCGCTTGATGTCCCAGACCTCGTCGATGTTGAGGATCACCTGCGGCTTGAAGTTGCACATCTCCGGCTGGTGCGGCTCAAACAAAAAAACCGGCGGAGCGTTGTAGCTGTATTTCTCCTGCGGCTTGTGCCCCATCGCCTGCGCCACGATGCGGGCCTCCTGCGCGAACGCGGCCGCGGCCGGATGGTCGACATTGTAGGGGTCTTCCAGCGAATGCGTCAGCACGAAGCTCGGATTGAGTTCGCGGTAGACGTCGATCAGCCGTTCCATATGCGCGGGCGTCAGCCGCAGCGGATAGTCGCCGGCATCGAAGAATTCGATCTCGGCGCCGAGCAAGGCCGCCGCGCGTTCAGCCTCGTCCTTGCGGCCAGCCTTGACCTTTTCCAGGGTCATGCCCGGCTCTTTCCATGCGAACTGGGATTCGCCGCGCTCGCCAAAAGCAAGACACACGATCTTGACGCGATATCCCTTCTTGACATGCAGCGCGATCGCGCCGCCCGCGCGCCAGACGAAATCGCCGGGATGCGCTGAAACTACAAGGCCTGTCTTCATGGGATGGAGGCTCCCCTTTTTGCTGGATTTGAGAGATGTTGGTCTGGAACGATGAAGGACACTACTCCGCCGCCGAGGGCAAGGATTTCCCGTTCAATTCGTCATGCAGGCGGCGCTCGTCGAGCGCGTTCTCCCATTTTGCGATCACGATTGTCGCCAGCGCATTGCCGATCAGGTTGGTCGGCGTCAGCCCTTGCGACATCAAGCGGTGAATGCCGAGCACGAGCGCGACGCTGGCGACCGGAATAGTGCCGGTGGCGCCGAGCGTCGCCGCCAGCACGACGAAGGCCGCGCCCGCGATCCCCGCCGCGCCCTTCGAGGTCAGCAGCAGGATCAGTAGCAGCCCGATCTGCTGGCTGAGATCGAGATGCGTGTTGGTCGCCTGCGCCAGGAACACCGACGCCATCGCGAGATAAAGACAGGTGCCGTCGAGATTGAAGGAATAGCCGGTCGGGATCACCAGCCCGACGACGCTCCGCTCGCATCCAAGCCGCTCGAGCTTGGTGATGATGCGCGGCAGCACGGTCTCGGACGAGGTCGTGGCGATGCAGATCAGCAGTTCCTCCGAGATGTAGCGGATCAATTTGACGAGGCTCACGCCGCAGAACCACGCGACCGGGCCCAGCGCCACGACGATAAAGATCACGCAGGTCAGGTAAAACTCGCCGACCAGCTTGCCCAGGGAGGCGAGCGAGCCGACCCCGAACTTTCCGACCGTGAAGGCGATCGCGCCGAACGCGCCGATCGGCGCCGCCCACATCACGATGTTGACGACGGCGAAAATCATCTTGGCGCCGATGTCGATGATATTGACCAGCGGCGCGGCCCGTTCACCCAATTGCACCAGGGCAAAACCGCAGGCGACCGCGATGAAGAGAACCTGCAGGACATTGCCTTCCGCAAACGCACCGACAAAGGTGCCGGGAATGATGTTCATCAGGAACGGCACGACGCCGACCGAAGCGGTCTGCTTGACATAAGGCTCGATCGCGCTGGCGTTGATGGTCGAGGGATCGATATCCATCCCCGCGCCGGGCGCCAGCAGATTGACCATGATCAGCGCGATGACGAGCGCGATGGTCGTGATGACCTCGAAATAGATGATCGATTTGAGCGCGACGCGCCCGACACGCGCCATGTCGGCCATCCGCGCGATGCCATGCACGACGGTGCAGAAGATGATCGGCGCGATCAGCATGCGGATCGCCTTGATGAAGGCGTCGCCGAGCGGCTGCATGCTGGTCGCGAGATCGGGATTGACGACACCGAGCGCGATGCCGAGCGCCATCGCGATCAGGACCTGGACCCAGAGTTCGCTCCACCAGGCCCTGGTGCTGCGCTTTTCAATGGCGAGAGTGGTCATTTCCCCGTCCTAGCCGTCGAACCCGAACAGCCGCGCCGGATTGCTCACCAGGATTTTCTGCTGCAAGTCGCCTTCCGGCGCGAACAAGGGAATGAGATCGACAAGGTCGCCATCGTTCGGCATCACCTTCACATTTGGATGCGGCCAATCCGTCCCCCAGATCACCCGGTCGGGCGCGGTCTCGATGATGCGCCGGGCGAACGGCACCGCATCGACGAAAGGCGGACCGATCGACGACACCCGTTCGCAGCCGCAGACCTTGACCCAGCACTTCTCGTCGCGGTTCATCAGGTCGATCAGCGTCTGGAACGACAATTGTCCGAGGCCGTCGGAGGCCTTCACCCGCCCCATGTGATCGATGGTGTAGGGAAGCGGAAGTCCCGCCAGCATCTCCGCATAGGTCGGAATATCGATGGCGTCGAAGTGCAGGTCAACATGCCAGCCGAGCGGCGCGATCATCGCGATCACCCGATCGAACACGCCCTTGTCGGGAACGCCACCGAGATGCCGGACGAAATTGAACCTGCAACCCTTGAAGCCGCCCTCGTGAAGCGTGCGCAGTTCGCGCTCGGTGATGGTGTCGTCGATATTGGCGACCGCGCGGTAGGCGCCGTTGCTCGCGGCGATCGCGTCAAGCGCGACGCGGTTGTCGGTGCCATGGACGCTGGCATTGACGATCACGGCGCGGCCGACAGCGAGCTTGGCGTGCAGCGCGCGAAAATCTTCCAGCGGCGCGTCGGGCGGCGTGTATGGCCGGTCCGCGGCATAGGGATATTTCGCATCCGGCCCGAAGATATGGCAGTGCGCGTCGCAGGCGAGCGGCGGCAGCTTGAACTTCGGCGTCTTGGTATCCGGATCGGGTCCGGGGATTGTCGGCTTGAGCATGCTGGTCAGTTGAACCCAAAGAATTTGACGGGATTGGCGAAGAGAAAGCCTGCGCACCGTCTGGATGGCGCGCGAGACACGAACATCACGGCAGCCGTTGCTTGACCACCAAGGCGAGCGGCACGGCATAGAAGAAGTGCGACATGAAGCCGCCGATGATCACGAAGGGATCGAGATAGTCCGGATGATTGTTCGAGACGATCGCGATTGCTACGTGCATCACGATCCAGAGCAGGACGGCAAAGAACAACGCCACCAGCGTCGCCTCCACTCCGCGCCGGGCGAAGTAAGGCCAGGCGAAGGCGAACAATACGCCCCAGCCGAGCGCGAAGAAGAAATGGATTGCGGTGCCGACAAGGTAAGCCAGCGCGCCGAGTTGATCCTGGACGGCCTTGCCGAACACCAGGCCGGTCGCATTGCGCGGAATGCCGGCGATCGGCATCAGATGCTGCACGCCCACCCAGACGATCGCTTCGTAGATCCAGATGACGACGCCTCCGACCAGGCCTCCGAGAAGTCCGGCGCGGATGATTTGCCCGGGCGCCACCATGGCGGATTCCGCGGTCGCGACCGAGGTCGGCCATGTCGTGTCGTGGGACGGCGATGTGCTCATGACAATTTCTCCCCGGTGTCCTTTGCGGCCTCGTTCGATGGGCCGCGTTGTTCCCCGCCCCGTTGGTCGGGGACGAACATTTACGTCTTGACCTGATCAGTCCTGACCTGATCAGTCCTGGCTTGCGTCGCGGTCCGCCTGCGCGACGGCTCCGGCTGATCGAGCGCGGGTGCCTGCATCGAGGCCACCGTCGCCCGTACCAATTGTTCGATGGCATTGCCCGCATCCGCCCCATCGGCGCCGCCGCGCGACAGCCGCGAGACGCGGTCGGGCGTCACCAGCGTGTAGTACAGCGCGCCGAGCAGGAAGTGACTGCGCCAGACGATGTCCTTGCGCGGGATATGCGGCAGGCTGTCATGGATCGCGTCGATGAAGGCGTGACTGGTATCATCGAACGTCTGGGCGATGATTTTGCGCGCGACCTCGTTGCCTTCGGCCGACATCACCGCGCGCAGCCGCGTGAAGCGCGCGCCGCCGCCGGCCAGATCGCTGCCGGACGAGAATGCCGGAAGCACATAGGCGCGCACGATCGCCTCCAGCCTGTCCTGCAGGTCGCGCACGCGTATTGCGGCCGCGAGCAGTTCGGACCGCCTGCGGTTCATCGGCCCGCAATGACGGCGGTAGATTTCCAGCAGCAGGCCGTCCTTGGTCTTGAAATGATAGGTGACGCTGCCGGGATTGGCGCCAGCGGCCTGCGCGATGTCGCGCACCGAGACGGCGGTAAATCCGTTGGTCGAGAACAGGTCTTCGGCGGCGGTAAGGATCGCCTCGCGCAAATTGGGCTTGCGCGCCGTCGCTTCCTCGCTCAAAGACTTGCGGACCATATTTGTACTATCGTACAAAAGATCAGGTCAGGTCAACGAGAATTGCGTCCGCTGGTCCCACAGCGCCCGCGATCATCGGACAAGCCGACCGGGGACGGAAGCGATCAAGGAGTGTGAGAGCAATGTTGCGTTTGAGTTTGAGTAGGACGATCGGCCATCTCGCCGTGGGCACAGCACTGTTGCTGGGGGCGGCGAACGCGCAAGCCGAGACGTTTCCGAACAAGCCGGTGCACATTCTCGTGCCTTATGCGGCCGGCGGCGCGGTCGACGTGCTGGCGCGCACGCTCGGCCAGTCGCTGGCCAAGATCTGGGGCCAGCAGCCCGTGATCGACAACCGTCCCGGCGCCGGTGGCGTCATCGCCTCGCAGGCGCTCGCGACCTCGACGCCGGATGGCTACACCTTGATCCTGGTCGCGAGCGGGCATCCGCTCAATCAGTTCATCTATCCGAGCCTGCCCTACGACACCTTCAAGGATTTCACCGCGATCACGGAGATCGCCTCCTCCCCACTCGCGATCGTCGCCTCGAAGACCAGCCCCTATGCGAATCTCGGCGACGTGCTCGCCGCGGCGCGGAAGGAGCCGGATTCGCTGTCCTACGGCATGTCGGGCAACGGCACCTCGGCGCATCTCGCCGGCGAACTCCTGAAATACATGGCGGGCGTGAAGATCGTCGCGGTGCCCTATAAGGGCGGCTCGCCGGCGCTGACGGCCGTGATCGCGGGCGATATTCCCTTGAGCCTCAATCCGCTGGCGGAGGCCGTGGGCCAGATCGAGGGCGGCCCGTTGCGGGCGCTTGCGGTCACCTCCGCGCAGCGCTCCCCGGCCCTGCCCGACGTTCCCACGGTAGCGGAATCCGGCGTGCCCGGCTACGACGTGTCGGTCTGGTGGGGATTTCTGGGCCCCGCCCACATGGCGCCTGATGTGGTGGCCAAACTGCAAAACGATCTCAAGGCCGCCCTGCAGGATCAGAATGTGCTAACGACCTTGGGCAAGATCGGGGCAACGCCGGTCGGCACCACCGCAAGCGAGTTCGACGCCTTCATGCATGCGGAGGTCGCCAAATGGGAGCCGGTGCTGAAGGCCGCCAACATTCGCGCGCAGTGACACCTGCAAGCGACACCTGCAAGTGACCTTGCCTGTGTCGCTTGCCATCGCCGAGGAGCCACTCACGATGATCCGGTCGAGATCGTTTGGCGCGCTGGCGCGGTCCGCTTTGCTGGCCTGCATCGCGTTTTCGGCGATGGGTTCGCTTCCGGCAAAGGCCGGCACTGACAGCGCGCTGCTGGCGCCGACCGGCCGCTTGCGTGTCGGCGTCTATCCGGGCAGTCCGACCTCGATGGTGGTCGACCCCGCCACCAAGCAAACCCATGGCCTCGCCTACGATCTCGGACGCGAATTCGCCAAGCGGCTGAACGTGCCGTGGGAGTATGTCACCTTTCAGCGCGTCGCCGACATCGTCAGCGCCATCAAGAATGGCGAGGTCGATTTCACGGTCACCAACGCCACGCCGGCGCGGTCGGGAGATATCGCCTTCAGCGCACCCGTGATCTCGATCGAGCTTGGCTACCTGGTGCCCGCCAAATCCTCGATCAACCGCCCTGAAGACATCGACCGTTCGGATGTCCGCATCGGTGTGACCAAGGGCAGCACGTCGGAGCGCGCGCTCCCGGCCAAATTCAAGAATGCGAAAATCGTTCCGGCGGAGAGCGTCAAGCTCGCGGTCGGCATGCTCGATCGCGGCGAAATCGACCTCTATGCCACCAACAAGCCCACGCTGTTCGAAATGTCGGATTCGATGCAGGGCGCCCGCATTCTCGACGGCAATTGGGGCCTGGAGCATATGGCGGTCGCCATTCCCAGGGGCCGCGAGGGCGGCCAGCCTTTTGTCGAGACGTTCGTGCAAAACGTGCAGGCCAGCGGGCTGTTGGACCAGGTCCAGCGCGAAGCCGGGCTGCGCGGCGCCGTCAAGGCGCAGCCGAAGTAAATCGAGCCGACGGCCTAGGGTCTGTTGAGATTCATCGGGAATTTATCACGGCAGCGGCGAGATGGATGTTTGCGGCGAAGCTCTGATCGGTTTTGTCCGCGCGCATGGCGATCCGTTTGAATTCCTTGAGCTTGCAGAAGAAATTCTCGATCAGGTGGCGCCACTTGTAGATTTCGGCGTCGATCGGCAGAGGCGCGGCACGCCGTGGATGCTGTGAAATGACGATCTTAGCGCCGCGCCCGTTGAGATCGGCAATGATGGAATTGCTGTCGAAGGCCTTGTCGGCGATGAAGCCATCAAAGGCGAGGCCGTCGATGAGCGGAGCAACGCCCACCGTATCGAAACGATGGCCCGGCAGGAGAACGAAGCGGACGAGATTGCCGAGCGCGTCGGTCAGCGCCAGAATTTTGGTGGTCATGCCGCCTTTGGAACGGCCGATGGCTTGGCCCTTAGACCCCCTTTTGCGCCCTGTCCGTGGCGATGGACCTTGACGATGGTGGCGTCGACCATGGCGTATTCCATGTCTGGCGCGTCCGAGCAGGCCTCGAAAAGCTTAGTGAAAACGTCAGCTTTAACCCAGTCGCGGTACCGCTTGAAAACAGTGTTCCAGTTGCCAAAGAGCGGCGGAAGATCGCGCCACGGACTTCCCGTCCGCACGATCCAAAGCACCGCTTCGACAAACCGGCGGTTGTCGCTTCCGCTGCGCCCGGGGTCCGTCGGCTTACCCAGGCAATGCTGCTCCATCTTCGCCCATTGGGCGTTTGTCAGTACGAATCGATCCATCCAAAGCTTGAATCACAGCCAAGCCTCAGGTGGAATCCTGATTCTCAACAGCCCCTAGATCAGACGCGCGATATCGTAGGCCTGTGCGATGTTGGCAAAGATGGTACCGCCGTCTTCGGAAACCACGTCGAACGCATCGCCGATAATGTGCGTCTTGAGTCCCTTGGATTCGGCTATTTCCGCCACCGATCGGCTGGATCGGCGATCGCTGGCAAACACGATCGTATCGATTCCTGGCAGATGTTCCCTGCCCTTGTCGGTGACGAGCCAGACATTATCGTCGGTATCAACCTCGACTTTGTGCACATATTTGACGCGACGGACCTTCTTCTCGTCGGTGCGGTTGAGCAAATACCAGCGGTCGTGCACGGCGAGCTTTGGCGCGAAGTGGCCGTGCGTTTCAGCCACGCAAACTTTGCGGCCATCCTCCGACAGATAATCCGCGGCCTGCATCCCGATCTGATCGCCGCCGATCACCAGAATATTGTCGCCGGGTGTCATGCCCTCCTCGAGAAGCTCGTCGATCATCATGATGTTAATGTTGACGGCGTTGGTGACCACCTCAAGCAAGTTCTGCGGCACTTGCGGCACGCTGCCCGTCGCCACGAACACGACGTCGGGTGCAATTGACGTCAGCAATGCTTCGTTGACCGTGGTGTTGAGCCTGATGTCGACGCCATATTTGGCGATCTGCCGCTCGTACCAGGGCAGCATGTCCGCGATCTCCTGCCTGCCCGGTATCATCGCGGCGAAACGGATTTGCCCGCCGATCCAGCTTCGGCTCTCGCACAAGGTGACGTGATGCCCGGAAAAGGCCGTGCGTCGCGCCGCTTCGAGGCCTGCAAGGCCCGCGCCTACCACCAGCACCTTTTTGGGATTGTCCTTGCTAGCGCCCTCTACGTCGATACATACCGACTCGCGCGTCATCCGCGGATTGACGACGCAGCTTGTCGTCACCGTGCCGCGTCTTGCCGAGCGCATATGTTCGTCCATACAGCCGCGGCAGTCGGCGAGGCACTTCCGTATTTCGTCAACCTCTCCACGACGGGCTTTGCCGACGATGTCCGGGTCGGCAATCATCGGCCGTCCCATGCCCACGAAATCGACTTTGCCCTGTGCGACCAGATCGTTCGCCATCACAGGGCTCTTGATCCGGCCGATGGTGCCGACCGGGATCGAGACCAGCGGCTTCACGGCCTCGGCCAGATAGGTATAGCAGCCCTGCGGCTCATACATCGGCGCAATGGTAAGCCGCGGCGCCCCGACCACGCCGGCGGTCACGTTGAGATAATCCGCGCCTTCGGCTTGCAGGATGGGAGCGAGCCGGCAGCTGTCGGCCAGCATCCAACCCTCGCTCGGCAGGAAATCATCCCCGTTGAACTTGACGCCGAGCGCCACCCGGTCGCCGAGCACCGCTTTCACGGCACGAACGATTTCGATCAGGAAGCGGATCCGGTTGTCAAACGAGCCGCCATAACGATCGGTTCGCCGGTTGAACAGCGGCGTCAGAAAATTGCTGATCAGATAGCCGTGGCCGGCATGAATCTCGACGAAATCCAGGCCGGCCTTTTCGCAGCGCGCAGCGGCGGCGGCGAAATAGCCGACCACCTGCCCGATCTCATCGAGCTCGAGCGCTCGGTTGAGCTGGGGTCCCATCGTGGCTCCGCCCTTGGCGCGGGCGTTGGAGGACAGGCCGGATGGCGAGATCAGGGTCCGCTTGCCGCCCTCGGTGCCGCCGGCATCCCAAAGCTGGATGCCGAACTTGGTGTCGTATTGGTGGACAGCATCAACCAGCCGTCTTAGCGAGGGAATGACGTGATCGCTGTAGATCGGCACTGGATATTTCCATTGCTCCGGCGTTGGAACCACGGCACAGGCCCCCACGGCAGCCATCCCCGGATTATTGCGCACGCGTTCGATAAAATAGGCAATCATCTCCGGCGTGATCTGGCCGTCCTTGTCCAGCATCATTCCGGCGGACATCGCGGACATCATGATCCGATTGACCACCTTCATCGGTCCGACCGTCATGGGTTCGAACAGCTCGCGAAACATCGTCATTTCTTTCCTTCCGGATGTGGCGTCTTCTTTTTGATTACCGATCGATCGTGCGATATATTTGCTGACGGTCTCGTCACCAGCGCCATACCTAGCGAACCGCCCCGGAATCTCGCAGCGCGGCGATCTCGTTGGCACAAAAGCCCCAGCGTCCAAGCGTGCCCTCCAGGTCGACGCCGCTGGCGCGCGGTGCCTGGGGCGGTTGTGGGACGGTGCGGCTGAACCGCGGGGCCGGAGCCGGCTGCACAACGCCGTCCACCTCGATGAAGGTATTGCGCGCCCGGTTATGCGGGTGATCGATCGCTTCCTGCAGGGTTAACACAGGCGCGAAACAGACGTCGCTGCCTTCCATCAATGCACACCATTCGTCGCGGGTCTTGCTGGCGAAAATGCCGGCCAGTCGCTGCCGCAACATGGGCCATTTCGCCCTATCGAGCTGCGCCGGCAGGTCCTTGTCGTGGCAGAGACCGGTCAGCCGCAGCAGTTCGGCATAGAATTTCGGCTCGGCCGAAGCGACCGAGACATGCCTGCCGTCGCTTGTCTTGTAGACGGAATAAAAATGCGCGCCACCGTCCAGGACGTTTTCCCCGCGGGTGTCGCTCCATTTGCCCGCAACACGGATGCTGTGGATATAGGTCATCAGCGAGGCGGCACCGTCGACCATGGCAGTATCCACGACTTGTCCCTTCCCGGATTTTGCGGTCTCGAACAGCGCGCAGACGATTCCGAAGGCGAGATACATGCCGCCACCGGCGAAATCGCCGACGAGGTTAAGCGGAATAGCAATGTCATCCTTGGTGCCGATCGTGTGCAGCGCGCCAGACAGGGCGATGTAATTGACGTCATGTCCGGCGGCCTGTGCCAGCGGACCATCCTGCCCCCATCCGGTGACACGGCCATAGACCAATCTTGGGTTGGCGGTCAGGCAGTCATCCGGCCCGAGTCCAAGCCGCTCCATCACGCCTGGCCGAAAGCCTTCGATCAGCGCATCGGCAGAAGCAATCAGCCGGCGCAACGTTGCCAGGCCATCTTTGGATTTAATGTCGAGAGCAATGGCATGCCGGTTGCGGTTGACCAGATTCGGTTTCGCACCAAGTTTCGCCTCCGGCGCGTCCAAGCGATCTATTCGCAGCACTTCCGCGCCCATATCGGCGAGCATCATCGCGCCGAACGGCCCCGGCGCGAGGCCAGCCATCTCGATTACCTTGATGCCCGCTAATGGTCCCATGTTCGTCCTCGCTGATTGCCAGTCGATCAGTTGCCGACGGCGGAAAAGCTCCGCGTTGCGCCGAGCGCCCCGGTCTCAGCCAGCCTGTCAAGCCTGACCCGGTCATATCCCAACACCCCAGACAGCACCTGCTCAGTATGCTGGCCAAGCGTTGGCGCGGCCTGCGGATCCGCCACCGGCGTGGCGCTGAGACGGAAGGGCGGTGCGATGTGCGGCACCATGCCCGCAGTCGGATGCGGGATTTGGCTCAACAGGCCGCGCTGTCGGATCACATCGCCGGCCAGGACTTCGGAAACGGTCGCAACCGGGCCCACCGGCACACCAGCGGCGCGCATTTTCGTCAGCCAAGCCTCGCGGCTGTCGGTAGCAAAGATCGCCTTGAGGAGGGAGACAAGCGCCTGGCGGTTCTGCACTCGCGCCGGCATGGTTGCATAGTCGGGATGCGTGGCGAGGTCAGGCCGGCCTAGCACGTCAACGGCGAGACGCTGGTAAGTTCGCTCGTTGGCACAGCACAGGAACATCGGCCCGTCCGCGGCCTCGAACACGCCGGTCGGAACGACTGTCGATCCCACGTTACCTGCACGCACCGGGTTCTGACCGGAAATCAGGGCGTTGGTGGCAAGATATGCCAACATGGTCACCGCCTGGTCGAACATTGCAATCTCGACGCGCTGGCCGATTCCATGCTGGTTGCGCGCCGCGAGCGCCGCAAGGATCGCATTGCCGGCCATCATCCCGGTGGTGAGATCGACCACCGGCGTGCCAACGACCACCGGCGGATCTGCTGGATGACCGTTGACGGACATGAGACCGGCTTCGGCCTGGGCAATGGGATCGAAACCAGCCCGCCGCGCCAGTTCGCCCTCCCGTCCAAAGGCCGAGATCGAGCAGTAGATCAGACGCGGGTTGCCGGCGGAAACGCTCGCATAATCGAGGCCCAGCCGCTCCATCACGCTGGCAGAAAAATTCTCGACCACGATGTCGGCTTCGGCAATTAGCAACCGCGCGATCTCTCGCCCCGCCGGCAGCGACAGGTCGAGGCTAACGCTTTGCTTGTTGCGGTTGGCCCAGAGAAAAGGGCCGCCCTCGCCGCCTAATTGAAACGTCCGCATGGCGCGCATGTCGTCACCGCGAGCGGCGTTCTCGATCTTGATCACCTCGGCGCCGAAATCGGCCAGAATCAGGGTGCAGACCGGTCCGGCGATGAAATGGGTGAAGTCGATCACCCGAACGCCTTCCAACGCCAACTTGGCGGCTTCGGGACGCGGCTGGTGTGGCGGCAGTTCAAAGCGAGCGGTCATGACGGTCCTCCGATGGAGAGCGGAATGGGAAGCGGGCCTTCTCCGCGAGCGCGCGGAATCCGTCTTGTTACCGAGACGCCTCGTCTTTCATCGCGACCGGCTCACCGAAGGTGATCCACCTGGTACCGTCGAAGCGGATAAACCGGGCGCTGCTGAATGGCAGGTAATTGTCGGGCGATGTACTGATGCTGATACCTTCGCGCAGCATTCCGATCGGCGGGCTCCTCAGATTGGTCGCCCGCTTCAGGACATTATCGCGGGTCAGATCATTGCCGCACCTTTCGAGGATGTGGGCCGTCAGCTGTCCCGAGACGTAGCCGCTCACGGTGGACAAATCCTTGGCATCCTCGTTCGGCAGGTTCTGTTTCATGAATTGGAGGAATGCCTGCACGTCCTCGTCGTTTACCGTCTGTGGATCCGCGGGATCCTTGTAAACGGCAAGACTGACAATCCCCTTGGCGTTATCGAGCCCGACAGGCTCCAGCACACTTTTCACGGACGTGTTGCTGGAGCCAACAAACTGGAGCGGCTTCCATTGCAATTCGGATGCTTTGCGAATCGACATCGGCCCGAATTTTCCTGAAGCGGCATTCATGAAGATATCCGCACCGGAGAATTTCAGAGCGACCATCTGCTGATCCACCGTCGGTTCGGTGGGCAGATAGCTCAGCGCCTTCACGATCATGCTGTCCGCCCTCGGCCCGAGGGCACCCTGAAAGGCCTTCAGGTAGTCCTTTCCGTAATCGTCGTTCTGGTAGAGCATCGCAATCTTGCCATCAGGCTTGGTGGCCAGAATATAGCGGGCGAAGGTGGCCGCCTCCTGGTCCGCGCTGAGGAAAAGACTGGTGGAATAAGGATACTCCTGCGGATTGTTCCACTGCGAGCTGCTGCTTGCCACCAGGAGCTGCGGGATCTTTCTCTGGTTGAGATACTTGCGCACAGCTACATTGGTCGGGGTGCCGAGCGAACCGAACAGTGCCAGCACCTCGTCCTGCTCCACCAGCCGGCGGGTCTGCTCAACTGTCTTGGGCGGGCTATACCCGTCGTCCAGCGAGATCATCGCAATCTTCCGCCCGTTGATACCGCCATGGTCGTTCAGTGCCTTATAGTATGCGGCAGCGACACGCGCCGAGATGCTGAACCCGGACGCCGGACCGCTATACGGCATCGTCTGGCCGATCTTGATTTCGGTATCACTCGCTCCGGGGTCGTATTTCTTTTGCGCCAACGCCGGCGAAACCGCCAACAGCACCGCCGTGGCGGCGAGCGCCAGAGCGACCCGCATCCTGGCCTTCCTCGCGCCCAATGCACGATGCGATAGTGCAACCATGGCCTGCCTCCTCCTTGCGCCTCCCACGTTCCCTGCGCTTTCTTGCGCGCCCGCGCTTGCGACGCACCGGCACTGGTCAGCTTTGAGATATACTTGCACAGTCGTGCGAACTATAAAAGACCATTTGAAGGGCTAACGCGGAAAGCGGCGGCCAACGGCGCTCGCCGCCGAGCAAGAGCCGGTTCCATGATCGCATATTGCATTGCACGACTGTGCAAAATCGTTCCATCACTGCGATCAAGCCCCCGGATCTGACCGACCGTCAGGAGGAGTTCCGTCCAGCGACGATGTCGGTCAATCAACGCCTTTGCAGCGCGCCCCAATTGTGAGACAATCAAAATTGCACGATCGTGCAATATAATTCTAGTCAACGTGCACGCTCGGGAATTTGAGTGAATTCATGGGACTGGTCTATGGCGCGTACGATGCCAAACCACAGGGCTTCGCTCCCGGCGGACCGCTGAACTTTCACACGGCTGATATCCCATTGGGCTGATGTCCCTTACGAACCCAAGCCCCCTTGGTGACGCGGCCAACTTCCCCAGAACCGCACCCCAAATGTGAGAACAACGATGCTAGTCGACCGCAGACACGTCCTTAAATCCTCCTTGGCGAGCGCCGCGCTTACCATCGTGCCATCAACTCTCGCGCGGAGCGAGAGCGGCCCCGAAGCGGTGACACTTTGCCTACTGGGGACGAAAGGTGGCCCGAGCGTTCGTGACATCAACCAGCTTCCGTTCTCCAATCTGCTGAGAATCGGACCGACTTCCTACATCATAGATGCTGGATACGGCACGACTTATCGTCTCGTTGAGAAAGGCATATCACTTGCCTCAATTCGGTGCATCTTCGTGAGCCATCATCACTCGGATCACAACTTCGAGGTTGGGCCGCTTCTATTTAACGCATGGGCAAATGGGCTCAACAATCCGATCGACATCTATGGACCTGCGGGCATCGATCATCTGATCAAAGCTTACTTGGATTCCAACAAGATCGATATCGATATCCGGATCGTTGACGAAGGACGGCCCGATCTTCGAACCCTCGTCGCTGAACACGCCTTCAAGGAAGGGTTAGTGATGGAGGACCAGAATGTCCGCGTTTCAGCGCTCCGCGTACTACATCCACCGATTGAGGCCTACGCATTGAAATTTGAGATCAAAGGAGGAAAAACGCTCGTATTTTCAGGCGACACTGCGTATTTCCCGCCCCTGGCGGAGTTCGCAAAGAACGCCGATTTTATGGTACATGAGGTCATGTACGGACCAGCGCTTGATCGCCTTGTTAAGCGCAATCCAGCGGCTAAAATGTTGATGGACCATTTGCGTGCGGCTCACACTCTCACCGAAGATGTAGGCCGGATAGCCGCGGCCGCAAACGTCAAAACGCTTGTACTCTCCCACTTTGTTCCGGGCGCCGATGCAAAGATTACTGACGACGATTGGATAGCTGGGATTCGCAAATCGTTCGCAGGTAACGTAATCGTTGGCAGAGATCGATTGGAAATTGCGATCGATTAGCTATCATCAGTGCCTAGCATCGGTCGCTGGTATGGCTTCATCGGATCAACTCGGCCTATCTTTCTGACGAACGCTTCGGCTGAAATGGAGAGAACTTCTATGATTCGACGGGCGGTGAGCCATGTTAAATGTCATGTTGCGTAAATTGTTCGCTCCTCGGCCGCCCAGATGAAAACAAGCTTCTTTTTTGCCACCGCGCTATCGGCGTTTACTGCGGGCGAGGTGTTGGCTGAGCAATCGCAGGAACAGGTGATGCTGAAACTGACGCCGGAAACCAGGCTGGAGCAGCGTTGCAACGCGCGTGCCATGAGTGCCGTCAATCGGGAGCAAAAGAATTTTCGGACGGATGAACTTGTCGCGTATGCGTTTGCAGAAACCGTTATTCGAAGTGACGTGATCCAGGCCTCGGGTGGTGCGGTTCGGAACGGCAACACCTGGTACCATATTTCCTTCGTCTGCCAGACCAGTCTGGGGATCAAGTCATTTTCGTACCAACTTGGCGCGGCCGTCCCGAAAGCCGATTGGGAGAAGCATTTTTTGGTGCCGCAATAGGCTCAGGTACCGAGGGAAAATGCCCCGCCTCGCGCGGAGAACATCGCCGATATGCTGGCGTTATTGAGGTGCAATGTGCGGTCGGACAGCGAACCTCATTCCTCGGTCTGCCAACGGCCGCTCCTGGCGCGAAGCGATCGTTGACGTTCAAGCGTTAAATCTCGCTAACTGTGGTGGCCAGACCTAGACGAGGTGATGGATCGGGCGTGGGTCGTAATGTTTTCTCCCGACGAACTTGCGCAGTTAAAGGATCAGTTGCTAAAGCCCGACGACGGCCCGAACAAGCGCAAGCCCCAAGGGCAGGCACGGCCGAATGTGCTGTTCGGGGCTGGGCCGGCGATGGGCTGGCGTCCCGCCAAGACGGTGCTGGTCACATGGGTCGGCGCGCGGCTTTTCGCAGTTGGGAGGGGATACGCCGCGATACCAATGTGAGTCCGTGATCACACTGCCACACAGGATGCGCCGCCGTGTGGCGGTCGCACCCTGTCATTTTGTGATTCAATCCCGCTATCGCACTCGCATTACTCGCAGGCATGGCGGCGACCGTCATAGGCGAGGAAGGTGCCAGATGCAGGGTCGTAGGAACGATAGCGCTGGGCGCAGGTTGAGGCAGTAGCACGACCTATTGCCGCATAAGCGTTGCTTGTGCCAGACACAGGAGCCGCACCGCCAGGCAGCTCCAGGCCCATTCTGCCTGCAGGTGTCAGTGCGCCTCCATTTAAGACATCCCGGTCCGGGTATTGCGCCTGAAAAGCATCCGGGTACTGCGTAGCCCATTCCGGTAACTGCGCGCTTGCAGAGGTTATCGCTGCCATCGACAACAGCGCTGTTGCGATCATAGTTTTGAATAGAGTCATAGTCGTTCTCCGTCTTGCTGTTCTGTGCGGAGAATTAGCGCCAGCCGATCGCTGCTGCTCTGTTGAGAACGCTTCCTGTGGATTCTTCTACACAATTGCAATATAGGGATTGCATTTGCGAAAGCGCAGCGAGTGAAGATCACGCTTGCGCGAACAGCGCCAATGACTGCTACCTGAACCCACCAATTGTGTCCGATAGAGCGTCTCGATGGCGTTGATAATTGGCCGGCATGACGAACGGAATGGCAGAGCGTCGATGTAAAGAATAATTTAAGTTCTGAAACCAACCGATGCATCAGTCCGCAAAAATGACAAACTACGGACAGGCTCCAGCATGACGTGTTCCGAATTGGGGCCTTGCGGGATCGCCTGCAAAAGAGCGCGATCGATGTCGTCCGTCTCCGACACATTCGATCGATCAGAGCGAGGGACGGCTTTTTGAACGAAGGTTGCGTTCTGTCTCGTTCATCGAGGTGGTGGAGGTTGCGAATATCGCGGCCGTCGTTGTCACCGTCCGCTGCCTGGCTCATCTACGGCTTTCGTCTTGATAAAGTGCTCGGGGCCTATCTTCGCGAGAACTCAATTCGCAGAATGAGCCGTTATGGAATGCTAGGGTGGCGAACGATACTCTCGATTAGATCCTTACCGAAACGGCAAATCATCTCGCGTCGCCCCAGACTAGAACGGCGCGTGATGCGTTGTGCACGAGACGATCTATCGCAGCCGATTTGTTCAAGCCCGCGGGGTGCTTCTACGCGCGCAGCAACTGGGCGGACGCCATCCATCCGCTGGAACGCAAGCAGATCGCCGGCGGCCTCAGCGATCGCAATCGCTGAGGGCGCATTCCGCTGCTGCGCGCTCTTTCGCTGCTTGCAAGACGGTCCGGGCTCCGGCTTGATTGGGGACCATCACGATGATCGTCTGTGCACCGGGTGACAAGGTCGCCAATATTCCAACGCCAATTCCAAGTTTTGTCATAGCAAGCTGATTTCGATCCGTCGGCTTTGCGGCGCGAGCTCGCCCTCAGGAATCGCGGTTTGATGGAAGATCTCGGCCCCGATCTGGAGCTTGCGCAAAAGCACAATCCACAGACCGCTCGCGGCGGGGCTTTCAGAAGCGGAACCGCAGTCCGACCGTGGGAGCGATGTTGTTGCGCTGGAGAAAGCCGAAGGCCAATCCGCCGTTCACTTGCGTGAACATGATCCCGGAATAGAGATCCCACTTTGGTGTAAACCGCCAATCGACAGCCGCAGAGATCCCGTCGAACGTTCCGGCGCATTGCGGGTGCTCGCTGCCGGAGCAGGGGGCGGGCCCCCCGGCGGGGATGCCGAAGAAAGAATTCTGAATGTAATGGTAATATGCGCCGATCACGTCCAGATT
>Ga0137412_10000348_pt1 | contig 31875 bp, 18 predicted proteins | sample CZODoug2_1_16fun_FD_122160 | JGI IMG/M metagenome (GOLD analysis project Ga0137412, IMG submission 122160) | Vadose zone soil fungal communities from Angelo Coast Range Reserve, California, USA - CZODoug2_1_16fungal (Hybrid Assembly) | ecosystem: Environmental > Terrestrial > Soil > Vadose zone...
GATTGCCAGTCACCCCGCTCAGCCACTCGCAGTAACTCGCAGCCTCGTGCCACGACACCGCCACCACCGGCATCTTCGGATGATGGAAGTTTCGATCCCTCCAGCACGGCGGCGAAGCACAACTCGTCGCCGCAAGAAAACACCCGTACTCTGCGTTGGTCACTTGGTAAGCCGCAAGCTCAAAACCATCCACCCACACACGATGCACCGGCTTCTCATCATCGCGCCCGCTCTCGCAACCCATCCCAAACCATCCCTCCGGGATGCGCACCACCTCCGGCTCGATGACCGCACTCTGCGCCCCGCCCAACTTTGCCCCACTCATCCTCGACGGCGCTGCCATACTTTCTTCCCTATTTCTCCCACATGCGGAAGCCGCCGAGGAAGGCATTTTCATTGCTTCCAAGCCGGGTGCCGGCAGGCAGCTTCTTCAATTTCTTGCTGTTTCCCCCGCCCAGGACGACGTAATCGGCTTCCAGAGCATCCTTTAGTTTCTTCGCAATTGTCGCAACGTGCGTACGCCATTTTCTTTTCCCCAGTCGTTCGAGGCCGCGCTCGCCGAGATAGTCTTCGTAGGTTTTCCCGTTTTTGTAGCTGAGGTGTGCCAGCTCCATCGGCTGCAGCATTCCATCCACAATCATCGCCGAACCCAGACCCGTGCCAAGTCCCAGAAACAGCATGTGTCCGCCTTTATAGCTGCCGAGCGCCTGCATGGCGGCGTCATTGAGTATCTTCACGGGACAGCCAAAAGCCTTGCTGAAGTTGAATCTCATCCAGTCGCCCCCCAGGTTATGGGGCTCTCGAAGAGGGTGTCCGTTAATGATCGGACCGGGATATCCCAATGATACCCGGTCGAACTTCCAATCCCTGACACACGCTTTCACTTCGCGGACCATTTTGCCCGCCGTCATGGCGGGACCTGAGGGAATTTTGCGCGGCTCTTTTTGCCCGGTAGCCAGCAGCTTGATGTTCGTGCCGCCGGCGTCGATGACGAGAATTTTGGGCTTGTTCGCCGCTCGCGCACTTTTCATAGCCGTTGCTCCCAGGGTCCCATGAGGTTATGGTTTTTTCTCCTCCATCGGCAAGAAAATTCTAGAGTTGACATTCAAAACCATTTGAAAATCCGTCGGTTGCAGGAGCCCGCTTGTTAGATGCCGGATAGACTATAAGTAGCTCTGCCGTGACAACTTAAGCGAAGAGCTGGCGCGACTCAATGCGACTTTCGTAAACACAACTAACGGGAGGATTTACTCTTGCGAAAGCAATCATAGAGGGTAGCCGACGCGGCGCACCAGGTCTTGAAAGCGCGGGTCAGAGCGGAGATTGTCGATCCGCAAGTCAGCTTTGAGGTGCCAGGAGAGATCCAAGGATCTCTCCTGGTAAGCCCTTTCTAAGAACTCAAACGCTTTGTCTCTCTCGCCAAGTCCAGCGTGTATTGTTGCGATCATATACGGCGAAACATAGCCACTTTTCGATTTTCGCTCGAAGTCATGAAGGATCTTCTGCGCTTCGGCTCTTCTGCCGATCGCTGCAAACGCGTGCGCGAGCGAAGCGGTGGCATCGTGATCGCCATTCGATGTCTCAATTGCCTTCTGATACTCAGAAATCGCTTCCAGTAGTTTTCCTGTACCTTCATAGCCGACGCCGAGATTATAATGTTCAGTCCATTCATTCGGAGAAGAAACCATTCCCCTTCGGCTGGCTTCAACCAAACTCTGGTAATCCCGCAGCTGATAGTAGGCCGCTGATTCGGTCATAGCCGAGCTGGGACCGGGATCCAGCTCGTTGCTCTTAGCGATTTCAGCTAGAGCATCGGCCCGCCGGCCAATAAAACTGAGATAGACTGCGCGATCTTCATGAGCGCAACTGTAACTCGGGGCCAATGCTATCGCGTGATTGAACTCCCGTTCGGCAGCGTCCCAGTTCCACTCAAACCGCCAACTTAGCAAGCCAAGGGTATCGTGGGCTTGGCCGATGCTGTCGTCCAGTTCCAGGGCTTTGCGCAAAGCTTCCTTCGCAGGTCCATAGGCATCCTCTGGCGATAACTGACGGATGAACGCCAAATAGACATAAGAATCCGCCAGCCCCGAATACGCCAGCGCAAAGCCAGGATCCTTTCGGATGGATTCTTCGAAGTAGCTCTTCGCCATATTCAGTGGTTCCGCCATCGTGAACTGGTTTGACAGGTAATAACGGCCCCTGAGATAAGCTTCGTAAGCCTCCGGGTTCACTAAGCGAGCCGAGCGGAGCCGCGCCTGCTGCTGCGGAGTTAACTGCGCGCGGACTTGCTGCACTATCGCCTGCGCCACTTCATTCTGTAACCGGATGACATCGCCAAGATCACGCTCATACGCCTCTGCCCAGAGATGCTTATCTGTAGGTGCATGGAGCAGTTGGGCCGTGATTCGCACGCGGTTCCCCGACCGCATGACCGATCCTTCGACGATGCCGTCCACGTTCAATTCCCTTGCAATCTCCGGCAGGCCCTTCTTTGTGCCTTTGTAGCGCATCACGGAAGTTCGGGAGATCACCCGCAGGGAGCTTACTTTGGCAAGGTCCGTGATCAACTGCTCCGTCATGCCATCCGCGAAATATTCCTGTGAGGGATCGCCAGATAGGTTCTCGAGTGGTAGTACCGCGATGGAACGTAAGCGGGGAGCTGCACTGGTCGGACGCGAGACCGCCCGCACCAGCCAGAAAGCTGACCCACTAGCAGCAAGAACCAACAGCGTGAGCGCCAGGGTGGCTGCACGTGTCTTGCTTTGCGGCGCGACTGCCAGCGCTTCCCGTGTTTTGTTGCCATTTGCTTCCGAAGTCCGGAGCGCCTGAACTTGCTCTACAGGCGCAATGAATCTGTATCCGCGGCGCGGCAGCGTTTCGATGTATCGGGGCGTCTCCGCCGAATCGCCCAGCGTTTCGCGAATGCGCCCGATGGCGTTATGGAGGCTGTGGTCGAAGTCCACAAAGGTATCGGCCGGCCAGAGCTGGCTCCTTAGTTCCTCGCGAGTCACAAGGTTACCGGCACCCTGCAGCAATATCCTAAGCAGCTGTAAGGGTTGGCCTTGCAGACGCAGCTTGACGCCGCGTTTTCTCAATTCGCCCGCACGCAGATCCAGTTCAAAAGTGTCGAATCGTAGCACGCGCGTCGCTGGGGCCAGTGTGGGCATACCAACTTCCGGAAGTTCGCTAAAGCCTATCACAGTTCTTGCTCTGCGGAGTCTGCTCTGCGCGGTCTAGGAAGTCCATGCTTTTCATTAGGTTAGGAATGGAGAAAACTTTGGGAACAAATGGGGGCCGTAAGGATTGACACCTTCACTCTTCCCGGCGAAAGTTGCTGCTGTTTTTGCGCTTGAGACCGAGTAATCGACGGCCATGCACATCACCAGCCGCCGGCGCTTTCCCGAGCGAATTCCTGAACAAGAAGGAAGGAGAACCACGATGAAAATTACCGTAACGAAGTTCGGTTTACTCGCAGGCGGTTTGATGTTCGCAGGCGGTTTGCTGTTTGCCGGAGGGACGCAGGAAGAAGATCCGCCAAGCCTCGCACAGGTGGTGGCCTTGGACGAATGCGATCCGGTCACCTTCAATGCCGCGCTTGGGCCTGATTTCTGCCGGAACGTCGCGCTTGGAGCAGACACAAAATTGTCCGACTTATTTGCAAAGGCAGCCGCTGGAACTCCGGACCCGGGCTGGGACTTCGAACCTGACACACTCAACATCAAGCAAGGAACCATTCTTAACGTATTCGACCAGGGTGGCGAGCCTCACACCTTCACCGAGGTGGCGCAGTTTGGTGGCGGTTTTCTACCGGTGCTTAATGCGCCAGGAGAGGAGACGGTTCCCGAATGTGCCGGCGGCTTCTCGAACGTCGCGGTGGCCAAGACCCGAATCCTTCAAGGCAGCCAACGCCAGATCACGGGTCTATCGAGAGGCGAACATCTTTTTGAGTGCTGCATCCATCCATGGATGCGCGTGAAAGTCGAGGTGAAATGACCCGTGGCACGCGAGAGAAAGAGATCGCGAGCCGGGCGCTAGCAGAGCCAGGTATCGCGGAGGAACGGCTGACAGATCGCACGGAGGCGAACTATTTTGCCTTGATTCGTCTGGCAAAACCCTTCGCCAACCTGCTTTTCCGCTGATTCCTGTGACCAAGCGATTTGCGTTTCACGCACGGATCGGCCCAATTCGCTGAACTTGCAACCCGGGCGCGCTGGCGCGGATGCCCCACGCGTCGCACTTGCGCGTGGGGTCCGTGCTCTGAAACGGCTTCGGCGCGGGTGCCCCGGGTGCCGCTTTTGCACCCTGGGGATTTTGATTTTTCATCGATTATTGAATAGCGCTCTTGGGAACTACTCTTGCGCAAGCGAGCCTCATTGAAACCCGACTAAGCCAATGCCAGCCGCCTGAGCTTGATTCGGCCGGTTCCCTGACTCCAATTCTGTTCCGGCTCTCTCTCGACCGCAACGTTTCGATCGAAGCTCCAGCGTACCTGTGGAACGGAGATCCCGATCCGGTCGGGACGTTCCGACGTTCCGACGTCTTCATCCATCCCCCCTGTCCACAACAGAACGGTCGACTGCACCCTCCCTCATGTATATTGTCCGCGTGCCATCCGCCCCTCTCCTCATTCGGGGGATCGCCCGTTCCTTCTGTGCCGGAGGTCGTCATGAGCAAAATGTTGAAGATTGTTCTTATCATCGTCGGCGTGTTAATCGTTCTTGTTCTCGTCGCGCCGTTTTTGATTCCCGTCAATCAATTCCGCCCCACCATTGAAGAAAAAGCTTCTGCCGCGCTCGGCCGCAAAGTCGAGGTTGGCAACCTCAGCCTCTCGCTGATCAGCGGCGCGCTCTCCGCCGAGAATCTCTCCATCGGCGACGACCCCAAATTCAGCTCCTCGCCTTTCCTCACCGCCAAATCTGTCAAGGTCGGTGTTGAAATGATGCCGCTGATTTTCTCGAAAACTCTGAATGTTACTGGCGTCACGATTGAAACCCCGCAAGTGACACTCCTTCATAATGGAGCCGGCCGGTGGAACTATTCTTCGCTCGGTGGCTCGGCCGCGAAATCTTCGAGTTCGTCAAACTCCGCCGCGGACCTCTCCATCAAGAAATTTGAGCTCAAGAACGGCAGTATCATCGTCGGCACCACCAATTCGCAGAAGCGCAACACCTACGATCACGTCGACGTAACCGCCTCCAATGTCTCCATGACCTCCAAGTTTCCGGTCACTGTCGCCGCCGATCTCCCCTCCGGGGGCAAGTGCAAGCTCGATGGCGCCGTCGGCCCTATCGATCAAGCCGACACTTCGCTGACTCCGCTCAGCGCCAAGCTCAATATCAGCTCTTTGAATCTCGCCTCGACGGGTTTCCTCGATCCCTCCCTGGGGCTCGGGGGCCTTCTCGATCTCGATAGCACGCTGGAATCGAAAGGCGGCGAAGCCGAAACGAAGGGCACCGCCAAACTTTCCAAAGCCTTGCTCATCGCTGGCGGTTCACCGGCTGGCGTTCCCCTCACCGTGGATTTCAATACTAAATACAACCTCGCCAAAAACGCCGGCGTCCTCGAACCTTCCACTCTGAAAATCGGCAGCGCCGCTGCTCATCTCGGCGGCACGTACGAATCCGCTGGCGAAGCCACCAAGGTCAACATCAAGCTCGAAGGCAAGGACATGCCCGCAAAAGACTTCGAAGCCTTTCTTCCCGCTCTCGGCATCAATCTTCCCAAGGGCGCTTCGCTCCAGGGCGGCACGCTCAACACCGATCTCAATATCATTGGTCCCACCAACAGACTCGTCACCAACGGCACCGTCGGCGTTTACAACGCGAAGCTTCTCGGCTTTGATCTCGGCTCGAAACTGTCCGCCATCTCCATGCTCACGGGCGTCAAGACCGGAAACGACCTGAACATCGAAAAGCTCACCACCAATCTCCACATGACGCCGGATGGTCTAAAGGCTGAGAATTTCTTGGCGGTCCTTCCCCCGCTTGGCAATCTCACCGGTCTCGGCGCGATCGACTCAAAGAACAATCTCGACTTCAAAATGGTGGCAAACCTCGCCAACGCAACGGCTGCGCCTGCGAGCGCGGCGGGCGGCACAACCAGTAGTGCCGCGGGCGGTATTGCCGGCCTACTGGCCCAAGTCAAGGGCGCCGCTGGTGGATGTAAAGGTGATACGACGACCGTGCCTTTCCTGATTCACGGCACGGCTTCCGATCCAAAATTTATTCCCGATGTTGGCGGTCTTGCGGCGGGCATGCTGAAGTCGCAGCTTGCATGCGCCGGCACTTCCGCCGCCGGCACCACCAAGACACTGGTGCAAGGGCAAAATCCGGCCGACGCCATAAGCAGCCTGGGCGGCCTCTTCAAAAAGAAAAAGCCCTAGCATAGAAAAACTAAACCTGAAACCCGAGCTTGAAGAGGGATTTCTCCACTCCGAGTCGGCAAAAACCGCCGTCCCTCCGGTCGAAATGACAGATTTGCGCGGCTTCACTCTTACGAAAGTAGCCAGTAAGACATTGATTCTACAAGGCTTAGACTAGGGCTGCTTTCATCACTCGTCATGGCTCTCCGAGAGCCATGATTTACTCGTAACGCAACGCCACGATGGGATCGACGCGCATGGCACGCCGCGTGGGGATCCAGCAAGCCAGCATCGACACACCAGCGAGCAACAGCACGACCCCGGCCAGGGTCACCGAATCGGTGGGGCTTACTCCGAACAGCAGCGACTGCATCGTGCGAGTCAACGCGAGCGAACCAGCAATGCCAATGGCCACGCCGATCGTAGTCGTCCACATGCCCTGACCGAGTACAAGCCGGAGCACGTCGCCACGCGCAGCTCCGAGGGCCATGCGGACGCCGATTTCCCGCGTGCGGCGCGCGACGCTGTAAGCCATCACGCCGTAGATGCCAGCGACAGCGAGCAGCAAGGCCGTTCCCGCGAACGCCAAGACCAGAGTGAGATTGAATCGCCGCGCGGCCAGGGAAGAAGTGAAAACTTGGGCGAACGTGTGGAACTGCGGTGCTACCTCCGGGTCGATGCTGCGGACAATTTCGCGCGCGGCGGGAATTACGCCTTCCGGCGGCAGGCTGGTGCGCATCACAATTGTGAAGAGCTCGGATGATTGTGGCCGCTGACGGTAGTTTACGTAGACAGTGGGGCTGGGAGGTGCTTCGAGGCTGCGATTACGCGCGTCGCCGACGACGCCAACGATTGTGAGCAAGCGCAAGTCGCCATCCATGTTGCCGAACTCGATCGTCTTGCCGAGCGGGTCTTCGTTTGGCCAACGGGTACGCGCCAGAGCATCGTTAATGACGGCGACGTGAGCCGAATTCAGTCCATCGCGGTCCTCAAACAGCCGGCCCCGTAGAAGCGGAATGGCCAAAACGCGGAAGTAGTCCTCGCTGGCCACGCAGTAGTCAGCGTAGCCGGTGATGGAAGGATTGTGAGATAGCTGCTCGAAGTCTTCCATCCGCGTGGGCACGTCGCGGGGATTGAGTATGAGAAAAGTTCCGTCGGCGAGGAAATCACTCACAAGCGGCAACGCATTCGTTCCCCCCACTGCTTCGACACCCGGGAGGGCACGCAAGCGTGTGAACAAATTATTGAGCTTATTCACTTGAACCACTCTTACTGCGTCATGATCACCGAGCGGCGCAAAAGTAAGATCCATGGTGACGACGTGTTCGGTGCGAAAGCCCGGTTCCACGGAGAGCACGCGAACAAGGCTGCGGCCAAGAAGTCCGGCGCCGACGAGCAACACCAGCGTAATCGCGAGTTGTCCCGCAACGATCGTCTGGCCAAATCGCTGCGCGCGCTGACCGCCGATCTGTTCGCGGCCGCCTTCGGCGAGAGCATCGTGGACGTCACCAGAGGTCGCGCGCATTGCGGTGAAGGTGCCGAGGGCTACGGCCATGACGCACGTCAAGCCCACAGTAAACAACAGCACCGGCATGTTGAGAGAGATGGCGTCGAGGCGCGGCAGATTCTTGGGAGCCAGCGCCAAAAGAACATTCACGCCCCAGCGAGCCGCGAGCGCTCCAACGATTGCGCTTATGGTGCAAAGCAATGCCGACTCAATCAGAAATTGCCAGACCAAACGGCGGCGGTCGGCTCCAAGGGCCGCGCGGATGGCCAGTTCACGATCGCGACGCGTCGCCTGGGCCAAGAGAAGGTTGGCCACATTGGCGCATGCCACCAGCAAGAGAGAACTGACCGCGCCGAGCAGCAGAAGTAAGGCCGCGCGCATATTGGAGGTCATAGCGTCTCTCAGACGGTCGGCTGCTGCGTCGGTCATGTCTATGTCCTGGGCGTATTGCTGCTTCAGCCGGTGAGCGATGGAGGAAAGCTCAGCGCGCGCCTGCGAGAGTGCAACGCCTTCGCGCACACGGCCAAAGACGTGCCAGTTGTGCGCTGTGCGGCTTTGGTTGTCTGGAGGATAGAGTTCACGCGGAATCCAGAGGTCCGCCGCAGCGGGGAAGCGAAAACCTTCCGGCATCACCCCGACGACGGAAAAAACTTTGTGATCCGCGACAAGCTTGAGTTTCGAAAGTTCGTTGGAGCCGCCGAGGTGCTGCCGCCAATAGCCATGGCTGACCAGCAATACTGGCGCCGCGCCTTCGCGCTGATCTTCTGGGCTGAAACTTCTGCCGAGAAGAGGGGAGACGCGCATCACTTTGAAGAAATCCCGGGAAACCGATGCGGCAAGAGTTCGGGTCGGTTCCGTCCCGCCAGTAATAGTGACGGGTCCAGCGTTGCATTCAGCTAGAGCCTCGAGGGTTTGGGAGGCACTGCGGATGTCTGTGAAATTCGGCTCCGGGAAGTTCATCCGACCGCCCTTAGCATTAACCTCCCACAACTGAACGATCTCGTCGGGATTCGGGTAGGGAAGCGGACGCAAGAGAACCCCGTAGACCACGCTGAAGATGGCGGTGGTGGCGCCGATGCCAAGCACCAGGGTCAGAACGGCAATCGCGGTGAAGCCGGGATTTTTCAGCAGCATCCGACCGGCGAATCGCAAGTCCTGAAACAATGTTTCAAGAAGCGGAAGCCCGCGCCGGTCGCGGTAGATTTCTTTCGTTTGCTCGACACCGCCCAGTTTCATAATCGCCTCCCGACGCGCTTCTGCAGCGCTCATGCCCGCGCGCAGATTGTCTTCGATGTGCATTTGGAGATGGCTCTCCATTTCCGCGGCGAGTTCGCGCTCTTGCCGCTCCCCGCCAAAGATTCCGCCCAGCCTCATCAGCCAGCCACGCAGCCATTTCATAGCGCCCCCTGCCACTCGCAACTTCAATCTCTAACTTCTTATTTCAAACTTCGCAGAATCATTCGTAACGCAGAGCCACCATCGGATCCACCCGCATGGCGCGGCGCGCGGGCCACACCGCCGCGAGGGCGGATACCACGAGAACGAGGCAACAGACCGAGGCGAGCGTGACCGGGTCGGTCGGTGTGACTTCGAAGAGAAGCGTTTGTAGGACGCGGCTCAGGGCTAGGGAACCAGCGAGGCCGAAACCCAGAGCGATCCCAGAAAGAGCGAGCGCTTCACGTAGAACCAGACGAACGATGTCCGAGGAACGAGCGCCCATGGCGACGCGGACGCCGATTTCATTGGTGCGCTGGCTGACGGAGTAGGAAACGATGCCGTAAACGCCGATCATCGCGAGCGCAACGGCAAGACCCGCGAAAACGAGCAACAAAATCGCCTGAAAACGCGGACTGGAAACCGAATCGGAGAAGACGGTTTCCATGGTTTGAATGTCGGAGATAGCCTGGCCGGGGTCGACGCGATGGATGGCGACTTCGGCGGAGCGGGCGATCTGGCGCGGGTCGCCGGTGGCACGGACGACGAGGGTGGCGAAATACATGGGCGCCTGCGAATTGGAGAGAAAGATGGTGGGGGTGGGAACCTGTTGAAGCTGGGCCTGGCGGGCATCGGCAACGACACCGACGATGTCGACCGGCTTTTCAATGGTCCAGCAGACGCGAAGTTGCTTTGCGAAAATGTCCTGCCCCGGGAAGTAGCGCTCGACGAAGGCGTGGTTGACGATGGCGACGGGCTGGGAGTTGAAATTATCGCGCACATCAAAAGCGCGGCCCGTGAGGATGGGAGTGCCCATGGCCCGGAAATAGTCCGAGCTGATGATGAGAAATTGGGCAGAGGGCGATTCCGCAGGCGTGGGAGCGGGCTGGTCTGCGGGAGAAAAGCAGGAGACGGAGATTTTTTCCGTGAGTGGCAGGAAATGAGTCGAGCCGGCGGCGCGGACGCCCGGAGCGCTGCGGATTTCGGTGAGCAGGCGGTCGAAATACTGCGAGCGCCTGAAGTTGTCGTGATAGCGCGCGGGCGAGGTCCAAATGTGCATGGTGAGGAGGTGCTCGGGGCTGAAACCGGGATCCACGGAGATGAGCCGGGAGAAGCTGCGCAGCATCAAACCGGCGCCGACGGAGAGGAGAAGAGCGAGGGCCACTTCGGCGACGACAAAGCACCGGCGAAGGGTTTGATGGCCGCCAACGCCGCCGCGGAGAGAACCTTGCTTGAGCGCGTTCTGAAGGTCCACGCGGGAGAGGCGCAGCGCGGGAACGAAGCCAAAGATCAAAGCGGTGAAGAGAGAGGCGAGGAAAGTGAAGAGCAGCACACGCTCATCGATGACGATGGTTTCGCTGCGCGGGAGAGGCGCGTTCTGAGGAATGAGCGCGAGCAGGCTGCGCAGGCCGAGCTGTGCGAAGAGCAAGCCAGCGGCGGTGCCGGCGAGCGAGAGGAGCAGGCTTTCGACGAATAACTGCTGAATGATGCGCGAGCGTGCGGCGCCCAGCGCGGAGCGCACGGCCATTTCGCGCCGGCGGCCGGTGCCGCGCATGAGGAGCAGGTTGGCGAGATTGGCGCAGGCGATCAGCAGAAGGAAGCCGACAGCGGCGAGCAAGACCCAGAGCGGACGGCGAACGCCCTGGGTTGAGTCTTCGAGCATGGGCATGACTTCGGCGCTCCACCCTTTGTTGAAATGCGGGCGGGCCTCGGCGGCAAGATTGGCGACGCTGAGCATGTCCTCTCGAGCTTGCTCAAGAGTCACGCCGGGCTTGAGGCGCGCAACCACGGTAAGATAGCGGCCGCTCTTCCACTCCTCGCTACGAGCGAGAGGCAAGGGCGTCCAAACTTCGGAGTGCGCTTTCGGAAAAGAAAAACCGCGAGGCATTACTCCAATCACGGTAAAAGGGACGGCGTCAACGTCCATCTTCTGGCCGATGATTTGTGGATTCGCGCCGAATTGGCGCTGCCAGAGTTCGTAGCCGAGGATGACCACCTGATGGTGTCCGGCAACCCCATCTTCTGAAGTGAAAGTGCGCCCGAGGAGCGGCGGAACCCGGAGGATGGAAAAGAATTGTGGTGACACTTGGAGACCTTGTACGGCGAGGGGCTCGCCGTTGGCACTGAGATTGGTCATCAAGTCCAGAATGGCGGCCATAGATTCGAAGCAGCGGGAGTGGTCCCGCCAGTCAAGGAAGTTGAGGGGGTTGACCACATTCCTGAAGGCTCCTTTGGTCGGAGCGGATTCCCAGACCCGGACCAGGCGTTCGGGTTCGGGATAGGGCAAAGGTCGGAGAAGGATGGCGTTGACAACGCTGAAGATGGCCGCGTTAGCACCGATGCCCAGGGCGAGCGTGAGAATGGCGACGGCAGTGAAACCTGGAGACGCGCGCAGCATGCGCACGCCGTAGCGCACGTCCTGCACGAGATTTTCCAGCACTAGCAGCCCGCGGCGCTCGCGGTAGATTTCCTTCGTTTGCTCGACGCCGCCGAGTTTCATCAGCGCCTCCCGCCGTGCCTGCGCAGGATTCATGCCCGCGCGGAGATTGTCTTCGATGTGCATCTGGAGATGGCTTTCCATCTCCGCAACAAGATTGCGCTCGCTACGGTTCCTGCAGACGAGTCCAGCAAGTCGCACAAACCAGGCACGCAATTGCCTCATAATCATTCCTCGCGACACGGACCGGTCTGAAGACCGGCCGCTACAGTAATCATTCGTAGCGCAGCGCCACTATCGGATCCACCTCTGTCGCTTGGCGCGCGGGGAGCCAGGTAGCAAGCAGCGCGATGGCTCCCAGCAAAAGCGACACACCGGAAAATGAAACCGCATCCATGGGATTGAGGCCGAAGAGCGTGGCGGCCATCAGGCGCGAGACGCCAGCGGAAGCGACGATGCCAATCACTATCCCGGCGAGAATGGGCTGGAAGCCTTCGCGCACGACGTGCCGGAGCACCTGAACACTTTGCGCACCAAGCGCCATGCGGATGCCGATTTCCCGGGTACGCTGAGCGACGTTGTAGCTGACCATGCCATACACGCCCATGCACGCCAGCAGAAGCCCGAGCATGCCGACGATGCTGGCGAGCAAACCGCCGATGCGCGAGACTACAAAATAAGGATTCATGGAGATCATCGTAGCCAATGGTGCGCCCATGACGGGCAGATTGGCGTCCACCCGGCGAACCTCTTGGCCGATGACCGGGAGCAAGGGCGTGGGGTCGCCTTCGGTACGCGCGAGTAGCGTGCTTGTCCACTGATGGGTCTGTGAAAGCGGCAGGTATAGGTAAGATTCGTCAGTCTTGCGCAGGTCCATGCTGCGCACATCCCGGGCAACGCCGATCACTTCGCCGCTCGCCACGAAGGGACCTTTCTCTCCGGGGAAGGACGTGGTCCCCTTTTCTGAGCCGATCTTGAGGCGCTGGCCAAGGGGATCTTCGCCGGGCCAGAAGCGGTGCGCGGTAGCTTCGCTGATGACGACCACTGGGGCCTGTCCATCCGCCTCACTAGGCGTGAAATTGCGGCCGCGAACGATGGGAATGCTGAGCGTGTCAAAGTAGTTCGGGGTGACGAAACTATATCCAGCGACAGGCAGTTCATTTCCGTTAGTGCCGGGAGTGGAAGGCGCGGCGTTGACAGGAGTAACAGGCACCCACCGAATACCGCCAAACGGACCTCGCGAGGCTTGTGCGACAGACTGCACGCCGGGAAGACTCGCGATCCGTTGAATGAGGTCACGATTGAGCTGGAGCAAACGTGACTGGGAATAGTGCAGGTTCGCCGGATTGTACATTTCCAGGTAGGCCACTCGCCACGCCTCGAAACCGGGATCGACCTTGAAGGCGCGCTGCGAACCGCGGAGCAGCAGAGCGGAGCTGATGAGCAGAACCATGCATGCAGCCATTTGTTCAGCGATGAGAATTCCGCGCAGCCACGAGCGGCTCAGGTGCCGGCCGAAGGCGCTGCCCTCTTCTTTGAGAGCAGAGTTAACGTCGGACTTCGAGGCCTGCAAAGCGGGAGCGAGGCCAAACGCGATTCCTGCCATGCAGGAAACGAGCAGAGTGTAGGCGAAAATGCGGATGTCGGGAGAGATCTGAAGTGCGATGGTGCCCCAGAACGACGGGAGCGCTGAAGCGATCTCGACGATCAAAAGGTGGAGCATCCAGGTCGCCAGAGGGAGGCCAAGTGCTCCCGCGAGAAGGGCGATCATGATGCTTTCTGTGAGCAACTGGCGCACGAGGCGCCAGCGGCCCGCGCCGAGCGCAAGGCGAACGGCAATTTCCTTTCGACGAGCGGCAGCGCGGGCCAGCAGAAGGCTTGCCACGTTCGCACAAGCGATGAGCAGGAGCAAAGCGACGGCCGTCATGGCGGCAGCGACGACGGCCCACGACTCAGGGTCAAGTCCAGAGAGGCTATTCCGACCAGAGACAACGCTAACGCTCATGTTGCGCTGGGCTTCGGGGTACTGCGTTCGCAACTGCCCCGCGAGGACATTGAGTTCGGCTTGCGCGTCGAAAAGCGAAACGCCCGGTTTCAATCGGCCGCTTGGAAAGCCGGCCGCCATTAGGTGATTTTCTAATTCCTGGCGGGATATTACACCCAACACGATTTTTGCAGGGATGGGTGCCCAAAGATCGGGAACAGATGTGGCAGTAGCAACGTAATCGAGGCGCGTAACACCGACCACCGTGAAGGCCACACCATTCAGGTGGAGGACCGAACCCACAACTTGGGGGTCGGAGTGAAAGCGTCGCTGCCAGTAATTACCGCTCATAAGTACAACGGGCGGGGCGTTGGCTTGATCATCTTCGGGCAGAAGGATGCGGCCCAAGAGAGGAGTTGCCCCCAGCATTGGGAAATAGTTGCCGGAAACAAAAAAACACATGATGGGTTGAGCGCTGCCCTGAAGCAATTGCGGGAGCCGGAAGCCAACGGCACCAGCGATGCGGGGGGTGGCCTCCGGACCAGTGGTTGGCAGGTCGGAAGAAGTGACGGCCATGCCAAAGGCAAACAGAGAAAGATCGGAGAACGACCTGCTGTGGTCGCGATAGTAGATGTAGTCGGGGTAGGAAAACCAGCCATGGGTTTCGCCGGGAGTGGTGCGAAAAACGGCCGCAAGACTGTCAGGATCCTTCACCGGTCGCGGGCGCAAGACGAGCGCATCAAAGGCCGTAAAGATGGCGGTGTTGACACCGATGCCCAGGGCCAGGGTCAACACGGCAACGGCAGTGAAGCCCGGATTCTTCCGCAACATGCGCGCGCCAAAACGCAGATCCTGCAGCAATACATCCAGTATCGGAAGCCCTCTGCGCTCACGAACCATCTCTTTTGTTTGCTCGATGCCACCGAGCTTGATCAGCGCTTCCCGACGCGCTTCTGCGGGGTTCATGCCCGTGTGCAGGTTGTCTTCGACGTGCATTTGGAGATGGCTTTCCATCTCTGCGGCGAGTTCTTCGTCCCGCCGGCTCCTGCGAAACAACCCGCCCAAACGCAATAGCAATGCGCGAAACTTTCTCATGCAGATTCCTTTCCGGGAGACAGGAACCGCGCCAGAATCTCCGTGGTTTGCGCCCACTCGCGCGCTTCCTTCTCCAATTGTTTGCGCCCGGCGCGCGTCAGCTTGTAGTACTTCGCTTTGCGATTGTTGTCGGACATGCCCCACTCGGAGGAAATGTAGCCCTCCTGCTCCAGCTTGAGCAGGGCGGGATATAGCGTGCCGTAGTTCACCGCCAGCAGGTCGCCGCTGGTCTGTTCGATCCGGCGCGCAATCCCGTAGCCGTGCAATGGCCCCAGAGCCTGCAGCGTCTTCAGCACCATCAATGCCAGGGTGCCTTGCCAAACGTCCGCTCGTTCGCCCATCGTTTTCTCCTGTAGCTCCTATGGGATGCCCATACCTATATGCTACAGTCCCTATGGGAATGCAATAGAAGAAACGTCGGACCCCGGCGTTTTGTTTCCGGATTCCTTTTCTTTTTTCGGGATTCCCGGTGCGGGTGGTGGCGTTTTTTCCTATCCCTACTCCCTTTCCCCTAACCCCTCCCCTTCTTGACTCTTCGGAAACTTCTCACTAGCCTCATGCGTCTACCTTTACGGTTGCCGGGGGACGGTTTCCTTTCAGTGCCTTCGCGAGGAGTCCTGCATGCGTTTGAACCTGATTCTCAGATGTGTGTCAGCGGTCTGCGTCACGGCGCTTTTTGCTCTCTTCTGTGCTGCGCCGTCTCTTCAGGCGCAAGGCGGCGAGCCGCAATACTTTGCCATTCGCGGGGCCAAAGTCGTCCCCGTTTCCGGGCCGCCCCTCGAGAACGCCACCATTGTCATGTCCCGCGGCCTCATCACGGCTGTTGGGAAAGACATCGCCATTCCGCCGGAAGCGTGGGTCATCGACGGCAAGGGCCTGACGGTCTACCCAGGCCTGATTGATTCGTTCACCGACATGGGGATTCCCGCCACTCCTCCCGCGAGTGGTGAAGGCGGTCCGCGCCGTGGGCAAGAGGGCGCGCGCGGTCCGGAGGACCGGCCCGCCTCCACGCCGTGGCGCAGTGCGGCGGACGAAGTCAGCCTTAGCGACAAGCGCATCGAAACCTGGCGCAGTGCGGGATTCACCACCGTTGTTTCCGCGCCGCAAGGCGGAATTTTCCCGGGACTGGCTGCGCTGCTGGATCTGGCGGGCGAACGCGCAGGAGATCTGGTGGTGAAATCGCCGGTGGCGATTCCGGTGGCTTTCCAGACTTCGGGAGGACGCGGCGGCGGGTTTCCCAGTTCGATCATGGGCGTGCTCGCCTACGTTCATCAGGTCTGGCTGGACACGGACTGGAGCACCAAAGCGCAGGCCACCTACGAAAAGAATCCTCGCAGCGCGGCGCGGCCCCGTTATGACCGCACCGAAGCCGCGCTCGCCAACGCACTGGAAGATCATGCGCTCGTTTTGATTCCCGCGGACAATTCCGTGCAACTCCGCCGTGCCCTCGAATTGGTCGATCGCTGGCATGTCAACGGCGCCATTTACGGCGGCCAGATGGCTTATGAAGTCGCTCCGGAAATCGCCGCGAAAAAACTTCCCGTGCTCGTGAATCTCAAGTGGCCCGAAGCCGTGAAAGATGCCGATCCCGAGGACAAGCCATCGCTTCGAACGCTGCAGTTCCGCGACCGCGCACCGTCTTCGCCGGCGGCGCTGGCCAAAGCCGGCGTCAAGTTTGCGTTTTATTCCGGCGGCATCACCACGCCGAAGGACACCCTGAACGCCGCGAAGAAATCGATTGATGCGGGGCTCGCGCCAGATGCCGCTCTTCGCGCGCTGACGCTGTCGGCGGCGGAGATCTTCGGCGTCGCCGACCGCCTGGGCTCCATCGAAAACGGGAAGATCGCCAATCTCGTCGTCACCGACGGCGATCTCTTCGAGGAAAAAACGAAGATCAAATTGGTTTTTGTCGACGGCCGCAGATTTGAGATTCGCGAGCCGGAGAAGCCCAAGGAGCCGCCGAAAGGGGACATCAGCGGAAAATGGAAGCTTTCCTACACCACGCCCGATGGTCCCGAAGAATCCACCGCTGACCTCGCCATGGACAAGGACGGCACGATCTCCGGCAGCCTCACTAGTAAGCGCGGCACCGCCTCGCTCATCAGCGGGTATTTGAGCGTGGACAAATTCAGCTTCATCATCAACATTCCGCTCGAAGGATCTCCTGCGGACGTCACTTTCTCAGGAACTTTTGATGGAACTTCCTTGAAGGGCAGCATCAGCGTGCATGGTATTTCGCTCGACTTTACCGGCGTCAAACCTGGTGTGGCTTCATCGACGATGGTCAACCTACGAGGTGCTCGGTGAGAAATTCTTCCATGCTCAAAGCCAATCGCCTGCGCGCTCCGATCCTCTGCCTCCTTTGCGTCCTGCGCCTCGTTTACTTTCCGCGTTCGGCAAGCGCGGCAAATCCGCCGGATTCGCCAGCAGTCATTCTGATTCGAAATGCCACCATCCTCACCGTCTCGCATGGAGCCATCGAGCGCGGCTCCATCCTTATTAAGGATGGCAAAATCGCCGAAGTCGGCCCGTCCATTAACGCCCCCAAAGACGCTCAGGTGATCGATGCGGCGGGGCAATTCGTGACGCCCGGCATTATCGACTGCCATTCGCACATTGCTGCGGAAAGCATCAACGAGGGCAGCGTTTCCGTATCCTCGATGGTGAATATGGCGGAGATCTTAAATCCAGACGATATCGACATCTATCGTGATTTGGCGGGCGGAGTCACGGCCGCGAACATTCTTCACGGTTCTGCCAATTCCATCGGCGGACAGACGCTGGTCATCAAGCTTCGCTGGGGCCAGCCTGCTGCGAAGCTTCCGTTCGAAGGAGCTCTTCCCGGCATCAAGTTCGCACTCGGCGAAAATCCCAAGCGTTCGAACTTTAGTATCCCGGGTCAGCCCCGGCGGTATCCTTCCACGCGCATGGGCGTCGAAGAGACCATTCGCGGCGCATTTAGCGAAGCCCGCGACTACAAGAAAACGTGGGAGGACTACAACAAGCGCTTCACCGCCGGTGAAAAAAATCTCATTCCGCCGCGCCGCGATCTGCGCCTCGAGCCGCTTGTCGAAGTGCTGGAAGGCAAGCGCTACGTTCACTCGCACTGCTACCGCGAGGATGAAATCCTGATGCTCCTCCGCGTCGCGAAAGAGTACGGCTTCAAAGTCCGTACCTTTCAGCACGTTCTCGAAGGCTATAAAGTCGCCGATGAACTGGCCGCTGCGGGAGTGGGCGCCTCCACTTTTTCCGATTGGTGGGCCTACAAAGTAGAAGCCTACGACGCGATTCCGTACAACGCGGCGCTGATGACCCGCCGCGGAGTGGTGGTGTCAATCAATTCCGACGACGCCGAAGAAGCCACGCACTTGAATCAGGAAGCCGCCAAGAGCATGAAGTTCGGCGGCCTCTCGCATGACGAAGCGCTGAAGATGGTCACGTTGAATCCGGCGATGCAGCTCGGCATCGACAAGCGCGTTGGCACGATTGATGTCGGAAAAGACGCCGACTTGGTGATTTACAATCACGACCCCCTGAGCGCGTACGCCGTCGTGCAGAAAACACTGATCGATGGCCGCGTTTTCTTCGACCGTCAGCGCGACATCGCCGAACGCTCCGGGCGCGAAAAGGAAAAGAAAGCGCTCATCGACAAATTTAAAAAAGCCGCGGAGAAGAAACCGGAAGACAAAAAGCCCGATGCTACCGTGCCCATTGGGCAAAAACCCTCCGAGAAGAAATCCGAAGAGAAAAAACCGGAAGAAAAGAAGCCGGAAGAAAAACCCAAACCTCCTCAATCGAGCGGCATCGACTCGGCGGCGGTCGTTCTCCCCGGGGGTGCGCTGTGAAGTCTATTTCCATCATTCTCCAGATCACCCTGATCTTTGCCGCGATCTGCGCCTGGCCTGGTCTGGCATTCGCGCAATCGCAGCCCTCTAGCACCTACGCTCTAACCCACGCGAAAATTTTCACGCTCGCAGGAAACACCATCGAAGACGGCACGCTTGTCATTCGCGATGGAAAAATCGCGGCGGTTGGCGTCGGTTTGGACCTCCCCGCGGGGGCCCAGGTGATCGACGCAAAAGGGCTACAGCTCTACCCGGGAATCTTCGACTCGATTACCCAGATGGGTTTGCGGGAGATCGGCGCCGTTAGCGCCACTGTCGATTCGGCCGAGTCCGGAAGCTACAACCCGGATGTCGTCGCGGCCACGGCCGTATCTCCCTCGAGCGAACACATTCCCGTCACTCGCGCGGCGGGCATCACGGAAGTTCTTGCCGTTCCTGGCAGCGGCGGCTTTGACTCTAACGGCTCGGGCGGCGTGATTGGCGGACAAGCCTCGGCTATTCACCTCACCGGCTGGACCATCGACGAAATGCTCATCAAGAAAAGCGCGGCGATGGTCCTCAATTGGCCGGATATCGAAACGCAAACTTTTGACACCGCCACCTTTTCGCGGAAGGAAAAATCGTACAGCGAGGCCAAGCAGGAATACGACAAACAGGTGAATGAAATCACCGATTGGATCGAGCGCGCCCGTCACTATGCCCAGGCAATGGAAAAGGGCTCAGCCGCCAGATACGATCGCGATCTGAAGCTCGAAGCGCTCGTGCCGGTCGTTCGCGGCGAGCTGCCCCTGTTGGTCTTTGCCGATCGCTCGCGCGAGATTCGAAACGCGGTCGAGTTTTCGGACAAGCAAAGGCTGAGGATGATCCTCGCCGGCGGCTCGGAGGCTTACAAGGTTAAGGACCTACTCCGTTCGAAAGGCGTTCCCGTAATCCTCCGGCCGGTGCTGACGCTTCCGCTCGATGAGGACGATCCCTACGATCGCTTGCTTTCGCAGCCTGCGGAGCTTGCTGCTGCTGGTGTGAAATTCGCCTTCGCGAGTTTCGATAACTCCTTCGCGCGGCGCTTGGGACAAAATGCCGCGAACGCCGTCGCCTACGGCCTGCCGTATGACGAAGCGCTCAAGGCCCTCACGCTTTACCCCGCGCGGATTTTCGGCCTCGACGATCAGATTGGAACTCTTGAGCAAGGCAAGCTCGCCAACCTCATCGTGACCAACGGCGACCCGCTCGAACTGACCACTGACGTCAAATACCTCTTTATCCGTGGGCAACTCACCTCCATGGACAACCGGCATCTCCGCCTCTACGAGAAATACTCAAAGCGGCCGAAAGCGCAATAATCTAACCGCACCCTGCAAACGAGGGGCGCAGCATTCTTTTGCTCAAGTTCAGGATAAAGCTGCGCCTTGAGGCTCAAATTCCAGGAAACTTTTTGCGCCGGATTGCGTTTATGTAGTTGAACCCCATGCGCGCAGGTCTGCTCACCATACTCATCCTATTGATGCTCACCGGCGGGCCCTATCCTGCTCGCGCGCAGGAGGCCGGGAAGATTGTGGAGCAGTACGTGAAGGCGGCGGGGGGCGGTAGGGCGTTGGCCAAGATCCAGACATTGACACTCGAAGGGAGCTTTGCGAGTGATGACGGGAAGACCGGGACTTACACGCTGGATACCAAGCTGCCAAATCGCTACTACTCGGAATTGCTGATTGGCGAAAAGAATCTGATCGAGGCATACAACGGGAAGTCCGCGTGGCGTCAGAATGCGGCTGGCGAGCTGGGCACGCTGGTGGGTTCCGAAGGGATGCAACTGGAAGCTGCGGCGCAGTATTACAACTCCCGGCTGGTCCATCCTAAGAAAAGCAAAATCGCGCTGACGTTTGTGGGGCACGCACAGGTACGCGGAAGAGATGCGCTGCAAACAGAGATAACCACAGCCACCGGCGTGAAGCGACAAATTTTCTTCGATTCGCAGACTCACCTGATCGTGAAGGAGGCAGCGACGGTCGGCGGTGTGGACGAAGAGATCTCTTATGACGACTACCGAACGATCGAGGGTGTGAAGCTGCCGCACAAGATTGAGCTGCACCGGGAGAGTGACAAATACGACATCAGCGTGACACGCGCGGTGATCAATGGAACCGTTGGCGAACGCGTCTTCGATTTTCCAAAAAAGTCGCAAGTTCAATTACCGGACTTGAAGGCTCTGTTCAAAGAGATCGACGACAACCAGAAGGCCATCGACAAGATCAAGGAAAACTACACGGGAACGCGCGCGGAGGAAGAGACCGAGTTCGAGAGCAACGGCAAAGTAAAGAAGCGCGAGGTCACGGAATACACCTTCTTCTACTGGAATGGAGAAGAGCTATCCACGGTGGTGAAGAAGGACGGCAAGGCGCTAAGCGACGTGGAACAGAAAAAGGAAAACGAGAAGACCCGGAAACGGATCGAGGAGCTGCAAAAGCGCGAGACCAAAAAGGAAGGCAAAGAAGAAAAGGCCAAGGAAGAAGGGAAAAGCGACGAGAAGGATGAGCCGGGGATTGAGATATTTCTGCGCGCCTGCCAGTTTGTGAATCCGCGCCGCGAGCGCTTCCGCGGGCAGGACGTGCTGGTCTTCGATTTCGAGCGCAATCCCGAATTCAAGGCGCACAAGCTGGTGGAAAAGATCGTGCAGAAACTCGCCGGCGTTGTGTGGATTGACGAGAAGGCACACGACGTGGCGCGGCTGGAAGCGTATTTCGTCGGCGACATGAGGTTTGCCGGCGGTTTGCTGGCGAATCTAGAAAAGGGCACGAGCTTCGTCATGGAGCAGGCCTATGTGAACAACGAAGTGTGGCTCCCCACGTACGAGGAGGCCCACGTCGGCGTGCGCGTGTTGCTGCTGAAAGGAATTAAAGTCAACGCCGTGACGCGCTATTCGGACTACAAAAAGTTCAACGTGGAGACGCTGTCCACGATCGCCAAGCCTAAAGGGGCGGCCGAGGCCCCCGCGGATCGTCCGGCGAAGCCACAGTAAAACTGCCTCTCCGAGAAGAACTCCAAGAACACCAGGCGGACCACAACTGCGGTTTGCCGACCCTTGGGAGAAAGACGACTCTTCAGACCATCAGCCCTGACGACTGTTAAACTTGAAGGGCATGGTTATCTAACAGGGAGCGTCTGGATTGCACAAACAGCGCAAGCTTTTCAAGCTGCTTCATGCGGGCGCACTACTTCTTGCCTTCGGGGGTGCGATTAACGCTGCCGAAAAGGCTGGTACTGCCGCCAGCGCCCCGGCCCAATCCGATCATGGTCCGTCGCTTGCGCCTCGCGCGGGAATAGCACAATACCGCCACACCAACCGGCTCATTCACGCCAAGAGTCCCTACCTTCTATTGCACGCCCACAATCCGGTGGATTGGTATCCGTGGGGCGACGAAGCCTTTGAAAAGGCCCGCAAAGAGAACAAACCGATCTTTCTTTCCATCGGCTACTTCACATGTCATTGGTGCCACGTCATGGAGCGGGAATCGTATTCCGATCCCGCCATCGCCGCCATCCTGAAGCAGTATTTCGTTTCTATTAAAGTGGACCGCGAAGAACGGCCCGACATTGACCGCCTGTACATCGCCTATGTCGAAGCCACCACGGGAAGCGCGGGCTGGCCGCTGAATGTGGTGCTCACCCCCGCACGCAAACCTTTTTTCGGCGGCACCTACTTTCCCCCGGACCAACTCAAGTCGCTCTTAGAAAAGGTCTCCGACTCGTGGAGAACGCAACAAGATTCAATCATTCAGACTGCAGGGCGCGCCGCACAGCAACTCATTCAGATGGTCAGCAAGCAGCCTCCGGCCGCGGGCGATCTACCACCCGCCATTCTTGACCAGGCCTACAAACAGATTTCATCGAGCTACGACGCCACGAACGGCGGCTTCGGAGGAGCGCCGAAATTTCCGAGACCGGTCGCGCTGTGTTTCTTGCTTCGTTATTTCGCTCGCACGGGCCAGCGCGACGCGCTCGAAATGACGCTCAACACGCTCCGCGCAATGGAGCGCGGCGGAATTCACGACCAGCTCGGCGGAGGTTTTCACCGCTATTCGACTGGCGCGACCTGGCTCGTTCCTCATTTCGAGAAGATGCTCTACGACCAGGCGCAACTTGCGATCGTCTACACGGAGGCCTACCAGATTACGCACGACCGCTTCTTTGCAAATACCGCGCGAAGCATTCTCGATTTCACGCTGCGCGAGATGCACCAGCCGCGCGGTGGTTTTGCCTCCGCAAAGGATGCCGACAGCCGAATTGCTCCTGGAAAGCCGGAGGCCAGTGAGGGAGTCTTTTACATCTGGACGGCGAAAGAAATTGAGAACGTCCTAAGCAAGCAGGATTCGGCGGTCTTCGAATACGCCTACGGAGTTGAATCCGGCGGTAACGTCCCCGCGCAACAAGACATTCGCGGCGAACTGAGTGGTAAGAATGTTTTGTATGAAGCGCACTCGACGGAAGAGACGGCCAGAAAATTCAGCCTAACCGTTCAGCAAACCACCGGGAAGCTGACTACCGCACGGCGAACCTTGTTCGAAGCGCGCGCTCGCCGCCCGCAGCCCCCTCTCGACGATAAGATTGTCACCGCATGGAATGGCATGATGATCTCCGCTCTGGCACGGGCCAGCCAGGCTCTCGAGGACCCCCGCTATCTCGAACGCGCGCAAGCAACGGCAAAGTTTCTCGAATCCCATCTTTATGATTCGAAGACTGGCAAGCTTTGGCGCAGCTTTCGCGCAGGCGGTCCCAGTGTGAGCGGCTTCCTCGACGACTACGCCGATCTCATCAGCGGACTTCTGGACCTGTACCAGGCCGGCTTCGACGTCCACTGGCTGACTTGGGCTGTTTCCCTGCAAGAGAAACAGGACCAGCAATTCGGAGATGCGAAAGAGGGCGGCTATTTCGACTCGGAGACATCTGATCCTTCGCTCCTTAGCCCTACGCGTGAATCGTACGATGGCGCCGAACCTTCACCCAATTCAACCGCCGCCATGAATCTTCTCAGCCTCGCCCAATTCACGGACCGCGCCGCGTGGCGATATGCGGCCTATAAAACGCTAGCCGCGTTCGCTTCTCGCCTGCAGTCAAACCCCGGCGAAGTGCCAGCCCTTCTTTCCGCCCTCGATTTTCGACTCGCTCAAAGGAAACAAATCCTCATCGCCGGTGATCCGCTGTCCCAAGACACACGTGATTTGCTGCGCCAGGTCAACACCAGGTTCCTCCCAAACAAGATACTTCTTCTCGCCGACGGTGGTAGCGGACAACGACAACTGGCCCGCTGGCTGCCGTTTGTAGCGGGAGCCCATCGCCTCAAGAATCGTGCCACCGCCTACGTTTGCGAAGACTATGTTTGCAAGCTGCCTACCTCCGCTCCACAAGTGATGGCACGTCTCTTGGACGCCAAGAACTAGGCTGCCGGGTCAAGCTGCCGCGGAATCCCCTCATAAACAGCGATCAGAAAGCCTCGCGTTCCGGCGCGTATCAACGACTTTGAGACCCATGCACCGGGAAGTTGCTGAGTTTTTCATATTCGTTGAAACGGCTTGCTGATCTTGACCTCCAGGGGGACGACCGCTGGTCTGGGGAAGGTTCGCACGAATTTACAGCCAAATTACATTGTTATTGTTCTTTCGCAATGAAATAGATCGACGTTGCGCCGAATATGAGAGCGGATGAGGTGAGATCGAGAATCGAATCCTCATTACCGCGCTGTTTGGCGCTGCGGCTGCTTTCCCGTCCCTGGGGCAGGCTTCGCTCCGGCGTGACCTGTCACCGGGAGGCAACCATGAAAATACAATCGCTTTATCCTGCAAGTCCAAGTGAGGCACAAGAATCTTCCACGAGCACACGTAAGAAAATCGTAGCAGCGATCGCCATCCTAACGGCCTGCGGTCTCGGACTGTGGGTGGGCATTCAGATGGCCCTGCGTCTGTCATCAGGCCACACCTGAGACCGTGACCCGCGGAGATGTCGATAGGTCCAGCGGGCCCAGAGGCTCTTGCCCTGCTCATGAATTAAGAGTACTGCCCATGTCTCCGGGATGTTGGCACGGAGGGACCTGATGGCACTCACTTCTAGATTGAAATTGCGATAAGAAACACAAACAGATGAGCTAAAGATCCTTCGAGCAATTCCCATCAGGAGAGCTGGTCCAAAAAGTTCTAGAGCCGTTCTCTATGGATGCGCGAATTAAGCCCCATTTCCACCGATCAGGCCTGACACACTATTTCGACGGAATAAACCTACCTTCCTTCCGATGCGGCAAAACTAATGTGCGAAGTGCTTCCCCTAGTCTCTGCGCGCAGACTCAACTGAGGTAGAATCCGACGAGGCGAAGCCGTCGATTCTTAATGCCGCGAACCGATGCCTTGAAGGAGGCTCATGCGACGCAATACTTTTCTTGCCGTATTCTCGATGACGTTAGTCCTCTTCGCGAGCTCGAGCGTTAATTTGCGTGCACAAACGAAGCCCGCGACTGAAAAAGAGAATGCGCCGTTGCGCGTGGCGCTTGCGGGACTGGTGCATGGGCACGCGTTCGGATTCTTCGGCCAGTTTCAGAAGAGGATGGACCTGCAGGTCGTCGGCATTGCCGAAGCCGATCGCCAACTCGCGGCACAATTCACGAAGAAGTATGGCTTGGCGCCGGGTCTCCTCTATTCCGACCTGGAGGAAATGCTGAAGGCGACGCGTCCTCAGGCGGTACTCGCGTATACCAACACCTACGATCATCGCCGCGTGGTGGAGATCTGCGCGCGTTATGGCGTTCCGGTGATGATGGAAAAGCCGCTGGCGGTCAGCCTCGAAGATGCACGCGCCATCGAGAAAGCGGCGCGCGCTGGAAAGATTCAGGTCTTGGTGAATTACGAGACGACCTGGTATCGGAGCAATCAAGCGGCTTACGACCTGGTGCACGATAACGCCATTGGAGAAATTCGAAAGATTGTCGTGCATGACGGGCATGGCGGCCCGAAAGAAATCGGAGTCGGGCCGGAGTTTCTCTCCTGGCTCACCGATCCCAAACTAAACGGCGGCGGCGCACTCTTTGACTTTGGCTGCTATGGCGCGGACCTGGCGACCTGGCTGATGGATGGCCGCCGGCCGGAGTCGGTGACCGCCGTTACGCAGCAAATCAAGCCGGACGTCTACCCGCGTGTGGATGATGAGGCCACGATCGTCCTGACTTATCCCCACGCCCAGGCGATTGTCCAGGCTTCCTGGAACTGGCCGTTCTCCCGAAAAGATATGGAAGTGTACGGGCAGAGAGGCTATGCCATCACCGTCGGGCGTGACGCGGTGCGCGTGCGGCTTCCCGAAAAACAGGAGATATCGGCCGACGCGAAGCCATTGGAGAAAACGAAGGAAGATTCCGTTTCCTATCTGCGAGCGGTGCTTTTGGGTGGCCTGAAACCGGAAGGACAATCTTCCCTCGAGACGAACGTGATTGTGACGGAAATACTCGACGCCGCCAGACAGTCTGCAGCCACTGGCAAGACCGTTTCCCTCGTGGGAACACGGTAGAGCCATTGTGATGCCTCGAATTTATTTTACGGGGACGGGGCGGTCCAGCGACTCGCGGACTTTTTGTGTGAGCACTTGCGGAGTAAATGGTTTTTGGAGGAAGGAAATTCCTTCCTCAAGCGTCCCGTCTTGCGCGATCACGTTGTAAGTGTAGCCGGACATATACAACACTCGCAGATTGGGGTAACGCCCGGTGAGACGCTTGGCCAGCTCGCGTCCGCTCATTCCCGGCATCACTACGTCCGTTAACAGCAGATGGATTTCGGCGCCGTTGTTTCCGGCCAGGCGCTCTGCGTCTTCCGGCGTAAGCGCTTCGATCACCCGGTACCCGCGCTCGGTGAGAACCATCTGCGTGAGCTCGCGCACGTCGGGTTCGTCTTCGACAAGCAGGATGGTTTCGTGGCCCATGGGCGCCGTGGATGCGGGCGTTTCCGCCGCCGGCGCCTGCACGGCATCTTTGACGCGCGGTAAATAAACCTTGAAGGTCGTGCCTTTTCCCAGTTCGCTGTACACCCAGATGTAGCCGCCGCTCTGTTTCACGATGCCATAGACGGTCGAAAGACCGAGTCCGGTGCCCCGGCCGCTTTCCTTCGTGGTGTAGAAAGGCTCGAAAATATGGGCGGCGGTATCGGCGGTCATGCCGATACCGGTGTCCGTGACCGCCAGCAAAACGTAAGGCCCGGGACGCACGACAGTATGATCGCGGGTATATGCAGAGTCGAGATCGACGTTGCTCGTTTCAATGAGGATCCGGCCGCCATCAGGCAAGGCGTCACGCGCATTCACGACCAGATTCATGATGACCTGCTCGATCTGACCCGGATCAGCCTTGATCGCTCCAACGTCTTTCGACACAAATGTCTTTATCGCGATGTTTTCGCTCATCAGCCGCCGGAGGAGCTGGTCGAGATTCATCACGATGGCGTTGAGATCGAGGATTTTCGGCCGCAGTACCTGCTTGCGGCTGAAGGCCAGCAACTGGCGAACCAGCGTGACGGCGCGATCGGCAGCATCTTCAATGCGCCGGATATCGCTATGCAGCTCCGGCCGGTCCAGGCAGCGCTGTATAGCCATCTCGACGTAACCCTTGATGATGGTCAGAAGATTATTGAAATCGTGCGCGACACCTCCCGCCAGCCTTCCCACGGCCTCCATCTTGCGCGCCTGCAGCAATTGATTTTCGAGCATTTTCCGGTCGGTGATATCGACGAGCAGGCCTTCCATAACGGGATGGCTGTCACTGCCGCGCACCACCACCGCTGTGTCGCTGACCCAAATGACGTTCCCATCCTTCCGCGTGATGCGATATTCGGCCTGGAAGGGTTCGCCGCGTGCGCTGTTCTCCTCCGCGGCGTGAACGATGGGGTGATCGTCGATGGGGATGTAACGTATCCAGTCTTTCGAATTCGAAAGCCATTCCTCCGCGGAGTAGCCGAACATGGTTTCGATTTGGGGGCTGACGTAATACCACTGGCCGTTGACCCCAATTTCGGCGATGTAACTTATGGCCGCCACTTGCTCGATGAGCTTGCGGTATCTAATTTCGGTTTCGGCACGCGCACGCTGCGCGCTCACCCGCTCGGTAATATCGCCGCTCACGCAAATCGTGCCGCCATCGGGCAGCGTGGTAATGGCCATTTCCATGGCCACCGCGGTTCCGTCGCGGTGAGGAACGGTCAGCGGCCCGAACCATTTGCCATGTTGTTTCAGGGCTTCGCGAATCTCCGACGCTAGCGGTGCCACATCCTGGGAGGGGGAAATCTCTCGCCATGACTTGCCCAGCATCGCTTCTCGATTTGTGTTCCCGATCATCCGCGCGTAGGACGGGTTGACATAAATGTATTTCCCTCCGGCATCGAGAATGGCCAAGCCATTGATGGCGGAATCCATGGCCAGCGTATGCGTCTGCACGGCGTTCGCGCTTTTGGCCTCATGAAACTGACTAATTGCCAGGCGCGCGGCGTAGCACACGATCGAAACGCCAAGAAGTGAGAAACGAAGCGGGCGCCACTCCGCTTCCAGTTGCGAGACCTGCCAGAGTATGATCAACGGCGCCACTGCAAACGTGGTGTTGGTCAGCATCAATTCGCCGAACGTCTTTCGCCGCAATCGCGAACCCGTTTCCGCCACCGGACTCGGCTGCCACTGCGCCGCCCATACGGCACCAACGAGAAACGGCAATGTCCATAACAAGTCCCGCAACGTCCCGGTTGGGGCTGGTTTGAGGCTTTGCAAGTATTGGGCCAGCGCCGCGCACACCGTCAAGAGCAGCAGGTAGAGAGCGAGGCCGCCATAAAGTTTCCGAGTGTCCCGCTTCTGAGCGCGCAGCGCCTGGAAAGCAGCCAGGACGGTGAGCAAAGCATCTTCCGCGTTCTCGACGCGCATCTCCCGCAGGAATGCGGAGTAGTTGTCCAGGCGGCGAGCCGGCAGGTAGTAAAATTCGAGGTAAATTAAAAAGAAGACGATCGCGATCTGGATGAAGTCAAGGGCGGTTTCTGGGTCGATCCGTGGAGAATCCTTGTCCTGGTCCAGAAATAAGGTTATGGCAATCAGCACGCTTTCCAAACCGAATAAGAATCGTACCGCCGAGGTTGTGGGCGGTTCACTGTGGAGCACCACTTCGTAGTACATCCAGCCTAGGTTTGCTACACCCCACATCGCAATGCTCGCGCCGAAGATCAGCCAGAAGGTGTGGCTTAAGCCGCGCCCGCGGCGAGATGCCCCAAAAGCCATGACCGCGGCAAAACCGCAAGCAAAGAGTTGCAGGCCGTTTGCGAGAAAGGACCCGAGTGTAGACGTGCCAACCGTTAGCGCTTCGACGATATGAAGGCCGACGACGACGGACGCCAGTGCCAGCAACTTGCGGGACATCCGAAGGGGCTCCTTCATGAAATGGCTGGATGTTCTAAAGCTCAGTCTAGGGCAGTTATTCACAGGATAGGAAAGACTTAGGGACGGGAGTTCCAAAATGGAAAAGGCCCCCCGCGGGGGCATGCGGCTGTCTTACATAGCAGCTTTTTTGCAGAACCGCGTGGGCCGCAAAACCGGCGGGCGGCTTTCGAACGGACGCTTCTTAACGTCCTTCGAGGGGGTAGCGGTCCTGAGACTGTACGGCAGTGGCGACGCGGCGGCGCAGCGCGATGGTGTCCACCGGGGCGCGCTTCGCGAAACGCTTCAGGACGGCCATCTGGGCGGTCAGCATGTCGCCTTCGTGGATGGCGGCGATGGCGCGCTTGGCTTCGTGCTCGACGCGCTCGGCGGCGTCATTAATGAAAACGCGAGCGCAATCAATCATCGTTTGCGACGCGGGTTCACCCTTTGCCGCGGCAGCTTTTTGCGCGCGCAACAGGCAGGACTCCATCGCGTAGATTTCCATAACTACATTCGAGAGCGCGCCGATCAGTTCCTGCTCGTCGGCCAGCTTCTCGCGGAATTTCTGGACGGCGCCTCCGGCCGCTTGCAGAAACATTTTCTTGGAGTTGGCGACGACGCGGGATTCGCCGGCGAGAACGCCTTCCGGTGCTTCCTCGAAGGACGGCCCGGCGAGGATTTCATCCGCTAGCTTCATGGCGGCGGGAATGAGCGGCAGTTGGCCGCCCATCGCGCGCTTCATCAGCATTTGGATGATCAGCATGCGGTTGATTTCGTTGGTACCTTCAAAGATGCGGTTGATGCGCGAGTCGCGATAGGCGCGGCACACGGGATAATCCTCGTGAAATCCGTAGCCCCCGAAGATCTGCACGGCTTCGTCCACCACGAAATCAAGCATTTCGCTGCCGTAGACCTTGGCGATGGAGCTCTCGATGGCGTATTCCTCGAGAACTTTCATGGTGTTCTGAATCTTGTCGCCGGAGCCGGAAGCCGCGGCCATGGCCGCTTCGATGTTTCCCGCGGAGCGGTACACCATCGATTCCACCGCAAAAATCTGAACGACCATCTCCGCCAGCTTTTCCTTCATCAGGCCGAAGTCGCCGATCTGTTTCCCAAACGCTTTGCGCTCCTTGGCATACTTTGAAGAAGTCATCAGCACGTGCTTCGAGCCGCCCACGCAGGAGGCGCCCAGTGTGAAGCGCCCGGCATTCAGGATGTTGAACGCCACGATGTGGCCGCGGCCGATTTCGTGCAGCAGGTTTTCTTTGGGCACCTTGCAGTTTTCCAGGAAAATCGGAGTCGTCGAGCTGCCGTGGATGCCCATCTTGTGCTCTTCGTTGCCGGGCTTGAATCCGGGAAAAGTGCGCTCGACGATGAAGGCCGTGAATTTTTCTCCGTCGATCTTCGCAAACACAATGTAAACATCGGCGAAGCCGCCGTTAGTGATCCACATCTTCTGCCCATTGAGGATGTAGTGCGTGCCTTCTTTATTCAGTTCCGCGCGTGTCAGCGAATTCTGAGCGTCGGACCCGGCTTGCGGTTCGGAGAGGCAGTAGGCGCCGATCCATTCGCCGGTAGCCAGCTTCGGCAGGTATTTTTTCTTCTGCGCTTCCGTGCCGAAGTAAACGACCGGCAGTGTCCCGATGCCCGCATGCGCGCCGTGGGTCACCGCGAAGCCGCCGTAAATCGAAAGTTTCTCGGTCAGCACCGTGGTGGAAATCTTGTCGAGCCCCGCGCCGCCGAATTCCTCCGGCACTCCGCCGCCCATCAAACCGACTTCGCCGCCCTTTTTCACCAGCTCGGCCATCAACCCGGCCTTTTTGTTTTCGAGGTCCTTGATGAAAGGGAAAACTTCCTTTAGGACAAATTCCTCCGCCGTCTGCCCGATCAGCTTCTGATCGTCCGTCAGATCGGCAGGCGTAAAGACGTCCCCCGGCTGCGGCGATTCCAGGAGGAAGCTGCCTCCCTTTGCTGCGGGCTTGGTGAGAGTAGCGGTGGCCATCTTGGTCGCTCCTAGAGGAAAGTCTTTGTAACTGGGTTTCCGGCAAACGGCTGTGTGAGGCACACAACGCAATCAGTTCACCTCATTTTACTCTCGCTCCCCAATGCAGTAAACACCGTTAAATACGGGGGTGCCGTACTAGTTTCCGGATTCCACGTTGCGCATCCACCGGGACGCGAAAGTGGCGTGCACCGTCAAAGCAGGGATATAATCCAGCCTCATTCCATGCATTGCTGAGGGACTCTGATGAAGCCGATCCATTGCTGCGTTCGCACTCAAACCTCGCTCGCGCCGGTGCTGGGCCTCCTTTTGTTCGCCGAAGCGAACCCCGACGTGGTGAACGGCTTCGTGTCCGGCACCGTGCAGGGGATGGAGGAGGTCCTGAGCGAGCAACAAAGATATATGGAGGGGCGGCTTGAGCTCACTCAATACAATACTATCTACGGAGTGGGGGGTATTGGCCTATATTGGATGGTGTGCAAGATGGAAAAGTCGGGAGGTCCTCAGCCTACTCTGGTGCTGGATTGGCAAAACAACATCGCTAGTGACGCATCATGCACGCAGTTCCAAACCATAGCCAATCTTGTGTATAACATAATCTGACCATATCTTTATAAAAGCACGCTTTGTTCACTATTTTTAACAATGTACGACGTTTTTCTTACGTTGACCACACAGCTTCAGTCAGGGATGGTGGCAACCCCACTATTCCAAGAAAAATCGGTCATTCCAAGGGTTTTAAACCAAGATTATTGGACCTATTTTTGACCCAATTGCTATATATAAAAAACTTCCTCGCA
>Ga0137412_10000247_pt1 | contig 31868 bp, 29 predicted proteins | sample CZODoug2_1_16fun_FD_122160 | JGI IMG/M metagenome (GOLD analysis project Ga0137412, IMG submission 122160) | Vadose zone soil fungal communities from Angelo Coast Range Reserve, California, USA - CZODoug2_1_16fungal (Hybrid Assembly) | ecosystem: Environmental > Terrestrial > Soil > Vadose zone...
AGCCCTTGTCACAGATGACCGTGCTCTCGTACTCGGCGCGGTCCACGTACTCCTGGGGCACGCCTGACGGGAAACGGCGCGCCAGCCCGCCGGCGACCTCGTGGCGCAGCCAGGACGCCTGATCGTGGCCGTCGGGCACCGGGAAGACCGGCATCCGGTCCTTGGGCGCCCAGACGTCGGCGTAGGACTGCACCCGCTCGGCGATCAGCAGCGTCGAGTCGCACGCTTCTGGGACCTCGGCGTCCCACAGCGCGCGCATCTCCGTGGCCGACTTCAGGTAGTAGCCGTCGCCGTCGAACTTGAACCGGTTCGGGTCCGACAGCGTCTTGCCGGTCTGGATGCAGAGCAGCGCCTCGTGGTTGTGGGAGGCCTCGCGCGTGACGTAGTGGCAGTCGTTGGTCGCCAACGCCGGGATGCCGAGCTTGCGGCCGACCTCCAAAAGGCCCTCGCGCACCCGGCGCTCGATGGACAGTCCGTGGTCCATCAGTTCCAGGAAGTAGTTCTCGGCCCCGAAGATCTCGCGCCACTTGGCCGCCGACTCCAGCGCCTCGCGGTCGTGGCCGAGCCGCAGCCGGGTCTGCACCTCACCCGACGGGCAACCCGTGGTGGCGATGATGCCCTCGTGGTGTTCGGCGATGATCTCGGCGTCCATCCGCGACCACTTGCCCAGTTGGCCCTCGAACGAGGCCCTCGACGACAGCTTGAACAGGTTGCGCAAGCCGGTCGCGTTCTCGGCGACCATGGTCAGGTGGGTGTAGGACCCGCTACCCGAGATGTCGTCGGACTTCTGGCTGGGATCACCCCACAGGACGCGTTTGGTGTCGAACCGCGATGCAGGCGCGATGTAGGCCTCGACGCCGATGATCGGTTTGATACCCACATCGGTTGCCGCGTTGTAGAACTCGCTGGCGCCGAACATGTTGCCGTGGTCGGTCATCCCGATGGCGGGCATCTCAAGGCGTTGAGCCTCGGCCAGCATCGGCTTGACCTTTGCGGCCCCGTCCAGCATGGAGTATTCGGTGTGATTGTGGAGGTGCACGAACCCGCTCATAGGAGGGTCAGTCTATGGCGGCCCTCAGACAGCGCTCGGCGTGTCGCGGAACGTGTCGCTGCGATTCGTCGGCTCGCTCGTACCGTTCAGCAATCCGTGCGAAAGCAACCGGGACAGTTGCTTGGTTATCGATCCAAGTCCGGCCTGAGTGTCGATGAACCCCGCGTGCAGGCCGACCCCCCACAGCACGGCATGCAGCATGTCGGCGATCGGCGTCACCAACGTGTCGGCCTCCAGCTCACCCCGGGACTTCGCGTCTGCGAGCAATGACTCGAGGAAGCTCAGCAGAGCGCCGTTCGCGCCGACTTGCAACATGGGGTTGCGGGTGGACTCCAGTCGCGCGCTGACCAGGAACGCGAGCCGGGAACGGTCAAGGCGATCGACCTCGAGGATTCCCGAGACCAGCGTGGTCAGCTGTTCGATCAGCGTGTTCTTTCGCCTCGCTGCGTCAATGCATTCGGCCATCGCATCACCCGCCTCGTCGACCAGCATCGCGTAGATCTGCTCGCGCGAATCGAAGTAGTAGTGCAGGGTGGGCCGGCTCAAGTCGGCGGCGGCGGCGATCGCCTGGAAGGTGGCCGCGTGGTAGCCGCGTTCGCTGATCACCTGACGTGCTGCCCTCAGGATGCGATTGCGGGTCTCGGCCGAGTCGGAGCCCGTCGGGCGGCCACGGCGCCGCCGGACAACCGGTAGCGACTTCGCATCGAGTTGCGGCATGTCCCCGACCTCACCAGCGAGCCGTATGGTGCTCGCCTGGCAAACCGTATGACATAGCTATGGGCGGGTCAACCCGAGACCTGTCGCAAACATCGTGCGAGGTATTCAGCGACGCCGGGGTCCGACGTCGCCTCGATCGCGCGACGGTAGCCACGCGCGGCCTCGTCGACGCGTCCCGCCCTGGCCAGCAGGTGCGCCCGCACCGCCCACGCGGGCTGGAACCGTTCGATGGCCGGATTGGTCAGTGCGTCCAAGGCTTGCAATCCCGCAGCAGGCCCGTCGATCTCGCCGTCCAGCGCGGCCAAGGCGACCTCGGCGCCGAGGGACGACGCCGTCCGCACCAGCGCGCGGTGCAGGGTGCGCAGCGTCTCCGGGTCCACCGGCCCGCGGGAGACGCGACTGCAGTGCGCGGACTGGATGGCGGCTTCGTACTGGAATCGGCCGGGGCGGTGCTGCGCGTACGCCCGCGCCAGCAGCGCCTCTCCGCGGGAGATCATGGCGGGGTCCCACCGGGTGACGTCCTGTTCCTCGAGCGGCACGAAGCATCCGTCCTCGGCACGCCTGGCCGGCCTGCGGGCTTCCGACAGGCACGTCAGCGCCGCGAGGCCGAGCACCTCCGGCTCGTCGGGCAGGAGGTCGGCGAGCACGAGGGCGAGGTGGACGGCCTCGGCGGACAGCGATTCGATGGCCGGAGCCGCCCCGGCGGCGACAGTCGTCGCCGGAGCCGCCCCGGCGGCGACAGTCGTCACTGAGCCCTGCGGCACCAACTGCCAGTCGATGGCGTACGCCCCGTACACGGCTTCGAGGACCGCGGGCAGGCGCTCGGCGAGCTGTTCGCGATCGGGCATCTCGAAGGGGATGCCGGTGTCCCGGATGCGCCTCTTCGCGCGCACCAGGCGCTGCGCCATGGCTGCGGGCTCCACCGCGAAGGCGGCAGCGATGGCCGCGGCATCGACGCCGAGCACCACCTGCAGCATCAGCGGCGTACGGACCGATGCCGCGATGGCCGGATGGGCGCAGACCAGCATCAACTCGAGCCTGCGGTCGGGGATGTCGGACCCGACGGGTTCGTCGAATGTGCCGAATTCGTCCTTTTCCCAATCCATTTCGTCGAGTGGCCGACTGGTCTGCCTGGCCGCCGACTTCCACACGTCGCGAAGCCGGTTGCGCGCGACGACCAGCAGCCAGGCCTCCGGGTTGTCGGGGACGCCGTCGTCGGGCCAACGCGTCAACGCCCGCTCCACGGCATCGGCCAACGCGTCCTCCGCGGCCGCGATGTCGCGGCCTGGCGCGGCGAGCAGCGCCAACAACCGGCCGTACGACTCGCGAACGACCCCGGCGAGCGCCGAGGCCGCCCGCGACCGCTGAGCGTTCAGGGGTGGTACCACCCGCGTCCGGGGGCGTACGTCCTTGCCACCGGCCGGATCTCGACCGATCCCCAGCCGTTGGCCGGGTTGCGCTGCGCCCACTTCAGCGCGTCGTCGAGGTTGGGCACGTCGATGACGAAGATGCCGCCGAGCTTCTCCTTGGTGTCGGCGAACGGGCCGTCCTGGATCTCGGGTGCGCCGTTGCGCGCCGTCACCGTCGTGGTGGCGTCGACGGTGTCGAGAACCTCGGTGGTGAGCAGGACTCCGGCCGCCGACAGGTCGTCGGCATACGCGGCGAACGCCGCCATCGCAGGCGCCATGTCCTCCTCGGTCAGACCGATCGAGGAACCTTCCTGGTAATGCATGAGCAGGCAGTAACGCATGATGTCGTCCTTGTCGTCGCGAGTGATGCTTTCATCGTGATGACGATTCAGGTGCGGGCAGATCGACATCGCAGGAAATCGGATCCGCGGGTTTCTTGCGCAACGCATCGATCGTCATCACCACCAGCGCCACCCAGATGAGGGCGAAGCCGATCCACCGGCCAACGGGCATCGGCTCGTGACCGATCAGGACTCCCAAGGCCATCTGCATGGCGGGGTTGAGGTAGAACAGCAGGCCCATGGTGATCAGCGGGAGCCGCTGCGCGGCGGCCGCGAAGAACAGCAGCGGTATCGCCGTGACGGGGCCTGCCAACATCACGAGGACGGCGTGCCCCGTCCCGTAGTGCAGGAAGTGCCCCTGGCCAAGCACGGCGAGCACGATCAGGTAGCCGCCCGCCAGCGGCAGCGCCAGGAAGGTCTCGACGGCGACGCTCACTCTGGGATCGGCCACCACCACCTTCTTCACCAGCCCGTAAAGCGCGAACGATGCGGCAAGCCCGACCGCGACGTACGGCGGCGCCCCGACCTCCACGATGAGGATCACCACCGCGACCACCGCGAGCAATAGCGCAAACAGCTGCCATCGCCCGATGCGCTCGCGGAACACCAGCACGCCGAGCGCCACAGTGACGAGCGGGTTGATGAAGTAGCCAAGCGCGGCGTCGACGACGTGGCCGTGCGTCACGGCCCAGATGTAGACGCCCCAGTTGATCGAGATCAGCGCCGACGCCGCCAGCAGCTGGAACCAGGCGCGCACGCCGAGCCGCCGCAGGTCACCGAGCCGGCGCGCCACGACGAGGACGAGGAACAGACTGGCCGCGCTCCACACGATGCGGTGGGCGAGTACCTCGAACGATCCGGCGGGCAGCAGCAGCGGGAAGAACAACGGAAACAGGCCCCACGAGACGAAGGCGCCTGCGCCGAACAACATGCCCGACCGTCGGGTGCGCGGTTCTGGGTTGCCACTCACGATTCGTGGTGGCGCAACAAGTCGAGCGCATGCTGCAGGTCCGCCGGGTACGGACTGGTGATCTCGATCCGCCGCCCGTCGGCAGGATGGGCAAACGCCAGCGACCGCGCATGCAGCCATTGCCGTTCCAGCCCAAGCCGTTTCGCCAACTTCGGATCGGCGCCGTAGGTCAGGTCGCCGCAGCACGGATGGTGCAGCGCCGAGAAGTGCACCCGGATCTGGTGTGTGCGACCGGTTTCCAGATGGACGTCGAGCAGGCTGGCGGCCTGGTGCGCCTCCACCGTGTCGTAGTGCGTGATGCTGTGCCGCCCGCCCTCGGTGACGGCGAACTTCCAGTCGTTGCCCTTGTGCCGCCCGATCGGTGCGTCGATGGTTCCGCTGGACGGGTCGGGGTGGCCCTGGACGAGTGCGTGATAGCGCTTGTCGACGGTGCGCTGCTTGAAGGCCCGCTTGAGCACCGTGTATGCGCGTTCGGAGATCGCCACCACCATCACGCCCGACGTTCCGACGTCGAGGCGGTGCACGATGCCCTGGCGTTCGTGCACGCCGGACGTGGTGATGCGGTACCCGGCGGCGGCCAGCCCGCCGAGCACGGTGGGGCCCGTCCACCCGACCGACGCGTGCGCGGCGACACCTGCGGGTTTGTCCACCGCCACGATGTCGGCGTCGGAGTACAGGACCGTCATGCCCTCGATGTCGACCGGCCGATTCTCCAGTGGCGCAGGGTCTTCCGGCAGTTTGACCTCGAGCCACGCCCCGGCGGCGAGGCGGTCGGACTTGCCTACGGGTACGCCATCCAGCTCGACGCCACCGGACTCGGCCATCGTGGCCACCGCGGTGCGGGACAAGCCGAGCAGCCGGGAAAGGCCTGCGTCGACACGCATGCCCGCCAGCCCCTCGGGGACCGGCATCGAGCGAGTGGTCATCAGGACGGTTCTGCCTCGTCGGCAGGGCGGGGCTGACCGGCTTCTGCAGTTGCGCCGTCCGGCTTGCGCCGCCCATCGGTATCGAAGTCGTAGCCGAACAGCGACAACCCGACCAACAGGATCGCCCCGCCCACCACGGCGGGGTCGGCGACGTTGAACACCGGCCACCAGCCGACGGAGAAGAAGTCGACGACGTGGCCGCGCAGCGGGCCCGGGGAGCGGAAGAACCGGTCCACCAGATTGCCGAGCGCACCACCGAGGATCATCCCAAGCCCCAGCGCCCACCACGGCGAGACCAGCCGTCGTCCCATCCAGGCGATGCCGATCACCACCCCGGTGGCGACCAGCGTGAGCACCCAGGTGTAGCCGGTGGCCATCGAGAACGCCGCGCCCGAGTTGCGCACCAACGTCCAGGTCACGGTGTCGCCGATGATCGGCACCGGCTGTCCAGGGGTGAGCAGCCTTACCGCAAGCACCTTGGTCACGACGTCCAATGCGAGCACCACGGCGGCGACCGAAAGCAGCAGGCGCAGGCGACGCCGCGAGGACCGCGGTGGGGTTTCCCCGTCGGCGGTCACTGGCTCGGCCGAGCCCGTTGATTCATCAGTCACTCCCACATCATTCCAAAGTGGCGATGGTGAACAATCGCCGCATGAGCCGCGTCGTCATCATCGCCACCGGCGGCACCATCGCCACCAGCACGGGCGACGACGGTGTCGCACGGCCCACCCGCACCGGAAGCGACCTGATCGCGGGCCTCGAAACCGACGATCTCGACGTCGTCGACCTGCTCTCCGTCGACAGTTCCGAGTTGACGCCCGCCGACTGGGATGCGATCGGTTCGGCCGCCGCGTCGGCGATCGAGTCGGGCGCCGACGGTGTGGTGATCGCGCACGGCACCGACACGATGGAGGAGACCGCGCTGTGGTTGGCGCTCACCTACGGCGGCGACGAACCCGTGGTGCTGACCGGGGCGATGCGCAGCGCCGACGCCCCTGATCCCGACGGGCCGAGGAACCTGCGCGACGCGGTGGCGCTGGCCGCGAACCCCGCGGTCCGGGGCAAGGGCGTGCTGGTGAGCTTCGGAGGGCGGGTGCTTCAACCGCTGGGCATGCACAAGTCCGCAAGCCGCGACCTGCACGGTTTCACGGGCACCGAGCTCTCCGCCGCATCGGCCGAGCGGGTGTTCCTCGGCCCCCTGTCGGCCGCTGTGGCACCGCGGGTGGACATCGTCGCCGCCTACGCCGGTAGCGACGCGGTGGCGCTGGACGCCTTCGTGGCCGCCGGCGCGCGCGGTGTGGTGCTCGAGGCCGTCGGCGCGGGGAACGCAGGCGCTGCGGTGGTCGACGGCGTGCGACGGCACTGCCGCGACGGCGTGGTGGTGGCGCTGTCGACCCGGGTACCGGGTGGGCACGTCAGGGCCAGCTACGGGCCGGGCCGCGCACTGGTGGACGCCGGGGCGGTGGTGGTTCCCCGGCTGCGACCGTCACAGGCCCGGGTACTCCTGATGGCGACGCTCGCCGCGGGCGCATCCGTCGGCGATGCCTTCGAGAAATGGGGCTGAGTTCGATGTGGGGCAAGAGGTTCGCAGGCATCGCTGGTGCGGTGGGATTCGTGTTGGTGACGGCACCGGTGGCTCACGCCGACCCCACCACCGACCCGCCCCGTGACGCCGAAGAACTCCACGACCTCCCGATCGCAGTTGGGCGGTACACCTCGCCTGCGGCTGGCGATTTCTACCACGTGTACTTCAAGACACCGGACGGTCGCTTCTGCGGGATCCTCCCGAACGGCGGGCCCGTCGGCTGCGACGCCGCCCCTAGTGATGCGCCGGGGGGCAGCAATCAGACCGTCGTGAACAGTTGGGGGCCCGCCGAGTACCGGCAATCGGATGCACCGTCGTTCACCCGCGACGTGGACGTCTTGCCAGAGGGATTCCGGCTGGAGAATTGGGGAGCCAGCTGCGGCATCAGGCAAGTGGGCACGGTGACCTGTACGACGTACGGGCAGCACGGGTTCACCATCTCGGCGCTCTACGGGGAGCTCTGGTAGGTCTCGGCGGTAAGGGCCTCGACGTAGTCGGGCCAGTCCAGGCTGTCGACGGGGTTGGCCTTGCGCACGTCCGGCGTGTCGTGGGGCATGGTGTGCGCGGGCCCAGGGCCGCTGCTGCGGGTCTCGAACCGCACCGTCATCACGCCATGGCCTGCGCCCTGCACCCAGCCATGCCCGTGGACGGTGTGGGTGACGTCGTCACCGACCCGCCACGCCGCGGGCGGCTGCTCGACGCTGGGCGCCTGCGCTGCGGAAGGGGCCGGCAGGTCGGACGCCTCGAGCGCCTGGTCCAGATCGGGGAACAGCGATTCCTGCCGGACGTCCGAGAGCCCCGAGAACCCAACGCCGAGAAGCCGGACCGGCCCGATTTCCATCGGGTCGAGTAGCAGCCTGCGGGCGGTGCCGATCAGTGTCGCGGCATCGGTGGTGGCGTACGGCAGCGTCGCGGACCTGGTGAGCGTGCTCATGTCGGACTTCTTGAGCTTGACGGTGACGGTGCGGGCGCCGCGGCCGTCGTTCTCGAGGCGGCGATGTGCGTGCTCGCCGATGGGACCGGTGGCCTCGCGCAGTTGATCCAACGTCGTCAGGTCTTCTGCGAACGTCGACTCGGCGCTGATCTGCTTGGCCCCGGCGCGCTCCGCGACGGGACGGTCGTCGATGCCCTTGGCCAGCTGGTGCAGTGCGGGCCCGACGGTGCCGCCGAGGATGTCGGCGACCTCGGCATCGGTCAGCGCGGCGAACGAGCCGACGGTCTCGATGCCGAGGCGGTGCAGCTTCTCCTCGGCGACCGGCCCGATCCCCCACAGCTTCCGCACCGGTAGCGCTGCGAGCATGATCGGCTCCTCGTCGCGCCGGACCACCCGGATCCCGTCCGGTTTGGCCAGTCCCGATGCGATCTTGGCGATCTGCTTTCCCGAGCCGGCTCCGACAGAAGCGACCAGGCCCGTGTCGGTTCTCACCTTCGCCCGCAGCTCCTCGCAGAACCGCTCGACGTCGTCGGCGGATGCGCCGGACAGTTCGACGGGCTCACCGAACGCCTCGTCGAACGACAGCTGCTCGAGGATCGGCACCAGCGACCGCACGGTTTCCATCACCCGGCCGCTGGCGACTCCGTACACCACGCCGCGCGGCGGCATCACCACCGCGGCGGCGCCGACCATCCGGCGGGCCTGGTGCATCGGCATGGCCGACCGTGCGCCGAACACCCGCGCCTCGTAACTTGCGCCTGCCACGACGCCGCGGCCACCGAGCCCGCCGACAAGCACCGGTCGCCCCTGCAGGGTGGGGCGAGTCAACTGCTCGACGGACGCGAAGAACGCGTCCATGTCGAAGTGCAGCACCCAGCGGTCCACGACTGCCGATGTTAGGCAGATAGCCTGACGCGCATGCCGCAACCCGCCCTCGACGTGCCGATCCGTGACGCGTCGATCCGCCTCGGGCAATTCCTGCAACTCGCCAATCTGATCGACACCGGCTCGGATGCCAAGATGGCCATCGCCGACGGGCAGGTCAGCGTCAACGGCGAGGTCGAGACCCGTCGAGGGCGCCAGCTGCACCACGGTGACACGGTCGCGTTCGGCGGCCAAACAGCCCGTGTCACCAGTGGCTGAGAGCTACAGCGACTTGAGCCAGAACGGCCACCGCGGGTCGGACATCTTCATCCGCGCCCGCATCAGCTTCCAATAGCCGTACTTGTGATAGTCGAAATCCCAGGTGGAGTTGAGCTGCTGGTTCACGCACGCCCACAGTCCCCACTTGATGTCCGCCAACGCGCTGCACACTTGCACCCGCGACGACAGAGTGAAGTCCACTCTGCCGTAGAAGTTCTCCACCAGATCCAGGATCTGTTCCTCGTCGTAGAACATCTCGGTGGTCAACAGCGCGAGCTCATAGGCGCGTTCGTTGTTCGACGCGAACTCGTAGTCGACCATTCTCATCGGCTGACCGTCGGTTACCAGGAAGTTGCCCGGCATCGGATCATTGTGGCAGGCAACGAGATCCAGTCCGGAAGCGAGCATCGCCGATTTCGCCACGCGATACTCGCCGAGGATGAGCTCGGAGTCGTCGGGCAGCCGCACCCCCAGTTCGCCGACCTGAGCCAGATGCTCCTCGATCATGTCGAACATCGTCTTGGTCCCGCTGAGCAGGTCACCCTCGTGCAATACCCGGTAGATGTCCACGATCTGGCGGGCAATGGTGGGATCCTTGAAATCACCGTTGGTGCAGGCACGATAGCCCTCGAGGAACTCGATGACCTCGATCCCGCTCTCGGGATCGAAGTACACCAGCTGCGCGCCGACGCCGCGCTCCCCCGCTCGGCGGGCGGCCTCGTTGGCGAGCTTGCGGTCGATGAACGCGTCGCTGCCCTCGCCGGGGATCTTCAGGAAGTAGCGCCTGTCTGCACCGGCAACGGTGATGCGCCAGTTGCTGTTCTGCAACCCCCCGAGTACCGGCTCGTACTCGACTCGTTTGCCATGCCACGGCGCGATCATCCGCAACACGGACTCCACGCGATGCTCGGCCTGATTGCGGGCCGTCCCGACCGCCCTGGCACCGGTAGCCCCTGGCGCGGCTTCGGTTGCGGTCATAGGTTTCTCAACCGATCGTGGAAGTGGGCGTCGCCGAGCCCGCCGCGCGCCCGCAGGAACTGCCAGTCGGAGAACTTCGAATACTCGAGGGTGCCAGGCCGCGCCGCGTCGGCATAGGCGCCGATCAGCCCCCAGCGCACGCAATCGGCGACGCCATAAACCCTGGCCCGGTCGAACAACGCCTGATCGAAGTTGCCCCATGCCATTTCGAAGACCTCGCGAGCGGGCGAGTCGAAGGGGCGCACCTCTGCCAGCAGCACGCCTAGGTCCTGCAACGGGTCCATCACCGCAGCCACGTCCCAGTCGACGAGCAACATGCGGCCGTCCGTCGGTAGCAGCACGTTCGACACGTTGCCGTCACCGTGGCACGGCACCCGGTCGAACCCGGTTGCGACGATCCGCTTTTCGGCCAAGTCGAGTAGCCGAACCATCCAGTCGAAGTCCTTGGGGAGGTTCACCGCCATCGTGGTGGCCAGTGCCGACAGCGCGCGGATGTCGTCGAAGACGGTGGCGACGCGGGTTATCGACGCGAACGTGTGCACCCGCTGACGGAGCCGGATGAGCTCCTCCAACCGGGCATCGTCATCGAAGACGTTCAACGTTGCCGTCGAGGAAGTATCGACGAAGTTCTCCGATACCAGCACACCCGCCGCCGCATCCGCCGCGTGCACCCGCGGTCCCACTCCGAGTTCACCGGCCTCGTTGGCTGCGGCGAATGCGTGCGCAATGTCGACATAGGCCCGTGCGTGGTCGATCATCGACTTGACGAACACCGTTTGCACTGGCGGCAATTCGTCGATACTGCGAACGTCGAGGCACTCAGAGTCTGCGCCCCACCAACTCGGGCTGGCCATGGCCGAGGTGGCCTCGGCGGTGATCGGAGTGTCCACGAAGAGACCGAGGGCCTGCAACGTCGCGGCCACGGCAGGCTGGGTGACGGTCGCCATTCAACTACCTCCGGCGTGCGCGACGTTCACGAACTCGGGCCAGACCATCGGGAACGGCCTGTGACGTTCCAGCCACTTGGTCAACCGCAGCACCTCGCGGTCGGCGAATCGCTGGCCGACCACCTGGATACCAACCGGCAGGCCACCGCGCATGCCGAAGCACAGTGCTGCCGCAGGCTGGGTGGTCTGGTTGAACCATGCGGTAAAGCCGCAGTGCGCCAAGGGTTGTGACGGATCGAGCCCGCACTCTTCGGCCCCGAACCCGACGACCGGGATGATGGGCGCGATCACGTAGTCGAACTCGGCGCAGGCCGCCCGCATCCGCTCAGCCGATCGGGCCACCGCCTCGCCGTCGCGGGTGAGGTCGGTGGCACTGTAATCGGCCGCGGGCGCACACCACTCGCGGATCGCCCGGTGCACCAGCGCGCGGCGGTCGACCGAGATGGCTTGCAGCTCGGTCAGTGCTCGCACCTGGAACAGCCGGTCGAGCGCGCCGTAGGGGTCGTCGCCGAATACCGGCGGTATCGCCGACACGGTCGCGCCACCGTCGCGCAGCGCCGCGGCCGCATCCGCCACGGTCAGCAGCACCGCATCCTCGACGCCGACCCCGTGACCGAGGTCGGTCAACACGCCGATCCGGAGTCCGTTGGGCGACAACTCGTCCCACGTCGGGTACGCGTCCTCCGGCGGAAGACTCCACACGTCACGGGCGTCGGGACGACTCAGCGCGTCGTACATGTCCATCACGTCGTCGACGGTGCGCCCCATCGGCCCAGCCGACCGCATGGTGGACGGTGCGATGTGCGGGATACGCCCCTGGGTGGGCTTCAACGCGACAAGGCCACAGTGCCCGGCTGGCAGGCGCACCGAGCCTGCGATATCGGATCCGACGGCCGAGAACCCGATGCCTGCGGCGAGCGCGGCGCCGGCGCCCGCGCTCGAGCCGCCGGTGTTGCGCGAGGGGTCCCATGGGTTGCGGGTGATGCCGTACAGGGAGCTGACCCCCGCAGCCATCATGCCGAAGTCCGGCATCGTGGTCTTGCCGACGATGACCGCACCTGCATCCTTCAACCGAGCGGCCGGCGGCGCGTCGACGGTCGAATCGGCCAGGTGGCGGTTGGCGGCGCAGCCATGGCGCCACGGCATCCCGACGGCGTGCACGCTGTCCTTGATGGTCACCGGAAGACCGTCCATCGGCCCCGCTGGCGCACCGGCCGCCCACCGCAGCGCCGACGCCCGCGCCGCGGCGTAGGCCCCGTCGGTGTCCACATGGGCCATTGCGTTGATGACCGGATTCCGGTGCCCGATCCGCTCCAGAGTGCGCTCGAGGACATCCACCGGCGTCAGTGCGCCGCTGCGATATCCCTTGCGTACCGTCTCGGCGCCGCGGTCGAGGACCTCGTCGATCATGCGACCCTGGTCTCCTCGAGCACCCCGGTCACCATCCGACGGGTCGTCGCGGTCAGCATGCGCAGCCCGGCGAGCATCTGCTCATCGGTGGTGAATTCGCGTTCGTTGTGGGATATGCCGTCCACGCTGGCAACGAACAGCATCACCGTGGGAACGACCTCACGCAGGCTCACCGAATCGTGCCCGGCCATGGTCGGCATTTCACGCCAACTCAGCCCGAGATCGTCGGCAACCGCACCCGCCAGCGCGATGCCGGAGTCGTGATAACGCGCCGACGGTCGCAGAGTCGCCGATTCGACCGTGACGGTCGTCTCGGCTGTCTCGGCGATCTCGGCGATTCGTCGCAGCAACGACCGATGCGCGGCGTGCAGGGTGTCGGCGTCCAGCGCCCGCAGGTCGGCGGCGAGCCCGACCCTTGCCGGCACCACCACCGGAGAGTTGGGTTCGATGCGCATCGCCCCGACCGAACCCAGCACCGTGTCGACGCCGAACTCGTCGGCGACTGCCCGGACAGACAGCACCACCTGGCTGGCACCCACCAGGGCGTCCCGCCGATAGCGCATGTGGGTGGCGCCGGTGTGGGCTTGTTCACCCTGCACGGTGATCGAGTACTTGTAGGCGGCCCAGTTGCCGGTCACCACACCGATGTCGAGCGCTTCGTCGCTCAGGGTTCGGCCCTGCTCGATGTGGATCTCCGCATAGCAACCCGCCTCCGGCGGTACATCGGTGCCATGGAAGCCGATGTCGCGCAATGCATCCCGTACCGTCGCGCCGTCCTTGCCGACGGTGTCCAGTGCCGCGCCGGTGGCCACCCTGCCGACGTAGACGGCGCTGCCCATCAGGCTCGGGGAGAAACGCGAGCCCTCCTCGTTGAACCAGTTGACGGCGGCCACGTTCAGCCGTGCGCCATCGGGTGGCTGCGCGGCCGCCGCCGCGGCGGCGTAGGCACCTGCGAGCACGCCGTAGGCGCCGTCGAACCGCCCGGAGGTGGGTTGGCTGTCCAGGTGAGAGCCGACGAGCACGTACGGGGCCCCGACGACGGCTTCGGCGCAGCCGTACATGTTGCCGACCGCATCGACCCGGCATCGCAGCCCGTGCTTGGCGAACCAGTCGCGAAGCCATTCGCGGGCTCGACCGTCGGCTGCGGTGGCCGCCTCGCGGTCCACCCCGCCCGCGGCGGTCGCTCCGATCGCCGACAGCTCAGCGAAATCGGCGAGGAACGCGGCCTCGCTCAGCGGGTGGTGAACCGGGTCAGCCATCGAGCGCATCCGTGCGCGCCACGGACGCTGCGGGTCCGGTGACGTTCTCCCGCGACTCTTCGGCCAGCACTTGTAGTTGCTGTTCGAGTGAATCATCCGGGATCGGCGCGGCGTTGCGCACGGTGATCTTCGCCGCTTCGAACATCTCTGCCACCCTTGCCTTCTCGACGTCATCGGTCTTGACGAGCACCGCGGCGCCCAGATAGACCGCGAGGTTCACCACGATCCCGACGATACCGCCGGTCAGGCTTCCCAGCGCGCGGATGTCGTCGGGGTAGATCCAGGTGAGCACCATCGCGACGACGAAACCGGAAACCATGCCCGCCACCGCCCCCTGCTTGTTGCCGCCCCGCCAGAAGATGCCGAGGAACAGTGGCACCGCCAGCTGCACCACGCCCTGGTAGGAGATCTGCGCGAGCAGTTGCAGACGGCTCATGTTGAACGTGGCGTAGGCGACGATGCCTGCCAGCGCCATGAAGGCCATCATCGAGGTCTTGGCGACGAACGTCAGCTGCTTGTCCGACAGGGGCCGCTTCTCGGTGTTCACCAGGTCGTTGGCGATCTGGAGGCCGCAGACTTGAACGCTGCCGTCGATGTGTCCCATGGAGGCGGCGAACACGATGGTGATGCCCAGCCCAAGCAGCCAGGTGCCGCCGTATTCGCTCATGACGGTGAACCAGCCGGCCTGCGGGGCCGCTACCACGGCGGGCATCGCGGTGGCCGCGATGCCCACCAACATCAGCAGCGTGTAGAAGACACCTGATATCAGCACCGTGCACAACGTGCCAGCCTTGACCGACCGGACGCTGGATGCGGTGTAGATGCGCTGGAAACTCGTTGGCCAACAAAGCGATCCGACGACTCCGGTGAAGATGAGAGCGAAGATGTAAAGAGGTCCGTAGTGGTCACCGTCGCCGGGCAGCACCAGGTACTGGTGGGCGACGTCGTTCAGCGCGCCAAAGCTGACCGGGCCCCCGGCGATACCGGACAGCAGCACCATGCACACGATCGCCGAGAACACGTAGGCGACGGTGCCCTGGAACGCGTCGGTCATGATGAGACCGCGCATGCCCATCCGCACGGTCCAGTACTGCCGCACGATGATCACGGCAAGCCCGATGAGCAAGCACGTGGTGACCGACCAGGCGCCGGCGCTGGCGAGCTCGAAAACCGTCCCGAGCGCCTGCATTCCGAGCACGACCCAGGGAAACAGGGAGACGATGCCGATGAGGCTGGCGACCACCTTGACTGCGGGAGAGTCGAACCGCCGACCAAGTAGGTCCGGTTGCGAGCGCAGGTCGTACTTCTTGCCCCAGCGCCATGCGCGCGTCGCCATGAAGTACATCATCGCCACGCCGAGAGTCGAGTAGGCCAAGCCGTATAGCCCGAAGACTCCGGAACCGGTGGCCAATCCGAGAAACGCGATGAACGTCGCACCCGGCCACCAGGAGTTCACGTAACTCATCCCCACATACCAAGGGCCGTACCTGCGCCCTCCGACGGCGTACTCGTCGAAGGTGGGCACCGTCTTCTGTTGGGTCACATACAGAATCGCGATCACGATCGCATAGAACACAGCCAGCATTCCGAGCATGATCAACACGTCAGCCTCCAAGGTTTTCGGTGGCGGGTTCCAGCGAGTCGTCATCGAGTTCGCCGCGGATGTCTTCGACGATGTAGAACGCCGTCAGAGTCAGTCCGAGGGCGAAGGCATCGATGATCCAGTACATGATCGCGAACGGGATGCCCAAGATCTCGAAGCTGATTCCGCTGCCCCACAGATACAGCGGCGGGAAGAGGGCGAACAGGAGCGCCAGGGCATACAGCGTCCCGAAGAAGGTGAGAATGGACCGGCGACTGAGCGCCCGAACGTGATCTTTCATTTTCGAATTCCTTGAGCTCGATGGCGAATTCCGGGCGCCACGTACGACAACAGCGCGTTGTGGACCAACCCATTGCTGGCGATCCCGTTGCGGCCGTCGAATACTCGGCGACCGTCGAGGCTGGAGAACCTGCCACCGGCCTCCTCGATGATCACCGACATCGGTGCCAAGTCGAAGGGCTGTGCGGTGTAGTCGACGACGGCGTCGGCGAGTCCGCAGGCCACCATTGCGTACCCGAACGCATCCCCCCAGGTGCGTAGGACCACACCCTGCGCGTGGAGGTCCCCGATGACCTCTGGGTCCCAGTCCTCCAACCAGGTCGCCATCACGTAGGCGCCGTCGAGGACGTCTCGGGTGGACACCGCCACCCGCGCACCGTTCTTCCAGCAGCCCTTGCCCCGTTCGGCGTGGACGATGACGCGGGCGCTTGGCATGTTGATGATGCCGAAGACGATCTCGTCACCTTCCTGTAGCGCGATCAGGTTCGCGTACAACGGGACTCCTCGGATGAAGGACTTGGTCCCGTCAATGGGGTCGACGATCCAGCGGTATCCGCTGTCGCCGTCGATGTCGGGGTACTCCTCGCCGGCGAAGGCGTCGTCGCCGAACTCCGTCGAAACCGCGGCGCGCAGATACTGCTCGATGTCCCGATCGGCATCGGTGACGGGCGACCCGTCGGCCTTGGTCTGGACGCGCAGACTGCGGGTGTCGAAGTGCTGGCGCGACATTTGTCCCGCCACCTCGGCCATTTGCAGGCCGAGCTGGATGCGCTGCGTGCGACTCTCGCTCACGAGGACAACGATCCCGATAGACCATTTCTGGTTCGTTGAACCGGGTGTTACGCACATGTAACGGCTGCTGCGCACTCCCGCCGCGGTGTCGCTGTGAACTTGCCCGCGCGAACATGCGACTCACGACGTGCCGCCCTACCGTGGAGGGCGACACCACGGGGGCCGGCGGAAGGAGGCCAGGTCATGCTGTTGCTCGAGAATGCGCACGAGGCACTCCGACGACTCGCCGACGAACTCGCCGAACGCGGCGAGGCGAGGCTGCCCAACGAGCGGGCACTGGCCGAGCGGTTGGAGACCTCGCGCACCACCGTTCGCAAGGCCCTGGATCTACTCGAGTTGGACGGAACGATCCGTCGGGTCAAGGGCCGTGCGGGCGGCGCTTACCTCACGCAGCTGCCGCAGCGGGATGCCTCGCCACAGGCGGCACGGCCGCTGTGCCGCAGTCGCGGCATCCTGCGCAGCCTCAACACGGTGAAGGGCATCCCGGAGATCCTGCACGAGCAGGGCTTCCGCGACGGCACCACCGTCATCAAAACCGGGCTGGTACCCCCGCCGTCTCGGGTCAAGGCGGCCCTCGCGCTGCCCGGGTCTGAACCCGTGGTGTCACTGTTGCGGCTGCGCCATGCCGACGGCGAGACGCTGTCACTGGAACTGATGTACCTGCGTGCCGAGCTTTCGTGGGTGCTGCGTACCGAGTTGAAGTCGGTGTACCGAACGTTGTGGTCGGAATTCGGGCTGCAGATCTGCGTCGCCGACGAGTCCATCGGGATCGCCGCCATATCAGCCGCGGAGGGCACCTTGCTCGGTCAGCCGCCGGACACGCCCGTGCTCAAACTGGAGCGCACCGGTTACGACCAGCACGGCCGCCCCATCGAGTACTCCGTCGACCTGTTCCGTGCAGACCGCACCCGGCTGCAGGTGCGGTCGCAGTCCCCGGTCAGCACACAGCGGAGATAGGGACGCCTGCGCCGTTAAACGCTTCGCGCTACCTGCTCAGGCCTTCGCGATCGACGCCCTGACACCGTCGCCGATGTCTGAGCCCTCGGGCAGCTCGCCGAATTCGAAGCTGGTGGCCAGGATCTCGCGCGCGATCAGGCCGCTGTGGGTTTCCGCCCAGCCAGCACGCCCGGCGGGCACGTCGATCACGACGCTGATGCGGTCGGACACGTCAAGCCCGGTGGACTTGCGCAGCTCCTGCAGTTCGCGGATCCGGTCCTTGGCCCAGCCCTCGGCCTCGAGTTCCTCGGTGACGGTGCCGTCGAGCACCACCAGCCCCGCTCCACCCGGGAGCGCCACCGTGAACGCCGGGTCAGCAGCGACCAGCTTGGAGCTGTACTCCTCGGGAAGCAGCGTGGTGGGGCCCGCGGTCAGCGTGCCGTCGGGGTTGACCACGCCCTCGCCGGCCTTGACCGCCTTGATCGCGGCCTGCACGTCCTTGCCGATCCGCGGCCCTGCGACCCTGGCGTTGACGGTCAGCTCGAAGCGGCCGTAGGCGTCGATGTCGTCGGTCAACTCGACCGCCTTGACGTTGAGCTCGTCGGCGATCAGATCGACGAAGGGCCGCAAGGCGTCCGGATCCTGTACGGCAACAGTCAATTTCGGCAGCGGCAAGCGCACCCGCAGGTTCTTCGCCTTGCGCAGCGACGACGCCGCCGAGCACACGTCGCGGACCTGATCCATGGCCGCCACCAGATCGGGATCGGCGGGCAGCAGACCGGCTTCCGGCCAGTCGGTCAGGTGCACCGACCGCTCCCCCGTGATACCGCGCCAGATCACCTCGGAGATCAACGGCAGCAGCGGAGCGGCCAGCCGCCCGGTGACCTCCAATACGGTGTGCAGGGTGTCGATGGCATCGGGGTCCTCGGCCCAGAATCGCGAACGAGACCGTCGCACATACCAGTTCGTCAGCGCCTCGGTGAACTGTCGAATCTGATCGCAGGCTCCGGAGATGTCACACGTGTCCATCGCCTCGGTGAGGTCGTCGCGCAGCACCGCGAGCTTGGCCAGGATGTAGCGATCGAGCACGTTCGTCGAGTCGGTCCGCCACGTGCCCTTCTCCGGCGCGTACAGCGCAAGGAACGTATACGCGTTCCAGAACGGCAGAAGCACCTGCCGGACGCCCTCCCTGATCCCCTGCTCGGCGACGACGAGGTTGCCGCCCCGCAGGATCGGCGAAGCCATCAGGAACCACCGCATCGCATCGGAGCCGTCGCGGTCGAACACCTCGGTGACGTCGGGATAGTTGCGCAGCGACTTGCTCATCTTCTGCCCGTCGCTGCCCAGCACGATGCCGTGCGATACAACGGTTTTGAAGGCGGGCCGGTCGAACAGCGCCGTGGCCAACACGTGCAGCAGATAGAACCAGCCACGTGTCTGGCCGATGTACTCGACGATGAAATCGGCGGGATTGTGCGCGTCGACCCCTACCTCGCCGCCGGCGCCGCTGACGCCGTCGAACCACTTCTGATTCTCGAATGGGTAGTGCACCTGTGCATACGGCATCGAGCCCGAGTCGAACCACACGTCGAAGACGTCCTCGATGCGCCGCATCGTCGACTTCCCCGTCGGATCATCGGGGTTGGGCCGCGTCAGTTCGTCGATGTAGGGCCGGTGTAGATCGGCCGGGCGTACGCCGAAGTCGCGCTCGAGTTCGTCGAGGCTGCCGTACACGTCGACTCGGGGATGGGCCGGGTCGTCGGACTTCCACACCGGAATCGGACTGCCCCAGTAACGATTTCGCGAGATCGACCAGTCGCGGGCACCCTGCAGCCATTTGCCGAACTGGCCGTCCTTGACGTGTTCGGGATACCAGGTGATCTCCTGATTGAGCTCCACCATGCGATCCCGGAACTCGGTGACCTTGATGAACCAGGACGACACCGCGCGGTAGATCAACGGGTTCCGGCACCGCCAGCAGTGCGGGTAGGAGTGTTCATACGTCTCGTGACGCAGCAGCACGGCGCCGTTGGCCGCGACGGGGCCGCTGCCGTTCTTCAGGTCGCGGATGATCTGTGGGTTCGCGTCGAACACGTGCTGTCCGGCGTAGTCCGGCACCGTCGAGTCGAAGCGGCCCTTCGAGTCGACCGGCGTGACTGCTGCGATGTCCGCCGCATCGGCGGTCGCCTTGTCGTCCTCACCGTAGGCAGGCGACATGTGCACGATGCCGGTGCCGTCTTCGTTGGTGACGAACGGGCCGGGAAGGACCTGAAAGGCGTTGGGCGAGTCCATGAAGTACGGAAAGGGCGGTAGGTAGCGGATGCCGAGGAGTTGCTCTCCGGCGAAAGTCCTCAACACCGTCGGTTCCTCGCCGAGCTCGCGGGCATACGCCGCGAGGCGGGCTTCCGCGAGGACGTAGCGGCTGCCGTCGGCCGCTTCGACCTCGACGTAGGTCATCGTGGGGTTGACCGCGACGGCCTGGTTGGAGGGCAGCGTCCACGGTGTCGTCGTCCAGATCAGCAGGCGTGCGCCCGCCAGCTCGCCGTCGACGACCAGGAAACCCACCGTCAGCGCAGGATCCTGGCGGCTCTGGTAGACGTCGTCGTCCATCCGCAGCTCGTGGCTGGACAGCGGGGTCTCGTCGTTCCAGCAGTACGGCAGCACGCGATAGCCCTCGTAGGCAAGGCCCTTGTCCCACAGCTGCTTGAACGCCCACAACACGGACTCCATGAAGCTGGGGTCCAGCGTCTTGTAGTCGTTGTCGAAGTCGACCCAGCGGGCCTGGCGGGTCACGTACGCCCGCCACTCCTGCGTGTACTTGAGCACCGACGCGCGACAGGCCTCGTTGAACTTGTCGATCCCCAGCTCTTCGATCTGCGCCTTCTCGGTGATACCGAGTTGACGCTGCACCTCGAGTTCGGCGGGCAGACCGTGGGTGTCCCAGCCGAACCGGCGCTCCACCTTGTAGCCCCGCATGGTCTGGTACCGCGGAACGATGTCCTTGACGTAGCCGGTGAGTAGGTGGCCGTAGTGCGGCAGCCCGTTGGCGAACGGCGGGCCGTCGTAGAACACGTACTCCGGTGCGCCATCGCGCCGATCGATGCTGGCGCGGAATGTGCCGTCGGCGTCCCAGTAGTCCAGCACCTCGGTCTCGAGCTGCGGGAAGTTGGGGGCGCCGCCGGCCGGCTTCGGGTAGGCAGTCACTGCGTGGTCGTCTCCTGTGCCAATACGTCAGGCACGGGGACGACGCAGCGCGTGTGCGCGAACGCCGCGGTACCACCCCGCTTACGCACCAGATCTAGTCCCCGTCGCTTCGCTCGCCCCGGGAAGGCACGCCGCTCATTCGGGCGTTGACGGGCCCACCCGTTCGGCTCTACTGGGCTGCATCAGCCGTTCTTCCGAAGGCTCCCCGGTGATGGCCGGATCGGCGCCTATGGCCTCGATCTTAGAGGCTAGGGGTTTCCCGAGGCCAATTGTTTGGCTAGTGCGCCATCGCCAACTCGGCGCCCGCCAGGACGGGCGCGGCGGCCTCCGAGGTCAATTCGATGAGTGCGTACGGCAGCTGCTCGGAGAGCTCCTGGATGGTGTGGCGCTCGAAACTGGGAGCGTCGTACCACCAATCGAGCACCAGAACCGCGCCGCGACGGTGTGCGTACAGCTCGAGCAGGTGCCCGAGTCCCGCGGGCTCGGGCTCGCAGGTCTCGTAGGCGAAGAGGATGTCGGACAGCGGTTGCGCGTGCGGATCGTCCGGCACGCCGTGCACGGTCCGTCGCAGCGACACCGCCGCCGTCATGTGATGGACGCCGGCCAGCATCTCGGTCGCGTCGACGCGCTGCGGACCAACGCACGATAACTGCACCGGATACATGGTGCGGCCGTGACCCAGCAGGTCGACGGCGGCCACACCCTCGCCGATGGTTCGCTGGATCGCCCGGCCGAGCGCGGCGAGCAGGATGTCGTCGGCGCTCACCCCGAGGGCCAGGCTCGCACCGTCGAGTTCCTGCGTCAGGACTTCCGACAGCTCCGCGGAGAGGATTGCGATGTCGCCGTCCTCGGGACTGCCAGCGACGTCGTAATCGGTGATCTGCAAGTTTGCGGACTTCATGTGAGCGAGATTACAGCAAATTCCCAAAAATGGGAGACCTCTACCAAAACTGTGACGACCGTGTCAATTATCGGTCGACATTCCTCTTTTCGATAGCTACTGCCCAATCCCGGGAACTGGGTCTATGGTGATAGCTGTGCCGCGCACTGATGAGAACGGCAGGCAACTCAAAGCCCTGCTCGATTACCTGCTCGACGGCGACGTCGACGCCAAGGCGATCTACGACGCTCTTGGCACGTCCAGTAGTACGTACTACCGGCGCATCAAGGAATCGGATTACCCGAACGCCGAGGAGCTGCGCCACATTGCTGACCGGTTCCATCTCAGCTATCCCGACCTGCAGGTTCGGTTCGGCCTGATGAGCCGCGAAGAGGTCTGGACGTACCTCGAGACGGCGCCGCTGAGCGTCGCCACCGCGACCGACACCCAAACCGACACCCGGACCGTTCGGCGGCCCAAGTTGTCGCAACTGGCGCCGCGACCCGACGCACCCCCGCTTTAGCAGTACTATTTGCTGACGGCATTCCAGCTCGAAGGCGACCCCCGATGGCACTAACAGTCCTGATCACGATCACCATGGCATGCATTGCATGGAGTTTGTGGATTCGGCGTGTCACGTGGTCGTGCCGCTGGGAGGTTGCCGCAACCCTCAACATCGCCCTGCAGGGTTTGGCCGTGTTGCTCATGTCACCGTGGGCCTCCGAGACCGTTGGCCAGTGGCTGCATGCACTGACCGGCAAGTGGAATCTCGAGGACTACATCGGCCACGACATGTACATCGTGGCGGCGTCTGCGGTCGTCTACAACGCCCTTGGCCGGTTGCAGGACGACCACGCGATGCAGAAGACGTTCAAGCAGTACGTCGAAATTCCGGCGACGCTGTGCATTCCGCTGCTGCTGGCCACCTTCACGCTCGGCAACGGCGCTCGCATCTACCGGACGGACTTCTTCGAGGTACCCACCGACTTCTGGCTCAACATGTACTGGCTGCTGCTCTGCGGCACTTTGATCTACCTGTTGGGTTACGGCGCGCGAGCGCTGTTGGTGCTGCGCAAGGATCCGCGGTCCAAGCGCATTGCCAACGTCTACCTCGTCGCATCGGTCAGTGGCATTCTCGCCTGCACGGTCCGCATCGTCACCGCATTCGTGCCGCAGTGGCAGGCCATCGAGGGCGGCACGTTGGTGTGGGTCTTCGCGTGTGGGTGCGGAGCAGGCTTTGCGCTGGCGTCGGCGCACTCGTGGCGCATCAAGACCAAGTGGTTCAGCAAGGCGAACACCTAGCCCACGCGCCTTAACCCGCCCCTTCCTGCCCGCCCAATGTCCCACATTCACAGGCATCGACCGAGGCACACGGGCACGCGATCGCCCACTCGATGATCTCCCCTGGCCCGCCGCAAGGTGGCCATCTGCGCGTCGATGTCGGTCAGCTTGGCCTTCGCCAGCAAGCGACTCACCGGACGTCCTGGATCGGCGTCGGTCAGCAGCACCCGGATCTCGTCGAGGCTGAAGCCGGCCGTCTTGCAGCAACCAATCACCTCGAGCCTGGTCATCACCGACTGGTCGTAACGCCGTCGCCCGGCGACCCTGGCCGGTGGGCGCAGCAGACCCGAATCCTCGTAGCGCTGACACCCTTCTCGAATCGCTCGCATCGTCGCGTTACGCGCAGCTGCGCACCTTCCGCGACGGCCGTGCGGTCGACACCCCCATGTGGTTCCACCTCGACGGCGACACCCTGGTCTTCCGGACCAAGATCGGCCCGAAGACCCGCAGGCTCTTGGCCAATCCCCACGTCGAGATGTGGCCCTGCGACTACCGCGGCCGCTACGCCGACCGCACGCCGACCATCGGCGGGCAGGCGACGATACTGAGCGGCGGCGCTGCCGAGGCCGCGAACCGGGTACTACAGAAGCGGTACGGCTGGCAATACAACGTGGTTCCGCTGCTCAAGGTGCCTGGCGTGAAGAACGTCGATCACCAGCTCCCGCTACGCGAGAAGCTGCGCCGTGCGACCACCAAGAAGATCTGGCCCGACAGCGCCATCGCCGAAGTGAAGCTCACCAGCGCCGATGCGAGAACCGCTGTACCAGAGACCGTTTCAGCTCCGGACGACTCGCCGCGACGAGGGTGAACGTCGCGTACCTGGCGAGCAGCTGAGCGGGCGATGCGCTCAGCAATGCCGACCCGCCGTCGCTGACGACCAGGGTGGCCGCGGCCCGCACCGCAAGCTCGGCGCCGTCCGTTCTTGCTTCGAGCAGTCGGGCCGAATCCCCGAGTCCGGCGTCCAGCCTCCCGCGGATCGCGTGGGCGTCGGCACGCAATGCCTGCGCCTCGTCGGTCCGGTCCCCCGCGTCGAGCAGCGCGGCGCAGCGCAGCACCAGCCCGATCGGGAGCGTGCCGTTGAGTCTCGACCCGAAGTTCTGGGCGGCCATGAACTGGGCACGGGTGACCCGGCTGACGATGCGCTCATCGGGGATCACCAGGCCGTCGACGTCGAGGGAGACGGTCTCGGTGGCGTCGGCGACGAACAGCGACTGGTGGGTCACGCCGGTGATTCCCGCCGCGGGCTCGGCGGTGATGATGCCCGCCACGATGTCGCCAGAGTCGACGTCGCCCGCCGAGACCTGCAGGACGTCGACGACACCCCAGCCGCTGACGAACGGGGCGTGACCGGACAACCGCCAGCCGCCGTCCACCCGTTCCGCGCGCATCCTGGGCGGTACGGGCACGGCACCGGCGAATGCCACGCCACCCTTGGTCCGGCCTGCGATCAGCTCCGGTAGCAGTTCGTCGCGCAGGGCCGTGTTCGGCGACGCGGACAGCGCCGCCAGCACCCCGTGATGCTGCACCCAGGTGAACGCCGTGGCCAGGCATCCACCCGCCATGATCTCGAGGATCTCCACGAGGTCCGCGAATTCGAGTCCGGGACCGCCGAGTTCGAGTGGTGCCGCGATCCCGTAGAGGCCGGCGTCGGCCAGTGCGCGCCAGTGACCGTCCGGGATCTCCCCGCTGGAATCGACGAGGAGTGCGGCGGGAAACAGGACCTCGTCGGCGATCTCGCGCGCCAGGTCCACCAGATGCGTCGTCACGCTCGGAGACGATATCGGTCCGCCTCGGTGTGGCCTGGATCACCGCGTGGGCGAACGAACGATATCGCCCGGCTGTACCCGAATGAGCTAATTGACGCTTTGGCAACGAACGAATGGTAGTGTCCAACACCTCATAGTGCATATACATGGGTGTAGATGAATCACGGGGAATCCCAAATGATTTGCTGATGCACTACCACGGGCCCCGTTGCGACGACGATACCCGGCTCGGCCCACGCCCGGCACCCCGCACCGTTTGGCCATGGAGCCGCCTCCCGTGCTCTGATTCCCTAAGCTCTAGCTACTGTTTCCCGCACTCCTGCTGTTGAGAGGGGCCAGCCGATGTCCGGCTCGTCGATTCCCGAGATTCTCCGCGAGCGAGCAAGCTTGCAGCCGAATGACACGGCGTTCACGTTCGTCGACTACGAGTCGGATTGGGACGGCGTATCGACCACCCTGACGTGGGCCCAGCTCTACCGCCGCACGACCAACCTCGCGCGCGAGCTCAGCGGGATCGCCAAGACCGGCGATCGCGCCGTCATCGTCGCCCCACAGGGCCTCGAGTATCTGGTCGCGTTCCTCGGATCGCTCGAGGCGGGCCTCATCGCCGTGCCGCTGTCGATCCCGATGGTCGGAGCCAGCGATGAGCGCGTCACCGCGGTATTGCGTGATGCCGCACCGACCGTCGTGTTCACCACCTCGTCGATCGCCGACACCGTGGCCCCCTACGTGCAGCCGTCCGACGGCCGCCCCGCGGCGACCCTGCTCGAAGTCGACCGGCTGGACCTGGACACCAGGAATCGGGCCATCCGTCGCGAGGAGCCCCGACCGGAAACCGCCTACCTGCAGTACACCTCGGGATCGACGAGGACACCTGCGGGCGTCATGGTGACCAACCGGAACCTGGCGGCGAACTTCGAACAGATCATGCGGGACTTCTTCCCCGAGTACGGCAAAGTCTCCCCTCCAGGTACCACTGCCGTTTCCTGGCTGCCCTTCTACCACGACATGGGCCTGATCCTCGGCGTGTGCGCCCCCATCCTCGGCGGATGGCAAACGGTGGTGACCACACCGTTGTCCTTCCTCGCCCGTCCGGCCCGGTGGATGCAGTTGGTTGCCGGCGCCAACAACGCGTTGACGGCAGGACCGAACTTCTCCTTCGAGTTGGCCGCCGGCCGCACCTCGGACGAAGACATGGCCGGACTCGACCTGAGTCGCGTGGTCGGATGGATCAGCGGCGCCGAACGGGTCCATGACGCCACGCTCAAGCGATTCATTCAGCGGTTCAGCAAGTTCGGCCTCTCCGACAAGGTGATCAAGCCGTGCTTCGGCCTCGCCGAGGCAACGCTGTACGTTGCTACTCGTGCGCCGGACGCCCCGAAGGCCGTCAGCTTCGACCTCGACGAACTGTCCGCGGGTAACGCCGTACCGACCGACATCTCCCAACCTGATTCGCTCCGCGAAAGTGCCGACGGCACACCGTTGCTCAGCTACGGCACCCCAGTACGGTCCGAGGTGCGGATCGTCGATCCCGAGACTCGCAGCGAGTGCCCCGCAGGCAAGGTCGGCGAGATCTGGTTGTACGGCGACAACATCTGCCTTGGCTACTGGGACAAGCCCGAGCAGACCGAGGAGACCTTCAACGGAGTGTTCGACGCACCGTCCGCGGACACCCCGGCGGGACCGTGGCTGCGCACGGGTGACCTCGGTTTCATCTTCGAGGACGAGCTCTACGTGGTCGGACGCATCAAGGACCTGCTGATCGTTCGGGGGCGCAACCACTATCCCGACGACATCGAGGCGACCATCACCGAGATCACCGGCGGCCGTGTTGCCGCGATCTCGGTCCAGGACGACCGCACCGAGCAACTGGTCGCGATCATCGAGGTCAAGAAGCGCGGCGACACCGACGCAGAGATCCTTGAGACGCTTCAGTCCGTCAAACGCGATGTGACGTCAGCGATCTCGACGACGCACGGACTGACCGCGGCAGATCTGGTGCTGGTGTCTCGCGGCTCGATCCCGATCACCACCAGCGGCAAGATCCGCCGCTCGGCGTGTGCCGAGCAGTACCGCAAGGCTCAGTTCGCGCGGCTCGACGAGGAGCTGGCTTCGGCGGGCACTGGCGGCCAGTCGTCCTGACAGTTTTCCGCAACCAGCGGATAGTGCCGTAGCGTCCGCACGGGCTCCACGATCGTGCAGGCATCGGCATCGCAGATCTCGCCGAGCGGATCGATCGCCGCGTCCTTCTCGTCGATGACGACGGCGTCGTTCTCTTCGATGACGGCCGTGTCCGCCTCGTCTTCGTCGACCTCCACCTCGGCGGCGGCCGCGTCCACCTCGGCGTCGACCTCGTGCTTCTCCTCGACGACGACACCGTTCACCTCGGCAGCGTCCGCCTCTTGAACGACCGACTCGGCGGCGGCCAACTCGGCGACTCGACCCTCGTCGTGCACCGACTGCCAGCGCACCTTCCGGTGCTTCGCGGCCTTCCTGCCTGTCGGCCACCAATTCGCATTGCCCACGATGACTGCCATCGCTGGCACGGTGATGGTGCGAACCACGAACGTATCGAGTAGTAGTCCGACGCCGATGATGAAGCCGGTCTGCACGATGTTGCTGATGCTGCTGGCCGTCAGGCCCAGCATGGACGCCGCGAAGATGAGGCCCGCCGAGGTGATGACGCCACCGGTCGATCCGACGGTGCGGATGACGCCAGACCGGATGCCGCGACCCACGGCCTCCTCGCGGATCCGCGAGATCAGCAGCAGGTTGTAGTCGGCACCCACCGCGACGAGAACCAGAAACGCCATGCCAGGCACGTTCCACGAAAGCTGTTGCCCCAGCACGAATTGAAAGAACACGACGCCGATCCCCACCGCCGAGACGTAGGACAGGATCACCGAGGCAACCAGGTAGATGGGCGCCACCAGCGAGCGCAGCAGCAACGCCAGGATGAGGAACACGGCAATGAGCGTGACGATCATGATCCATTGGACGTCGCCGTTGTAGTAGTCGCGAATGTCCCTCTGCGCCACCGAGAATCCCACCATCGAGACCTTGGCGTTGGCCAGGGTGGTGTTGGGCTTCGCGGTCTCGGCGGTCTTGATGATCTCCTGCACCTGATCCATCGCCGCCGTGCTGAACGGATCGAGCGCGGTCTGCACCAGGTAGCGCGCGGTGTGACCGTCCGCGGAGATGAACAGTGTCGCGGCCTTCTTGAACTCGGACTGGGTGAGGATCTCGGGCGGAATGTAGAAACCCGCCATCGGCGGATCCGCGCCATCGCGCTTCATCGCCAGCAGGAATGCCGACGCCTGGTCCATGCCCGAGCCGATGTCGCGCGTCCTGTCGACGAGCGTCTGGACCCCATCGGCAAGTTGGCGACTGGCATCCGCGAGCTGGGTGACGCCGTCCTGCGCGCTGGTGAGCTGCTGCTGGATGCCTGCCGGATCGGCAACGCCGAGCTGGCGCGCCGCCGCGGTCGCGTCATCGACGGCCTTGCCGAGCCCGGGAACCACTTCGTCGAGCGTCTGAGCCCCGGTCGAGGTCTCGAGTTTCTGACCGAGATCGGACAGTTTGGTCAGCGTTCCGTCCTCGTAGGCGGTGACGACCATGTTCAAGTCGTTGCGCGATGCCATGCAGCGCTGGTCGAGGTTGCACAGCGGATTGTTGTTGAGCACGTTGACGAGCGGATCCGCCCACGCATAGATACCGGCGATCTTGGAGATGTTGTCGTTGAGCGTTCTACCGAGTCCCCGCATGTTGGCGACCAGGCCGGTGGAGTTGTCGACGTCGTCGAGCGACTTGCTCCCACCCATCTTGGTCTGCATGTCCGCAAGTGAGCTCACCAGGCTCCGGACCGGGAGGATGGCACCGACGACCTTGCTCTTGACGTCACCGAGGACGTCGGCCATTTGGTGGGCTCCCCCGCTCAACCGGTTCAGATCCGAGTCCCCGGCCTGGATCTGCGTCGACCCGTCGAGCAGCTTGTCACCGACTTCGCCAACCTGGAAGCTGGTCTTGGCCTGCTCGAGCACGTCGCCGGTCGGTCTGGTGATGCCCCGCACCAGATCGATGCCGGGAAGTGCGCTGACCCGGTGTGCCAGCTGCTCGAGATCGGCCAATGCCCGTGGCGAGCGCAGGTCGACGTTGGGAGACTTGACCATCAGAAACTGCTGCAGAGTGCCTGCCACTGGGAAGTGCGCATCCATGGCGGTGTAACCGCGGTTGCTCGGCGCATCGGCAGGCAGCGTCTTGCGGTCGTCGTAGTTGTACTTGGCCAGCGTCACGGTTGCCGCCAGCGCAATGAGGATCACCAGGCTCGCCGCGAGGTGGATCCTTGGCCTGCGCGCGATGTGCACACCGGAGCGGCGCCAGAACCGGCCCGTCATGTCCTTGCGCGGCTTGATCCAGCCCCTGCGCCCGGCCAGCACGATCAGCGCAGGCAGCATCGTGATCGCCGCGAAGTAGCCGGTCGCGATGGTGATGCTCAGGGAAAGGCCGATGGTCTGGAAGATGCCAAGCGTCGTGAAGGCCAGCCCGGCGAAGGCAATGGCCACCGTTCCAGCCGATGCCGTGATCACTCCGCCGATCGAACCGAGTGCGGCGACGAGGGCATCGTCGGACGACATGCCCGTCCGCACCAATTCGTGGTAGCGGCTGAACAGGAACACGGCGTAATCGGTTCCCGCGCCCATCAACAACCCCGTCATCAAGATGAGGGTCTGAGGCCCGACGGGCAGGCCTGCATAGAGGCCGAGTCCTGCCACCACCTGTTGTGCCATGACGAGGGAGACCCCGATGGTGGCCAGCGGCAGGAGCATCGCGATCACGTTGCGATAGACCACCATGAGGATCGTCAACACCATCAACACCGTGGCGATCTCGATGAAGTGCTGGTCTTCCGCCCCGGTCGAGGTGAGATCGTCCATCGTCGCCGCCGGGCCGACCAGGTTGGCGGTCAGGGTCGTGTTCGCCGTCGTGTCCTTGACGATCTTGACGACGTTTCGATACGCCAGCTGCCCGTCGCCGGTGCCCATCACCCCGACCATGTTCACCGGCAGCTGCCAGGCCTTGTTGTCGGTGCTCTGGAGGGCTTGCTTCAGCTCGGGGATCGCGATGAAGTCCTGCGTACCAACCACACTCGACTTGTCCGCGTGGAGTTTGTCCACGAGCGTCTTGTAGGTGGCGTCATCGGCGGCGCTCAGCCCGGCCGGGTCGCTGAGGATGACGACCGCGACGTTGTCCGAACTGGGCTCCTTGAAGGCCTGCTTCATCTCGGTGCTCGAGACGAGAACGGGAGAGTCGCTCGGCAGGAAGGCAGGTGGTTTCAGCACGGCCACGACCGACAGCGGCGGAATCGCCAGGAACAGCGCGATCGCCAGTGCGAGCCACGCCGCGATGACCATCAGCGGGTGACGGACGATGAAACGCCCGAGTACCGGAAAACTCGCTCCCTTGAACGGTTTCCGGAGTTTTTCGCCGCCAGGCATCCTCATGGCGATCACGTCACTTCGCGGCCATGACGGCGGCCTTCTCCTCGAGGAGATCGGCGGTGGTCCCGATACTGGCCCCTGGCTTGGTCAGCTGGGTCGCGACATCGCGGGCGCGGGCGGTGAAACGAGGAGCCAGCACGGTACGGAGGTCGGCGAGCAGCCTGTCCTGGGTGGTGGACGTGAAACGACGGGAGATGCCCACTTCGAGCCGCTTCACCTGGTTGGCCCATACCGGCTGGTCGGCTCCGACCCACAGGACAAGCGTCGGCACGCCTGCGCGCATACCCGCGGCCGTGGTGCCCGCGCCACCGTGGTGCACGACTGCCCGGCAGGCGGGGAACACCGCCGCATGATTGACCGCGCCGACCAGCTTGACGTGGTCACCGTAAGCGGTGTCGTCGAGATCCCAGACCCCGGAGGAGACGAGCGCCCGCTCCCCCAGCTTCGCGCATACCTCACTGATCATGGCGACCGCCTCCGCGGGTGATTCGACGGGCATGCTGCCGAATCCGAAGTATATCGGTGGTTTGCCGTGAGCGATCCAGGAAGCGACATCGTCGTCGGTCGACGTCGGCAATTCCATCGTCAGGGCGCCGACGAACGGCCGCGTCCCGTCCCACTCCTCCGACAGGCCGGGAAAGAACAGTCGGTCGTATGCCTGAATCTCGAGCGCGCCGCCCTCGACGATTCGCCGCGCGCACCGGACCGTCGCCGCAGGCAGACCGAGTTCGCGCCGCTGTTCGTCCTCGGCGTCCTTCATCATCCGCCAGTGCAGCCATTCGATGGATGCCCATACCGAGCGGATCAACGGTGGCGGCGCCGGAATCGGGACCGCGCTGCTGTTCACCCTGGCCGGGAAGTAGTGCAGCGCAGCCAAGGGGACGCCCCGGTACTCGGCGACGTTCGCTACCACCTCCTGGTAGGTCGTCCCCGTCAAGATCAGGTCGGTGCCCTCGGAGAGCGCGACCAGCGTCGCACTCATCTCCGCCCAACCCTCGGTGATGTAATCCATGCCCTTGCGCACTAGCGTGACGGGATTCTGGATCTTCCAGAATTCGCGGAAGAAGTCGGCCTCCAACTGCTTCTGGGAATCGGGCCCGTAGGCCACCACACCTGGCACGCCCGCAGACTCGACGAAGTCGATCAGGTTGGGCGGTGCCGCCATCCGCACCTCGTGCCCGCGGCGCAACAGCTCACGACCGACGGCAGCGCACGGTTCCACGTCACCCCTGGTGCCGTGCACCGCCAGGGTGAACCTCAGTGGTTCGTCCCTGCCTGCCATCGATCCACCCGTCCGTCTGGGAGGAGGCGAGATCAAGCCGTCTCACGCATGGAGGTCACGACCACCTCGCGGCCTTCGGCCACTCCGGCGTAGACCTCCTTCATGGCCTCGACGTAGCGCGTGACCGACTCCCTGGCGATCGGGTTGTCCGGGAAGGAAACCGTCAACGACGTCTCGTCGTGGACGCGCCCCACCCACATGCAGATGTGAGCCGGGCTCAGTCCGTCGCTGTACGCCCGCGCGTTCACCCCGTCGAGATGGGAGGCGACCACCGCGGAGAGCGGGGGCAGCCCGGCGTCGAGATAGGCCAGCATGGGGAAACCACGCTGCGACCTGTGCAGCCACGGCACCAACTCCAGCACCCGGTCGAACGGAACCTTCGCCAGGTCGGTGTTGGCGTCGAACGACTTCTGCGCCGCGCGCGCGGTCTGGGCGAACGAGCCCGCCGTCACGGGTACACCGACCGGGATCATGCCGGTGAACCAGCCACACGTCATGAACTCCTCGGGACTGGTGCGCAAGTCCTTCGGCGTCATGCCGTAGTACGTGTCCACCCCGGTCACCCGGTACTGCGCGACGGCCGCGGCGGCGAAGACTCCGCCGACGAACCGCGAACC
>Ga0137412_10000349_pt1 | contig 31812 bp, 29 predicted proteins | sample CZODoug2_1_16fun_FD_122160 | JGI IMG/M metagenome (GOLD analysis project Ga0137412, IMG submission 122160) | Vadose zone soil fungal communities from Angelo Coast Range Reserve, California, USA - CZODoug2_1_16fungal (Hybrid Assembly) | ecosystem: Environmental > Terrestrial > Soil > Vadose zone...
CTTGGATCGCCGCCACGGGTACCGGGCAGCAGGAGCTCGCCAGCGACTTGTCCTTCGACATCGGCGGTGGCCTGATCGGTATCTTGGCCGCCACCGCGGAAGCGGCCAAGGAAGCCGGCCTCAAGCATTTGGTGGCCTTCGGCATCGACGTCCCCGCGTTCACCGGCCTGTTCAACGCTCTCGGTAAGGCCCTGTTCAGCAAAGCCGGAATCGCGATCGACCTGATCACCTTGCCCGCCGGAACGCCCGACGCGACACCGCAGGTGGCCACCGGATTCGCCAAGCACCCCGACGGCGTCGTCGTGTTCGCCGAGAAGACGCTCTGCAAGGCGTTCATGCCGGCGATCCACAATGCGAACACCAGCAACGTCACCGTCTACATGTCCGGACTGTGCGCCGACCCGAACGTGGTCGCCTCGATCGGCACCGCGCCGATCGACGGAGCAATCGTCAACGGGAATAGCGTCTCCCTCGGCGACGACGCCGAGGCGAAGCTGTACACCGCGGTCATGACGACCTACGGCACGCCTGATCTGGCCCAGGGCAACGGATCGGTCGGCTACGTCTCGATGCTCGGCCTGGTCCGCGCTGTCAACCAGGTCAAGCCGACAGGCGCCCTCACCCCCAGCGTCATCGGCAGCGCGCTACACGCGGCTAGCAAGGTCCCGCTGCCCGGCATCCCGGGAGCGACATTCACCTGCGACGGCACCGCTATTCCCACACTCGAGGCCGTCTGCTCCACCGGCATCCTCTTCTCCAAGGTGTCCGGCTCCAAGCTCGTCGACTTCCACGTCATCGACGGCACCTCCCTCATCAAGTAGGACGGGCGACAACGATGAACCGACCCTCGCTACCGCCGCATCCGGGCACCCGGGCCAGCACCCGCGAGATCTGGGAGTACGCCGGCCTGATCCTGGGCCTGGGCTTCTGCCACGAGTGGGCCGACCTGTTCGCCGAGGACGCCGTCCTGGAATGGCCGCTCGCCCCCGCCTGGCTACCCCGGCGCATGAACGGCCGCGAGGAAGTGCGGCGACTGCTCACCCCGGTGCAGGAGCGGGCCATCGGCTCGATCAAGACGCGAACAAACTCAACGGCAGCAGTCCATCTCACCGCCGACCCTGAGGTACTCGTTGCGGAGCTGAATGCCGACATCGAGCTCGTGACTGGCCAGCGGTTCCACAACACCCTCGTGCACGTGATCCGCGTGCGCGAGGGGCGGATCATCCACTTCAAGGACTACTTCGACCCCAGCCGGGCCGGAAGCGACTACTCGGCGTCCCTCGAAGCGATCCGCCAACCGGGCTGACACGAGTCCGGGGTCGGGTCCGCGGTGATCGCGTCGATCTTGCTCAGCTGCGTGTTCTCGTCGACGAGGAAGGCCACCGGCGCCGGCCCGTCCAGCAGGACCGTCGAACGGCCGTGCTCGTCGAGCCCGGTGATGACTCTGCGCATAGCGCTTCGCCCCTTAGATACTTGGCTGAACGTGCCTAGCAGGCGGATGTCGAAGGGTGCTGACGGTTGCGGCTCATGACTGCCTGCCGCCGTCGTTCGATCTGCTCGAACGCGATGGCCGTATCGGCGGCGATCTCACGTTCGCGGTCCAACGCGAACGCCAGGGTCGCGTCGTCGCCTTCGGTGTACTGGCGCTTGAGCGGTAGCAGCAGGTCCAGCTCCGCTTCGGCGACCGATCCCGCGACCTCGAGGGCCCGGTCCAGCAGCTGTTGGTGCGGCACGACCTCGGTCACCAATCCGATGCGCATTGCCTCTGTGGCGTCGATGACCTCACCGGTGAAGGAGAGCTGGCGGGCTCGCGCCGATCCGACCCGTCGGGACAGCCGCGCGGTCATGCCCCCGCCGGGGAGAACGCCGACCTGGATGTGGGTGTCGGCGAACACAGCGCGATCCGACGCGATCAGCAGATCGCAGCCCAGCGCCATCTCGAGCCCACCGGTGAACGTGGCCCCATTGATCGCCCCGACCACTGGCTTCCTCATCAGGGCCACGTGCCGGATGCAGTCCTCAGAGTCGAAGCGGGCCTTGTATTCCTTGCCGTCGCGGGCGAATTCCTTGAGGTCGACGCCCGCGCAGAACGCCGGATCGGCACCGGTCAGGACGATCACCGACACCCGCTCGTCCGCGTCGGCCGCGACCAATGCCGAGTACAGCGCGCTGATCAACTCAGCGCTCAGGGCGTTCCGAGCCGCGGGCCGGTTCATCGTGAGCACCCGGACCCGGCCTCGTGTCGCGACGTGGACCACTGGGGTCACGGCTGTCTCCCTTGTCACTGAGCAAGGAGAGGCTGACGCCGACCCGAGAATATGGGAAGGCCAGCGACGCCGGTCGCCTGTCCGCAGCGAGGCGACGACGACGCTCACACAGTAGAACAGTTAACTAATTAAGACAACCACCGCCCGGGGTCACACATGCACGGTCGCCGGCATCGGCGCACCCTTCCGAGCTAGCGGACCTGCTCCGGGACCGTAACAGCGGCAGAGCCGAGGGCAGGCTGTCTGCCACCAGAACGGCTCGCTGACATGCGGCCCGGCCTGTAGGCGCTATTTGAGCGACTTGGCGAAGCGGATCGTGCCCGCCATCGTGGACTGGAGCTTCGCGTACCCAGGCGAGTTCGCCTGTATCTCGCGAAACTTCGCAACGGTCGCCGTGTTGTCGTAGTCGGCCTGGAGCTCCGCTGCGAGCGATAGCCAGGAGGTCAGCTCGGCGCCGTGCCGCGTCAGTCGATCAATCGCTGCCTGATGGGCGTCCACGGTCTCGGTCGCGGTGGCATCGAGCACCAGGGAAACCCCGTAGCCGCGACGCAGCGCGCTCAGACCCGTCTGCAGGATGCAGCCGTCCGTCATAAGCCCGGCGATGACAACATGTCGAACGTTCGTCGCCTCGATCGCCTGGGCGAAATCTGCGAACGAGAACGCGTCGAACGATCCTCCCCTGTAGACGATCGGATGATCACCCAGGACCTCGGCAAGCTCGGGGTAGATCACTCCCCGAGGATCGAGTTCCGGACCCATCGTGACCACCAACGGGACCCCGAAGGCGAGCGCAGTCTGGGCGAGTGCCCGCGCTCCGGCAGTGTTCTGCGCAATCGTCTGCGAGCCGATCATGCTGGCGAAGCCAGAGACATAGTCGATGAGAACGATCGCTGTGTTGTCAGCCGTGCGCCGCTCAATTTCGTCCACAGTGAAGTCTCTAGTCACTGCTGCTCCTTTCCTGGGGCCGGGTGCGGATCTTCTGAGCAGATGGGCTGCCGATGCGGCCACAGTGCGAGCCGCCGCGTAGCTGCCGAATCAGGCCATCAGGTCGCACGCAGCGCGCCGTCGGCACGACGTTCGCACCATCTGAGTCCCCGGGCGTTGCTGCACCCAGATGTCATCCGGCCTCGGTCACTCTTGTCGCAAGGTATGTATACATTGCCTACGAATCGAGGACAAGCGGCTCTCTCGCCGTCCTGCCGGCCATCTATTGTCAGTGCGAACGCCGCAGTATACATTGCATATGTCCGCCGCACGCAGCTCGCCCGCCACCGGCAGCGGACCGGCCCATCCCGTCACCTGGTGAATTACAGGCGAGCGCGGAGCCTCGCAAGTACACCGAACAGCGAGAGACATCGTGAGCGAACGCACCGAGCAATTCCGCCTCGTCAACTCGGGCGCCGTCATCGGGTCGGTCGAGGCGACCATCGCACCCGGACACGTCGACATCGTCTCCCACGTCGACTACGGGGGTCCGCGCACCGAGTTGCAGGAGACCATCCAGCTGGATGTCCACGACGTCCCTACTGAATGGCGCGTGACCGGCACGTCGATGAAGGGTGAGGCGATATCGGAGGAGTTCAGACGGTCCGACGGATCGCTGACTTGGCGCAGCTCCACCGAAGAGGGCTCGATCGCGACCCAGGACAGGCTGCTCTATCTTGCCGCTGACACCAGCGCACTCGCGACGTGGATCTACGCCCGCGCGGCTATCGCGGCGGGCGGAACGATACGAGGGCTCCCGAGCGGAACGGTCCGGGCGCAGGTGTTCCGGCAGACCCAGCTGCACCTCGGCGGCGCCCCGCAGGACCTGGAGGTCCTCGTTGTCACCGGCGTCGCACTCACTCCGAAATACGTCCTCGTCGATGACGCCCACCAACTGATCGCCGTTGTCGGTGACCGTCGAGCGGCTGCCGCAGCCGGTGATTTTCGGCCGACCGCCCCGACGAGTGGAGCCCTCGATTTCAGTGAGCTGCTCATCCGCGAGGACCTCGTCGATATGGCGGACACCTTCCACGCCCTGCTTGACGAGCTGACAACTGAGCACCTGACGCAGATTCAGGCCCGCGTCGCCCACCGCTACGAGCAGCCGGTCCGGTTCGCGAACGTCCGAGTGTTCGATCCGCGCACCGAACAACTAGCGCCACCCGCGTCGGTCACGATCTTCAACGGCCGGATCACCGCTGTCCAAGACCAGGCCAGCGTCCTCCCCGACGCGGATGAGGTAGTCGTCGACGGTGCCGGTGGGACACTCCTGTCCGGTCTGCACGACCTCCACAATCACGTAGAAAGTTGGTGCGCGCTGCTGTGCATCGCCACGGGGGTGACGACCGTACGCGACATGGGCAACACCAACGACTGGTTGCTCGGGCTCACCAGCCAGTTCGACGCCGGTTCGGTCGCGGGGCCGACCGTTATCAAGTCCGGATTCATCGAAGGTGAAAGCGACTCCTCGTTGAACCTCGGGGTAATACCAGGCTCACTGGACGAGGCACTGGCCGCGGTGCGCTGGTACGGCGCCCACGGTTACCACCAGATCAAGATCTACAACTCGGTGAACGCGGACTGGGTCGGTGCACTCACCGCTGAGGCACACCGGCTCGGCATGCGCGCGGTCGGACACGTGCCGGCCTTCACGACCCCAGATCGCATGATCGAAGCTGGCTACGACGAAATAACGCATGTCCACCAGCTCCAGCTCGGCTGGCTGATCCGGGAGGGGGAAGACACCCGGACTCACTTGCACATCACGGCGCTGGCTCGAGCAACGGAACTGGACCTCGGCTCACCACAGGTGCGTCACACGATCGAGTTGATGCGCGAACGAGGCGTCGGACTGGACACCACGGCCGTGATCCTCGAGCGCATTCTGCTCAGCCGCGCCGGCAGCACGCTCGCGGCGGACGCGCCGTATCTGGAGCACATGCCGGTCAACTTCCAACGACTGCTGCGCCGCACGTTCGTGCCGTACACCGCGCCTGAGGAACTCGACGACTATGAGCACGCTTTCAATCGGCTCATGGAGCTCATCCGAGTGCTGCACGACGAAGGCATCCAACTGTGGCCGGGGACCGACGACAGCACCGGATTCACCGTGCATCGAGAGCTGGAACTGTATGTGGCCGCCGGCATTCCAGCACCCGAGGTACTACGGATCGCGACCCAAGACTGCGCGACGCACGTCGGTCTCGGTCACTCCCACGGCAGCATCGAACGCGGCAAAGTGGCGTCCTTTGTCCTGCTCGACGGCGACCCGACCATCGACATCTCGGCGGTGCGCCAGGCGCGTGCGGTCGTCAAGGACGGGAATCTCTACTTTCCCAGCGAGATCTATTCCGAACTGAATATCGAACCATTCTGTCTTCCACCGCAGGTTCATCTTGCCCACGAGCCAACGCAGCTCATTACGACCAGCGGAGGAACGGCATGACAAGCCAAGCGATCGACTTCATCAACCTGTTCGAGCTGGAAGAGCTTGCAAAGGACCGTCTACCCGGCGCCATGTACGACTTCATCGCCGGCGGCGCGACCGATGAGGTCACGCTCCGCCGGACCCGGGCCGTGTACGAGGCACTCCTGCTTCGTCCCCGAGCGTTCGGTGGGACGACAACACCGCAACTTGCCACGACCGTGCTCGGGCAACGCATTGCGCTACCAGTCATGGTCGCTCCCGCCGGCAACCACGGGGCCGCACATCCCGACGCAGAGCTCGCCACTGCCGCTGCATGTGCTGATGTAGGCACAATCATGACCGTCAGTTCCGGCTCGACCTTCTCCCTCGAGGAGATCTCGGCGAAGGCGACCGGACCGCTGTGGTTCCAGCAGTATCTCTTTCGCGATAGCTCGTTCACGTTCGAGATGGCCGACCGTGCTGCACGTGCCGGATACCAGGCGATTTGCATTACGGTCGATGCGGCCATTCCCCCAAAACGAGAACGCACTGTCCGGAACCCCATCGCCTTCCAGATGCCGGTGAACTACAAGGATCTCAAAGCCGGCGAGCCTCCGCAGACGGCACACGCCGATGCGGCTCCTCCTGTGCTCAACCTCATCGACCAAGCCAGTCCCGAGGCGCTGGCTGATCTGGCCGCCCACACCGATTTGCCGATCGTGGTCAAGGGAGTCCTCACCGCCGAGGACGCGAAGATCGCGATCGCGAACGGCGCGAAAGCGTTGGTGGTCTCTAATCACGGCGGACGGCAACTGGACTCGACCGTCGCCTCCATCGAGGCATTACCAGAGGTCGTCGCCGCAGCCGGAGATGTCGAGGTGTACCTGGACGGCGGAATTCGCCGAGGCGGCGACATCGTGAAGGCGCTCAGCCTCGGAGCGCGCGCAGTGTTCGTGGGGCGCCCGGTGTTCTGGGCTCTTGCCGTCGATGGCGCAGCCGGCGTCCGGGCCATGTTCGAAGTCCTCCGCGAGGAGTTGACGTTGGATCTGGCCCTGTGCGGTGTCCAGTCCGTAGGCGCCGTGCCGCGGTCGCTCGTGGCGCTGCATTCGCCGCTCGGCCTGTCGCCGCGTTGACCGGCGAAGGCACGATGCGCGCGAAGCTCGTCCAACACGCTCGGTGGTCGATGCCTTCAGCGTGGACCTATTTGCTAGGGGACGACCGGTCGACCGGCGGCGTTCGAACGTGAGCTGGGTTCGCTGCCTATGTGGGACTGCTCAGATCCAATGAGGAGAAGTGGAAAATGAATAACGAACTTGAGGTGCTGATCATCGGGGCGGGGCCTGTCGGATTGAGTGGCGCCTTGGCTCTTGGTCGCGCAGGAATACGATGCCTGGTCCTTGAGCGACGGGGAGGGTTCTCCCGGTACCCGAAGGCTAACGGTGTGCACGCTCGGACCATGGAGATCTTCCGAGAGTGGGGGATGGCCGAGCCGATTCGAGCGCTGACGGCAGGGATGCCGGAAGGTATCACCATTGCCTGGCGGACGCGATTGAACGGTATCGAATTCGGTGAAATCGCGACGGCAGAAACGGAGGATGCACGTCGCGCCTTCGGCACGATCTCGCCGGAACGGCTGACGACTGCCGGCCAGCATATGTTCGAGCCTCTGCTCGCGGAAGAAGCGGGGAGCTTTGGCAACGTAACCATCCGCCTTGATTCGGAGGTGGTTGGTGTCGCTGTCGATGACGACCTGGTCACCGTGGAGTATGTGGATTCCGCTGGAAAGCGTCATACGGTCTCGGCCCAGTACCTCATTGGCGCGGACGGAGTGCGCAGCGTCGTCCGGCAGACTCTAGGCATCGGTGAACACTCCCAAGAGTCTCTCGGAACGGCCATCAACGTTCAGTTCGATGCCGACTTGGAGGCGCACCTTGCTGGACGCTTCATTCCGCTCATCTGGGTCGTCAACAAGGACACCCAGGGCGCGTTCAGGCGTCACAGCCCCACCCGGTGGCGATACAACTTTGATGTTCCACCTGGCGTCGATCTCGACACGGTGACCGAAGAACGATGCGAACGGGAGATCATCCAAGGGATTGGCGAAGAGGTTCCGGTCAAGATCGATCACATGTGGAAATGGACGCACGACCTGGCGATCGTGGACGCGTGGCGTCGGGGCCGTGCGTTCTTGGCCGGCGACGCCGCTCACCACTTCCCCCCGCACGGTGGATTCGGCCTGAACAGCGGCGTCCAGGATGTGCAGAATCTCGCCTGGAAGCTGGTGGCGAAGCTCCGGTGGAACGCGGGGGAGCGGCTGCTGGATTCTTATGAGGCCGAGCGCCTGCCGGTAGCTGACGCCAACGGCGAGCAGATGATGCGTAATACCCGTGCGATGGAGAAGACCGGGTTCCTGACGCGCGACAAGAGTTTTCTCTCGGTTATCGAGACAGAAACGGACGAGGGAGCCCGAGCGCGCGCGACCATTGCCGAGGGTGTCAAAGCCCAGCAGGCCCAGCTAGCCAATCACGGCCAGCAGTTTGGATTCCAGTACGAGAGCAGCGCCGTGGTGCCGGACGGTACTGAGATCATCGAGTCGAGCTTGGCCGAATACCGTCCCACCGCGCGCCCGGGTGCGCGAGCGCCGCACTCCTGGGTGAAGCTGGGCGGCAGCGTCATATCGACGATCGACGTATACGACGGCAGCTTCATTCTGTTCACAGGTCCTCGCAACTCGGCGTGGGCGACCGCAGCTCATCGTGTACACGCAGATCTGGGGATTCCTCTCAAGACTTTCGCGCTGGGGCGTGACCTGAGGCCAACGGATGAGTCTCTGTCCGATCTGCTCGACCGCTATGGGTTGGAACCGACCGGAGCGATGTTGATCCGTCCAGATGGATTCGTCGGCTTCCGTTCGGCTGGGGACACCAATGACGAGTACGCGACGCTATTGAGCGCTCTTTCGGAGATCCTCGACCTTACTGACGCAGGATGAGTTCCCAATTCATCTGGTCAGCGACCGCACTACGGTGCACTTCGAGGAGTCGAGCGCGAACGGGCGTCGGGAAACCTCGGAACTGTCCAGGGCACGTCTGAAGACCCGACTCCGCTGCCCTACCTGACTGCGTCATTCGGGGGCACCGGACGTGTCCCTGCCCGTGCTTTGACCGAGTCGACGGCTGGCGCGACCGACGGCGGGTTCAGGGCGATGCGCGTCTAACCGCCCGCCGCGGGTGCCCGCCGTCCGGCCGCCTTCTGGCTCGACGGACTGTTCGCGCGGCGCTCCGCTGGACGGTCAGGGCTGTCCTGGGCGTACATGAGCGCGGCCTCGCGCACGTGCTCGGCGGCGGCGGCGGAGGCTCTTTTTGGGTCGCCGGCGACAATCGCGGCGACGATTGCCTGGTGCGCGACCGGGGTGAGATCGTGGCGATGCGCGATGTTGGTTCGGCTGACGATCGCGAACCGGTCCCAAATGCGGTCGCTGGCATCTTCCAGCAGCGGGTTCCCGGCCAGTTGGGTAAGACTGCGGTGGAAGGCGAGATTGGCCGCCCAAACACCCTGAGCATCGTTGCGCGCAGCGCATTCGCCCATGCGGTCACTGGCCTCCCGCAACTCGGTGAGCTGTCGGGGAGTCAGATGCCCAGACCGTTGGGCCTCAGCGGCGAGCCGCGCAGCGAGCGTGTCCAGCGCCCCGTGCAGTTCCAAGGCGTGCCGGATGTCTTCGGGGGACAGAGAGTCGACGACGACGCCGCGTCCGGTATGGGCGACGAGCCCGTCACTCTGCAGCCGACGCAGAGCCTCGCGCACGGGCGTGCGGCTAATTCCCAGATCCGCGCAGATGTCGAGCTCTGTCAACCGCTGCCCAGGTTCGTACTCGCCCGCAACGAGGCGCTCCCGTAGCTGGCGATAGGCGAGTTCTGCACTGTTGTGTAGGCCCGGCCGTTCGGCGCCGCGTCGCTCGTTCGGAGGCATGTGCAATGTATACAGCGAGCGTGCCCGGTATGTCACCGCGGGGTCAAAGCGAGTATCTGCTGTTGAGCGCTGGACGGCTGCCAGCTGCGTAGCTCGGTGCCGGGTGAGTCGGGACGCTAGATCGCGATCGGTCTGCGCGGGATCGGGAGAACTCGCAGGTAAGCAGTGAGACCAACGGCTGCCACGACGAGGTGCATCGAGTTCAGTGCGGCCACGGCGCCCCAACTCGTGCCAGTCAGGCTGCGGCTTGTCCCGACGAGGACGTCGGGGACGAAGCTGACAGCAAGCACGATCGGGACGATCTTGAGCAGGAGCGCCCGCGGATGGCTGGCGCGTCTACGAACGAAGGCCCAGCCGAGGGCGCCGCCGAGGATCCCTACTGCGGTGAGCATGGTGTAGCTCGGCAGCTTCAGCGGGCTGAACTCGCGTGACGCGCCCGCGGCGTGTGCGATGGCCGCGACGACAGCGTCGAGCGACGTGGCGACGAGGATGCGGCGATGAGGCCGACGGCGACCACGCTCGCCTTCGGCCGCAGGTCGATGGCAGTCGTTATTCGTTCCTGAGACACGCCTGGTCCCGAGATATTTCATGCAGATGCTAGTGAAATGGAGGTGGAATGTGAAGACTGTAGCTGAGAGTGATCCAGCACGGAGGACGGGTGTTCGGCGTTCTCGCCGGTCCGCCGCATACGCGGCGGTTGGCGTGGGAGTCGCGACACGAGCACGGGCGCCGGCCGGTGGAATCACATCGCTGACAACGGTGTCGATATAGAGTGGCACAAGGATATTACTGATATGTGAGGAGCCTTCACGACGATGGATGTGCTAGCAGCTCCGCTCACGCGCGTGGACGCCCACGCCGGCGTCTCGATGACCGACCAGGTCTACGCCCTGCTCAAGGAGGAGATCCTCGCTGTCGTCCGCAGCCCCGGCGACGTTCTCGGTGAGGCGGATCTGGCTGAGCGGTACGGCGTCTCGAAGACTCCCGTGCGCGAGGCTCTACGGCTACTCGCGCGAGACGGCTGGATCGTGGTGCTGCCGCGGAAGGGTTACCTGATCCGTCCACTCAAGCTGGAGGACGTGCGCGAGATATTTGCGATTCGACTGATGCTCGAACCGGCGGTTGCCGCGCATGCGGCGGGAATCGTCGACGCCGCAGGAATCCAGAAGCTTCAGGGGTACGTCGAGCAGCAAGCTGCCGCAGAGTCGACGTCGGTCGCCCTGGCTGCTGCACGCGACTTCCACATAGGAGTAGCGGAGATCGTGCGAAACGCGCGAGTGTCGCGGTCGCTCCTCGACCTGTTCGATGAAGTACGGCGGCTGCATTTCCTGCTCCCCAATGTCGAGTCACACATCACCTCGGAAGAGGAACTCAAGGCGCATCGGCATCTCGTCGAGGCGCTGTCGGCTGGTGACGGCGAGCTGGCGGCGGATCTGATGCGGACACATGTGAACGAAGTGGCACGGACATTGGTCCGCGGGTTCGGCGGCGTGTAGCTTCCACGCGGCTAATATATTAGAGAAATCGTCTTGACATTGACTTGGAATATGAGAGTATTGTCTCGATAGAGAGAGGCCCGAGCGGGTCGAACAGGCCTTACCCCGTATCAGAACCTGATACGCACCACGGCCCGCGAACACCACGCTGCGCAACCGTTGTCCGAGGTGCGGTCCGGGTTGCTACACCACCTCGTCGCGGAGGCGGCGGAGACTCTCGCGTCAGCATTGAAGTCCGGCCCTGTTCCCATGGTGCAACTCTGCTCAGTCGGAGGCGTCGTCAACGACATTGCTCGCGAGGCCACCGGCTACGCCCACCGGACCCAGAATTTCGCTCTCATGTCGGCAGCGGTCCCCACCCATGTCGACGCGCTCGACGGGTATTGGGACGAGATGACCGAACACCTCGACGGGGTGTACCTGAGTTTCGACACCCGACGAGAAGGGCATGTGCTCCTCGGTGCCTTTCCCGGCGCGACGCTGAACCGCCTCCGCGAACTGAAAGCCACCATGGACCCTCAACAGATCATCAGAAAATTTGGCTGTTCCACCCGCCACCCGATCCGCCATCGGACACGGGCCGAACCTGGCGGTGGGAAGTTGAGCTCCCGACCACTGGGCAGACGCTTTGGCTCAGCCTCCGCCAGACGGGGGCGATGCTAACTCTCGGAAAATCGCCTGCTTCGAAGGGATTTGAGGACACGATGCTCGATCTGGCAATTGCGGTAGTCGGAAGTATCAGTCTCGACGTGGTCGTGCCCGTCCCGCAGCTCCCCATGCCCGGTCAGGCCGTGCTGGGCGGCGGTCAATCGCGCCATCACGGCGGCAAAGGTGCGAACCAGGCGGTGGCAGCGACCCGGCTTGGCAGTTCTGTCGCGATGGTGGGCCGGGTCGGGGCGGACGAGTCCGGTCCGGCGCTGGCCGAAGCGCTGGCGTCCGACGGTGTGGACATCACGCACGTAACAGTGACCGAGGGCGTGCCCACCGGTCGCGCACTGATCGCGATCGATCCGGATGGTGAGAACACGGTCATCATCACCCCTGGCGGCAACGGGCTGTTGAGCCCCGCCGACTGCGAGGCTGCCGGCGACGTGATCTCCGCGGCCCGGGTGACCCTGCTCCAGCAAGAGGTCTCGTACGAAACGAACACGATGGCCGCACATCTGGCCAGTGGGCTGGTCCTCCTCAATCCGGCGCCCGTGCGAGTCGGGCAGAGCACGCTGCCGGAAAACGTCGACGTCTTACTCCCAGGACGTTCCGAGCTGGCTGGGCTGCTCGGACTGGCGCCCGACCGCCTGGCCGACTTCGACGACGTCGTCCGTGCCGCCCGCGGGGTGCGCGGACCCGGTGCCCTCGTCGTCTCCCTAGGGTCCGAGGGCACGGTGCTGATCGAAGGCACCACCAGCAAGCTAATCCCGCCGTTCGCCGTCGACTCGGTGGACATGCTGGCAGTCGCTGACTGCTTCTGCGGCGCGATCGCCTGCACCCTGGCCGAGGGCCAAACCCTTGAGAACGCCGCAGTGTTCGCCCTAGCCGCGTCGGCGATCAGCGCCACACGTGTCGGCTCCCGAACCTCGCTGCCCTCGCGTGCCGAGGTTGAGCAGTTCTTGACCACCCACAGCTAAGGTTGGCTAGCTTGGACGCCCAGCCAGGGTCACTCGTTCGGTCGCCGTCAGGTCCGAACTCTCAATCGGTGCCTGAGGCGACCTACCCGCCCAGAGCGCAGTCGGAATGCTGTCCGGCCCATTGAGTGATGACGTCCTATTGCGCCGCAGCAACCTCGAACCATCTAGGTCGACAAGATTTCGCTGTCGCGCAGTTGGCCGCCACCACACGCTGGGCGCGCTTGGCGCGTCAGTACCGCGCGGTGGTGGTGGGCCAGGTAAGGTTCATCAGCGAATACTAGTGATATGTGAGGAGACCGGCCGTCGTGATCAGAATTGAAGCGGCAGCTACTCAAGTGCACGCCGATGCGGACGCTTCGATGGCCGACCAGGTCTATGCACTGCTCAAAGAGGAGATCGTCACGGTCGTCCGACAACCAGGCGATCTCATGGGCGAGGCCGACCTTGCCGAGCGCTACGGCGTATCCAAGACCCCGGTCCGCGAAGCGCTTCGGCTGCTGGCGCGCGACGGCTGGATCGTCGTGTTGCCGCGTAAGGGCTATCTGGTACGGCCGCTCAAGCTGGATGACGTCCGTGAGATCTTCGCGATGCGCTTGATGCTCGAGCCGGCTGTGGCGGCAGAGGCCGCAGGTAAGGGCGACGCAGAAGCGATCGCCCGGCTCAAGGGCTACGTCAAGGAGCAGGGCGCGGGAGAGTCGATCGCCAAGTCTTTGACGGCAGCCGCGAATTTCCACATCGAATTGGTGGCAATGGCTGGCAATGGCCGCGTCTCACGAGCGCTCTTCGACCTGTTCGATGAGGTGCGGCGGCTGCACTTCCTGCTCCCGCAGGTCGAGTCGCACATCACCTCTCGCGAGGAACTCACGGCACACCAGCGGTTGGTTTCTGCGCTCTCGACCGGTGACGGTGTTCGAGCTGCGGAGCTCATGCGCAAGCACCTCAGCGAGGTGGCTCGGACCCTCGTCCGGGGTTTCAGCGGCGTCTGAAGCCTGGTCTCGGCGTAGCGTCTGCGCCCGCGAGCCCGGCGTCGTTCGGGTCGAGCGAGGCCTAGGCCTTGAGTTGAATGGCTCGAGCTGGGCAAAGGGCGGCTGCTTCTTCGATGTCCTCGGTCCGTTCAGCCCCGGGGCTGTCGATGAGCAGAAGGACCACGCCTTCGTCCTCACGCTGGTCGAAAACGTCCGGTGCGGACAGAACGCACAGACCGGCTCCGACACACTTGTCGGGCTCGATGGTCACCTTCACGTTGCCTTCCTCCAAGGTTCGCTGTCCTACCAGGCGACGGGCATCTCGTACACGCCGTAGTTGATCGCGTCGTTCTTGAAAGGCAACCCGTTCAGTTCGGTCGCCAGCCGCAGCGTCGGAATGCGCCGATACAACGTGCTGTACACAACCTGGAGTTCGAGCCGAGCGAGCGGCTGGCCAAGGCACTGATGAACGCCGAAGCCGAACGTGAGGTGACGGCGGGCATTTCGATCGATGTCCAGCCGGTCAGGATCGTCGAATACAGCGGGGTCCCGGTTCGCGACATCGTTGGCAAGGATGAGGCCGTCACCCGCGCGAATCGTGACGCCGGCGATCTCGATGTCCTCGAGCGCGACGCGTCGTCGGCCACCTTGAGGGACGCTTAGGTAGCGCAGCAGTTCCTCGACTGTCGAGGCGATCAAATCCGCATCGCCGCTATGCTTCTGTACCCGCGCGAGTTGGTCGGGGTTCTCGAGCAGGGCCAGGGTTCCGAGCGCGATCATGTTGGCGGTGGTCTCTTGGCCGCCAAACAGCAGCATCATGGCGGTGTTGACAGCCTGCCGCCGAGTGAGGTCGCAGGTAGTGACGTATTCGGCCAGCGTGGTCAGCAGATCGTCGGCAGGGGCGACGAGCCTTTCCCCGATCAGTCCGTCGAGGTAGCCAGCCAACTCAGCGAAAGTCTGAAGAGCCTGCTCGGGCGTCGTGGTGCGCCCGGCCAGGAGTGAAGTGTGTGTCTGAAAGAAGTCATGGTCCGCGTACGGGACTCCCAGCATTTCGCAGATCACTCTTGCAGGGACGGGCATCGCGAAGGCGTCGACGAGGTCAGCCGGGTTCGGGCCGGCGAGCATGTCGTCGATGAGATCGTCAACAACTTGTTGGACAGCTGGGCGCATCGCCTCCACTCGTCTGATCGCGAAGGCCGACGTGATCATTCGGCGCTGACGCGCGTGCTCAGGGTTGTCCATGTTGATGAATGCGATCGGCTCGGCGGCCGGTGCGGCGGCGCCACGGTGCGACCCGTCGGATGAGAGCTGATTCGTGCTCTGGGCAACCACTGGCGAGTCGTACGGAAAGCCGGGTGTCGTCGTGTCCGCACTCAGTCGGGCGTCGGCGAGTAGGGCCCGTTGGTCGTCGTGCCGGGTGACCAGCCAGGGTGAGCTGCCATCCCAGATGCGGACCCTCGTGATCGGAGCGTGAGCCCGCAAGTCACCGAGCATTGGCGGTGGGTCGAAGGGACATCCAGAGGCCCGGACCATCGGGTATTCCGGAGGCTCGGTGTTCAGAATCTCGCTGGCGGCATCGGAGTGGATGGTCATGTCAGGCTGTGCCTCCTCCTTGTCGTCAAGCTGTCACTTCTTTTGCAAGAGGGGCCTCCTAGTCGCGGCTAGGAGGCCCCTCTTCAGCGGCTACTTTTTCGGCGGGCTGAGCGCGGCGATGATCGGTGCCAGAGCGGCTGGGGACGCGCACGCCGGCTTGTCCCCGGTGGCTCCACCGACGAAGGATCCCCCGCTGATCTTCCACGTGAAGTAGCAGTTCAGGTTGGTGACCTTGCCCTTTGTGTAGGTCAACGGCTGCGCCATGCCGCCCAAGGTCTCGCCCTTCAGCGCGTAGAGGCCATCGGTAAGTGTCGCGGCGGTGAGCGTGCCGGTGGTGGTCTTCGCGGCGGCTGCGACGAGCTGTCCGGATGTCCAAACGAACGCGGACCAGGAGTCGTCGAAGTTGGATCCGGAGATGCTGGGTACGTACTTGGATAGCGCGGCTCGGTAGGCCTTCTGGCCCGGCGTGTTCGAGTTGAAGAACGGCGCCACGCCGTCGACCGCGGTCAAGCCGTCGAAGGCCTTGTCTGTCCTCCACGTAGGCGACGTGGTGTAGCCGCCGAGCACAGTCGGGATCCTGAGGCCTTGCTGGTAGCAAGCGTGGACGATCTTGGTGAAGGTCGCTGTTCCGAAGTTCAGAATGTAGCTTCCCACCTTCTTGTCCTTGAGCGCCTGGCATACTGCGGTGTAGTCAGGGGCGCTCGATGAGGCGCTGAGGAAAACGGGAACTGTGAGACCGACCGCCTTGGCCAGCACCGGGAAGAGGGCTGCCTGTTGGGCGCAGGACTCGGCGCAGTACACGACCCCCACGCTGCTGCCGTATGACTTGATGATCGACGCCAGCGCGTAGGTGCTGGTGAACGCCGAGCCCATGATCGGGAACGCGTCGGGATCGTTGAGTGCGTTGGTGCTCGGATAGCCGAGAATGACCGGTACTTTCTGGGCGCTCGCGTAGGCCAGCCAAGCGGAGTCAGCGCTATCGGTGTCGATGATGGCGACCGCGTGATCCTGGCTAATCAGCTCCCTTGCCGCGGTCGCGTTCGCTCCGGTCGCCGCGCCGGCGTCCTTTGCAATCACCTTGACCTTGTGGCCGTTGAGGCCACCGGCTGCGTTGATCGTCGAGGCCCACGCGCCCAGCACCTTCGGGATATCGCCCTGACCTGAGGCGAACGCACCCGTGTAGTCGCCGATCGCTCCGACGACGACGCCACCGCCACCGCCTCCTGCCTGTTTCGATGAGCTGCATGCGGAGGCCAGCCCGCCGACCAGCACCACCGTGAGCGCTGCTGCTCCGATCCGACGCACCTTCATCGTTTCTAGCTCCTTCGACCGAGACCCCACAGGGCCGTTGGGACCGCTACGGATATTCACCAACTGCCAGCACGCACGCACCGATGCGGTGGCGTCTGCTTGTCTGCAGCGCGGTGGCTGTGTTGTGTCCGCTGCGGCCAGACGGCCGGTGTGGTAGACGGATGCTATGTGTATCTCAGTCAAGTAGCAAGGATGTATGACTAATATATGACAGGTAGAGTCCTGGCACCCTCTTAGGATCTGGACTCAACATGTCACGGCTTCATCTCGCAGATACCGTTGACATCGCAGAGATATCTTTCTACGGTCATGCGCTAAAGCCCCCGTACCATCCGTCGATACCCCGTGGAGGTCGTGCCATGAGCGGTGACCATCTCAGCGTTCTCGTTGTTGCGCGCCCCTACACAAACCGCGGGCTCCTGGCCATCGTCGGCAGGCAGTTGGCAAGGATCTTCTGGGACAGCCTGATCTTCTACGGCGCAGTGTGTGCGGCCCAGCCCGATCTGATCCGGCAACGGCTCGAGCGATCCGAAACGTGGAGCGGGTACGCGGACCGAGGCATCGGCGAGCTCTCAGATTGGCTCCGAGAGAACGAGCGAGGATGACGAGGTTTCGCGGTGAGCATTAGTCACGCGCCCAGGCCGTCCCTGATCGACAACGACGAGGCGGGCGGGCTGCCGTTCGCCTACGAGGTCGAACTGGACCTTCCAAGCCTATATGCCGTGGACTGAGAGACTCACATGTTGCCATATCTTGTAGCCGGCCTGACGACCGGCTCGATCTTTGCGCTGGCCGCCGTCGGTTTGGTGTTGTCGTACAAGACCTCAGGAATCTTCAACTTCGCCCACGGATCAATCGCCAGCGCGTCGGCATTCCTCTTCTACTTCCTGCACGTGCAGCACGACATGGCCTGGCCCCTCGCAGCGTGCATTTGCGTGCTGGGCGGTGGCGCAGTCTTCGGCTTCGTTCTTGAAGGAGTGGCGCGTCGCCTGGCTGCGACACCACTCACGATGAAGGTGCTGGGCACCGTCGGCATCCTGTTGGCGATCCAGGGGTGCATCGAGCTGACGTACCGTCCGGGTCCGGATCGTGAAGTACCCCAGTTCCTTCCGACAGGCACGGCGTTTCACCTGGCCACCACGGCAATCGCCGGCTACCGGCTGATCATTTTCATAGTTGCGCTCGCTGCGGTGATCGCGCTTACCGTTCTCTTCCGCGTCACCACGATCGGCCTCGCGATGCGAGCGGTGGTCGACGATCCCCAACTGCTGGACGTTGCCGCGACTAATCCGGTGCGGGTTCGGCGCTACGCATGGTTGATCGGGTCCGCGACCGCAGCCGCCTCGGGAGTGCTGCTTGCGCCGCTGTTGCCGCTGGACGCGACCACGATGACCTTCCTGGTCGTGACGGCGTTCGGCGCCGCTGCGATCGGAGGGTTCACGAACCTGCCGGTGACCTATCTCGGTGGCCTAGGAATCGGTGTCGGTCAGGCCCTGCTGCAGAAGTACTTTATCAACTCGTCCGGCTTGGCCGGCGGCCTGTCCGGCAGCCTGCCCTTCCTGGTGCTGTTTGTTGTTCTGTTGGTAGCCCCGCGGTTGCGTCGTCCCAGCACGGCGACGTTTGTGCAGCGAATGAGTTTGCCGAGATGGCGGCCGCCAGCGACTATCCAACTGGTCGGAATCGTCAGCGTGCTGGTACTGCTGGTCTTCGTTCCGCAGCTTGCAGGAGTGCACATTGCCGACTGGACCAGGTTCCTGGCCGATGCCGTGCTCTTCTTGTCGCTTGGCCTCCTTGTCCGGATGTCGGGACAAGTCTCGCTGGCCCACATCAGCTTTATGGCAATAGGTGTCGCTGGATTCTCACATCTGGCTGTTGACCACCACTGGCCGTGGCTGCTCGCCCTACTTGCTGCTGGGATCATCGCCGTCCCGATTGGGGCTGTACTGGCGATCCCGGCCATCCGCTTTCCAGGCCTATATCTGGCCCTGGCTACCCTCGGCTTCGGCATCCTGCTGCAGCAGATGTTCTACTCACAAAGCTACATGTTCGGCGGCTTTGGTCTCGGAGTCTCGATCCCGAGACCACAGTTGGGGTGGCTGGATCTGTCGAGCGACAACGGCTACTACTACCTGGTTCTTGTCATAGCCATCGCGGTTGCGGCGGTCGTGGTCACGATCGACCGCAGCCGACTAGGTCGGATACTGCGCGCGATGGGGGACAGCTCCACCGGTGTTGCGGCGAGCGGAGCTTCGATCAACATCAGCCGGGTGCTGGTGTTCTGCCTGTCGGCCTTTCTGGCCGCGATCGCGGGGGTTCTGGACGCCGGGACTATCGGGGTCGTAGGAGGCGACGGATATCAGCCGATCCTCTCCTTACAGCTGTTCGCCCTGATCATGCTGACCGTCGGAAGAACGCCGTGGTACGCGATCCTGGCAGCAGCCGGCCAAGTGCTGCTGCCGGCCTACATTTCTACAGGTGCCACGGTGGGCTATGCACTCACGACCGCGTTCGGGCTCGGCGCCATTCTGTTCGCCATCACGCCGGCCTCATCGCGCCAAGTTCCGGTCGCCGTCCGCGAATTCATAGATCGGCGCGCCCCGCGCATCGGCCGACCGGGTCATCGAGACCCGAGCAGCGGGACGTCGACCGGCAGTGCGCGAGGGCCGGAACCAGCTCGCGTGGTCAGGGTAGCCGCAGGTGCCGGGCTGAGCGTTACCAAGCTGTCTGTCCAGTACGGCGGCGTGCATGCGGTCGACGGTGTCTCGCTTGGAGCAGAGGTTGGCAAGATCACCGGCCTGATCGGGCCAAACGGTGCCGGTAAGACGACGGTCTTCAACGCCTGTTCCGGCATGGTCCATCCGGCCTCGGGCGCGGTGCTCCTCAACTCGCGGCCCCTTACTCGACTCGCCGCGCCCGGACGTGCTCGCCGCGGCCTGGGCCGGACATTCCAGCAAATGGAGCTCTTCGACTCGCTGACGGCATCGGAGAACATCGCACTGGGATGCGAAGGCGGGTTCGCGGGCTGGAATCCGCTGGACCATCTGTTCAGCCGGCAAAGCCAACGAAGCGAGGTTGCCTCTCGCACCACGGAGGCGATCGAACTCTGCGGCGTTACCGGTATCGCGGACGAACTGGTAGGCGCGTTGTCGACAGGCCAGCGCAGGCTGGTTGAGCTCGCCCGGTGCGTCGCAGGACGCTTCGATGTGCTGCTGCTTGACGAGCCGTCGTCGGGCCTTGATCCGCTCGAGACTGAGCGATTCGGGCAGATTCTGAGCCGCATCGTCGCCGAACGGGGCGTAGGAATTCTGCTGATTGAACATGACATGACGTTGGTCAACCGAATCTGCGACTACATCTATGTCATCGACTTCGGTCGGCCCATCTTCCAAGGGACGGCTGACCAGGTCGGAGCTTCGCAAGTCGTCCGCGCCGCCTACCTCGGTGACGACGAGAGTCCCGACATGCGCGATATCGAGATGAACGTGATTCAGGCATGAGCGCTGTAGAAACGACGGCCGCCGACATGGCACAGTGCGGGGGCGATACCGGCGAATTGGCCACGTCCGCGCTCGAATTCGTCAATGTCCGCGCCGGATACGGCCGGACCACGGTCCTACGTGACGTGTCGTTCCAGGTCGCACCAGGACAAGTAGTTGCACTAATCGGACCTAACGGCGCTGGCAAGACGACCGTACTGCGTACCGCCAGCGGGCTCGTGCACCCAACGTCGGGTCGAATCCGGCTCGACGGCGCCGACCTGACCGACCGAGCGCCTCATCAACGCGCGGCACGGGGTCTGTGCCTGATCCCCGCGGGCCGTGGTGTGTTCAAGAGCCTCAGCGTTCGGGAGAACCTGCGGCTGTACCGGGCGGGAGCCTCCTCCAAGTCCGACGATGCCGTTGATCGGGCTATGGAGGTGTTTCCGGCGCTCCGGAACCGGATGAGCACCGCCGCCGGACACCTGTCCGGCGGACAGCAGCAGATGCTGTCGCTGGCGCGGGCCTACGTGACCAATCCCAGTCTTGTGCTGGTGGATGAGGTCTCGATGGGCCTGGCACCCCGAGTCGTGGACGAGATGTTCGCCGCCTTGCGCACTCTGGCGGCCTCCGGCACATCCATGCTCCTGGTCGAGCAGTACGTCGCTCGGGCCTTGTCCATGGCCGACGCAGTCATCCTCCTGAAGAAGGGAGCAGTGACCTACACCGGACCACCGTCCGACCTCGACGAGAAGTCCGTTCTGACCGGGTATCTCGGCGTTGAATAGTGACCCTCGAGCGCCGAGCCCGAAATTCCCAGAAACACACCACGTCAACACCCGCTCGCTTGTTACACGGTCCCCAGTAGACCGAAGGAGATAGAAACATGACTGCCGAGGAAGCAACAAAGGAACTGTCCAGCCGCCCTGTCATTGTCATCCACGGCGTAGGTACGACGACCGACACCCAGTGGCGTAAGACAGGTTGGGTGGATCGCCTCGAAGCGTCGGGGCGAACGGTGATCGGCGTCGACCTGCCCGGCCATGGCACATCGAAGAACGCCGTAGATCGGGACCCCGCCGACCTCGTGCTGGAACAGGCTGCCAAGCACGGATCAGTCGACGCGATCGGCTTCTCCGCCGGCTCATGGGCCCTGCTCGTCGCTGCCAGCGAACAGCCCGACCTCTTCGACCGGATCGCCGTCCTCGGCGCCGCCGACATGGTCCTCACCGCGGCCCTGCACACGCCAGACATGCACGGACCCATGGCCGCCGCGCTTCGCGCCGATACCGCGCCCGCCGACAACCCGATGGCGATCATGTTCCGAACGATGATCGCCGACGCCGGCAACGACCGGAACTCGGTTGCGGACTACCTCGCGGCAGATAAGAGATTCCCCACCCTTGACGACCTGTCCAAGATCACCGCCGCCACGCTCGTGGTCGAGGGGGGAGCAGACGAGGCTGGGCCGTCGGACGAAATCCTCCAGGCGATCCCGAAGGCCGAACGCGTTGTCATCGACGGTGCCAACCACTTCAACATTCCCATGAACGAGGAGACCCTCACCGCTGTCGAGGCCTTCCTCACGGGCGGTCGCCTATGACGGGCACCGGGCACGCTGGCCCGATTCGGCCATTCCGATTCGGCGTCATCGCGATGCCGACACCGATGAGCAACGGTCGCGAGCTGCAACAGACCGCGCGAGCGGCGGCGGACCGGGGCTATACGAGCCTTCTCGCGCCCGACAACATGTCCCTGCTGGCACCACTACCGAGCCTTGCCGTGGCGGCATTCGGCGCGGACATCCGAGTCGGCACCATTGTGCTGTCGAGCCCCCTGCGCCCGCCTGCAGTCGCAGCGTGGGAGGCCCACACGATGTCGGTAATCACCGACGGACGATTCGAACTTGGCATCGGCGCCGGAATGCCCATGCCGGGACCACTCCTAGAGCAGTCCGGCATCGAGTTCGAGGATCCAGCCCGCCGCGTCCAACGGGTCGAGGAGATCGTTGAACGGCTCAAGGTGCTCAGCGCCGGAAACCCTGTGCCCGTCATGGTCGCGGCCGGTGGTCCAGCGACGCGGCGACTCGCGGGTCGAGTCGCAGATACCGCCATCCTCACTGGCGACCCGTACGCGAACGTGGCCAGTCGCAGCGGCCTGGTCAACAACTTCCGTGAGAGTGCAGGCGAGCGTGCAGATGACGTCGAGCTGCTGTCGAACTTGCTGATCGTCGGCAATGGCCCGGTCGACGCTGGGGTCCTACGGGCACGAGGTCTCGATGCCGACCAGCTCGTGGCAGCGGATGCCGTGTCTGTGCTCCGCGGCACCGTCAGCGAAATGTGCGATGAGCTGCAACGGCGCCGGGAACTGCTCGGCAGCTCATACATCACCGTTAGCGAGCCCATGTTGGACGCGTTCGCGCCCGTCGTCGAGACGTTGGCCGGACAGTAAGTAGAAGGAGCCGACATGAATCACGAGACAGAGGTACTAATCGTCGGGGCTGGTCCCGTCGGATTGAGCGGCGCGCTTGCACTCGGGCGGGCCGGTATCAAATGCCTGGTCCTGGAACGGCGCGCTGAATTCTCCCGGTACCCGAAGGCAAACGGGGTGCATGCCCGAACAATGGAGTTGTTTCGGGAGTGGGGTGTGGCAGAGCCCGTCAAAGCATTGACCGCTGGCATGCCGGCGGGAGTCACCATTGCCTGGCGGACACGGTTGAACGGTATCGAGTTCGGGTCGATCTCCATTGAGGAATCGGAGGAAGCTCGACGGTTCTTCGGAATGCTTTCGCCGGAGTTGCTGTCCACGGCTGGACAACACGAGTTCGAACCGCTGCTGGCGGAGGCAGCCGACGCAGTCGACAACGTCACGATCAAGCTGAGTTCGGAGGTGGTTTCGCTCTTGATTGGTGACGATTCGGTGACCGCTGAGTACACCGACGCGACGGGCGGGAGGCACACGGTCAGCGCACAGTATGTGATCGGTGCCGACGGAATCCGAAGCGTGGTACGGCGAACGTTGGGTATCGGCGAACACGGGCAGACGTCTCTCGGTACGGCCATCAACGTCCAGTTCGACGCCGACATGGACCGCTATCTCGGCGACCGCATCATTCCCCTCGTGTGGGTGGCTAACAAGGACACCCAGGGAGCGTTCATCCGCGACAGCCCTACCCGTTGGCGGTACAACTTCGACATCCCGCCGGGCGCGGATGTCTCAGCCGTAAACGAGGAGCGCTGCATACGCGAGATCCTCCAGGCAATCGGAGAGGACATCCCGGTCAAGATCCACTACACATGGTCTTGGACGCATGATCTTGCGGTAGCCGACAGCTGGCGACAGGGCCGTGCGTTCCTTGTCGGGGATGCGTGTCATCACTTCCCGCCACACGGTGGTTTCGGGCTCAACAGCGGCGTACAGGACGTACACAACCTCGCGTGGAAGCTCGTCGCACGGTTGCGCTGGAACGCAGGTGATCACCTGCTCGACTCGTACCAAATCGAGCGTCTACCTGTCGCCGAGTTCAACGGCGAGCAGATGATGCGCAACACTCACGAGCTGGAGAAGACAGGCTTCCTGATGCAGGACAAGGCGTTTCTTGAGGCCATTGAGGCCGAGACGCCCGAAGGCGAGCAGGTACGAAGCCAACTGGCCGAAGGCGTCAAGGCCCAGCAGGCGATCCTGTCCAACCACGGCCAGCAGTTCGGATACCTATACGAAAGCGATGCGGTTGTTCCGGACGGGTCAGAGATCGTCGAATCCAGCGTGCCGGAATACCGTCCGAATACACGTCCGGGCGCACGAGCACCGCACTCGTGGGTGACGCTGGAAGGCAAGGTTGTGTCGACCATCGACACGTACAACGGAGGGTTTGTGTTGTTCACCGGCCCAGAGGACGTAGCGTGGTCCGCCGCCGGAGTTCGTCTACACCAGGAACTGGGTGCGCCTGTCGCGAGCTATGCCCTGGGTCGCGACCTCCAACCAGTCGACGAGTCAATCGCGGTTCTTCTCGAGCGCTACGGCGTGGAGCCAACAGGAGCCGTTCTGATTCGACCCGACGGATTCGTCGGCTTCCGTTCCGCTGCAGGGAGCGCGGATGAGTACGCGTCGTTGCGCAACGCGCTTACCGAGATCCTCGCTTTGGTGACCTTGGATAGCGCGACGCGCGCCTCAGGGTCGGTGCCTATCGGCGATCGAGAAGACACCGCAGCGCGCTCGTATCTGCGGGCACGAACAACGAAATGAACGACACAAGCCGAGCATCTGAAAGTCGCGCCCGAACCCGAACGTCCGTGTGAACCATCGGCCTGCCTCGTGGCTTAGGCAAGGGCGCTGGTGCGGCCGCCCGGTCCATCAGCGCCATCCGCAGATTTCTCAACTTTGTGAAGGAGTCAGACAATGACCACACCCCACTCGTCAACTGAGCGGCCCGTCATCTTGATCCACGGGGTCGGTTCCACAACCGACTCATTGTGGCGCAGAGACGGCTGGATCGCCGGCCTGGAAGCTGCCGGCCGCGTTGTGATCGGCCTTGACCTTCCGGGCCATGGCGCGTCGAAAGACTTGACCGACCGCGATCCGGTTGACCTGCTGTTCGAGGAAGCCGTCAAGCACGGGTCCGTCGACGCCATCGGATTCTCCGCTGGCGCCTGGGTTGTGTTGGCCGCCGCAGCCGAGCGGCCCGCGCTCTTTCACCGTGTCGCCGTCCTCGGGGCCGGCGACGCGGTCCTTACTCACAGCATGCACACCGCAGAGGCGCAACAGCCCATGATCCAGGCCCTACGTTCACCCGAGAAGCCTGACAACCCTATGGTGACTGTAATCCTCGCTATGATTGCCGATGCCGGCAACGACCCGAACGCGGTGGCCGACTATCTCGCCGCTGACAAGCGTTTTCCCACGCTGGAGGACCTCGCCCGCATCACGGCTCCGACACTAGCCGTTGACGGCAGCGAAGACCTCGCCGGACTCTCTGACCTTGTGTTGCAGACGGTTCCGAACGCGACGCGGCTAACGATCGCCGGCGCTGACCACTTCCAGATCCCCGCGAGCGCGGAGTGCATGACTGCCGTCATCACGTTCGTTCAAGAGGCGGACGAAAGTAGTGGTCCGGGAAGACCACTGGTGTACATGGACTCGGAAGGACTCCAAATGACCTCAAGACCGGCCAACGTCCTCGCGTTTCCCGCTAGCCAGGGCATTGAAATGGACGTTGCTCCTGACCGGTTCGGGGAGCTTCGTAACTCCAACGACATTTTGAATGATGTGGCCGCACTGCGGGGTCGTCTGCAAACCGATGGATACCTTCTTCTTCGAAGCCTTCTCGATCGCGAGGGCATACTCGCTGCACGCCAAGAGATTGTTGCGCGGCTAAGCCGATTGGGCTTTCTCGATCGTAACTTTCCGGACCTAGATGCGGTAGCCGTCGGTGCTGAACAGGCGAACGAAGCGCACAACGAACTGGTTAGATCATCGGCTATGGATACGTCAGGTACGAACGTCATGGCTGACGCCCTTGCTCAGGACAACGACCCCCTTGATCAGGTCCTCTATGGTCCAACAATGATGAGCTTCTTTGGCAGGCTGTTTGGCGAGTCTGCCAAGCATTTTGACTTCACTTGGCTCCGATCGATCTTTCCGTATACGCATGGATCACCCGCTCATACTGATGTGATCTTTATGGGCCGCGCTGAACGAGACCGCCTCCTTACGGCATGGACTCCTATCGGCGACGTCGATTATGAGCAGGGCGGCCTTATGATCCTTGAGGGCTCCAACAATAATACTGGGTTGCGAGCCGGGTATTCCACTATCGATGTCGACGAGGTTTGCGAGGCGGAACTCAACGCGCCAGGCTGGCGACAGCGCGAGTTCAAAGCGCCGTCCGAGGTATGTATTTCGCCAAGCCCGGTTGACGTGCAACGAGTGCTCGGCGGACGATGGCTAACGACTGAGTTCCACGCTGGTGACGTACTAGTTTTCTCCGTCTTTACAGTCCACGGCAGCCTCGACAACCACTCAAATAGAATTCGCCTTAGCTCTGATAGTCGATACCAGCCGGCAAGCAAGCCCGCGGATGAACGATGGATCGGTGAGCATCCTGCGGGCCACGGACCGACGAGCAAGCGCAAACTTATCTGCTGAAGATTGCTGCCTGCTGGCCGACGGTCGACGCCACGGGTCGAGTGCCGGATCAGCACATTGGCTCGGCGCTTATCTCCCGCCCGACGCTCGTGGTCTCCTTGCAGAGGGGTGTATCTATACGTCGTTAGCCCGACGTCCTTCAAAGCGAGGTTCCTCGATAGACAATATCTCGGCTGGTTCGGAAGGAGAAGCCGTTGATGACCACGCATGCGACTGACGTCCTGATCGTGGGTGCGGGCCCAACCGGGCTTACTCTCGCCTGCGACCTGACCCGGCGCGGTATCGACTGTCGGATCGTCGAGCGGAGCGAAGCGAGCTTTCCGGGCTCGCGAGGTGCCGGCATCCAGCCGCGCACCCGGGAGGTATTTGAGGACCTGGAGGTGCTGGAGGCAATCCATGACGCTGGCGGCCCATTTCCCCACGTCATGCGGTGGGAGGGGGACGAGCAGTTGGGCACCGTTGATGTCATTGAACGGAATGTTGCGACGCCCGACCGTCCGTACGGCGAGATCTGGATGCTGCCCCAGTGGCGCACCGTCGACATTCTCCGTGCACGGTTCGAGAAACTTGGCGGACGGGTCGAGTCCGGTAGCGAATTGATCAGTGTGGGCCAGGATGCGGATCGCGTCACAGCAACGATCCGGCGACCCGACGGCAGTAGCGACATCGTCACGGCTGGCTATCTGGTGGCAGCCGACGGAGGGCGTTCGATCGTTCGAGAGTCTCTGGCGGTTGCCTTCGACCGCGTCGATCTCGACGCTCCGTCAATGCTCGTCGGCGATGTGGTCGTCGACAATCTGGACTACGGCTACTGGCACATGTGGGCGGCTGCTGCTGGCGGCCTGGTGACTCTATGCCCGATCAAGGGTGGTGAAACCTTCGCGTTCGTGGTGCAGTTCGGCGCTCCCGGGACGGAGCCGGACGCAGAGCGATACGGCTCCGTCGATGCTCTTCAGCAATTGTTGAGCAGCCGAACGGGCTTCGACTTCGAGATCAGCAAAGTTCCCTTCTTGTCCGTGTTGCACCCGAGGATCGCGATGGTCGACCGCTTTCGGGTTGGTCGGGTCTTTCTCGCAGGAGACGCCGCGCACGTCCATGCGCCTACCGGCGGACAGGGCATGAACACCAGCATCCAAGACGCATACAACCTCGGATGGAAGCTCGACGCCGTGCTGCGCCACGGCGCCCCTGACGCGCTGCTGGACACCTACCAGGCCGAGCGGCACCAGGTGGCCGCCGATCTTCTCGCGCAGTCGACCGGCATTCTGAACCGGGACCAGAAGGACACCAAAGTCGGTTGGACAAAGCGGGGAAGCGACACCCATCAGCTCGACCTCGCCTATCGCGATAGTCCTCTGACCGTCGAGGCGCGAACCTCCGTAAGCGACGAAGCGCTTCGGTCGGGCGATCGGGCGCCCGACGCCCCGGGCACCGATGCATCCGGGATTCCCTTGCGGCTGTTTGACCTCTTCCGTGGCACGCACTTCACGCTCCTCGCCTTCGGCGACACTCCGTCCCCGCAACTGCCCGGCGACTGGGTCCGGACCTACCGCGTCCGCAGCCCGAATTCGGCGCCTTCGCCCGACGCCGTTACCGATACCGACGGGCACGCACAGAACGGCTACGCCGATCACGGGCTGTTCCTCGTTCGGCCGGACGGCTACTGCGCGCTCGCTACTCACGATTCGGATGACGTGCGCGCCTATCTGACGTGGCAGCACCTCGGCGTCGAACGCGTCGGCGCCGAGCAGATCACAAATGCGACCTTGTCCGGAGCTACCTCGGGGACTTCCACGGAATAGTCCACCGGATCATTGCCCCTCCCTCCGTGATCGGCAAGGAGCAATCGAGATGTCCAGATCAGACGGCACCAGTGTCGAGCCCTTGATCCGTGAGGCCCTGCACGCCTTGGTCGCGATCGATTTCGACCGTTACATGGCGATGTGGCACGACGACTGCCGCGTCGAGTATCCAACCCAGCTGCCGGGCCGGCCCGCCAACATCGTCGGTAAGGAGCGTCTGGCCGAATACAACCGTGGGGCGTTTCACGGGACTGATCGCCGTGAGATCCGCGACCTCGAGATCCGTCCATTCGCGGATCCGAGCTTCGCTTTGGTGGAGTTCGAGTTGGTGCAGTCCTTCGGCGGTGGTGCCGGCCATTTCCAGGGAAGAGTGTGCATCATCTTCGGCGAGCGAGAAGGAAAGCTGTCGTCGATGCGTGAGTACGCCGACACCCGGCTCCTGGTCGAAGCCATAGCGACGTACGAAAGGACGGTGACGAAATCGGCCCGATCCGTCGACCCAGCAGTTGGAAATTCAGCCGGAAAGGAGTACTGAACGAACTGATCTCGCCGTGAGCGCCAAGGACGGACCGGGCATAAGCGAACGATCCGTATCTCCTCGCCGGCTCGCCGGACAAGGATTCCTACCTTCGCCGGTCGCGAATGCCGGCGCTGGTCGCGCCGAGTTCACCTACGTCGCCCGCGACTTACACAAGCCCGAGCTGGTCCAACGGTTTGCACCTAGCCCAATTGCGAAGTCAGCCGGTATGGAGCGCCGGCACCCACTGCTGAGTACGGCGCTTGCCAGCTCGTACCTCGATCAGGCTGACAACGGAGGCGAGTTCGACGTTGCCAGGCATGCAAGGTGTTGAGACAGATTGTTCCGTTGCTTCACGCGGTCTCCAGTAGACGCGGGACGGACGCACTCAAGGACGTACGACGTCGACTAGGGCCGTATGCCGGCCACGACGCGGTGCAAGAGCTCAACACTGAGTTCGAAACACTCAGCCCAGCTGTATGAGCACTCATCAGAACGATAGCCCAGTCAAGACCGCCCTACCCAGCGAGCAGTGCGCCACCGTTCGGGGCCGCGGGCGCCGGCCGGGCTGAGCGCGACGATGACTGTGTCACGGCTCAGATGGGCGGCGATCGCACGGCGAAGCAGGACTGCCCCCTCGACTCGGGCTGTTTGGTCCTACGCGGCCGCTGGGTCGGCTGTCGCGAGAACACCTGAACTCAGCACGACCCCGGCGATGTGTTCGTGCAATTACCTGAAGAGCCAGGACGGATGCGGCGAAGCTGCCGTCGTTCGCGCGTACCGCTGGGCTAGTACGGTCAAGGGACAAGTTGCCGACCCGGGTCCCTCAACAGACTCTTACGGGATGATATGAGACCAGATTTTCCCTGCCGGTGCTACTTGAGTGCTCTGTACTGATACTAGTTCCGCTGACGCTGAGTGAACTCCGGCGTGTCGACGAACTCGCCGAAGGCGTAGTACCGCAGCACTTCGAGGAACACATCTCGTTGGGTTGGATCAAGGAGGTCAAGCAGATCCCCTTCGACTTTCTCCGTTGCCGCCGTCGCGCGCCGACAGACTTTGCGACCAAGCGAGGTAAGGGTCGGCCGGCGGGCCCTCCGATCCCGAGGATCCGGTGCCCGGACAACTAAACCTCTTGCCTCGAGGGAGTCAAGGGTCGCCGAGATCACAGACTTGTCGATCTTGACCAGCGCGGACAGTTCGAGCTGAGTCATTGGGGAAGACATCAACGCGACCAGCACGAAATGCTCTTTAATGTTTACGCCGACTGCCTCGAGCGCGGCCACCTTGCGCTGTCCAAATCCAAGCCACGCGTGGTTCAGCAACCACTTGACATCACCGTGCAGCGGATGCTCAGTGCTTTCCACTCCGGCTACGATACCCGATTTACCGACCTCGGTTGCGACGTGTCAAGAACTTCTGTCGCCAGAACATCGGAGGCCGCGAGGCTGGGTCGACGCGGATCCTGCAGAGAAGTGGCAGTCTCGGGATTTCAGGTATCAGTATTGGATCGGCGGCGACGCGCGTGGTACGCAACGCGAGCGGCCCATCACCGTCATCCCATAGCGCATGTGGCCGACACCCGGGCGCGGACCAACTACGCATAGACGAGAGGTACGAGAACCTCATCGACCATTGCCGCGATGTCCCTCATGGTCGGATCGCGAACGTCGAGGATGGTGCGCTTGATTATTAGAGCGTGAAGGACCTCAAGTACGACCGGTGTCAGACGCTCTGCTGGTATCTCGCCACGTGCCGCGGCATCTTGCAACATTTCAGTCAACGTATCGAACATCGGATCCAGAACTTCTAATCTGAACCGCAGTAGTAGCGGGGGGTAGCGATGCGCCTCCCCGAGCAGACTGCGGAGTGCGTCGGCCCTCACGCCACGATGGGCTCGAGTCATATGGCGGGTGAGGCCTATTAGATCGTCACGAAGAATTCCCGTTCGGCGGTAGCCAGCAGAATCCCCACGTAGGTGCCCCAACGTATCGATGACAAGAGACGTCGTGTCCGGCCACCGCCGGTAAAGTGGGCTCTTTCCGGTCCCCGCGCGTTCGGCGATGCTCTCGAATGTCAGGCGGCCGAATCCGACTTCGGCAAGCTCAGCAATTACCGCGTCGCGTATTGCCTTCTCTACTGACGCAGCACCCCTCCGGGTTCGAACTGGCTGCTCGACGGAGGTGGGTCGACTCGCCATGCGCGCAGCCTATCCGAGCCCTGGGTGCTTGAGGCGTGAGTCGAGCGGCTCGGGCGAGAATCGCGCTGTCTGGCTGTGGGCTGCCCGGTACGGAGTCATGCCGGTCTGCGGGCAGGGTGTCCGGGGTGGCCCCGCGGCGCGGACCGCGCCGGTCACGTTAAGCCTCGGAGTCCAGCGCGACCTGTGGCACCCAGGCCGGCCGGTTCAGTTCGTAGGCGGCCAACGTCGCTTCGCGCCGCAGTATGAGCGAGACGTCGTCGAGTCCCAACATGAGGGCTTGCCGCGTATAGGCGTCGATCTCGAAGGATTCCACGGACCGCCCGTAGGAGACGGTCTGCTGGTCCAGATCGAGAACCAGCTCCGTTGAGGGTTCGCGTTGAATCACGTCGTCGAGGCGGATACACGCGTCTTCGGCCATGACCGCCGGCACCAAGCCTGATTGCACGCAGTTCCCGACGAATATGTCCGAGAACGACGGTGCGAGGATGGCGTCGAAGCCGTGCTGCTGCAGGCCCCACACCGCGTGTTCGCGCGAGGATCCGCTGCCGAAGTTGCGGCCCGTCAGCAGGATGTTTGCGCCGCGGAACCGTGCGTCGTGGAACACGAAAGCGGGATCCTGGCGCCAGGTGTGGAATACGAAGTCGCCGTAGCCGGTGCGCTCGACGCGGGTTAGGAACTGCTTGGGCATGATCTGGTCCGTGTCGATGTCGTCGCGCAGCAGCGGCATCGCTCGGCCGCTCACCCGGAGAACTGGTTTCACGGCAGCAGGTCCCGTACGTCGACGAAATGTCCAGCAGTCGCCGCGGCCGCCGCCATTGCCGGTGAGACCAGGTGGGTTCTGGCCCCAGCCCCCTGCCGACCCTCGAAGTTGCGGTTCGAGGTGGACGCCACCCGTTCGCCCGGAGCGGCGATGTCCTCGTTCATGCCGAGGCACATCGAGCACCCGGGTTCGCGCCATTCGAAGCCGGCGCCGCGGAATGCGTCGTCCAGTCCTTCGGCCTCGGCCTGCTGCTTCACCAGCATTGACCCCGGCACCACCATTGCTCGGACGCCGTC
>Ga0137412_10000350_pt1 | contig 31790 bp, 28 predicted proteins | sample CZODoug2_1_16fun_FD_122160 | JGI IMG/M metagenome (GOLD analysis project Ga0137412, IMG submission 122160) | Vadose zone soil fungal communities from Angelo Coast Range Reserve, California, USA - CZODoug2_1_16fungal (Hybrid Assembly) | ecosystem: Environmental > Terrestrial > Soil > Vadose zone...
GCCCGTCAGTTTGCATTCATGGTCAAGTATGGAATGACCCCGATGCAGGCAATTCAGGCGGCAACCGTGAATGCCGCTGACCTTATCGGTCATTCCGAACTCTTCGGTTCGATTGCCCCAGGAAAATCCGCTGATATCATCGCGGTGAACGGTGATCCGATCGCCGACATTCGTGAGCTCGAGCATGTTAAGTTCGTGATGAAGGAAGGAAGGGTTTACAAGCAGGAGTAGTAACCTGAAAGCTGGACGCCCTTCAGTCGAGACTGACCAGACCGGCATCCCCCAGGCGGCTTCAATCCCCGCGGTGAGCCAACTCCGTGTAACGGATCCAAGAATCTGAGATCCCCCGCACGTCGCTCTGTCCCGCAAATTGCTCAAATGCGGCATCTGCCACATGGATGTCTACGATGCTCAAACCCCGTTTTCTCAAAGCCTCCACCCTTGCCGTTGCCGTCGCATTCTTCGGCGGCTCCTCGACTGTGTACCACCAGAAAGGTGATGGCTTGGCTATCTACGTCGAACGCGATCAGGTCGCGACGCGTTAGTCTGCGCTCGTGACCGATGCCCCAGCAGAAAGGACAGCCAAGTCCTTTTCGCAAATCGTGGCCGAACTGGAGGCCGACGGCCAACCGGTCCCAAGAAGCTTGAGTCAATTCGCCGAGGCTGAGCAGTCGGGCGATGCAGCTCGCTTACTGGGATTTGAGCGCCCTTCTCGTCAGCGTCGCATCCAGCTCTTCGGCAAGGCGATCGACCCGTGGAATCACAAAGAAGCCGACGAAGAACGTCGACGCGAAGGTTTGCCACCGGTCCACTTCCGGCGCTTGCGCAGGCTTCTCAAGACCAAGAGAGCAAAGAAAGGAATCACGCTCTGCGCGCAATCCTTGGTCGTCGTTGCTCTCCTTGCAGCCGGAATTGGCTACATGAAGCTCTATGGATTTAGAGTGGCCAACCTCGCCACGGTTCAGCACATGCAACTATGCCGCGATGCGGCCATCGAATTAGACGCCTCACCGTCCCTACACAATCTAATCAATTCCGGGAACCAAGAATTCGATCAAAGAATTGAGGCTGAACAGGTGACCAAGGATCAGCTCGCCACAAACATTTACTCAGAATGTCTCTCGTGGGCGCGGAGCGGCTTCGGTGCCGTGGGGAAATGATCCTCTCATTGAAACAACTCCTCGCTCGACGACGGCAGTCAAACTGCACCACACCCTTGGCGCGGCATAACCGCTTCACCTCGCGGAGTCCGCGGTAATCGTCTTGGGTTGGTCCCCTCGGAGAGCCGCTCTTCAGAATTATAATGTAATTTCTATATTATCGATATAACTATAAGAATAATATTAACTTTATAGAGGGTTCTTCGACCCGGTGCTGGAACTAGGATTCGCCGCGCAGCATCACTGCAACTTCTGGATCGGTGTGTTGGATCAAACCATCCTCGCCGGCGTCGCGACCGATCTGACTTCGGCAGAGATCGTGCAGTAGCGTCGCGGCCTTGAGTTCAGTGTCCGCGCTGTGAACGATTTGCGGTATTGCAGGCGCTGGAGAGCGCGACTCGCAGAATGCGAGTTGTCAGAGGCACCGTGCGGCCGGCGCCTTGCAATATCCGTCTAGTGGCTATGCCGCGATCGAGGTCGGCGCGATCGCCCGTGACCATGCGCGACAGCGCCGCCTGCTGCTCGAGACCCCATCACGATATGTTTTTCCGAATCGCCGGAATAAGACACGCATGTCCGAAGTCCTGCAATCATCGACTTCTGATTTTGCTTGGACGTCCGCACAGAGGTTTTGTCATCAAATGAGACTGCACATTTCATCAATCGCAGAACAACTTCTGAAGTTCTTAGTGTCTAAATCCAATACCGACGACAAAAGAGGCTTTGCAAAACAATGCGCGTTTTAACTTGGGGAAAAGTTACCCCCGGATTACTCGTGAGCGTGATGGCGGGATGCGGTGGCGGAGGTCATGGCGGCGGCTACGGTTCTATGATGCTTGCCCCCACGGTGAGCATCTCGCAGCCGGCAGCGGCAACCACCATCAATTTTGGTCAGGCATTGACCGTGGCATGGACATCGGCATACACCACTTCGTGTACCGCTTCGACCTCGAGCGCAGCCGGCGGCATGTTCACCGGCCCCCAAATGACCAGCGGCAGTCAGACGGTTGTCCCGACCGCTGCCGGAAACTATACCTACATGCTGAGTTGCACCGGGAGCGGCGGCACCCAATCCGCATCCGCGAGCGTGACGGTCACGACCAACCTGCTCAACGCTCTGGCGCCAACCGGCGCGATACCGACCGTCGGCTCGACCATCGATCCGACCAACGGCGACCAGAATCCCTATGGCCTCGCGGTTGCTCCGGCGACCGCGGGACTGGTCACCAAGGGGGATCTCGTCGTGTGCAATTTCAATAACGCCACTATTACCACTACCACTCCCCCCTCAGGAAATGTTCAGGGCACCGGAACAACCATCATTGGACTGCATCCCGGCACCGGTTCTCAGCCATATCAGATCGCACAGTCGGCGGATCTGAAGGGCTGCAATGCTCTCGCCATCCTGCCGGATGACAGCATCTCGGCGGCCGCGTGGGCATCGAATCTAAATCCGCTGGTCAGTGCGACCGGGACCGTTGGGAAGCCATTCGCTAGCGACACATTCAATGGCCCTTGGGGAGAAGCGTTTGTGGCGGCCACGACCACGCAACCCGCGGCGCTCTATGTATCGAGCGCACCCGGCAACAACGGCGTCGTTGCCGGGCCTGGCACCAACACGTCTCCCGGCACCATTGATCGAATCAGCCTCGACACAAACAATGTGCAGACATCGCTTACGGAAATTGTCACCGGCTTTTGCAGCGGCGGCGTACCGGGAGCCATATTCGGACCCGCGGGGCTCACCTATGATCCGGCGAGCGATACCCTGTATGTCGTCGACACAAGTTCCGCCAGCGTGATCGCCCTTGCGGGGGTGTCCGCGATTCCGAAGGACGGCGTTGTGGTGAACGGACAATGCACCGCGACAACCCCGACGCCCGTTCCGACCTTCTCGGGTCCCTCGATGTCCTCGGCCAGAGTGATTGCTCACGGCGCGCCCTTCAACACACCACTGAGCGCCGCCCTTTTGAAGAACGGCGATTTGATCATCGGCAACGCGGATATCGGTGTGACGGCGCCCAGCGCGACGACTAACTTGCTGATCGAGGTGTCGCCGGTGGTGCCCGACGGCTTCGTCGGTCAACCGCTGCAGATCGATACTGGCGCGCCCGGCACTATTTTTGGCATCGCGGCCACGGTCGATGCCGCGGGACATCAGATCATCTATTTCAATGATGATAATAACAGTGCAGTGATGCAGTTGGGACCGATTGCGGCCACCGCAACAACCCCCGGCTACTGAGTCGGGGGAACTGACACTCATCTTCAGCCGAGCCGGTGGCAACCAGCAGCTCGAAATGCAGCACGGCGCAGCAGCTACTGCGTGCCGCGGTGCGCGGCGCTGGAAGAAAGCTTCTTCGGCGTATGCTTCTGATGAGAAGTCTTTGCATGGCCTACGATAGCCGGCTGAATCGGTGTGCCGTAGACGTGCCGATTTGTATGAGGGTGCGGGACAAAGGAATTCGGCTTTGCGCGGGCGTCGGTCGACTTATCGCCTGCAACTGACAGCGCCGGTTGCACAAGCGTGATTGCGGCGAGCACGGTAATTGCAAATTTCGTCATATTGCTGATCCTCCAAGCCGAATGGTAGATCAATATCGCGCTCCGGCGTTCCGAGTCCGCGCCGTTATGTGATGTGCGTCTCGGGGCCGCGATCCCAGTGCCTCCAGATGCTCGACGGCCGTTGTCACGCCGTTTCTGGCCGCGACGGCCGGTGCGAGTCTGTTCACCCGTTCTCGAATCAAAGGATCGCTGACCGCACGGCTGATGCGGTCGCGGAGCTCGTCGGCAGTGACCAGTTCGACCGGCAGCGACCGCGGTCCGAGTCCCAGCGCCTCAACCCGATGCGCCCAATAGTACTGATCAAGGATATGCGGCAGCAGGACTTGCGGCACTCCCGCTCGCGCCGCCGCGGTCGTCGTGCCCGCGCCGCCATGGTGAACGGCGGCCGCGACCCGAGGAAAGATCAGGGAATGCGGTACATTGTCGACGGTCAGGAGGTCGTCGGCCTCTCTGACGTGCCGGTCGAGAGATGCCCAGCCGCCGGCGATGAGGGCACGCCGGCCGATGGCGCGCACCGCGGCGACGGCCTGTGCCACCAGCTTAGGTGCGCATGGGGCGACCATGCTACCGAAGCCAATGTAGATCGGCGCGGGAGCCTGCTGCAGGAACGCCTCGACGCGAGGATCCAGTGTCCCTGGTTCGTCGAGCACCCACGCGTCGGTGCTCATCGCGCTCTCAGGCGCATCATCGGGCATTGGCCCCAGGTCTCGATCGGCCGCGAGAATCACCCGCCCCTCAAGGATCTGGCTTATCGGGCTGTCGAGGGGCTTAAGGCCCAGCGTGGCGCGACCTCGGTTGATGCGGCCTCGAAGCGCCAGCTCGGCGATGGGACCGCCCGCCTTCCACAGTAACCGGTTGATCCATCGCGGCAACGTCTGCCGGTGCACATTTGGAGGCGGCGCTGCGCTGCTCGGTATCGCGCACGGACAATAGACGGCGTGCGCATAGGGCAGGCCCCGCCATTCCGCCACTGAAGCGGCTGCGAATTGGAGGCCGGCGCCGATGATCAGCTCGTAGCCCTCGCTCGCCCGCGCGACCGGCTCAAAGAGGAGCGGCGTGATGTGCGACAAGTATCGCATCTGCCAGCTTAAGGATTGCAGGCCGGTGCCCGCAGATCGCAAGAGGGCCTCGACGTCGATGCCATCCGATTCGGTGTCGAACCCATAACCGCGAACCCACGCCACAAAATTCGCAGGAACGGTTAACACAACGTTGTGGCCGCGCGCTCGCAGGGCCACTGCCAGCGCGACAATCGGCTGCACGTCACCGCGAGTCCCATGAGGCGCGAGAAGAATACGCATCGCTCCGGGTTCCTGGTTCGGCCGGATCAGCGCGCCGGGACCGCGAGTATACTTAAGTCACTGCCACCTCGGAAACTGATCATGAGAGCTACATCTCTAATACAAGTTCAAAACGAGCGAGTAATTGTCACTGAGTGGCGCTTTGCTCCAGGCGCTGAAACCGGACATCACCTGCATACTCACGACTATGTCGTGGTGCCACTGACAAACGGCACGTTGCGGCTGGAAGAACCCAGCGGGACGAGGGAAGTACGTCTCGAATCCGGCGCGTCCTATGCCCGCCCCGCCGGGGTTACCCATAATGTTGTCAATGCCAACGCTTACGAGTTTCGATTCGTCGAAATCGAACTTATCTAGAAGCGAGCGACGTGACGACCCAAGCACAATATCCGATCGGTACGCCCGGAGTTCCCTGGCGAGAAGCGGAAGTGGCTGCCTGGCTATCACGGCAGCACGTCAAGCGCAGTTACGAAGCGGACGTGCTGCGCGTGATCGAGACCTTAAGCTCGCGCTACGACGTGGTGCAGTATGGCCGCCTTGACTATCACCCCGACAAGTACCCCTTGTTCGCGATCAGGAGCCGCGGCTGGCACGACGAGCTTCCCTGTGCGTTGGTGACGGGGGGCGTACATGGTTATGAAACCAGTGGCGTGCACGGAGCGTTGCGGTTTGTCGACAAACATGCGGCAACCTATGAAGGTCGGGTCAATCTCCTGATCGCGCCGTGCGTCAGCCCTTGGGCTTACGAAGTGATTCACCGCTGGAACATGCACGCGGTCGACCCGAACCGCTCATTTCGCGACGACAGCCCGGCGCACGAATCGGCAGCCCTCATGCGCCTGGTCGCGCCATTCCGCGATGTGGTGCTCGTGCATATCGACTTGCATGAAACCACCGATACCGATGAGTCCGAGTTTCGCCCGGCGCTGGCCGCTCGCGACGGCGTGGCGCATGAGCCGGGTGAAATCCCCGACGGCTTCTATCTGGTCGACGACAGCGAGCGGCCGCAACCGGAGTTCCAGCAGGCTGTGATCGCGGCGGTCGCGGAAGTCACACACATTGCGCCGGCGGACCGCCATGGCCGGATCATCGGATCGACCATGGTCGCGCCAGGCGTCATCAACTACCCGCTCAAGCGACTCGGCCTCTGCGCAAGCATCACCGGCGCACCGTACAAGACGACCACCGAGGTCTATCCCGACAGCCCTCGCTCAACGCCTGAGCAATGCAATGCCGCGCAAGTGGCGGCGGTTTGCGCGGCGATTGATTTCGCGTTGACGCACCGCGAAGCGGCTTCCGTCGAGCGGTAACTCCTCTACTACTTCGGCGCCGTTGTCCTCAGCCATTCCTTCAGTGCGACGCGCGCAGTCGCAGAATAGTCGGTGAAAATGCCATCCACACCTAAATCGAAATACAGCTTGTATTCCGCTTTAGGGTCTGCGCGATAGGTTTTCGTCAAATATTCCGCTTCATCCCGAAAAGTAAACGGATGAACGAACAGACCGACCTTGTGAGCATCGGCGATCAACGAAGTGGCCGGCATATTCGAGGCCTGAGCCAATGCCGTCACTGCGTGGCCGGCTGCGTTCACACCCTGCGCCGGCTCTATATAGAACTTCCATGGGCCGATGCCATCCGCGTAGGTTGTGATCTCCGCCAGCCCCGCGGGCGTGATCATTACCGCAAAAGTACGTGGATCGTGGGCTTGCAGCCAGGAAAATGGTTTTGCGCTGTCGGGCGAGTCATAGGTAATCGCACCGGTCTTGTAGTCGATGCCCGCGCCGTCGATCAATTGGACCACTTTGGTTTTCAGTCCCAGTTTGCGCATCAGTTTCAAGCTGGCAGGTTCAAACGACTGTACAAAAACCGGTGAATCCGCGGCATTCCAGCCTTCCTTGGTCAACATCGCCAGTAGCGTTTCTTCCAATGGCAAGCCCAATTGACGCTGATAAACCGCGTTTTTGGTTTCAGGGTAGATGTTTATCCGGCGCTTGGGATCTAAAGCCATGCTGTGTTTGGCCAGATCGATGATTTCCTGAAAAGTTGCCATCGGATACAGGCCGTCATATTGTTTGCTGCGCGCGGCTATCGGCTGCTTCACTCGCAACGTTTTCAGTTCGACGGCGCTGAAATCGCTGATGTACCACTCAGGTCCGGTAGGCACCCCGTCCACGAGGCGCGATTTCTTTCGCAATGCAAATTCCGGATGATCGGCAACGTCTGTGGTGTCGCTCAAAAAGACGTTGTGGCAGGCAAACAGCACGCCATCACTTGAAGATTGAAGATCAAGTTCAAGTGCATCGGTACCCGCCGCTATCGCCGCCCGATATCCAGCAATGACCTCTTCTGGATAAAGACCCGGTAAACCCCGGTGTCCAATGATCAATGCCGGTTTGCCGTCCAGTGTTTTCATGGCAATGCTCGGCTGGCTCGCGCACCCGCTCAATATCAGCGCGGCGCTGCACGGGACGAAGCGCTTCAATCCTTTTGCGACTCGTCGCATTGTATCAACGGTTCTCATTGCGGATTCACCGACCTCTGGGCGTCGCGCTACGACTCAGGCGAGCAACTCTTTTTGGTGCGCTTCAACAAGCGCAGCCATGCTGTCGAATCGAAAGTCGTACGTCGGCGTTCCAGGAGGACGCTTCGTCGCACCCCACCCCGCCTCCGCGTGCCGTCGGTCAATCCACGCCGATGCCAGCCCGAGCCGGTTGGCGGGTACGTGGTCGTGGAACAAACTTTGCGCGGTGTGCAGGACGTCGCTCTTCTCCAGGGCGAAGTCTTCTTTCAATCGTCGAAGCATATACTCAAAATTGCGAGGGCTGGGCTTATAAGATTCGACGTCCTGCGCCGTATACACGGCATCAAAAACGACTTGTAGCCGCGTATTGCTCGCACGGAACGAGATGCGGTCAACGTTCGAGAGAATAACCAGCTTGTAGTGCTTCTTGAGGTACTGCAATGCGCTGACGGAATCTGAAAACTCCGGCCAGTCTGGGATGGAGGCGCCGAAGCTGTTGGCCTCCTCGTTGGTCACTGCAACGCCCCATGTCCGCGCGATACGTTTGTATACGATTGACAGTAGCTGCGAATACGGCGTCGCGGGTGTCTCGACTTCCTGCGCGGATTCGTTTTGCGCGAAGATCCCGAGAATTTGGTCGCGCGACGGCTCGATATCAGCCTTTTCGACGAGGGGCTGCAACCCGCTCAGGATTCCCGTTTCCCAGTCGATGAGCGTTCCGTAGCAGTCAAAAGTCAACGCTTTGAAATCCGTCAGCTTCATTGTGGTTCCCGCGCTCGGCGTTCATTGGCAGCCAGGGTGAGGTGCCATTGCACTAAAAGAGTCAACGATCGTCTCGCATAAAATGGTGGTCTTCAAGTAGCCAGGGCAGCACTCTCGCTCGACTCGCGAAATGTTGCGTGGCTCGCGCCCAACTTGCGCTCGGCGCTCGGCGGGTACCCGAATTGACTGCGGTAGCACTTCGAGAAATGCGGCGGCGACTGAAATCCGCAGGCTGTGGTGATATCCATGATGGGCATTGCCGTTTGCAGCAACAATTCCCGTGCGCGGCGCAAGCGCATTTCGAGGTAGTAACGCTTCGGTACGCAGTTCAAATCCCGCTTGAATAAGCGCTCGATTTGGCGGCGCGACAAGCCCGTGGATTTGGCAATTTTTTCGAGGGACAGCGGCTTCTCGATATTCTCCTCCATGAGTTGCGCGACACGAATCAACCCGCGATGCGATGCGCCAATCTGCGCCCGCAACGGGACGTATTGGCGGTCCGTATCCTTGCGGACTCGATCGACGATGAATTGCTCGGAGACCAGCTGCGATATCCGCGGCCCCAATTTCAGCTGAATGAGGTGCAGCATCAGGTCCAAGGGCGCCGTGCCGCCGGAGCATGTGAAGCGATCACGGTCGATGGTGAACAACTGATCGCTGATTCGAATCCTGGGAAATTCCTCGCGAAGGGCGGATAGATTCTCCCAATGAATCGTCGCGGAGAAATTATCGAGTAAGCCTGCACGTGCCAGCGCGTAGCCTCCTGTGCACAGGGCGCCCAAAGCCACCCGCCGGTCGGCCAGCCGCCGAAGCGCGGTCAGCAGCGACGGCGATACCGCTTCGCGAACATTGACGCCGCCGCAGACGAACAAAATATCGACCGCTCCCAGCGTATCGAGCGCCCCTGTCGGGGACAGGCTGAGTGCGCTGCTGGCATCCACTGCCGGCCCGTCCATGCTGACGACCGACCATTGGTAGATCTCTTTGCCAACCAACCGATTTGCCATGCGCAACGGCTCGATCGCATTGGCTACGGCGATCAACGAGTAATTCGGCAGGGTCAAAAATGCGTACTTGCATTTGCGCAGCAAGGCGGGCGATTCCAAGGAGCCTCCAAAGGGCATCACGACGATCGTTCGTGAGGCGGATATTACGCTACTGTCGGGTAGGTCTTGTCAGTTTCCGACAGGCTTTTGTCGTCTTTTAGACATATCATCACGGCTGCGCCGCGCTTCGACCCCATCCAAGTCGGACTGGCCTGTCGCATTTCCACAAGGGACTGTCGCAATTGGCGTCTCGTTCGGCGGTGCCCTGGTTACACTGCGGGACGCATTTGAGTGGGGAGATCAAGCACAGATGAAAACTCATGCCCGCGTCGTGGTGATAGGCGGCGGCGTGGTGGGCGTCAGCACGCTGTACCACTTGGCATTGAAAGGCTGGACTGACGCGGTGCTGCTGGAACGCTCCGAACTCACGGCGGGTTCCACCTGGCATGCGGCTGGATTGCTGCCGCTGTTCAACATGAGCTACACCGTAGGACAGCTACACAAATACTCGGTGGACCTCTACAAACGGTTGCCGGCAGAAACCGGCCAAGATGTCAGTTTCCACGTCACCGGAAATCTGCGGCTCGCCACCTGTAGCGAGCGCATGGATGAGTATCAGAAGTACTGCGGTACGGCGAACACTATCGGTGTGCCCTTCCAGGTGATCGGGCCCAAGCAGGTGCGGGATCTGTGGCCCCTGATCGAGCTTGGCGACGGTGCCGCCACGTCGAAAATTGTCGGAGCCCTCTATCATCCCGACGACGGCCACATCGCGCCGGCGGATCTCACCATGGCGCTGCGCAAGGGGGCACGCGCCCGCGGCGCGCAGATCCATGAGCAGACCGAAGTCACTGCGGTGAAGCGTACGCCCTCGGGAGAGTGGCATCTGACCACCAGCAAGGGCGACATCGTCGCCGAGCACGTGGTGTGCGCCACGGGCAACTACGCGCGGCAGACCGGGCGCATGTTCGGCCTGAATGTGCCCAGCATTCCGGTCGAGCACCAATACATCGTTTATGACGAATCGCAGGAACTCAAAGCGTATCGCCAGGCGGGCGGCCGCGAACTCGCGGTACTGCGTGAATCGGATCAATCCTACTACCTGCGCGAGGAGCGCATGGGTTGGATTCTGGGTCCCTATGAGGCCGGTGCGCCGGCACGATTCGCCGATGGCGTACCCGACTGGTTCGGCAAGAGTTTGTTCGAAGGCGACCTGGATCGCCTGCTGCCGCACGTCGAGGCCGCGCAGCGGCGCGTGCCGTCGCTTGCCGACTGCGGCATCAAGGATATCGTCAATGGACCGATCGCTTACACGCCGGACGGTAGTCCTCTGATCGGGCCGGCGTGGGGCGCGCGCAATCTGTGGCTGAATGAAGGACACAGTTTTGGCATCACTGCAGCGGGCGGTTCCGGCTGGCAACTGGCTGAGTGGATAGTCGAAGGCGAACCCGGCATCGACATGCTGGGCGTGGATCCGCGTCGCTATGGTCCCTACACCGGCAAGCGGTATGTGGTTCAAAAGAACGAGGAAACCTATCGCAATGTTTTCGTGATTCATTTTCCCGATGAAGAGCGCGCCGATGCGCGTCCCGCCAAAACCAGTCCGGTGTACGACAAGCTCGCGCGCATGGGCGCTGTGTTCGGTCAGCGCTACGGTTGGGAACGAGCCAATTGGTTCGCACCTGCCGGCGTGCCGGCCAAGGACAAATGGAGCTTTCGCCGCTCGAATTACTTCGAGCATGTCGGTAACGAGGCTCTGCGTCTGCGACAGCATGTCGGGGTCATCGACCTGACGCCCTTCACCAAGCACGAGGTGACCGGCCCCGGCGCGGAAAGCTGGCTTGACGGACTGGTGGCGAACAAGGTGCCGACAAAAATCGGCCGAATTGCCCTGTGCCATGCACTGACTCGCCGCGGCGGCATTCGCTCCGAATTTACGATCACGAAGATCGCCGAACAACACTTCTACGTGGTCAGCGCCGGCGCTGCCGAACGCTATGATAGCGACTACTTGCAGCAAACGCTGCCGCGCGACGGCAGCGTAACGTTGCAAAACGTCACCATGAGCCGGGGCGTTTTTGTGCTCGCCGGACCGCGCTCACGCGATGTGCTGGCGAAGCTGGTCGATACGCCGCTGGACAACGCCGCGTTCCCGTGGCTCACGGGGCAAGTGGCCGAGGTCGGTCTGGCCACCGAGGTATATCTGCTGCGCGTAAACTTCGTCGGCGCCTTAGGGTGGGAACTGCATTTCCCCATCGAGTATGCGCATCACTTGTTCGATGCACTATTTACCGCCGGCAAAGAATTCAACATCGGCATGACCGGCATGCGCGCCATGGAATCTTTGCGGCTCGAGAAGTCCTATCGCATGTGGGGTAGCGATCTGACCCCCGACTACACGCCCTACGAGGCGGGCCTGAACCGCTTCGTCCGTCTCAACAAGGGCGCCTTCATCGGCAAAGAAGCGCTTGAAAAGCAACTGGCAGCGGGCATACCGCATCGTTTCATCACCTTCGAGGTTCACGGCGTCAAGGATGCCGACGCTCTCGGCAATGAGCCGCTGTTCGATCTGAAGGGCAACATCATCGGACGCGCCACCGCGGGTTATTACGGCCACGCGCTGCGCAAGAGTCTTGGCCTGGGATATATCAAACCGGAATTTGCCGGCGTGGGCAGCGACATCGAGATTGAGATTCTCGGAGAGCGCAAGCGGGCCACTGTGCTGGTCGATTCGCCGTATGATCCCGAGAACAGTGACCTAAGAGCCTAGAATTGAGGCGGCGCCACCCATGAGCAGGCAATCATTTTCGGGGCTTTCGCTCCTCTGGCGCGGGCTGTCGCGCCACGCCGGTTGGCAGAAACAGTGGCGCAAGCCGGAACCAAAAGCACGCTACGACGCGATCATCGTCGGCGGCGGGGGCCATGGGCTGGGTGCCGCGTACTATCTGGCCAAGGAACATGGATTGGCGAATATCGCGGTGCTGGAGAAGGGCTGGATCGGCGGCGGCAACACCGGGCGCAATACCACCATCATCCGTTCGAATTATTTGTTCAATGAAAGCGCGGCGCTCTACGATCATTCGGTGAAGCTATGGGAGAATCTCTCGCAGGTCCTCAACTACAACGTCATGTTCTCCCCGCGCGGCGTCATGATGCTGGCGCACACCGTGCATGACATCCAGGTAATCAAGCGTCATGTGCATGCGAATCGCTGTAACGGCGTCGACAATGAATGGCTGGAGCCGGCCCAAGCCAAGGAATTCTGTCCGCCGCTCAACATAGAAGAGAACATCCGCTACCCGGTATTGGGCGCGGCGTTACAGCGACGCGGCGGCACGGCGCGGCACGATGCCGTTGCCTGGGGCTATGCACGCGCAGCCGACGCGCTCGGCGTCGATATCATCGAGAATTGCGAAGTGACCGGCATTCGGCGCGACGCCGGCGGCGCCGTCGAGGGATTGGATACCACTCGCGGCGTGATTCACTCGCGCAAGGTGGGCATATCCGCGGCCGGTCACACCAGCGTCATTTTGGCGTTGGCCGGCGTGCAGGTGCCGCTGGAGAGCTACCCGCTGCAGGCATTGGTTTCCGAACCGGTCAAGCCCATTTTTCCGTGTGTCGTCATGTCCAACACCATTCACGCCTATATCAGCCAATCGGACAAGGGGGAACTGGTCATCGGCGCCGGTACCGATGCCTACACCTCGTATACCCAGCGTGGCGCATTGCATATCAACATGCACACGTTGGATGCGATCTGCGAACTGTTTCCCAATTTCCGTCGCTTGCGAATGATGCGCAATTGGGGCGGCATCGTCGACGTGACGCCGGATCGATCGCCCATTATCGCCAAGACACCGGTGCCCGGCCTGTACGTGAACTGCGGGTGGGGAACCGGAGGTTTCAAGGCGACCCCGGGATCGGCGCATGTCTTTGCCTGGACGATTGCCCGGGACGAACCCCATCCGATCAATGCGCCGTTCACCATTGAGCGTTTTCGCGATGGCCACCTGATCGACGAAGCCGCGGCAGCCGCCGTGGCTCATTGAGCGTCGCGCTGTGCTGCTCATTGTCTGTCCCTACTGCGGTAAGCGACCGGAAATCGAGTTCACCTACGGCGGACAAGCGCACCTCGCAAGGCCCGATCAGCCCTCGCAACTCGACGATCAAGCCTGGGCAGAATTTCTGTACATGCGCAGCAACACCAAGGGCGTATACGCTGAACGCTGGCGTCACGCACGCGGATGCGGGCGTTTTTTCAATGCGCTGCGCGACACGACGAGCGACCATTTTCTGGCGTTCTACAAGACCGGCGAGCCCCGGCCGGTTTTGTCAACATCGCCGGCACCGCCCGCGCAGAGCGTCGCGGCGCGAACGGATGCTGCCGCGTCCCCCGTGACAGAGCGCAAAATATGATCGCCGGCCTTCGCACGCCGAGCGGCGGACGCATCGATCGAACGCAACGCGTGAGGTTCAAATTCGACGGCCGATCCTATGAGGGTTTCGCAGGCGATACCCTGGCATCGGCATTGCTCGCCAATGACGTGCATCTGGTGGGTCGCTCCTTCAAGTACCACCGGCCGCGTGGTTTCTTGGCCGCCGGGTCCGAAGAGCCGAACGGCCTGGTGACGGTGACGCGGGATGCGGCGCGAGTTACCCCCAATCTGCGCGCGACCCAGGTGGAGTTGTACGATGGCTTGATCGCTGAGAGTCAAAATCGGTGGCCCAGTTTGCAACGCGACTTCGGCCGCATCAACGATCTGCTGTCGGCCTTTTTCCCGGCCGGGTTTTACTACAAGACCTTCATGTGGCCGCGCAAGGCGTGGAAATTGCTGTATGAACCGATGATACGTCGCGCCGCGGGCTTGGGCCGCGCGCCCGTTCATGCTGATCCCGACCGATACGCGCAACGCTATGCGCATTGCGACGTATTGATCGTCGGGGCCGGTCCCGCAGGGATTGCCGCTGCCTTAAGCGCGGCCGAGAGCGGCGCCCGCGTCATCCTTTGCGATGAGACGAACGAGTTCGGCGGCAGCTTGCTCACCGATACCAGCGCCGTGATCGATGGTCAAACAGCGTCAGCCTGGGTGAAGCGCTGCGTCGGGTCGCTGGCGCAAAACAGCCGCGTGACCTTGCTGGCGCGCACCACGGCCTTTGGTTATTTCCCGCACAATCTCATCGGCCTCAATCAACGACTCGTCGATCATCTGGCCAGTGCACCCGCCTATCAGCCGCGCGAGCGCCTCTGGCAGGTTCGTGCGCGGGCGGTGGTACTCGCCACCGGCGCGATCGAACGTCCGCTGGTGTTTCCCGGCAACGATCGCCCCGGAATTTTGCTGGCCGGGGCTGCTCAAACGTATCTCAATCGATATGGAGTATGCGTGGGTAGGCGTGTGGTCGTGGTGACATCGGGCGACGAAGCCTACCAAGCCGCGCTCGACCTGCATGCCGCGGGTGTCTTCATCGCTGCCATCGCGGACCTGCGCGCCGAAGTTACCGGCGCCCTCCCAGACGCCGCGCGCCGCGCCGGGATGGATGTGCGTCCCGGCTCTACCGTCCTCGACACCGAGGGCGAATTGCGCGTCAGCGGCATCACCCTCGCCCGTGTGCAGAGCGGGCAAGTTCAAGCAGCGCAGAACATCCGATGCGACGCGGTATTGATGTCGGGCGGATATACCCCGAGCGTGCATTTGTTTTCGCAATCGCGCGGCAAGCTGCAATGGAACGATGGCCTGCAGTCCTTCATCCCGGGATCGTCGGCCGAGTCCGAACAATCCGCCGGCGCCTGCCGCGGAATCTACGGCCTGGCCGAAGTGCTGGCGGATGGTGCGAGAGCCGGCGCCGCGGCGCCGGAACTTCATCATGCACAGCATCGCTTCAACGTCGACACCTTGAGCCGTCGCAGCAGCGCCTACCTGGGTGCGCTACCGCAGGCGAATCCGCCCAGCCGCGAGAAATCCTTCGTGGACTGGCAGCACGATGTCACCACGCGTGATCTTGCTCTTGCAACCCGCGAAGGCTTTGAATCGATCGAACATGTCAAACGCTATACCACAACGGGGATGGCCACCGATCAGGGCAAGACCTCGAGTCTCAATGCCATGGCGATCGTGGCAAAGAGCCTCCAGATCGCGATCCCACAAGTCGGTTTGACCACGTTTCGCATGCCGTACACACCGGTCAGCTTCGGCAGTTTCGCCGGAATCTCACGCGGTGATTTATTCGACCCGGTGCGCACCACCCCGACCCATCCCTGGGCGCAGGCCCAAGCTGCCGTTTTCGAGAATGTGGGTTTGTGGAAGCGTGCCCGCTATTTTCCACGCGGCGGCGAAGACATGCACGCTGCGGTCGCACGCGAATGCCGCGCGGTGCGCAACGCCTGCGGAATGTTCGATGCCTCGACGCTCGGCAAGATCGAAGTCGTCGGCCCCGATGCGGCCGAATTCATGAATCGCATGTACATCAACAATTGGTCCAATTTGGGTGTTGGCCGCTGCCGTTACGGGATACTGCTCCGCGAAGACGGCTTCATCTATGACGACGGCGTGGTGGCGCGCATCGGCGCGGATCGATTCCATGTCACCACGACCACCGGCGGTGCGCCGCGGGTTCTCGCCTTGCTGGAGGACTATCGTCAGACCGAATGGCCGGAACTGAACGTGTGGCTCACCTCGACCACCGAGCAATGGGCTGTCATCGCCGTACAAGGCCCGAAGTCGCGTCAGGTGCTCGAGAGTCTGGTTGAGGGTCTCGATATCAGTGCGGCGGCATGGCCCCACATGAGCGTGGGCCGCGGGCGAATTTGCGGCGTGCCGATGCTATTGTTCCGAGTCAGCTTCACGGGAGAATTGGGGTTCGAAATCAACGTGCCGGCAGACTTCGGCCTGAGCGTGTGGGAGGCAGTCCACGCCGCAGGCCAGGCATACGGCATCACCGAGTACGGCACGGAGACCATGCACGTGCTGCGCGCCGAGAAGGGCTATATCATCGTCGGGCAGGACACCGACGGCACGGTGACCCCGGACGATGCCGGCTTAAGTTGGGCGATCGGTAAAGGCAAAGCAGACTTCGTCGGCAAGCGCTCTCTGGAGCGCGCCTCCATGAAATCGGCGGATCGCAAACAGCTGGTCGGTTTGCGCGCGAAGGACCCGGGCGTCACGCTCGAGGAAGGAGCGCAAGTGGCCGCGAAGTCCGGGCAGAAACCACCCATGGAATTGATCGGCCATGTCACCTCCTCGTATGCCGGCAGCGTGCCGGGCTATTCGATTGCGCTGGCGCTGATCGAAGGCGGCCGCGCCCGTCTTGCGCAGACGCTGTATGTGCCCATGCCCAACGGCGATGTTGAAGTCGAAGTCACGTCACCGGTTTTCTACGATCCCGCTGGAGCACGCATCAATGCCTGAAGTTGCGATACGCAGCCTGCCGCCGGTGCCGCAGACGGAATGGATAAGGGCGCTGCCGCCTGCGATGCGATTCATTTTGCACGGTGATGTGGGCGCGCGGTCGGCGGCGGCCTCGGCCTGGGGAGTCGCCTTCGCCGAGCAATCCTGCCGGGCTATGATGCAGGCCGCACGCGCAACGCTGTGGCTTGGCCCGGATGAATACTTGCTATTGAGTGGCATCGACGGGTCGGAGGTCGCCGGCGATGAATCGCAGGCCGCTGTTGCCGGGGCACTTGAACTCGCCCTTAAGGGCGTGCCTCATGCGCTGGTCGATATCAGTCACCGGCAATTTGCGCTGGAAGTGCGCGGCCCCCACGCGGCGATCATTTTGAGCGGCGGCTGTCCCCTTGACCTGGACTTGAGTGAGTTTCCCATAGGCATGTGCACTCGCACCGTATTCGCGAAAGCCGACATCGTGCTGTGGCGAACCCGCGAAGATGCATTTCACGTCGAAGTGTGGCGCTCGTTCGCCGGCTATGTAACCGGGCTGCTGCGCGAAATCGCGATGGAGTTCTACGGCACATGACTGCGCGGTCTTGCGCCGTGACGATGTGCGCCCTGCCTTGGCGCCAGGATCAGACTCTTTAATCAGATCGGGAGAGCGACGATGGACGAACAGAACCCGCCAACCACTCACGCGCGACGTCCCAGCGGCCGCGATGCGAAGCGAGCTGCTCGGACTGCCCGAGCATCGGCGTCGATTCCCTACATTACGCGCAAGATTCCTTACTACGAGGTCCTGGACGAGGAAGGCCTCGTGACCATGGAGCGCAACGCCGACACCATTCTCGAGGAGATCGGTATCGATTTTCGCGACGACCCCGAGGCGCTCGAGATCTGGAAGGCTGCTGGGGCCGACGTGCAGGGCGAGCGGGTGCATTTCGCCCGCGGCATGTGCCGCTCGCTGGTGCAACGCACTGCGCCGCGCGAGTTCACTCAGCATGCACGCAACCCGGCCCGCAGTGTGCTGATCGGCGGCAAGAACACCGTGTTCGCTCCGGCTTACGGCTCCCCCTTCGTGCGCAGTCTCGACGAAGGCCGGCGCTATGCGCGCATCGAGGACTTCCGCAATTTCGTCAAGCTCGCTTACCTATCCACCTCGCTGCACCACTCGGGCGGCACCATTTGCGAGCCGGTTGATCTGCCGGTCAACAAGCGGCACCTCGACATGGTGTACAGCCACCTGAGGTACAGCGACAAGGCATTCATGGGCTCCGTGACGGCGCCCGAGCGCGCCGCCGATTCGGTCGCGATGGCGAACATCGTCTTTGGCGATGAACTGAACGATCCGCTGACGGGTCGTCCGAAAACGACCATCATCAACCTGATCAACGTCAACTCGCCGATGACCTACGACTCGACCATGCTCGGTGCCGCTAAGGTCTATGCACGCGCCAATCAAGCGTTGATCATCACCCCTTTCATTCTGGCCGGCGCGATGTCGCCGGTCACGGTGGCGGGCACCGTCGCACAAACTCTGGCCGAGGCGCTGGCGGGACTTGCATTCGTGCAATTGGTCAATCCAGGCGCGCCGGTGGTGCTGGGTAGTTTTGCCTCGTCGATCTCGATGCAATCGGGCGCCCCGACGTTCGGAACGCCGGAACCGGCATTGGTGCTGTATGCAATGGCCGCGCTGGCGCGGCGCCTTGGAATACCGTTTCGTTCCGGAGGCAGCCTCTGCGCATCGAAGATTCCGGATGCTCAAGCGGCCTTCGAGTCGGCGAACACCTTGGTGCCCACCTGTCTCGCGGGCGTCAATTTCGTGCTGCACACGGCCGGGTGGCTGGAAGGCGGACTGGCGATGGGCTACGAGAAGTTCGTCATGGATGCGGACCAGGCGGGAATGATGCATACGCTGCTCGCCGGCGTGGACCTGTCGGGAAACGGCCAAGCACTGGATGCCATCCGGGAAGTCGGGCCCGGCAAGCATTTCTTAGGCTGCGCCCATACCCAGGCCAATTTCGAGAATGCGTTCTATCGCTCGCCGCTCGCGGACAATAACAGCTACGAGCAATGGCAGGCCGAGGGCTCGACCGACATGACGAAGCGCGCGAATGCAATGTGGAAGAAGCAGCTCGCGGAATATGTTCTGCCGCCGATGGATCCCGCGATCGACGAGGCGTTGCTCGAGTACATGGCGAAACGCAAGGCGGCATTCCCAGACTCGAACGTCTGAACATGGCGGAGAACATTGCATGTGCGGCGCGGTTCGATATCGGCCGCGATGCTTTCGCTATCCGTGCCTGGCGCCGACGCTCACCGCTGTGCCGCGTCCAACTCCGGATAGTGTCGAAAAATGCCCTCGTTATTGAAGGCGATGCGTCGCGGCGAAGCGAGATACGCGGCAATGCGCGGACGCTCCTGAATTCTAATATGCAGCGCAATGAGCCGCGGATAATTGCGCGCGGCCTTGCGCGTTGCGTACGGGAACGCGTACTTGAGGCCGGCGACCACCTGAAACATCGAAAGATCCACATAGGTGAGCTTCGCGCCCAGCATATACCGCTCCCCGGAAACGTTTTGCCGCAACACTTTCTCAAAGTAGCCTAAGTACTTCGGCATACGATTCTTCACAAAATCCGCCGCTCTGCGGCGCGCTTCCTTCTTCTGGTCTTCGTAGTAGAGGCTACCGGCCACGGGGTGATGGGTGTCGTGAATCTCCACCAGAAAATCTGCAATCGTGAGTTGTAGCTGGTGTGTCCATAATCGACCCGCTTCAGCTCGAGGTGCAATCTTGAGCCGCGGGCCCAAGAAATGCAGAATGTTGGCCGTCTGGCCGATGAGGAGCCGCCCTGCCCTTAAGACAGGAGGCGCGAACGGCGGCGTCTCAAGGTCGTTCAAAAGGCGCATCATTGCCGCAATTCCCGCCCCGTTGCTGGACTCACGGGCGACATCTCGGTACTGCGCGCCGCCCTCTTCCAGGGCCAGACGCACAAATTCGCCGCGACCCTGAACGGTGGGCCAATAGTAAAGCTCATAGACCATCGGATACTCCTTCATCGTGTATTCGTCGTCGGCAGAGATGAGATTTTGTATCTCATCGAAGGGCGCCCGACCTCACCCCTTCCGGATTCTAGGCCAAAGCGCGTGCGCACGACGGCGACGACGGCGCCCAACGCACTTCAGGGCGGCCCCGAGACTTGCGAGGGGCGATCGCGTAGGACCGCGACTGACGTCGGCATTTCACTACGCGGGAAAACTCAAACTTCTTCACCACTTCAAGTGGGTCGAGTCCTACGTCAGTTTCTTAAAGCTGCTGGCTGCGTCTTGACTGACTGTAGATAACACTTCTTGTCATGAATACCATACCCACCAACGCCGTCATAGCTGCCGTTCTGCTGATCGCGCTGGTGATTGGCGTCGCCGCTTGGCTCGTCACGCAAAAGCAACGAACCCTCAAGCTCAAACAACGTTTCGGCTCGGAATACGACCAGACTGTTTCTGAGCTCGGCAGCAGAGGGAACGGCGAGGCGGAACTGACGTCACGCGAAAAGCGCGTCGCCGGCTTGAGTGTTATGCCGCTAACACCGGCGGATGCCGTGCGATTCACGCAGGCGTGGAGCGCACTGCAAGGCCGCTTCATCGATAACCCGAAAGGAGTGCTGTTGGACGCCGACATTCTGGTGCGAGAACTGATGGCAAAGCGCGGTTACCCCATGGGGGACTTTGAGCACCGGGCCGCCGATATTTCCGTCAATCACCCGGGCGTCGTGGCAGCTTATCGTGTGGCGCAGGAAATCGCCGCTCGCAATGAACGCGGTGAAGCGGACACCGAGGAACTGCGGAAAGCCGTCGTCCACTATCGCACCCTGTTCGATGAGCTTCTCGGGGTCGCAGCGGACCAGGCGCCTAGTGCACGAGCCGACCTCGGCGTCCCAGCGCACTCCTGAGCCCTCAGATGATCAAGCGATGACGCCGTCTGGGCTTCCGCTGTGGGCACCGTGAATGTGGAGGCTAGCAAGTCTCCGCAGCGTCAAGGCCGACAATGTGCGCTAGCAGACAGACAACTGCGGTGCAACAGTGGAACGATCGAAGGCGATTATGAAGGAACTATTGCAACAGATAGGCCCTGATTACTATCGCTTCGTGCAATTGCTCATTGCGCGCGCCGAGCTCAAGCAATTACGTCAATGGCGCGTCGACGCTGAGAGACGGAGCAAAATCCCCCTCGGGATGTCTCGCGCCCCAGACAAGACTCGCGCCGATCCCCATCGCAATCGACAATTCGGCCGTGGAATTGCGATCGGACAACTTCGTGGCCCACGTGCGCAACATCCTAAAGGAGACGGGATTAGAGCCGCGGTATCTTGAGTTCGAATCGACTGAGACCGCGTCCTTGTGGATAGACGAAGGCGCTGCTGGATCGCGGACTCTTGAGCCGCGGCCAGAAATCAATCTGCATTCGGCGTGTCTGTGCGCCGCGGACGGCGGCCGCGAGTCTGGCTTTGGCTCGAAGATTCCTTCGGCGCTGGTAGATCCACCACTTTACGCAGGTTCGCGTACGTTGCGGTCTTGTGCGGAATCGCCATGGCGTCGACGAAAAGTTGTTGAAAACGCGGCTCGATTGCGGTCTCCACTTTCTCGATGCGCCTGACCAATGCTTCGATGACGGGCCGCGAAGTGCTATCCAGCAATGCGATGCGCGCGCCGGTTCCGGCAGCATTACCCGCCGAGCGTACTTGCGACAGGTCGCAGTCTGGAAGCATGCCGAGAATGATCGCGTACTTGACGTCAATGTGACTGCCGAACGCGCCGGCAAGCCGGATTCGATCGACGTGATCGACGCCGAGACGCTCCATCAGCAGAGCGATGCCGGCATACAACGCGGCCTTCGCAAGTTGGATGGCGCGCACGTCGGTTTGTGTGATTTTCATCTCGACCGCGCCTTGGTGCAGCAGATAGGCGAACGTCCTGCCGTTCTCGACGACGCGTGGCGAGCGTGCGGACAAGCGGCCGTCAAGCACGCCGTCTTGATTGATGATACCGGCGAGGTACAGCTCCGCTATGACCTCGATGATGCCGGATCCACAGACCCCCGTGACGCCGGTGGCCGTCGTGGCTTCGCCGAAACCCGGATCGTCGGACCAGAGATCCGAGCCGATGACCTTGAAGCGCGGCTCGAGAGTCTCACGGTCGATGCGCACGCGCTCGATCGCTCCCGGTGCTGCGCGTTGGCCGCAGCTGATCTGGGCGCCTTCGAACGCAGGACCGGTGGGACTCGAGCAGGCGACCAGACGCAGACGATTCCCCAACACGATTTCAGCGTTCGTGCCCACGTCCACGAGCAGCGTCATCTCGTCGGCGAGATCCGGACGCTCGGAAAGCACCATTCCCGCGGCATCCGCGCCCACATGTCCGGCAATACACGGCAGCACGTAGATTCGCGCGTTGCGATGCAATTTGAAGTCGATGATATTCGCCCGCAGAGTGAGCGAATGATCGACGGCGAGCGCAAACGGCGCACCGCCGAGTTCCACCGGATCGATACCGAGCAGCAGGTGATGCATGATCGGGTTGCCGACCAGCGTCGCTTCGAGGATGTCCTCGTGCGAAATGCCCGCCTGCCGCGCCACGTCCACTGCGAGGCCGCAGAGCGCTTCACGCACGACACCGGTCATCAAGGCAGCGCCGCCAGGATTCATCATCGAATAAGAGACGCGGCTCATCAAGTCCTCGCCGAAGCGGATCTGTGGGTTCATGACTCCCGCGGAGGCCACGACCTCGCCGCTCTGCAGATCGCACAAGTGCGCGGCGATCGTCGTCGACCCAATGTCGACCGCGAGTCCAAAGCTAAGATCATGCAGGCCGGCCCAAACGCCGATGATTTGCTTGGCGGCATGCACGGCCACGGTGACCTGCCACGAACCGGCACGCAAGGTGCGCTGCAATATTTGCAGCACCGACAAATCGCACACGAGATCCGTCAGCTTCCATTCAGACTCGAGCGCCTCATACAGGCGGCGCAGGTCTCCGGAAGGATCATGCATATCCGGTTGCTGCACTTGTACGTAATGCAGGCGAACGACCGGATTGAGCTCGATGGCGCGCACGTCGGCTTCCTTGCGCACCACTTGTCGATGCACCTGACTGCTCGCGGGCACGTCGATGACCACATCGGCCTCGACGCACGCCGAGCAGGACAGACGTCGACCCGGCGCCAGCGCCGTTCGCCGTGAGAAGCGCAGTTCCGGTTCGCTGAAGGGCGACAAACTCGCGCTCGATGAGGAGACGCCATGTTTGGCGAACTCGCCCTCCGCCACCAAGACCTGGCAGCGCCCGCAAAGACCGCGGCCGCCGCAGACGGAGTCGATGTCCACACCCAGACTGCGCGCAGCCTGTAGCAGCGGTGTCCCGACGGGAAAGTAACCGCGCTTGCCGGAAGGCGTGAAGACGACGAGCGGGTCGCGAGTTGACATGCGGCGCCTATATTTGAGCCGGTCGCCGGCGATGGCCGCCTTCGCGACGGCCTCGCGGAACCTCACCCTCGACGCCCGCCGGGGGTGCTTCACGGAAACGACGAATCCAGCGTGCGCAGTCCGGATCATGTCCGAGCATCACGTCCGCACCCATGCAGGCCCTGATCACTTCAACGTGCAGGGGATTGGTGATCGCGGAGGTCATGCCCGCGGCCATGGCCATCGTCAGGAAAGCACTATTGATGCCGTCGCGATTCGGTAGGCCAAAGCTGATGTTCGAGGCGCCGCAGGAAGTATTGACCTTGAGCTCGGTGCGTAGCCGATGCACCAGTCGCATGACCTGCACACCGGCTTGATTGATCGCGCCGATCGGCATCACCAGTGGATCGACGACCACGTCGCTTGCCGGAATACCATGGTCCATTGCCCGCTCGACGATTTTCTTCGCGACCGCGTAGCGCACGTCCGGATCTTCAGAAATGCCTGTCTCATCGTTCGAGATCGCAATCACCGCGGCGCCATACTTCTTGATGAGCGGCAGCACCGATTCCAGGCGCTCGTCCTCGCCGGTTACCGAATTGACCAACGCCTTGCCCTTGTAGACGGCAAGCCCGGCCTGCAGAGCGGCGACAATGGATGAATCGATCGATAGCGGTACGTCGGTGATGGACTGCACCAGCTGCACCGCGCGCGCAAGAATCGCCGGCTCATCGGCCAACGGGATCCCCGCGTTGACGTCGAGCATGTGCGCGCCCGCCTCCACTTGAGCGCGGGCATCTGCCTCGACACGGCTGAAGTTGCCTGCTGCCATCTCGGCGGCGAGAATCTTGCGCCCGGTCGGGTTGATGCGCTCGCCGATTATGACGAATGGTCGATTGAAGCCGATGACCACTTCCTTCGTGGCGGAGCTGATAACAGTGTCGGTCATGATGTTGTCCTGTTGGAAAATTGTGCAGCGTCGCGCCCGGGATACCAGGGAGATCGACCCTGAAGAATGCGCGACCGCTCAACGATGTCGGCCACCGATTCTTCTTGGTGATAGGCCATGACGTGCACGCCGCTGATGCCGCGGATTTCGCGAATGGATTGAATCATCTCGATACAGATATTGAGTCCCTCGCGGGCCTGATCCTTGGCGCCGCTCAAACGCGCGATCAACGCGTCCGGAACATGCACGCCGGGGACGTTTTTGCGCATCCAAGCCGCCGACTTTGCCGAGCGCAAGGGGCCGACGCCTGCCAGTATATGGACTTGGCCGAACAGGCCCAGTGCTTCTACCTGCTCCATGAAACTGCGCAACAGCGGCAGGTCGTAGCAGTACTGAGTCTGGATGAACTGTGCGCCCGCCGCGACCTTTTTAGCCAGACGCTGCGCCCGCCACTCATGCGGCAGAGCGAATGGGTTCTCAGCGGCACCTAAGAATACGCGCGGCGCGAAGCTGATCTTGCGCCCGCTTTGGAAGCAATGTTCATCGCGCAGGTTGCGCGCAATGTCGAGCAGTGACACGCTGTCCAAATCGAATACCGGCTTCGCCTGCGGATGGTCGCCCGCCTGAACGCCATCGCCGGTCAGGCAGAGCATGTTGCACACGCCCATCGCGGCGCCCCCTAAAATATCGCCTTGGATCGCGATGCGATTTCTGTCGCGGCAGGAAATCTGCATGATGGGTGCATAACCGATGCGTGTCAGCAATGAGCACACCGCGAGACTGGACATATGGCAGTTCGCGCCGCTGCCGTCGGTCGCGTTGATGGCATCGACATAGCCGTCGAATACGCGGGCGCGCTTGTAGACGTCCTCGGGATCCGCGGAATCCGGGGGCGCAAGTTCGGTGGTGACGGCAAAGCCGCCTGCGCGCAGCACGCGTTCGAATCTCCCCGGGGAGGTATGGCCCGGCAGAATCGGCAGCGGATAGCCCGGGACCGGCTCGTCCTCGAACCTCATGGAGGCGGCTTCTTTTCGGCTTTCTCGCGCGCCACCCGCAGCCACGATGAGCGGCCTTGCAGCCGTTGGTCGACTGCGAACTGCAACTCCGCCATCGCCGCGACACCACCCGGGATGCGCTCACTGCCGCGGAAGGCCTGCACCCAAACGCATTTCATGTCCGGGTCGACCTCGCAATTGCCGTTGTCGCGAACACCGCCGCAAGGCCCGTTCCGCAATGCTTTCGGGCAGTTCATGGGGCACGACATGCCGGTTGAGCTGAGAACGCATTGACCGCACATACGGCAGTCGAACAGCAGACCTTTGACTACTTTCTCAACGCCCGCGACCGGCCTCTCGATACGTTCATAGCCCAATGCCCGGAAGAACCCGTGCATACCCACGAGCAGCGCCTCGAGTCCGCGATAGAGCGCGTTCAAACCGCGCGCGTGGCGCACCGACCAAGCCCTTGCCGCATACATCAGCCGGACTCGCTCGCCGGCGCAGCCCCGGTATCGGGGGCGCTGCGATTGGCGTCCACGCCCTTGGCGCGAATCAATCGCTCCAAGTCCTCATCGGTGAATCTTGCTTCGAGGCGCGCCGCCTCCGCGGACGCCTCGGCCTGAAGATCATCGCCGCAGGGCCGGGGCGTGCTGCGCTGCCAGTCCGCAAGGTAGGCATCGGAGCTGCCTTTGCCGGCACGCATCGCGGCACGATCAACCGCTTCTTGAAAGCGATGGGTCAGTTGCACCTTGGCAGCCTCGCGTCCCCGCTTGACGATGACCTGGGCCGGTATGTCGCGCCACGAGATGACGATCAGCGAAGCCATGTCACGGTTCCTTGGGGCGCGCATCGCCAATGGACGCCTCGCCGTTACCCTTCACCGCCGCGACCAGCGTCGACTCGAGCGTCCCGTAGCCGGTTTGGCGATATTCAAATTCCAGCCCCATTCGTGTCGCGATGCCGCGCGCCTGCAGCAATGACTGTGCCCCCGGTGCCTGCGCCAAGTAGACGAGTTTGCGATAGTTGCCGAAATAGCTCGAGAACAGTTCCGGATGACGATCGAGCCCGAGACCGCGCATGACCAGGCGATCGAAATGGCGCAGCAAGAAATCCGTGAGGTAGAAGGTGCCGAGCTCCGCCTCGGCGAGTTCGGCGAACACCGGCGCGGTGGCGAAGAACTCGTAGCAATGAGCGCCCGGAATACGCTCTACGCCCTCTTCGAGCAGCATTTTGTCGAGCAATCCGCCCGTGCCGCAGTCGGCGTAGGCCACGAAAATAGATCGGTACTGCGCGCGCGAGGCGCGAATGAGCGTGCGAACCGCAGCCGGGATGCCCTCCGGTCGATTGTGCAATTCGGCCGGCAAACAGCGCACCTCGAGCGCATCCCAGCGATTCGCGCGGCGCAGTGCGGTGATCTCATGCGCCAGCGCGCCGCAGGCGATGATCAGCATGCCTTGGCCGTTGTGAGCCATGGCGCTCGCCGCGCTCAGTGCGCCGCCGCGCCGGCTCGCCGCGCGGCGATCAGCCCTTTGGCAGTCTCGACGGCGACCGCGGCGTCGCGGCAATAGGCGTCCGCGCCGACGGCTTTGCCAAATTCTTCGTTGAGGGGAGCGCCGCCGACGAGAACGATGTAGTCATTGCGGATGCCGCGCTCCTTCAGCGTGTCGATGACCACTTTCATGTACGGCATCGTCGTCGTCAACAACGCCGACATGCCGAGGATATCGGGCTTGTGCTTGTCGAGCGCATCAAGGTATTTCTCGACGGCGTTGTTGATGCCGAGATCGATGACCTCGAATCCAGCGCCTTCGAGCATCATCGAGACCAAGTTCTTGCCAATGTCATGAATGTCCCCCTTGACCGTGCCGATGACGATCTTGCCGATCGGCTCAACACCGGTTTCCGCCAACAAGGGGCGGAGGATTTCCATCCCACCCTTCATGGAGTTCGCCGCCAGCAACACTTCGGGCACGAACAGTATGCCGTCTCGAAAATCGATTCCGACGATGCGCATGCCCTCCACCAGCGCGTCGTTCAGTACGCGTTCAGCGGACCAGCCTCGCTTCAGGAAAATGCGCGTCGCTTCTTCAACGTCGGTTTTGAGGCCGTTGTATAGGTCGTCGTGGACCTGCTCGGTGAGTTCCTCGTCATTGAGCAAACTCAAGTCGAATTCACCTGCCGCCGGCTCTGACATCAACGTCTCCCTGGGGTCTTTTGCTAGCCGCCACGGTACCTTACACGGCTCTTTCAATACACCATCGTAAGTCGACACCTGCCTGAAGACTTGTGATATCGCGACAGGGACATGCCCAGACGCGACACGAATTTATGCGCGATGCGCTTATCCGAGATGCGGCGCGCCAATGTGTCCCAAGAGCGGACGGCCGGTGGCGACGGAACGTGCTACCGCCTCCGCGAGATAATCTGCACCGGCGCCCGAGTGCGCGAGCTTTTCGCTCACGCGGGTTTCGACATGCGGATCAGCGGCACCGGCGCGACGCGCCGCCGCCAACGCCAGATCCCGCGATACACGCCGCGCATGCTCCACTGCCGGCGCGGAGTCTTCGTAGTCCTGGTTTCCCGCAGGATCGTGAACTCTAAAGACGTTGAAGGTCGGTTGATTCACGAGTATCTCGACGGTCTGCGACACCACGCCGGCAACGGCGCCTACGGCGTTGCAAACTTCGGCGTGAGCCGGGATGGAGAGCCGGGCGCCGAGACGGCGCGCCACCTCGGGATAATAGGCAGCGGCGGGCGCACCAATGGCAATGAGCGGCCGCGTCAGGTCGAGCGTCGCATTCAAGAGTTGCGAGAAACGGCGGCCGGCGATGACTTCATCGATGAGTCGATCGCCTAGCGCGCCCCACCCGCGGGCTTGCGCCTCGATGCCAGGGTCGGCGCTCAGCACGGCGGCGAGCAAGAGGCGGCCGCTTTCGCGCACGACATGCTCATGAATGCGCTCGCAGATCTCCCGCGGCGAGGCTGCCGCGTGTGCGGCGAGCGCATTGCGTTCCTCGGTTGCAAGGATGCGGGCGCCGCACTCGGCAGCCGCGCAGCACCAATCATGCTGCTTGCCGAGCACGTGCATGGCGTCGCTGGGCGTGAATGCCGCGAGGGTCGTAAGCCCGGCATCGGCCAGCCGATGCAGCGCGTCAAGCCCTGCGCTGCTGCGCACGACGGTCGACACGTGGCGCGGTTCCACGCCCAAGGCGTCCCATACTCGCCGTTCGAGCGTTGACAGATGCGTGGGCAGCGCGCGATCGGGGTTGCGGAATGCGAATTGTGTCGCGTGGTCCGGCGGGCGATCGAGTTCCGCGATCGAGCGCAGCTGCGGCAGCGTGGCCGGAAAGGTCTGCGCCAATAAGCTCAAGGGCATTGCCTTGCGCGGGCCCACGCGCAGCCGGAGTTGCCTGTCGAAGCGGGTTTCGCTATCGCCACCGAGACCGCTGGTGCGCACATCGACAGCCTCGACCATCGTTCGCCATACGCCCACCAAGGCACCCTCGTCGCTGATGACCGGTTGCCCGCCGGAAACGATCGCAATGTCGGTGGTGGTACCGCCCATATCCGAGACGACGAAGTCGGTGAGGCCGGTCAGAAAACCCGCGCCGACGACGCTCGCCGCAGGGCCCGATAGAATGGTCTCGACGGGATACTCGAGTGCAATCTCGGCCCTCATCAGCGAGCCGTCTCCCTTGACAATCATCAGCGGCGCCTGGATCGACTCGTTCGAGAGCACGCGCGACAGCGCTTCAATCAAGTGCGAGATCTGAGGCGTGAGACGCGCGTTCAACGCTGCATTCAGCGCCCGTCGCGGCGCGTCGAGCTTGGAACTCAATTCGTGCGCGCAAGTCACGGGCTTCGGCGACAGCGCACGGATGATTTTGCGCGCCCGCAATTCATGCGCCGGATTGCGCACGGAAAAATTGGCCGCTACTGCAAACGCTTCGACGCTCGCCTCATGTTCGATGACTGCGCGCGTGACGGCAGCCTCGTCGAGCGGCGCAGACTCTTCCCCGGTCGCGACATGGCCGCCCGGCACTCGAACAACGATGCCGCCGCTGCCATGACGCAGCAGGCCCGATCGCTCGACCATTGCCTCATCGAAGCCGATCACCAGCGTGCATACGGGACTGAAGCGGTTCTCGACGACGGCGTTGGTGGCAAGCGTTGTCGACATGGACACGAGACTGACATCTTCGCGGCTCGCGCCGGTCGGCAGGAGGCCGAGCACCGCGCGTATCGCGTTGCCGATGCCGATCGCAAGATTCCACGGAGTCGTCAACGCCTTGGCGCTGGCGATGACCCGTTGGCCACGCCCTAGCAGCACTGCGTCCGTATACGTGCCGCCGGTGTCGAGGCCTAGCCACAGACCTTGTGCTTGCGAGTCTTTGTTGTCGTCCAACGACGAATTTGTGGCGTTCATCGAGCGTCCATCAGAGTACCATGCTTGAGGCATCAACGAATCGGGGGGTGGCGTATGCAGAAAGCTGTGCGCAAGTATCTCAAGGCCCTTGAAGCGGGCGATGCGGATAAAGCGGGTGCGCTGTTCGTCGTCGATGGCTGGATTCAGTCGCCGTTCTTGGGCAAAATTCCGGTGCGTGAGTACGTCAGGAAAGTTGCCGGCGCATCGAGCAGCACGGCACTGACCGTGCATGATGTGTTGGTGAGCGCCGAAGGACACATGCGCGCGGTCGCCTACTACCTGTACGACTGGCAACTGAAGGACGGTTCGCAGGTATCGTTCGAATGTGCTGACGTATTCAACTTCGATCCCAATACCGGCCGAATTGCGTCGATCGTCTTGGTCTACGACACGCATCTGATCCGCGACGCCGTCGAAAACAAGTATCCGTAGTCCCGCGCGGCCGGCGCGGGCCTAAGAGTTCAGCGCTCGCGGGTTCCGCCGATTCGTGGCGCGTCTACCGGTCGCGCCGGCGGCAGCGCCGGCCTCGCGGCTGAATTCGCCGCGCAACTGGGCCATCGCACCGTTTGAAATGGCGCCGAGCCTGGATTCAATCGTGGCGAGGTCAGGCTTCGGTCCGCGTACATGGGATTCGAGGGCCCTGCGCATGATGCGCACGTGCTCCGGCGTCGTGCCGCAACAGCCGCCTATGATGCGTGCTCCCGAATCCAACGCAAGGCAGGCGTACTGTGCCATCAACTCGGGCGTTCCGTTGAAGCGGATCTCGCCGTTGACGAATTGGGGAATGCCGCAGTTCGCCTTGGCAACCAGAACGGCGGACGGGTCCGAAGCCGTGGCGAGATTGACGATGCAGGCGACGAGTTCAGACGGGCCGGTGCCGCAATTGCTGCCACATGCGGCTAGATGGTGCTTGCGGTGCAGGCCGGCCAGTTCGGACGGTGTGATGCCCATCATGGTTCGGCCATTGGTGTCGAAACTCAATGTCGCAACCATCGGTAGACCTGTGCTCTTCGCGCCCGCGACGGCCGCTTCGGTTTCCTCTAGGGACGACATGGTTTCCATCCACAGAAGGTCGGCCCCGCCGCGCGCCAACGCTACCGCCTGTTCGGCGAAAGCTGCACGGGCGTCATCGAAGCTCAAAGGCCCCAGAGGTGCGAGAATCTCGCCGGTCGGCCCCATGCTGCCGGCGACCAGCACCACGCGATCGGCGCGACCGGCTTCAGTGCGAGCAATCCGGGCCGCCTTCTCATTCAGTTCTGCAACGCGATCCTCCGCCCCGTGAAGTTTCAATCGGTGGCGAGTGCCGCCGAAACTGTTCGTCAGGATGATATCGGCGCCGGCTGCCACAAAGGCGCCCTGCAATTGAGCCACTCGCTCGGGGTGATCGCAGTTCCAAAGTTCGGGTGCATCGCCCGATTTTAGACCGCGCTCGAACAGGTTACTGCCGGTCGCACCATCCGCGAGCAGCCAGGGCCGCTCCGCTAACAAGGAGCTTAATCGATCGGTCATTTAGCGCTTTTTCATTGATGTGGGTTTCAAACGGTAGCATGGGCGCACGGCGGGAAATAGCGGTCCAGACCTTGAGCGTCGGCCCGACCTGCGATCGTCGCATTGCTACAACCTTAAATGCTCGTTCAATTCGCGGATCCGCACAGATCATTTCGAATCAGTCGATATAAACGTCTTATATTATTGAAATATAGCATTTAAATATTTCGTACCGCAATCTTGATTCCGCTGCTGTCTTGGAACAAGATATGTCGCAGTCAGAAAATCGAAAAGATTGAGCGCACGTTCAATAGTCTTAGGACTGGGATGGAACTCGTCGCTACATCGGGTGGGGATACAGCAACATGAACTCGAATTCAAAGTTGTCCTATGCGATCGCGGCGATCCTTGGCAGCGCGTCCACCGGTATGGTCCATGCCGCAGGGGCGTCTGATGTCGCCGCCAGTTCCGACGTGATTTCAGAAATCATCGTCACGGCCCAGCGGCGCACGGAAAACAGCCAGAACGTACCGATTCAGATTCAGGCGCTCACGGGCGAAACTCTGACCCAATTGAACGTCACGACGTTCGATGACTACATCAAGTATCTGCCCAACGTGACGACGGCGAACAACGGGCCCGGCCAGAACGAGGTTTTCATGCGGGGCCTAAGCGCCGGCGCGCAGCCCAGCCAGGGCAGCGGTTCGACGGGCTTGTGGCCGAACGTCGCCATCTAC
>Ga0137412_10000351_pt1 | contig 31745 bp, 22 predicted proteins | sample CZODoug2_1_16fun_FD_122160 | JGI IMG/M metagenome (GOLD analysis project Ga0137412, IMG submission 122160) | Vadose zone soil fungal communities from Angelo Coast Range Reserve, California, USA - CZODoug2_1_16fungal (Hybrid Assembly) | ecosystem: Environmental > Terrestrial > Soil > Vadose zone...
GGCAGTGACGGTGCCCAGGCCATTGAAGTAAACGGGCAGGTCGCCGCGCTGTGCCGTAGAAACCACGACCGGCACAACAAGTCCACCTGCGCCGGAACCTCGCTTGCCCTTGCCCACTGCTCCGGGTGCGGCGGTGGTGGTGGCAGCCTGGCTGGCGGTCCGCGAGTTTCGGTAATACCAGAAACCAAAGGCGATAACGCCAAGAACGAGGACCCACAGCCACCAACGGTGCTTGGAGGGCACGGCGGTCGTCGCGCCGTGGGGACCGTGCCCGGGAAGGTCTATGGAATTGAGTTGGCCCATTCGTTCGCTCCTGTCGTGTACTACGGTTATGCGAGCGAGTCTGTCCAAGATAGGACATTCGCAAATCAACGCTAAGGGCTGCTCCGGATGGTGCGGAGAACCTGCCGGAAACTATATCCTACCCCTAGATAAGACGGTTTTTGGGAGAGAAAGGTTACCATTGGCGGGGCCGCCGGCAAAACCAGGATGGGGCAGGCGGGGCAGGCTGGGAGGTCCGTAAAGTAGGGGAGGGAGTGTATTTCTGGGATCTATCGAAATTGCAGGATGCAGAGAGGGCTGAGAAAACGTAGACTATCGCGGCATCCAAGTGGGATTCGAACGGCCAAGCAACTTGGCCAAATGGCAAAGGGAGACAAGAGACATGATCAAGGGTGTGGTGCTGGGAATCTTGGTTGGAGTGCTGTTGGTGGCAGTGAGCATATTTTTTTACTTCTCGTCGGGGCGCGCGCCAGTGGCCACGTCGGCGCCGCCCATGCCCTTTGAGAAGAGGCTTGCGCGGCTGGGAGTACATGCGTACCTGAATAAGTTGCCGCACCCGGAGCCGCAAGTGCCGGCGGATGACGTCAACTTGATTGCCGGGGCCAAGATTTATAAGGAGCATTGCGCCGTGTGCCACGGCCTTCCGAACGAACCCAAGACCGCGATCGCGCAGGGAATGTATCCCGAGCCGCCGCAACTCTTTCATGGCACTGGCGTGACGGACGACGACGCGTGGGAATCGTATTGGAAGGTGGAGAACGGCATTCGCATGTCGGGGATGCCGGGATTCAAGGGCCCATTGACGGAAACGCAGATCTGGCAGGTCACCGTGCTGGTAAAAAACGCGGACAAAATTTCAGCGTCGGTGAAGAGCGAGCTTGCGGCGGGCGCCACGACTCCCATGTCGATGGCGATGCCAGCAAGCAGCCCCACGCCAGCAAAAAAGAAATAGATCGAATTTGCCGAACTAGGCTGCTGGCTTAGAGTGTTCCCCGGGACGACGCAACTCGGGAAAACACCAGGCCCACAATCCAGTCACGACGAGTGTGCCCAGGCCGCCCAAGACCACGGCGCGAACGGCGCCGAACCATTGTGCCGTGAGACCGGATTCAAATTGACCGAGTTCATTAGAAGCGCCAATAAAAATCACGTCCACGGCGTTCACGCGGCCGCGCATTTCGTCGGGCGTGCCAACTTGAATGAGCGTCTGGCGAACGATGACGCTTACCATGTCCGTCGCGCCGACGAAAAAGAGCGCGATCAGGGAAATCACCAAGCTTCGGGAAACTCCGAAAAGAATGGTGGCGACGCCGAATCCGGCCACGCACCAAAGCATCGTCGATCCCGCACGGCGCCCCAGAGGCTTGTGCGCGATGATAATTGCCGTGGCTGCAGCGCCTGCCGCCGGAGCACTGCGAAGAATCCCCAGTCCCCAAGGCCCGGTTTCCAAGATTTCCCTGGCGTAGACCGGAAGGAGCGCAACAGCGCCTCCCAGCAGAACGGCAAAGAGGTCCAGCGAGATTGAACCCAGGATCAGTTTTTCGCGCCCGATGTAATGAAAGCCCGCGAGCATGGTTTTCCAGCTCATCGGCTCCGGATCGCGCGGTATCGATTGCACCTTGATTTGCAAGGCAGAGAGGGCAGCGGCAGCCGCGGAAATGAAAGAAAGCGTGTACACGGCGGCGGGGCCGCGAGTAGCCGCATAGACGATCCCACCCATTGAGGGGCCGAGGACGATGGCGCACTGATAGATGCTGGAGGCCCAGGCGACGGCGTTGACGAAATTTTTTTCAGGGACCAACTGCGGCAGGAGTGCGCGGCCCACCGGTCCGCTGAAAGAGCGCACGACACCCGACAAGACGAGCACCCCATAGATGGGGTAGACGGAGTGGGATCCCTGCAAAGCCAGATACAGCAAGGAGCCCGCGCAAATGGCATAGCCGGAATAACAAGAGATGATTAGCACGCGCCGATCGTGGCGATCCGCGGCGTGGCCCGCGACCAGGAACAGGAAAATGCCCGGGAGGAATTGGGCCAGGCCGACGAGGCCGAGATCCAGCGGCCTCTTCGTGATTTCGTAGACTTGCCAGCCAACCGCGACCGACTGCATCTCCCCGGCAAGTACGATGAAGAAACGCGACAGCTGGAAAAGAACGAAACTGGGATAAGTGAAAGCGACTCGCCCGCCGGCTCTGGAATTCTCGGAGGCAGCCATCGCGCATTACTTTGCCACAAAACGAACGGGCACGAGAACCGTGGAAGAGTTGAGCAAGCGTTGGTTTGCGTCCGCAGAAAATCTCTGAATTTAGTGACAGGCACCGCTGCCGGAATCGGTGAAGCTCTTCCCCTCTTCGGGAATGAATTGCCAGTCATAGGTTTTGGGCTTTAGGGTGAGCTTCAAGGCGCCAAAGGCCGTCGCATCGCGCAATTCGCTGTTGGGCTTTGGCGAGCCGAACGGGCGGTGATTCTTGCCGCCGGTGCCAACGACGAATTCGCGAATGCCGCGCATGGGATCGGCAGCGCCACCAGGCGTTTGCGGTGCGAAGCGCTCGTAATCGTGGTCGTGGCCGCTGATAATCACGTCGGCGTTGGCTTCATAGAGTGCTTGCCAAAGGGGCTTCACGGTCAAATCATTTCCATGAGCGCCGCCGGAACTGAAGAGCGGCTTGTGCCAGTAAGCGAGCGTGCAAGCAACGGGATGCGCGGCGAGATCGGCGCGGAGCCACTTTTCCTGGGGTGAGCCTGCTTCGCAGCCGCCGACATCCTTGCATTCGCTATTCAGCACGATGATGTGCCAGGTTCCGAGTTCGTAGCTGTAATAGCCGGTCTTGGCGTCGCTGGCGGCGACGCCAAAATAATCGAAGTACGGGGTGGCACCGGCAGCATGAAATTCGTGATTGCCAGGGGCAGGCCGGGTGCGGGATTTTACGCGGCCCCAGGTCTTGTCGTAACAGACGAAATTCTCTTTGCTGCCGTCCGGGTAGGCGAGGTCGCCGACGGCCATCACCGTGCCAGGGACTTGGGCGAGCAGTTTGGCGGTGGCTTCCGCGCCGGTAAGATCTTTGCAATCAGCGATGTCGCCGGCGCCGACGAGAATTGCGGACTGATCGTCAGCCGGGAATGCGCCCGAGGGAATCGCGGGTTTGGAGGCAAAGCCAAGAAAGGATCCGGCGATGAGAATCGCCACCGTCAGTGTGGATTTCAAAACGAACCTCGCAGTCAGATTAATTCCTCGCAGCCGACATTCAAGGGGCCACGACTCCACCCGCTTTTTTGTAAGTGTCGCATCTAAAAGACTTAAACATTCTGTAAGTCTTTTGGAATCAATACCTGCGAGATGTCCCGGAAGGGCATTTTGCGGCCGTGTCAAATGGCGCCAGTGGCGAAGGCACAAAGAGTGCTTCGCCACGGCGACGCTCGATAGTTCATTTTTCATGTAGTGGCGACCAGCGGAGACCCGCGGCGATCGTGGGCTTGTAGAACTCGCGCTGGACCATGTATTGGGGACTTCCGTTATAAAAGCCAAAGACCTCGTTGTTGATGTTGAGCCCGTACATGACAAAGGTGAGGCCACGGGCCATCTTGACGCTGCCCTGAGCATCGAACTGGAGGTGAGGATAGAAGTAATTGTCGCCGGTCGGCCGAGAAGTGCCGTCCCCATAGCCCGCGATATTCTGAGCATTATAGGAAAGTCCCACGCGCAATGAAACGCGGCCGCGATCATAGGTCGGACTAACGTTCCAGGTGTGGGGTGCGTTGCGCACGAGCCGAGGATGATCCGTACGGCTGAAATCGGGCCCAAAAGAAGTGCGCGAAGCGGTGTAGCCGTAGTTTGCGGAGATCCCCAGACCAGCGAACGCCCCGGGCAGGAAGGTGAGGTGTTGCAGATAGGCAGCTTCGAAACCGTTGATCCAAGCACTACCGGCATTGATTGGCTGCGTTACGATGGCACCCGGAAAAGGCTGGCAGGTCGTCGGCGGATTACATTGGTGGGTCACGATGGGATCGACCAGGTTCTTGTAAAAGTACCCAGCCGTGATGACTCCGAAGGGGTTTAGGTAATGCTCGAATAGCACATCCACATTGTCGGCAGTCTCCGGCTTCAGGTTGGGGTTGCCGAGTGAGATTACGTTTGGAGTGACTGAGGTATCTTTATTTACCGCCTGGGCGATTTCCTGCGGGTCGGGACGGGAGAAGCCACGGCTGTAGACCAAGCGCAGGTTTGTGTCGCTTTTGAGAGCAAAACGCAGAGAAGCACTCGGTAACACCTTTACGTAAGAACCGTTGAGCTTGGTGTTACCCAGGAAATTGTTATTGGCGTCGAAAATCGGGGTCACCGTATCGAGATTGGTGCCCTCGAAGCGAACACCGACGACTAGGCGGATTTTGTTGAAATCAATGGTGTTCATCACGTAGCCGGCGCTGACCTTCTCAATTAAGTCAAACTGGCTGGAAGTATCGGTAGACAGCGAATAGTTATTGGGATTGGCACTTTTGTCAGCGAGGAACGCGTTATAGATATCGAAGAAATTGGGGTTAGGGCCCAATTTGTATGCTCCGTTGTAGTAATTGTTATTCGTTAACTTGTTGGAGAACTGCGACAACAGGAGAGGCGTTCCCGTCCCGCTGGGGGAAAAGTTGTCCGTGAAGGTGTTGGCGAACTTATGGGCGTTGCGGAACTTGCCGCCGATTTCGATGGTGGACAGGCGAGATCCCAGATGATAGCGCTTGGCCACCGCGCCGGAGCCCTGGAGATTCAATTGAGCGGTGAGCCCGTGGTTTGTCTGCATGCGGTGCAAAGGGAAATTGCTCTGGTTGGTGTACGCCTCCGTGAAGCAAGCGGGAGTCCACTGGGGGAGGTAGAGGCTCTTGGTGTTGGCCAGATCATACTGACAAGAGCTGGTGGTCAGGCCGTCCGCATTGAAAGATGCGGTGCGGTCACCGATCTGGCCGATCTGGCGGGAACGCGACGCAGAAATATCCCAAGCGTACCAAGTGGTCGTGAGCACATGCTTTCCGCCTAGCAAGATGCTCCCGATGCCATAATCGGGACGCCGGATTTGGTCGTTGAAGGATGGAACGCCGGTGCAGGGTGCCGTCGTGAGCCTAGTAGTGGGATCGGTCGCGCAGCCGTTGGAGCCAAGCAGTTTGATACCTTGTGTATTGTCCGTGAGCGAATAGACCCAGCGGTCGCCATAATTCTTGAAGTCGGAGTAAAGGCCACGGATATAGATGGTCGATCCGTCCGACGGCTTGTAGTCGACGCTTCCCGCCAGCCCCCAGCGGCTTCGGTAATAGCGGTACTCCCGGATGTCGATGGCTTCGAAGTAGCGCGCAGAGGAACCACCGGGAAATGCAGCAATATCGGGTACAGGTTCAAGGTCGTCAATGCCGCGGCCGTTCCAATCGTAGGTGCCACCAATTAGAGCGCCGAAGCGCTTGTTGGGACCGAAGCGCTGCCCGACAGTGCCGGCTGTTTCAACGAGGCCGCGGCCATTTATGATGGGGGTATATCCACCCATCCCGCTAATGTTGACGGTAGGACGCTCACCTGCAGTCTTGGTCACAAGATTCACGGAACCACCGATACCGTCCAGATCCATGTTGGCTTGCAAGGTCTTGTTGATTCCACGGACTCGACGATATCAGCCGGGATGGCATCGAGCTTGATTTGACGCACGCCGGATTCCGGTGAGGGGATATTGACTCCATCGATAGTGAGGTTGGCGAGGCGCGGCTCGGTTCCGCGGATCTGGACGTATTTGCCTTCGCCTTCGTCACGTTCAATGGTAATGCTAGGCAAACGCCCGAGGGCGTCGGCCATGTTGGCGTTGGGCAAGCTGCGAGTCACTTCCGAGGGCAGCACCTGCACGATGTTATCAGCAGTAAGTTCACGGTTTACGGCCGCGGCTTCACCGGAGGCGCGCTCCGCAGTAACCAGGACTTCGAGATTTTGAGACTCCACCTCGAGCTTGGCATCGACGGTGGCAATCTGTGCGGCGGCGACAGTCACCTGCTTGGTGAACTGATTGAAGCCAACGTAGGTGATGCTGACCGTGAACGTGCCGGGCGTGACGTCATTGATGATGAACTCGCCCTGAATATTGGAAGCGACGATAGTTCCTACTGGTTGCAGCTCAATTCGCGCTCCTTGCAAAACGCTTCCGGAATTGTCCGTGACATGGCCACTGATCCCGCCCTTGCGTTCTTGAGCCGCTATGCGATCAAGGGGGATGAGAAGAGATGAAACCACTGAGAGTGCGCAGACGAAAACGAGCCGGAAACCGATAAGACTTCGCATGTTTAGTCCTTCCATCTTGATTTCGAACCGAGTCGGAGATCTGGGGCGAACGAACAAAACATTGACTCCCACAGGGAAGATGGACATCCAAATTGAGGAGCACACCCCGAAGACCCGGCGAAAGTTAGTAAACGTCAGATTTATGACTCGGATATGACAGGGGAATGAGAAGCGTGTGAAACGAGGAATTGCTTGAACCACTCTCATACAGGTGAGACACGCTCGAAAATTTTAAGTGGCTTGGGCTATTCTTGAGCGGCCTTTCTGGGCTGGAGATAGAAATGGATGGCGGGCGTGAAGATGAGCGAGAGCACCATGGAGCTGAGGATGCCGCCGACGACGGTGATGGCCAGCGGTTGGAGCATCTGCGAGCCGGCGCCGATGGCAAAGGCTAACGGCAACATTCCGGCGACGGTGGCGAGCGCGGTCATAGCGATGGGCCGGAGACGCCGACGGCCAGCCTGAATCATGGCATCTTCGGCGGAAAAACCTAGTTCGCGGAAGTGATGCTCGGCATCAAGGAGGAGGATGCCGTTTTTTGCAACGATGCCGATGACCATGATCATACCCATGAAGGAGGCAACGTTGAATGTCGTACGGGTGACCAGAAGCGCGAGCAAGCCCCCAAAAGTAGAGAGCAATGCCGACGCCAGAATGGCGGCGGGCGCCGAGAAGGTTCTGAACTCGAACAGCAGCACGACGAACAACAGTAAGAGCGCAAGAAACAACACCGTGACTAGATCGTGGAACGATTTCTGCTGCTCCTGGTACAAACCACCGTACTCGACGCGGATGGACGAAGGCAGATGGAGATCATTGACAGCTTTCTGAACGGCAGCGATGCCACTGCCAAGATCCGCGCCCTCCAGGCGAGCGGTGACCTGAACAACACGCTGAAGATTCTCTCGCCGAATTTCCGTTTGCCCAGGTTCCGCGAGGAGCGTGGCCAACGAGCCGAGCGTAGCTGTGCGGCCGGTGGAACTGGTGACCAGCGTATTGCTCATGCGCTCGAGAGAAGAACGGCTCTGCTCGGGAAAACGGACACGAATCGTGTATGCGCGATCATTGAGAATCACGGGGGTCGCCGCAGGCTCGCCTTCCAAAATGGCGGCGGCGTCCAATGCGATTTCTTCCGGCGTGAACCCGGCGCGGGCAGCGACAGCGGGACTTACCTGATACGTAACGGCCGGACCGCTGGTGGTGTTTTCGATGCCGTTTAGGATGTCCACAACCGGGTGAGCTTTCCCAATTTGGATTTTACCGATAGTATCCGCGACCTGCGGAGCCGTATCTCCGAGAAGCTTGGCATCCTGCGCAAAAAGTTTTATGACGATGGGCTCGGGGGCGCTGGTGAGGTCGCCGATCATGTCCTGCAACACCTGGATGAATTCTGTTTTTGTGGCGGGTTCCGTCTGTTCGACTTGGGACCTCACGTCGGAGATGATTTCATCGATAGCGCGGCTGCGGTCGCGTTTCAGCCTGACGGTAAAGTCGCCCCTGTTGGCTTCGGTGACGGCGGCGAGACCAAGCTGCAGACCGGTGCGGCGCGAAGTGTTTTCGACTTCCGGTACGGAATGCAGAATTTTTTCGATGTGTTGAAGGATGCGATCGGATTCCGCCAGCGAGCTTCCGGGCGGAGTGTCATAATCCAGGATGAATCCCCCTTCATCCATCTCGGGGAGCAGGCCGCTGCCCAAGGATAGGTAGCAGACAATGGAAAGAACAACGATGACAACAGAACTGGCGGCCAGAACCCAGGGAAATTTCAGCACCGCTTTCATGGTTCGCGCATAAAAGTCCACGATGCGCCCGAAAAAACCGGAAAGGTGCGCTTCCTCGGCGGCGAGAAGTGCCGCAGCGTTCGGACCTCCCGCAGGGGATGGCGCTGGCGCGTCAGCAGTGTCTTTCCGACGTACAAAGTACAGACTGAGCGTAGGGGTCCACGTCAACGCAAGAAGGAGCGAGGTAAAGAGGGAAACGGTCATGGTGACAGCGAGGGCGCGGAAGAAACTGCCGGTGACGCCGGTCGTGGAAATGAGCGGCAGAAAAACGACAATCGGCGTGATGGTCGAACCGATCAGGGGGACCGTCAATTCGCGCAGCGCGCTCTGGATGGCTTGGGAGCGGTTCTGGCCCGCGTCGCGGTGCAACACGATGTTCTCAAGCACGACGATGGCATCGTCAATAACCAGGCCGACGGCGGCGGCGAGACCGCCGAGGGTCATGAGATTAAAGCTCTGGCCGGTAAACTTGAGGACGATGAAGGTGATGAGCAGAGTGGCCGGGATGACCAACCCCGCGACCAGCGAACTGCCCCAATCGCGCAAGAAGAGCACGAGAATGATCGAAGAGAGCACCAATCCAAGCAGCACGGCGTCACGTACGCTGGAAATGGAATCGTGGACGATAGTGGACTGGTCGTAAAAAGGCTCGAGATGAACTCCGGGAGGGAGCATTGGGCGAAGCTGCTCGATTTGCGTGTGTACTTCGTTGGCCACGTCGAGCGTGTTGCTCTCCGGCTGGCGATTTACATTGAGCAGCACGGCGGGTTTCCCGTTCGCCGTTACGATAGTGTAGACCGGGGCCACGGACGGCGCGATCGTCGCAAGGTCGCCGAGACGAATCGGCACGCCTAGAGGCGAATTCTTGACGACAATCTGGCCAATCTGCTCGGGACTGCGCACCTGCCCGCTGATGAGACCAAGCACAAGATGATGCTCATGCTCAAGAAGTCCGGGAGAATCAATCAAATTCGTGCGGCGAATCGCATCCAGTATCTCCGTGACCGTGACGCTGGTGGCGAGAAGGCGTGCGGGATCGGGCATCACTTGAAATTCCGGAACGCGGCCGCCTTGAATGATTACCGAGGCGACGCCGTCCAGGCGGTTGATCCGCGGTTTCATATCATACGTCGCGATTTCCCATAGCCGGTTCGGCGGAACAGTGTCCGAAGTCAGGCTATAGCCAATGATGGGGAACACGGCAAAGGTGAGGCGATGTGTTTCCACTTTCGCGGTGGATGGAAGCTCGGCCTGCAAGCGAGCCACAACCGCATCGACTCGCTGCAAGGTCAGAATCATGTCGGCACTCCAATCGAAGAAAAGATCGACTTCGGCGGAGCCGCGGCTGGTGATGGACTGAACCTTCAGCAAACCGGGCACACTGTTGACGGCTTCTTCGATCGGGCGGGTGATCACCACGAGCATCTGGTCGATGGGCATGACGCCGTTGTCTACGCCAATGACGATGCGAGGGAAATCCGTGTTTGGAAAAACGGAAACGGGGATCGCAAATGCCAGATATCCGCCCACCAGGGTCAGGCTGACGATCAAAAACAAAATAGGGCTCGCTAGGCGTTGAAACCAGGGTACGTCCGGTTTGGCAGCGGGATTCTTGGCGCGAAGGGAATCGGAAGTTGGCTCCATCCGCGTCTACTCCTTGTCCTTTTCCGCGGGCTTCGTCGGACCGCCGGCTTTGTCTGCCTTGTCACCCTTGCCGGCGGCATCTTTTTCCGCAGGCGGTGAGGCTTCGATCTTGATCGCCGTGTTGTCAGGCAGCGCATAACCTCCGGACGAGATCACCTGGTCGCCGGCATTGATCCCACTGACAATCTGGGTGCGGTCCGATGCGCGGACGCCGATCTGCACGGGTTTAACATGCGCATGGCCATCCGAACCCGCGAGGAGAACGATGTCCACTCCTTCGGGACTCTTGAAGACGGCGGAGGTGGGCACGACGATGGCGTCTTTCACGGTTTTTGCGGTGATGGAAAGATTGACGGTCATTCCGGGGCGCAATGCGGGATCAGGCTTTGACGCTTCGACCCACACTTCGATGGTGGTGCTGCCGGGATCGAGCGCCGGGCTGACGAGAGTTACGCGGCCCTTCACAGGATCGTCAAGGCCGGCGACCTTCAGCTCCGCGGGGTTGCCGACTCTAAGAACGGCCGCCTCGGACTGCGCGATGTGGGTCTTAGCGATCAACTTCGAAATGTCCATAACGGTGAGGAGCGGTTGATTGGCAGTGGCGAGCTCCCCGGGATAAAGCGGGCGGTCAGTAACCACTCCATTGATGGGACTGCGAATTTCGGAGTAGCTCAGTTGCGCCTCGGCGCCGTGATATTTTCCTGTCGTGGCAGAGAGCTGGCCGCCAGCAGATTTCAGAGCTTGCTTCTCGCCCAGATTTTTTAGGTCGTCGAACTGTTTCTGCGCTTGTTGATACTGGCTGCGCGCTTGCGCCAGTGCGACTTGCGCGGAATCGAGATCGCGGCGCGGAAGCGCGCCTTGCTGAAATAGCTGCTTGCGGCTGTCATATACCTTCTGCTGCGCGTCAAAGGCCTCCTTTGAAGCAGCGGTGTCCAGTTCGGCTTTCTGCATCTGCTCGGGAAGGCCGGCACCAACGGTAGTGGCATAACCGGCTTCGGCCTGCGCGAACTCGCCCTTGCTCTGCTCGGCCGCCGCGGCCAGATCCTTATCTTCCAGTTTGGCGAGCAACTGGCCCTGGTGAACGCGGCTGCCACGCTGCACGAAGAATTGGCGGATGGGCGCGGTAATTTTCGGCGTGATGACCGCTTGCTGAACGGGGAAAACGACGGCCTCCGCGGAAATCAACTGCGAAATGGGAGCCTGCTCCGTCGGCGATGTCTGCACGGTGACCACGGGCTCCTGCTCTTTTGCCGGGCTGCCACAACCGCTCATGCCGAAGAGCAATGCGCCAATCGACGCGACGGAGACAAGCGAAAGTTTTTGCTTTTGAACGTAAATCGTCATCGTAGTCTTCATGGAGTCGTCAGCACCCCCGTAAGAGTTTGCAGATTGGCCAGTGCCACGCGATAGCGCACCGCACCGTCCTGGTAGGCATTGCTGGCCAGCGCGTTAGTGGTCTGCGCGTCGACTACCTCGAGAACCGTGGCTTCGCCGTCTTTGTAACGCAGCGTGATGAGCCGCAAACTCTCCGCGGCTAGCTCGGCGGAGCGATTGAGGCCACTGAGTTCGTTCAGCGCTGTTTCTGCTTCCGAGTACAAAGCTTTGATTTCAGCGAGGATCCTGCGCTGCGCAAAAGAAAGTTCCCGCTGCGCCTGGGAGCGCCGCAGCTCGGCTTGCTTGATGCGGGTTTGTGTGGCACCCCAATTCCAGATAGGGATAACCAACGTTGCGGAAGCGGATGAACCGAGGTTCGAAAGCTTCCGGCCGTCGAAGTCGGTATTTGTCGCAAACCGTATGGCGTCGATACCGTACCAGTAATCGAGTGCCAGCGAAGGCAAATACCCGGCGCGCGAGCCAGTGACGTCAAAGCTGGCTGCGCGGACAGCCTCCAAAGCAGCGCGGACATCGGGATTGTCACGGGCGGCTTGCTGCTGAACTTCGCCCAGCGTAGGCAGAGGAACAGGAGAATGGAGATCGTCGGCAACTTCGTAGTTGTCGTTGAAATCCGGAAAAATCAATACCGCCAGATCAAGCCGCGCGTTTAGAAGACCCAGCTGAGCTTCTAGAAATTGGCGCCGGCGCTCCTGCATCTGCAATTCGGCCTTGATGACGTCGGAATGCGCCACTTCCCCCCCATGTTCAAGGTCCTGCGTAAGTTTGAAGAAGCGGTCGCCTTCGTTTGCCGTTTTCTCCGCGGCCTGAAGCTTCTGCTGCGCGGCGGCGACGGCGTAATAGCGTTGAAAAACGGTTACGACCAGACCGCGTGAAGCGATCTCCGCTTTCGCGCGCGCGCCGGCAGCCACAGCAGAGACGCGGCGAAAATTCGAAATACTGGTGAGGTCCAGAATTTGATGCACGTTGCCCTGGCTGATGTATTCATGCACGGCGTTGTTGGCGATGTAGCGCACAGGGTTGCCCGGCCCATTGCCTTGGGTATAGAGATACTGCGTGTTGTAATTCACGTTGGGGAGCAGTGCGTCGCGCGCCAAGCTCTTGTCCCCGCGGGCAAGCCCGGCGTCGGTCAGTGCGGCTTGAAATTGCGCGCTGTTCTTCCTGGCCCGCGCAAGAGCATCTTCCAGCGTCAGGCGGAGCGCTGCAGGCGCTCCCTGCTGCGCATCTCTTGTCGGTGCAAGGTTCGCGGGAGCTGGCGTTTCCTGCGCCGCGGCAATCCCCGCGCAGCACAACAAAAGGGCAGCAACCGAGGTCCACGACAGAACGAGGATGCAACACGATTTCATAAATCTCGACTCCTGGGCCGGACGAGAACACATACGCGGCAAGGATGAATGTACCTTAACGAAGGAAACATAAACGCAAGATTAACCGCTAGGATGCAGAGGGGGACGGCCCGACCGGGAGATAAGCCGTGAAGGTGCTTCCAATCGAGTCGGAGCGCGTGAGCTCCAAACGCCCGTGATGGGCCTCGGCGATCCAGCGGGAAATGGACAGGCCCAGTCCAGCGCCGCCTCCATCATTCTCCGCCCGGGAACGGGCTTTGTCGGCGCGGAAAAAGCGCTCGAAAATGCGTGGCTGCAGGTCTGCGGGGATCCCTCCTCCGGTATCCATGATGCTCAAAGCGTATTCCTCCCCAGCGCGACTGCACGTCACAGTGACGCGTCCGCCCTCCGCGGTGTACTTAATCGCGTTATCCAGCAGATTGAGGATCATGCGGCGCAGGAGGGATTCGTCGGCGTGGATGGGAGATTCGGATGCTTCTTCGAAATTGAGAGAAATCTTTTTTGCGAGCACCAGCGTCCGGGCCGAATGCACACACTCAGCGACGAGTTCATCGAGATAAAAATCGCGAGGCTGGAGCGGATACTGGCCGGCGTCCGCGCGCGTAAGCGTGAAGAGATCCTCCACGATGTGCGTGAGCCGCTCGGCCTCCTGGTGAAGTACTCCCAGCGATTCCCGGTATTCCTCCGGCGAACGTGACTGCTGCGAAAGAGCGACCTCCGCTTCGCCACGCAAGATCGCAACCGGCGTCCGCAATTCGTGCGATGCATCGGCCATGAAGCGCTGCTGGCGCTCGAAAGATTGGCTGAGACGGTCGAGCAGGCTGTTGAACGAACGCGCCAGGTGCCCCAGTTCGTCCCTGTCGTTCTGTACCGCCAGCCGCTCGTGCAGATTGGCGGCACCGATGCGCCCAGCCTGGCGGCTCATCGCCACGACGGGGGCGAGGCTCTTGCGCGCGAGAAAGTAACCGCCAACGCTGGCAAGTACAATGGCGATCGGGATGACCCACGCAAACGTTGAGGTGACTTCTTCGAGCATCTCTTCCTGCGGGTGAAGCGATTGCAGGATGACGAGAATATATGTTTTCCCATCGGAGGAAAAATGCCGCGCAAATCCCCGGTAGCCATCTTCGCCTCCCTTGACGTTGCCGAAAAGGCGTTCTGTGCGAGATGAGGCATCGAGAAAACGCTGAAACGAATGCGAGGACAAAGCTCCGGCAGCGAAGGAGCCTGTCGCCGGGGCTGCGGGCGGAACATCCGGGGAGCTGACAACGATTTTCCCCGACTCGTCAAAGATCGCGAACACGTGATCGCGAAAACGATGTTCGGTGATGGCTACCTGACCGGCGAGTATGAGCGAATCCGGGCCGCTCTGATCTTTCACTTCCGCATCGACAGTGGTAAGAAACGCTTCGGAGAGTTCGGAGAGATTTACGTCGGTGCGCTGGAGGGTGCTCCGCCAGAAAATAAAATAAGTGATCAGCGAGAGAACGATCAGAACCAGCGCCAATACCGCCGTGTACCAGAGCGTGAGCCGGACGCGTACGGAATCAAGCATGGCTCTTTCGGACGGGAGAAGTTGGCTTGCCGCGATGCCTCGGAGAACTACTCTCGTCTCCGGCGTCCGCGGCTCCCGGTTCGTTCAGAGGGCCAAAGAAGTAGCCGGCACCCCGGCGAGTATGCAGCAAGGGCCTACTGGAATCCGCGTCAATTTTCCGGCGCACGCGATTGACGTACACTTCGATGAGATTCGAGAAGGGATCGAACGATTCATCCCACACGTGTTCCGCGATTTCCGCCCGTCCCACAACGCGGCCGGCGTTGCGCGCAAGATATTCGAGCAGCGCATACTCTTTGCCGGTAAGCGTCACATTGCGGCCCGCCCTGGAAACGCTTTGCGCGGCAGTATCCAGAACGAGGTCGGCGACGGCAATTTTGGCGGGGCGGAGCTCCCCGGAGCGGCGCAGCAACGCACGAAGACGCGCGAGCAACTCACGGAATTCGAACGGCTTGGTGAGGTAATCGTCAGCACCGTGATCGAGGCCGATGATGCGGTCCTCGACGGCATCGCGCGCGGTCAGCATAAGAATAGGCATGCGCTGGCCGGACTTGCGCAGCTGGCGGCAAACTTCAAAACCGTTGGGGCCCGGAATCATCACATCGAGGATCACGAGGTCGTAAGTATTGATCGCTGCCTGATAAAGCGCATCGTCGCCGGTATTGGCGACATCAACGGCGTACGCTTGTTCGCGCAGGCCCTTGGCTACGAATCGCGCAATACGAGCATCGTCTTCGACAAGCAGTAACCTCATGCCAGCATCATACGGCAGGTGCAAGGAAAAGTGAGATACTTGCCGGCGGAGCGTGATTCCGGTCCTGCGTTCCTGCCGGGTTGAATGCTCGCGCGGATCGAGACGCGAGGTCCTGGCTCATCGACAAAGAGTGAACCCAAAAAAGCCCGTCAAGCATCGAAACAAGTATGAAGTTCAAGAAGGTCGAACCCCAACAATTTGATTGCACGAGAACCGTAATGCGGCCCTTCGGCTGCATGGAGCTGTGGGCCGGTAATGAGAGGGCGCACCGCTCGCTGGATCTGGCAGGATTGGAAAGCGATGTCATCGCCGTACCCTCCGGTGGCGACAAAGGCGGCGATCTTTCCGCGGTGTTCTCCTGCAGCGATAATACCGCTCGCGTGGTTCTCGCGGATTGCGTCGGTCACGGCTACACCGCCAGCGGCGTGGCCCGGCATGTCCATCAACTTCTGCATAAATATCAAGACATTCGGGACACGGCGGGGTTGCTGGCGGCGCTGAATGACGCCTTTACGCTTTCGAACGAAAAAACGGATGGTCCTTTGCGGCTGACGACGGTCGTTACGGGAACCTTCGACGGAACAAGCGGCGAATTTAATTTTGCCTATGCGGCGCACCCGCGAATGCTTCTCTGGCGCGAGCGTGAGCGGCGATTCCTGGAACTTGGGGAAGGGCTGGAGGGCTTCCCGCTGGGATACATCACTGGTGAAACCTACAGCCAGCAGAGCGTGCGGCTGAACCACGGCGACATGATTTTAGCGTTCTCCGATGGTGCAACCGAAGTTCGCTCGTCAGGGGGAGAGCAACTCACTTCAAAGGGCTTTTTGGGACTTGCGGAAAAAACTTTGAGCAGATTGCCTCAGCCGATCGTGCTCCAGGATTTTTCTCGGAAACTGCTCGAAGGCGTGCAACTTTACCGCGGCCAGGAAGGCGAATTGGAAGACGACATAACGCTGCTTACGCTTCGGCGCGTGACCTAGCGGCGCGGCCTGAGAAGCAACGCTGAAATCTACGGCATGCTCCGTGTTATTTGACGGGATGGGACGCGAAGTACTGGTCCAGACTTTCTACAACTTCTTTCACGCCCCGCTGGACATTCTTGTCCAATGCCGTGACTAAGGCCGGCACATCATTTCCACCCGCCGGTTCGTCGTGGGTGTAATAATGAGTCCAAACGGTCGCACCATTCTTCAGGTCGCGCATTTCCAATTCCAACGTGACTCGCGCTGACATTTGACCTCCATCAACCTCTTTGAAATCATAGAGGTTTCCGCGAAGCGCAAAGTCTCCCTTCATATTGCTGCGGCGGTAGTGGACAGCCCGATAGCGGCCTGATGACCGCAGCTCTCGCAGCAAGACTTCCTGGATCATTTCCGTGGGAGGTTCAGCCCAACGCTGATACTCATAGGTGCCCAATCGCTCGGCACCGTTGCCGTAGACGATGCGATCCTCACGATACAGATGTGAGGTCGTTAGCTGGCCCAAAAGTAGCGTCACAGGAACCGCGTTCGCTTTCTCGACTGCACCCGCATCTGATGGGACCGTAAGCTGGTAATAATTGCTTGGCCGCGCGGCGCCGCAACCGCTGAGCAACCCAACCATCACTGCGAACGCCGTGATGAGAGCTGTTCGGGCTGCTCTGAGTGCTATTTCTTCGCGTCCCGTTGGGACTCTTTCCAAATTCCTCACTTCCAGCTCACCTCGCGCTCGGCTCATTGCCGCTCTCCCGGTTTGTGATCGCGTGGGTTATTCGACCGAATGAGCGCGTAAGGCCTGGTCTTGATGGTGTTCGTGAATTCTTTCAGGTTCTGGCTCACGTGGCGCAGGTTTTCGAGCAGCTCATCGATGTTTTCGGAGTTAACGTCGAGTGTCTGGTCCAGACGCCCGGTTAGATCCGTCACCGTTGCCAGCGACTGGCGCAACTCGATCACGGCTTCGCGAATGTCGGCGCGATTCTCTCCGATCAAAGAATCGACGTGATTCAGCGTCTCATTGGCCTGCGCCGAGGTTTTTCGCAGATCCTGCAGCAACGGCTCCAGTTTTTGGCTGGCGAAATTCAAGTTCTGTACCGTTGTCTTTACCGAGCCGCGGTTTTCCGCAATCATTCCGCGAGTTTCGGCCAGCGTCCCTGCCAGGTTCGCACGATTGGTATCGTTCAGAAGATCGTTCACGCGAGCCAGCGTCACTTGCACCTCGCTCGCGCGATCGTTGAGCGTCTCAAGGAGTTGCTGTGCCTGGGGCGCAAGGTCGTTGATCTTTGCCGTGAGCGCATTGAAGTCCACGTAGGGGTCGGACGACAGGATCGTTCCCGTCGCGGCAAGCGCGGCTTTTTCGTTTCCCGGAACGATTTCCAAATGATTGTCCCCCAGCGGGCTCAAGCTCATGATCTTCACGCGGCTATCTGTCTTCACGGGCAAACCTGATTTCACGCTGAAGGTTATTTCGATGCGCGAAGAGTCTTTCGGGTCCAGCTGCAATTTCTCGACGCGGCCGACTTTGGGTCCGCCCGCATAGCGGACCGTCGCGCCGGGTTCCAGTCCGCCGGCAAACGGAAAGTAGGCGCGATACGTCGCAGCCGTGCCGCCAAACGCGCCGGTGAGGGCAAAAACCGTGGCCACCAGCACGGCGCCGGCGATCAGCACAAACAATCCCACCATGGCCTGTTCGCGTTTCGATTCCATCACGTCCCTCTCTTCCCCGCTCTTCAGCGGCCTGGGTGGCGGTGCTCTTCCGTCAGCATTTGCAGATAGTCAAGTTCCTGAGAAACTTCCGGCTCAGGAATGCGGTCGAGGAATTGCCGAACGCGCGGATGCGTGCTCGAGCGCATTTCTTCTTTGGACCCGATGGCGACCACGTTGCCCTTGTCAATTAAAACCATACGGTCAGCGATCAGGAAAGCGCTGGCCAGCTCGTGGGTAACCACGATGATGGTCATGTGAAATGCCTGTTTGAGTTCGAGAATGAGCTGATCCACGCCGGCTGCAATAATAGGATCCAGCCCCGCGGAAGGCTCATCGAAAAAAAGAATCTCAGGATCCATGGCCAGCGCACGAGCCACCGCGGCACGCTTCTTCATGCCGCCGCTTAATTGCGCCGGCATGTAGTTTTCGAACCCGGACAGACCCACCTGATCCAGTTTCAACCGCAGGATGATTTCGATGGTCGAATCTTCCAGTTTGGTGTGCTCGCGCAGTGGAAGGGCCACGTTTTCTCCGACCGTCATCGAGCCAAACAGCGCTCCGCCCTGAAAGGACATTCCGATTTTCTTCCGGATTTCGTCCATTTCGTCGGATGAGATCGCCGCGATATTTTTCCCCTTGAGCCAAATTTCGCCAGAACTCGGCCGTTCCAGACCCACCAGCGTGCGCAGCAGCGTGCTCTTGCCGGAGCCGGACCCGCCCAGAATCACCAGCGTTTCACCGTGCATCACATCAAAACTGATGCCGTGGAGAATTTCGCGTTCTCCATAACTGACGCGGAGATTCCGCAAAGAGATCATCGCTTCTGACTGCGTCGCCGCGCTGTTGGTCTGGTCCATGGCGATATTCCAAACCCTACCTTTCACTCATGAAGAAAAAGAGTGCGGTAAAGACGAGATCCACCAGAATCACCAAAAATATGGAAACCACTACCGCGCGGGTGGTGGATCGGCCGACCTGCTCCGCGCCCGCGCCCGTGGAAAGCCCTTCGTGGCATCCTACGGCCGTGATCGTTATACCGAACATAACGCTCTTGATTAAACCCGTCGTGATGTCGCGCAGAAAGAGCGCGTCCAAAGACGACTGAATATAACGGACCAATGTGAAATCCGCTTGCGCCACGCCAAAGAGCGCTCCGCCGAGAATTCCCATGGAGTTTGCCCAGATCGTCAGGCACGGCAACATCACGATCATGGCGATAAATTTCGGGGTGACCAGGAAATGAATCGGATCGATTGCCATGGTCTCCAGCGCGTCGATTTCTTCCGTGACCTTCATGGTGCCGATTTCCGCGGCGAACGCCGAACCGGACCGTCCTATAACCACAATCGCGGTAATCAGCGGCCCAAGTTCTCGCGTCATGGAAATCGCCACGGCACTGGCAACGAAGTTCAAGGCGCCGAACTTGCGCAGCTCGTAAGCGCTTTGCAGCGCCAGGATCAACCCGATGAAGAACGTGATTAGGGAAAGAATGGGGAGTGCCCCAACGCCGGTCTGCATGGCCTGCGATACAGCGCGCTGCAAGCGGAGCGGCTTGCCCTGAAAAGGAGCGATGAATGTGAAATACGCGGCCCGCCCGCCCAGCGTGGTCAGCGCTCCCAGATACGCAAGCCCGTCAGTAACCGATTCCCCAATTTGCGTCGTCAGTTCCACAGTGCTCTCGTCGGGCTTCCTCGGTTTGTGGGTTTGGCAGATTCAAGGCGCCACAGACTGCTCTTCGTTATCGTAAATCTCAAAAATTCTCACCAACTTGGAGAGCTGCAGAACTTCCCGAATCGTTCGATTCAGGCCGAACAGGATGAAACGCGAACCGACGTCGCGCGACGCTTTGAGGCCTTCCACCAGCGACGCCACGCCGGAACTGTCCATGTAACGAACCGCCCCAAGGTTGAGCACGACTCGCGGTACTTTCAGTTCGCGAAACTCGCGCAGAAGCGCCTTCCGCAGTTGAGGTGAGGTCGCGAGATCGATGTCTCCCGAAATGTCGAAAATGGTGATCTTGTCCAAATGGCGCGCGGCGATCTGCAAGTTGGATTCTCCTCAGGAGCCTTTCCGGGGCCCTTGCACGTGCAAAATCTTCACCAGGCGGAGCTGATTCCTGCCCTTCCTGCGGCTGAATTCTACCGTATCCATGCTCTCACGGATAAAGTGCAGCCCCAGTCCCCCCGGCCGCACATCTTCGAGCTTACGCCCGCACATCTTCTTCGGATTCGCCGTCACACCGCGATCTTCCAGGACGATTTCAAGAGCATCCCTGCCCTGACCATCGTGCGGCACATGAATCCGGCGGAACGATGCCTCGATGGGCCGCTCTTCGTCTCCGAGGTAGGCATGGCGAATGATATTCGTCAGCGCTTCGTCGACGGCGAGAACCACCGCGTGGCATTCCGGCTCTGAAAATCCCAGCGTCGCCGCGAGCTGTCCCAATGCGTTTCGCACCACGCAAAGCATCTCAGGATTGCTCCGCAATTCTATTCTGAGTAGTAAACTACTCCGGCTCACGTGAGCGCTCTCCTCGGGCTTGAGAAACTGGATTCCCCGTTTGGTCTCGGAAAGATCGCCGCTGGCGGACTTCCTGACGCAACGTCAGTCCAGATAATACACGGAATCCCGCCGGCGGCAACTTGCCCGGAGGTTTCTCATGCCTATATAAAGCCCGGCACCTATCAGGCGATGTTAACTGCAATCGGTCTTGGAGGTCTCTCGACAGAAAACAGCTTCCGACTTCCGGTATCCGGCTCGGTGTCAACCAGGTTCGTTCCAACAGAAAAACGACGCTATCGGTCAGCCCAATGAATGTGACCGGGTGTTATCGCATTCGCGAGTTCTCTAAGCACCCTTCGGCACTGTGTTGGTTGTGATGCCGCACTGATAGAACTTTTCACGGACGGATCGGTGAAACTGGGACCGTGGGCGCCGGTGGGCTATTCCCCTGGTGTGTGGTCGAGAATTGTTTCCGCCTTCGGATCCCAATAAATCTTCTTGCCGGACCAATAGGCGCGCGCGGCCATCATGCAGGCCACAGAGTGCGAAAACCCGTTTTGCGCGGTGGCATTCGGCTGTTTGCGGCTGCGCAAGCAATCCAGCCAGTTGATCATGTGCGAGGGATCCTCATCCCCTATCTCCATTGGCGGAAGCGTCTTGTCGCCGGGCCGCAGAATGTCCTTAACGGCACGCAGGCTGTCGACACTGGCGTCTTCTTCATGATTCCCCTTCTCTTCCACCATCTGCCAGCGCGGGCTGCCTTCGCCGCCGCGATTGATCATCGTGGCTTTCTTTCCCATGATTCGCGTAAATCCAGGCGCGTCATTACCGAAGCTTGTCGCGTAGCTGACCAGGAAACCCTTCGGATAGGTGAATAGCGCTTGGAAGGTGTCGGGATTTTCCCGGCCGTCAGGCCAAGCAAAAATGCCGCCATTGGCCACGACCGACACCGGAAAGTTCTCGTTCATGAAGTAGTGGCAGAGGTCGATGCCGTGGCTCATCCACTGGTCAGAGATGCCGCTGGAGAACTCCTTGTAGAGACGAAATTCGAAGTAAAGCTGAGGATCGAACGGCCGGGACGGCTTGTTCATCAACCAAGCGGGCCAGTCCGTATCCTGTTCGTGGATCATCTTCACTTCGGGACGCCCGCGCCAGCGAGCCCCGTGATAGTTCCACTCAATCTCGTATTTGGTGACTTCGCCGAGGACACCAGAGCGGATCAAGTCGCGTACGGCAATTTGATACGGTTCGCTGCGGTGCTGAGTGCCAATCTGCACGATGAGATTCCGGACAAGGACAGCATCGCGCGCCGCCTTGACCTCTTCGAGAACATTGCCCATGGGCTTCTCGCAATAGGCGTCTTTGCCGGCCTCGGCTGTCATCTTTAGAAGCGGTGAATGGGAGTGCTCGGGCGTGGAAATCATCACCGCGTCCACATCCTTCAGCGCCAGCAACTCCTGCGGGTGCCGAAGGGCGCGGGGCGCTTTGCCGTAATACTTTTGGTTGGCGGCAACCGCTCTTTCGAGATTGTGGGTCCACAAGTCACACACCGCCGTCACTTCCGCATTTTTTGTGTCTTTGAGCAACGCCACGATGCCATCTAGCTCGCCACCGCGATTGCCAATACCGATGTGCCCCAGCGAGATCCGGTCGTTGGCCCCGCTGATGCGTGAATAGGACAATGCCGTACTGCTCAATGCCGCGTTTCCCGCGGCCACAACCGCGCTCCTCTGCAGAAATTCTCTGCGGTTGATCTTGCCGTCTGAGTTGTCCATCGGTTTCTCCTCGGGATTGAGGTTATCGAGGGCCATTTCGAAATCCAGTACTTCGTTAATGGGCACCGGAGACGGGTTGCCCGGTGATATCCGGTGCGCACGTTGTAGACCTCGTTCAGGGTCCCAATCTTCTTCAAATGCTTAATTCTATCGCTGTTTTCGATAGCCATTTGGATGTAATCAAATAATTTTTAGTAAGTAGAGTGCAAACAATCCTTCATTGCACTGCGGCCTTGCGGCGCTAGGCCATGGGCCACCTGCGCCGGGCTGCCCACATCCCTGGAAGTCAAACCGATCGTCACAACTGGTGGCTGTGATATAAAGATTCTCTCAACAGATCTGATACAAAAGAGCGACTTGGTTACCGACACGGAGGAATTCACAGGGTGATCGTAAGGATCTTTGAAGACAAGAAATCTCTTGGTAGAGCCGCTGCCGACCAAGCGTCGGCTGCCGTGCGCCGAGCGATCCTCGATCATGGGTGCGCCCGTATCATCGTCGCAACAGGAGCCTCCCAGTTGGATTTTCTCGATGCGCTGACCAACGCGGAAAATATCGACTGGCAGCGGGTCGAGATGTTTCATCTCGATGAGTACGTCGGGCTGCCCATCACTCATCCCGCAAGCTTTCGCAAATACCTTCTCGAGCGTTTAATTCATAAGGTGAGGATTGCAAAGTATCACTTGCTTGATGGCAGCGGTGATCCCAGTGAGGTTGTCCGCCGCGTTGGCGAGACCCTGCAGTCGGCGCCGGTTGATATCGCTTTTGTCGGGATCGGGGAGAATGGGCATCTAGCGTTTAACGATCCTCCGGCGGATTTCCAAACAGAGGATTCATATCTCATCGTCGAGCTCGATGAAGCCTGCCGTCGCCAGCAGGTTGGCGAGGGATGGTTCGCAAATATTTCGGAAGTCCCTCGCCGCGCCATCTCCATGTCGGTGAGTCAGATTCTGAAGGCAAAGGAAATTATTTGCATCGTGCCTGACCTGCGGAAAGCCCCGGCGGTCAAGCTTTGTTTCGAGGGAGAGGTCAGTCCGATGGCGCCAGCTTCGATCCTGCGAACGCATTCGGCGGCCACGATTTATCTCGACAGCGAATCCGCCAGTTTGCTCAGTCCCGGTGCACTCAGTTCGCTCGCCGCTCCCGCATGATGCGTGATCGCATGACTTCTGTCGCTGCGCCATTCACACCAACTTCCGCAGGATTTCTGTGGCGTTAGCCGGACAAGTGGAATCGGGCCGACCTCGCTCCATTCCCTCGTTGCGCTGGTGGATTGGCGGAATTCTGTTCGCATCGACGGTGATCAACTATATCGACCGCCAAACGCTTTCCATTCTTGCGCCCTATCTGAAGCAGGACTATCACTGGACCAACGTGGACTACGCCAATATCGCGATCGCTTTTCGCATCGCCTATTCCGTCGGACAAACCGTGTGCGGCCGGCTGATGGATCGCGTCGGCACGCGGCGCGGCCTGACCCTCAGCGTGACGTGGTATTCGATTGTCTCCCTCTTGACCTCGCTGGCCAACGGCCTTTGGAGTTTTGCTCTATTTCGTTTTCTGCTCGGAGCGGGCGAATCCGCCAACTGGCCTGGCGCGAGCAAGGCCGTTTCCGAATGGTTTCCAAAGCGCGAGCGCGGACTGGCCGCTGCGCTGTACGACAGCGGCTCATCCGTGGGGGGCGCAGTCGCGCCCTTCCTGATCCTGCCGGTGTACTTTCGCTGGGGTTGGCGCATCGCCTTTGTCATTCCGGGGATGCTCGGATTCTTGTGGCTGATCGTCTGGCGAAGAATGTATCACCTGCCTCAGGATCATCCGCGCATCAGCGACGCCGAGCGCCGGATGATTCTTGCCGAGACCCAGGAAGGTCAAGCCGATGGAAAACCGCGGCTGCGATGGCGCGACCTCTTGAAGCTACCCCAAACTTGGGGAACGATTATCTCCAAAGGCCTTACCGATCCCGTTTGGTTCTTCGTCACGGACTGGTTTCCCATCTACCTGGTCGCAAAAGGGATTTCGCTGAAGAGCGGTCTGGTGGCCGTGTGGATTCCCTTTCTAGCTGCCGACCTGGGCAATTTCTTCGGCGGTGGCGTTTCTGGCTACTTGATCCGGCGTGGCTGGCCACTCGGTGTGGCGCGAAAAGCGCTGGTCGTCTTTGGAGGCGTCGGTGTAACGCTTCTCATCCCGACAATTTTCACGGTGAATCTGTACCTGATCACGCTGCTTTTCGGGCTCGCCACCTTTTCCTACGCTTCCTTTTCGACGATCGCAAACGTGCTGCCTACCGATCTATATAGGAGCGATTCCGTTGCTTCGGTCAGCGGCCTCAGCGGAACCGGGGCGGGAATCGGGACCATCATCGCATTCGAATTGATTGGGCATTTTTCCGATGCGCGCCAGGCGTCCGGCACGCATTCCTTTGACCCCATCGTGATCGTCGCCGGGCTTATTCCATTCATCGGCATGATCCTGGTCTTGCTACTCGTGCGCAATACGCGCGCAACCGATCAGGGATTAGTGCGGCGAATATGAACTGCCTGTAATACGCGCCACGGCGATTGAGAAGAAGATGGGAAAAGTGATGGCCCTCAGGTTCAGGTGAGCTTCCCCGGAAGAGACTTGACGTCCGGATATGCCCCGCTATTTCTTTTGATCCGGTTGCGAGAAATCGGCGATTCTGAGAAGGCCACCGCTTGGCTTGGGTCAATACGCCTTCCCAAAGCGCTGCAAAAAAGTCTCACGGTGCTGGCGGTCGCGAAACGCTTCGGTGCCGCCGGCACGGGTCGTGGACAGGCCGGCGCTCTTATTGCCATATTCAAGGCAGTCCTGAATGTCGGCCCCGCGAATGAACTTGTGCAGGAAGCCAGCGTTGAAACTGTCGCCCGCCCCGACGGTATCGACAGGCTCAACGGAGAGCGAAGCAGCATGAAAGCGATCTTTGGCGCGTTTGGCGATTGCGCCTTGCGCACCGCACTTGATGACAACGATGGGAACGAGCCGTGACAGGGCATCAAGCGCAGTATCGAGGTCACCGGTGCCCGCGAGCTTGCAAGCTTCTTGCTCGTTTGGCAGAAAGACATCGACGCTTTGGAGCACGGTCTTAACGTCATTCGCCCAAAGATTTTCCGGATCGTCGTTGGTGTCGAGCGAGGTAGTGAGGCCGGCCTGCTTCATTCGCCGGAACAGTTCGGGTAGGTCGGGACGCAATGCGCGCAGAAGAAAAAAGGACGAGAGATGAAAATGAGCGGCGCTTGTGAGGTAGTCCAGGTCGAGGTGGGTATATTGCAAATCAAAGGTGGTGCCCGGGTAGGTGAGAATTTGGCGGTTCTTGGCGAGGGGAAGGATTACGGTCACGCCGGTGGTTTTGTCTGGAAGGCATTTCACGCCCGAGACGTCAACGCCACTTTCCACGAGACGGTCCACACAGAATTTGCCGAGCGGGTCACCGCCGATGCAAGAAGTGAAACCAACACGGCTGCCCAAGAGAGAAATATTGTGGGCAAAGATTGCAGAAGAGCTGCCGAGGGTCATCGCAAAATCGCTGGCTAGGTGTTCTCTTTCGGGTTCAAGTACTGGAGGAAGACCATACAGAATCAAATCGCAGTTCAGTTCACCCAGAACGCTTATGTCAAAACGTTTCACTCCTCAGTCTCCTTTTTTCCTACAGCTGTTCTATGTGAACGCCTTGCTCAATGCGCGAAACATCTTCCCGCACAATGCGGCCGGGGAATGCCGCAAGGCAATTCGACGTTCCACAAGCAACCGCGAGCGCTAGGCTTTGCTCGAACGAAAGGTCCGTCGCGGCGGCGAAGGCCAATCCAGCAAGAGCCGCATCACCGCAGCCGACGGTAGATTTTGGGCGCAGAGGAGTGGTCCAGGCGTGAATTGCCAGCCGATCGTGTTTTCGAACGCCGACAAGGCCGCGATCGCCGAGGCTGACGACGGCGGAGTTCGCGCCCAGGTCCAGTAACTTACGGGCGGCTTGTGCCGCAGAGTTGGGATCACGTATGGCAACCTGCGTGACAAACTCCGCTTCTTCCCCATTAATTTTTACCAGGTCCGGTCCGGCAGCCAGTGCTTTGGAAAGTGGCAAGCCACTGGAATCGACGAATGCCAGACAATTCGCAGATTGCGCCGAGCTGACGAGCGCGGCACAGGCTTCGGTTGGAACTCCAGGAGGCAGGCTGCCGGAGATCACCGCGATTCTCTTGTTAGCCGCAAGTTGAAACGCGCTTGCACAAACTTGCTGAAATTCGGACCATTCGGACAGAGTAATCGTTCCTCCGGGCTCAAGGATCTCGGTAACTTCTCCCTGGGTGTCCAAGATTTCCAGGTTGACGCGCGAGGATTGACCGGTGGATACCGCCCTCGTTTCGATCTCCAAATGGCGAAGTCCCGCGAGCAACTCGTTGCCCGTTGCGCCTCCGGAGAAACCAATCCATGTTGGAGTCGCACCCAAGCCTTTGAGCGCCATGGCGACGTGCGCGGCCTTGCCTCCGGGGTTGCGATAAACTTCTGCGACGCGATTGACGCGGCCCGGAAGAAATCCGTTCAGTACGAGCCGTGTGTCGATCGCGGGATTCAAGCTCACGCAAAAGAATGCGGATGCGAGGGGATAAGAGTGTGCGACTGGCTTATTCATCTGCGGGATAGTTTTCCGACCACGGCGTGGCAGCCTTGAGGCTTTCGTTGATGCTTCGCATGTTTTGCACGCCCTGGGTTTCAAGCCATTCCTGAAGCGCATCCGCACCACCACGGACAAATATACCCACGCCATCCTTCCAGATTGCGCGTCCGCAGAGGACACCGCAAAAATGGACACCAGCTTCCGAGGCCAGCTCGAGAGCCTCATTGAACGCGCGATTGCTCACCCCGGCGGAGAGAAACAGAAACGGTTTGGCGGTTTCCGCAGCGGCTTGTCGAAAAAGCTCTAGAGCTTCTGCGCGAGTGTGTACGAATGTTCCGGAAGAAGCCGAGGAGCCTTCGACATAGGCCATGGTTACGGGCACGCCGACTTTCAAGACATCGACGCAATAGCGCGGCTGGGAAAATTCTTGCATCGCATTCGTGAGAATAGCCGGCTTGCATCGCGCGAATTGAGGACTTTTATCATCCATCCCGTCTTGGTACGGAACAATTTCCAGGAAGAAAGGGACGTCACAGCCGACGCATTCCGCGCCGACGCGCTCGACCCAAACCCGCTTGCGCTCCAGTATTTCTGGTGCATCGGACAAGGCATAGTACAGCAGAACCTTAATGGCGTGCGCACCGGCGTCGACCAACCTGCGCACGGACCAGCGCTCCAGAAGCCGAGGAAGGCGAGAAGGAATTTTAGGGTCGTACCCGCTTACTTCGTAGGCCATCAGCAAGCCTGAGGATGGAGCACGCTCACCGGCAGCTTGCAAGCCGTACTCCGGCTCGAGCAGCACGGCGCTGGCATGCGGGGAAAGCGCGCGAACGACGATGGATTTGAACTTCTCAAGCTGCTCGCGCGGCACGGAAGATTTTTCGATCTTCATTTCCGCGGAGAACAGACTGCGCAACGCGTCGCGCTGATCGATGGCAAGAGCGGCAATGACGCCGCGAGAGTTCGAGACCGCTGCGAGCATCTTTCGCTTACCCGGCGACAGTCTCAATCAAATCCTCCTTTCTAAGGGGCTGTGACAATCGAACTGATGATGCTAAGCGCAAAAAGCGCTACCTTCTAATGCTCTTTTTCGTCACCTCGGCGAGGCCAGGTGCCAGAAATCCAAACGGTAAACATAGTTCCCTATGAAAAAAGGGGCGAAGCCTACGCCCGCCCCTTTTTCTCATCTTAATTGTTTGCCGTTCTGCGATTAGAAGGTGATCCGCAGCCTCAGCCGCACGGTACGCCGGTTATCAATGCCCTCCTGGGTGAAGCTGCTTATCAATCGTCCGAAGTCAGTGTTCCGGGTGACATCACCACCTGTACCATCTTCTAATCTCTCCGCCGGATTAATGGGCAGTAACTTTCCAGTGGTTTGATCCACCCTGACATTGAAACTGCCGAGCCAAGCAAATGTACCGCCACCACCGCCGGCGTCAGCGTTGGGCGACAAGAGGGGATGATTGAATATGTTGTCCACGTCCGCGCCTAATTGGGCGCTGACGCGGTCGGTGAAGTGGAAATCCTTGTGAAGACCAAGATTCACTCCCCAGGTTCCGGGACCCCACAGCATATTTCGCTTGGCAACTCCTGCCTGGGTGAATATGTCGGGTCCCACTGACGGCACGCCGAAGGCTGCGGCATTCCAAATCTGATCGCCGGTTTTCTGATTGAAGTTATTGGTCAGAACGACGGGACGGAAAGATGGCTCCGCGTTGAAGTCGCCGACAGCGTCTAGTGACGTTATGCCGATATTTCCAGGCTCTAACGAACCGCAGTCATCGCAAGTCCAGAAGGGAGTAAAGCCAGTTCCGGATTTCGCAAACATATTGAATGTAGTCTGCCAACCTCCGACAACTATATCGGCCCACCGAGACATTGCCGAGCCGTATTGCCGACCCTTTCCCACGGGCAAGTCATAGATGCCGTAGGCGACCAAGCGATTGCGGGAAACATAGCCATCGACTCCATAGTCGCTGTTAGGTTGAAATTGATTGTAGGTGATTCCGCCAAGACTGGAGTTGCCAGTGTCCAATGCCGTCGATTTCTGATCCAAATAAGTATAGGAAACATTGAACATCAAGCCATGAGAAAAACGATGCTCGAGTTGAGTCTGGAAGGCATTGGTCTGTGCATGGCCGTAATTTCCGTAACTTAGTAGGAAATCCCCTAGCGCCGGGAATCGGTAACGCTGAAAGTCTGCATTTGAAATGTCGCAAGCGTTTTTCGTCGGATCTAGTGACAGCGGATCGCATATGCCGGCAGGGTCGCCGTTGTCATCTAGGACGTTTGTCCCAAAGGGCAGGTCACTAGGTTGAAGCTCGTTCAAGTCCTTGCCGGCAATCAGCCCATGCATCGTTGAGCCCAAATATGAGAAACGAACGGCGCTTCCCCATCCGATCTCACGCTCGAAGGTCGCGTTGTACTGATGAATGCGTGGCTGGTGCAGACCGAAAGGAACGACGTTGACCGCAGGTGTGCCGCCTGTTCCCGAACTAATTTTGCCGCCGGTAATCGGGCTGATGCCATGGTTGTTGGCGTCGGGCCAACCGTCAATTGGAGTGGTTGTGCCCTTCTTGGTGATGCCCTGGTTAAAGGGATTGGTGGCGATTGGATCGCGAATTCCCTGGGCCGCCGACGTCGGATAGTAGATTCCATATCCACCCCGGATGACCGATTTAGTACCGAGCCGGTAAGCAATGCCAATACGTGGCGAAAAATCGGTCTTGTCTGTACGAACGGTCCCTCTGCCCACACCCAGGCCAGAATCTTTGGCCAGCACGTAGCCGAAACTGATGATGCGAGTGTCCAAATATTTGAGCGTCTTGGTTGAGGGGATGACGAATCGCCCAAGCTGGCCCGTCGTGGGATTCAAGAAATCCGGATCGAAGTTGGCGATCAGGTCGTTCTTGTCAACGAAAGGGGTGATGAGTTCATAACGCAAACCGAGATTGACGGTGAGCTTTGAGGTGACTTTCCAGGTGTCCTGGAAGAAGTAGCCGTGCTCCCAGTTGTGCACGTCCATCGCTGGGCGAGGTTGCAGAACGTAAGTCACCGTTGTCGGAGGAAGGCCCAGCAAAAATCTAGTGAAGGAATTCGTTCCTGCGCCAGTGTATGTCATCGATCCGCGAGGGTTGCCACGATTCAAGGCGAATCCATCTACGGCGGCATTTCGCACGATGTCACCACCCATTCGGAAGTCGTGTTTGCCCAGAATCCAGGTCAGCGTATCTCCGAACGTAATCAGGTTCTGATCCAGTGGGCGGAAAGTATTGCGTCCGCCATTCGTGAAGTTCGCAAAGGTCCCGCCTCCGTTGAAAAGGACAGCCGGATGGCCAAAAGTGGAAAGCACGAACGGGCCCACCACTGAACCGTATGCGTCGATATCACTTTGGTCGAAGCCAATACCGGATAGAAATCCTCCCAATGTTGTATTGCTATGCCGCAATAGACTTTGCCGGTTAAAACCACCACGCGTCTCATTGACTACCGTTGGCCGGAAAGCGTGTGTAAAAGAGAGAGAAACGGTGTGGTTCTTGCGATCATTCTGCGTTAGCCCGAGCCCAGTAAACGGGCTGACCACGGCACTCGTGGCGTTAACTTGCGCCGAGACGTTATAAACGCCGTAGAGGTGATTGCGCTCGGAGAAGTCCTGGTCTACCCGCAACGTGCCGATATCCTGTGTAGAATTGCCCGGCAGGATGGTCTGGAAGCCTCCGAGTATTCTTCCGTTGGCCGGATTGATCGGGGCACTGAGCCCAATCTTGGGGAAATAGGTATCGATGAGTGCCTGGACGGTGGGATTTAGAAGTCGCGACGGTATCTGGATGAACCTTTGCGTAGTAGTCGTAGTTCCATCAGGATTAGTCACAGTCACCGGCTCTGTGTCGGAGGCCATCTCCTCCTGGGTAAGGGTGACACCCGCCGGCACGACCGGCAGTGCGGCAGGTTTCAGCGCGGAAAAATCTCCGGTGTACAACGAGGGATGAGGAATAGTAAGTGATGAAATCTTGGTGGGAGAAACGACATAGTTTCGTTCATACGCGGCAAAAAACCAGGTTCTCTTAAGCAGTGGAATGGGACCACCGACCGAGCCACCGATATCATTGAGGTTAAAATACGGGTTCGGGTACTTGGATTGAAAAGCCGTGGGCGAGAACATAGCCTGGCCGTTTTTATCATCAAGCGTCCATGCAGCCAACGCAGAGTTCTTATTATTGTAGAACGCCGACCCGTGATAGCCCGACCCACCCCGTTTTGTGCCGACACGAACATTGGCGATGCCCGCATATTCCGCGCTGAAGTCCGAGGTCAAAAGATTAATCTCACCAACCGCTTCGAGCGAGGGCTGGCTGGAAGTGGGCTCGCCAAAAATACCGCCGTTGGCGCGTTGCCCATCGAGAGAAAAACTTGCCCCATAACTCTGAGCCCCGATAAATTTGAAAGAGCCGTCGGCGGCGCCCTGCGTGACGTTTGGATTTAGATAAAGGAAGGTATACACATTGCGGCTGTCGCGAGGAAGTTCGACAATCGCCTGATTGTTCAGAGTCTGGCTGATGGTCTGGTCTTCCGTATTGATGGCCGGCGCTTCCAGCGACACCACCACGCTCTCCTGCGCCGCGGAAACCTTGAGCACGGCATCGGCGCTTACCGCGTCGCTGCCGTTCAAGACGACGTCCGTGATTTCTTTCTTGCTCATTCCCGCCGCGGTGATTGCCACCCTATACGTGCCGGGCTTCAGCCCGAACATTTCGTAAATGCCCTGAGAGTTCGTTCTTGTTTCCCGTGCGGTGTTGGTAAGGGCGTCAGTAACCGTTACCGTCGCACCCGGGATGACAGCTCCGGTTGAGTCCGTCACCGTTCCGCGAATGGTGCCGAGATCGGTTCCCTGGCCGAATACAACTCTGGCAGCAAAGAATAGAAAGGCCAAAAAAATAACACAGGTAGACGCAGCTCTGTACTTCAAGGAAAACCTCCCCCACAAAGTAATCTAGGAGAAACCATGTATCACAATAGAAAAGCAAACGCAACAGAAAATGAATGTTGAACGATACAAAGAGAAAGAATAGGAAACTATTTGCGTGCGCTATGCTTTCGCCATTTGA